>Ga0182021_10000545_pt1 | contig 40654 bp, 45 predicted proteins | sample 612E3MmetaG_FD_120493 | JGI IMG/M metagenome (GOLD analysis project Ga0182021, IMG submission 120493) | Permafrost microbial communities from Stordalen Mire, Sweden - 612E3M metaG (Illumina Assembly) | ecosystem: Environmental > Terrestrial > Soil > Wetlands > Permafrost | place: Sweden...
CCCCGCCGTCCCGGCCAGGTCAGGCCCACGATCGCCAGCCCGGCCTCGTAGTGCGCTGCCGTCGTCGTGATCGCGTCGGGGCAGTAGGCGCTGCAGGCTTCCCATCTGGCACTGGCGTCGTGGTTGCCGAGGACATAGACGATCGGAGCGTTGAAGCCGTCGGCCAGGAACGAGAGGTCGTCGCAGTCGAGGTCGCCGCAGCCGATGATGAGGTCTATCGGACCTACGGCGCGGCGACTGCGATCGTCCTCGAGGGCGTGTTCGAACTGGTCGGAGACGGCCAGAATCCGAATCGGCATGCCGCCGCGATCCCGAAAGGGTGCCGCGTCGGGCCACTCGAGCGACAGGTGCCGCGTCATGTGCGGCCTTCTCTGGGCCCGTCAGGCTCCTCCGAGGCGTCGGGCTCCACGGCCGAGCCTTGCTCCGCGTAGCGCATCTCGATCGCCGGTCGATGGCCTTCCGCCGCGGCCCGCAGTTCGCGCGACTCGCCAATGAGCGACAGCAGATGCGTTGGGCGCTCGCTGGCCTGGCCGTCGAGCGGTACGAGCTCGGTGACCATCGCATCCAGACCGGCACCTTTGTAGGAAAGGGCCGCCGCCACGCGGTTGTGGCCGTCGACGACCCAGTAGTCGGGCCCAAACTTCACAAGGTCGACCGGCGGTAGTGGTTGCAGACGTTGGTTGGCATCCAGAATCCTCTGCCAGCGACCGTGCCAGTTCTCGCCGCGATACTGCCGCAGCGGGAGGAAGTCGGTGCCGCGCTGGGCGTAACCGGCCACGGCAGTACCGCGGATCTCCTCCAGTGGAACGAAGCGCAGCCCGAGTTCGCGTGGCGATGCCGAACGGGCCTCCGGGTAGAGTTCATAAAGGTTGGCCAGCGGATCCGGCGAGACGGCCCGGTGGATTCGCCCGGCAAGGTCGGCAGGGCCCGACATGGCCTGGCCGGCAGCCCCGATCATGGTTCCGAGAGCGCTGGCCATCGCCCCACCGACGTTGGCCATCGGCTCGGCGACCGATTGGAGATGGCTCACGATGGTACCCGCGAGGCTCTCGGAATCCGGCGGCGGCGGTTCCTCGGGCGCTTCCTTTCCAGGCTTCTCGGGCATGGCGACGCCGCCGTCGCCGGTCGCCTGGTCGTCCTTTTCCATGATCTGAGGGTAGCATCGAACCGGCTGCGGCCTCACGCGGGACGGCTTTGGGCGGGCCGCCGAACTCGTCGGACATGTCACAATTCGGAGGGGTTAACAGGTGACTATGGTGGACCGACGATGAGTTCTCCAGCGGGCCTCGGGGACGATGCGTTCGTCCGGGATGGCGTGGAAGGCGACGCCGTCGAGAAGGCGCCCCTGCCTTCCCCGGGCCTCTTCGGTGGGCGGGGGAGACTGCTCGCGCTCGGCGTTGCCGTGCTGCTCGTCCTCTGGCTGGCGCGTGGAATCGTCGGGCCCTTCGTCGTCGCGGCCGTTCTCGCATATGCCTTCTCGCCGGTTGTTTCGGCTGTGCAGGACAAGACGCACGCACCTCGCGCGCTGGTCATCGGCGCCGGCTACGTGCTCGTTCTGGGCCTGTTCGCCGTGGTGGCGGTCGCAGCTGCCGAGCAGGCCGGATCGGAGATCAGGTACCTGTCTTCGAGCGGCCAGGATGTGATCGCAACGGCACTGAGCAAGGTCTTCGGCGACCGCGTCGTCGTCGCCGGCAATACATACAACGTCAAGGATGTCGCCGATCAGATCCGATCGTCCTTGCTCGGGCTCGTCAGTACTCCGTCGGATGCGATCCACATGGCGGAGCAGGCCGTGGCCGTGGCTCTCCAGGCGATCCTCGCCCTGATCGTGACCTTCTACTTCCTGCTCGACGGGCGGCGGTTCGGGCAGTTCGCGCTGCGCTTCCTGGATCGCTCGCAGCGGGCCGATGCGCTGAGGATCGCTCACCGCATCCACGTCGTCCTGGGTCGCTGGCTGCGCGGCCAGATACTGCTCATCGGGCTCGTGGCGGCGGTGCTCTACGTGATCCTGGGCCCCATCATCCACGTGCCCTATGCGCTGGCACTCTCGATGCTGAGCGGCGTGCTGGAGATCATCCCGCTCGTGGGGCCGGTCATCGCCGCCGCGCTGGCGGGGACTGTAGCCTTCGCAACTCGTGGCACGGACACCACGATCATCGTGCTCGTGGTCTACCTGGTTGTACGCCAGATCGAGGACCAGATCGTCATGCCGCTGGTCATTGGCCGGGCCGTCCATCTCCATCCGGTCGTGACCATCTTCGCCGTCCTTGTCGGGTTGAGCGCCTGGGGCGTTCTCGGCGGTCTGCTGGCCGTTCCCGTGGCGGCAGCGCTGAACGTGACCCTGCACGAGCTCTACCCAGACGCGACCGGGAACGGAGCGGACGTGCCGGAAGGCCGTGGCCGGTATCGGGCCCGGGTCTCGGGACGACTGAGGCGCGCGAGCCGCTCGCCCGACGATCTCCCGGAAACCGGTCTCCCCGTGGCGCAGCCCACAGAGCCCCAGGGCGAGATCTGAGCCATGAGAGAAGGCTCCCAGCCCGGTCCGGCCGAGATGGTCGTGCTGGCCCTCGACATCGGCGGCACTCAGATCCGAGCGGCCGCGATACTTCCCGACGGGACGCGGTTGGGGCGCTGTGCGGGCCCGACACCGGTCGCGGATGGCGCCGAGGCAATCTATCGGACCTGCGCCGACCTTCTCCGCGGAGTGGCCGACGGCCTGCCCGCCGAGATTCGTGCGCGGGTGGCAGCCATCGGGGTCTCCTCCATGGGACCCGTCGATCCGTGGCGAGGCCTCGTGACGGATCCTCCGAACGTAGCGTGCCTGCGCGACGCGCCGCTCGCCGACGAGCTCGAAGAACGCCTGGGTCTGCTTGCCTTTCTGGAGCGCGATACCAACGTCGCCGCGCTCGCGGAGAACTGGCTGGGAGCTGCCCGAAACTGTCGCGACTTTCTGTACGTGACCGTCTCGACGGGTCTGGGCGGGGCCGTCGTACACAACGGCTGCCTAATGCTGGGACCCGACGGCACGGCGGGGGAGCTGGGTCACGTGACGCTGATGATGTCCGACGGGCCGCCATGTGGTTGCGGTGGAAGGGGCCACCTGGAGGGCATAGCCGCCGGGGCCGGACTGGCCGCCCAAGCTCAGGACGAGGTCGCGCGCGGCCGATCGGAGTTTCTGCAGGCCCGCGCCGATCTTGCCCCGCTGACCGCCCGAGACGTTGCCGAGGGCGAGGTGGCCGGGGATCGGGCGTGCGAGCTGCTGATGCGCCGAGCCCGCCAGGCCTTTGCCGTGGCCTGCGTCGGTTGGGTCAACGCCTTCAACCCCGAGCTGATCGTGGTGGGCGGGACGCTGGCCGAGCGCCAGGGCGAGCGCTGGCTGGGAACGGCGCGGGCAGCCGTCGAGGCCACGGCCTTTCGAGCGCCAGCCGCTCGGGTGAGGATCGTGCCGGCGCAGCTCGGCGATGACGTGGGGCTGGTCGGCGCCTGGCCGCTCGTCGCACAGCGCATCGGGGACGCCTCCTGGCGCGAGAAACGGCGAGCAGGTCCGCGGGGCTGACGCGGGCCTCCGCCGGCCTCGCGTCCGGCGGACGTCACGACCGGGCGGACAGCGAGAGGCGGCGTCCCGCGAGGTCGATCAGACCCCGCCGTTCTCCAACGGTGGCAGCATCCCAAGACGGACGAGCCCTTCCGAGGCGGCCTGGCTGACTCTGCCGCCTCTTCGCCGCCACGCTTCGGCCTTGCCCTGTAGCCAGAGCGGCCACAGGCCCACGAGCACTCCGAGGCGCGTGAGAGTGAGGATGGGCATGGTTGCCACCGCGGCGACGAAGGCCAGCCAGTCTGCCCGCCAACGTATTGCCAGGAGCACGGCTACCGAGGCGATGGCAAGTCGGATCGCGAAGTCCAGACCTCCGTGGTTCGGGACGACAGCCACGACGAACCAGGCCTGCAGGTCCGACGCCGCTTCCCAGACGAAGGTGCCGAGGTAGTCGACCCACAGTCCCGCCCCCAGCGCGGCCGAGACGGCGCAGGCCGCCGCAAACACAGCACACCCGACCGCCAGCGGTCGGCGGTAGTCGGGTTTCGTCAGCCACAGATATGGGATGAGCAGGCCCGGGCCGACCTTGAGCGCCGCACACCATGGCAACAGATACGCACCTCGCCGATCCCTCAGCGCGAAAAGGCAGACCGCCGCGAGCTCGAACGTCACGTTTCCGAAAGAGAACTCCAACCAGATCGGCCATTGCAGCGACGCTAACAGCGTTAGCCGCCAGGACCCGCACAGGTAACGCAGACACATCGTGCCGACGATTCGCCAGGCCCAGTCGACGAACGTCTCGGGAACCAGCGCGATGGGGATTGCGAGCTGAGCGAAGATCGGCGGGTACTTGTAGATGCCGCTCCCCGTGATGACCGATTCCTGGTAGAGCGGCTGTCCGTGCAGTAGGTGAGAGGCCGCCAGCCAGTAGGCGTTGGTGTCGTACGCGGGCCACCAGCCGAACTGGATTTGGGCCAGAACGCTCGCCGCAACCTGCACTCCGACCACGAGGAGGAGGCTGACGGCGAAGACCTGCCAGAGAGCCTCGTAGGTAGCGCGTCCAGGCAGCGAGGACAGCGAGCGACGCCTGGATCCTGCAGGTGCTGGCGTAGTGTCGATCGGGGTCGGCGGTGCGTGGTCCACGGCGAGTGAGTCTAGCGGAGCGATTCACCGGGAATCGAGCCGCCCTGTCGCCAGCCGCCGTTGTCGCCAGCCGCCGGGCCTGCGATCAGGCCGGGATTGGCCCGCCCCACCAGACGCTGGCGGCCACGATGACGTACAGCCCGACAAGTGCCAGCCCTTCGAGCCAAGTGGACTCGCCGTCGATCACCACGAACGCCGCTAGCAAGGTCGCCAAGGCAAGCGACGCCATTAGCAGCGGCGATACCACGAGTGTCAGAGTCGCGCCCCCCAGTAGCAGGCTGCCGAGCACCAGGATCGGCGTCAGGGCGAGTGCGACCTGGAGGCTCGAATTCAGGATGATGCTGATCGCCAGGTCGCCCTTGTTCGCGAGCATGGCTTGAACCCCGACGACATTCTCGACTGCGTTGCCCGCAATCGCGACGACCACCAGGCCGGCGAACGACTGGGACATCCCGAGCGTGGCCATTGCCGGCTGGAGTGCCTCGACGAACCAGTCGGACACGAACGCGGCGCCGATGCCGGCCGCCAGAAGGACCGCGACCGCGAGACCGATGGGCCAAATTGCGTCCGGGAGGACGACATCTTGCTCCGCGCCGACAACCGGTCCGCGCTTGCTGAGAGAGAACGGGATGCTGGCTGCGAATACGACCAGCAGCACTAGAGAGACGATGACCGAGATCTCCGTCTCGTGGCCGCGGTCCGGTCCGCCGGGGGCGGACGCGATCGTCGGGATGGCCATGGCGGCGACCGCCAGCAGGAGCAGGGTCGACATCGTGCGAGTCTGGCCCCCGCCGAATTTCTGAGCGCCGTGGCGCAAACCGCCGGCGATGAAGGCGAGTCCCAGGACCAGCAAAGTGTTGGCCAGGATCGAACCTATGAGTGCCGACCGGACGACGTCGACCAGACCTGCCCGCAGCGCGAAGACGCCGATGAAGAACTCGGGCAGGTTGCCGAGCGCCGACTGGAGCACGCCTGTGGCACCCGGGCCGAAGCGGTGGCTCAGTTGATCCGTGCCTTCGCCGACCATCGCCGCCAGCCCGGCCAGCGCAATGCCCGAAACCGCGAAGACCGCGACTGGAGACAGGGCGAAGGAACGCCCGGCGAGCGCGCCCAGGCTTGCAGCGACGGCGACGCTGGCGAGAATGCGCGTTCGAGTTCCGAAGTAGCCGGGCACCGGCTGGCCTCCTGCGGCGAGTGTGTTCTGTCCCGACGCGATTGTGCCGAATGCGAGCCTTCTTCGTGCGGCCGCGGCGGACCTGCCCCGCATGACACCCCCTCACATCTCGCCCGGCCCCGGCTCTTTAGACCGGAGCTCCGACCGGCGATGGGGTGAGCCGACTCAGAAAGGCGGCCAGGGTATGACGGGCCGGTTCCGGTCGGGCATAGGGAACAGCTTCTGCTCGAGGAGGGCATCGATTCGGCGCGCAGTGGCGAGAACCTCCTGAGGCGACAGCAAGTCGCGCAGCCGGTCGCCGAGCCCGACTCCGAGGTCCTTGCGAAGGCGCAACAGGACCTCCACCTCGTCGTCGTTCAGCGGCTGACCTCGCCAGCGCCACAGGACCGTCCGAAGCTTCGGCGCGACGGCGAAGCAGAGGCCGTTGTCAACGCCGAGAATCCGCCCGTCGGGGAGTGGCAGCAGATGCCCGCCCTTGCGATCTGCGTTGTTCAGGACCGCGTCCAGAACCGCGATCCTGCGCAGAGCCGGAAGGTCGTCGTCGACGATCTCCGTGACGTCGACCGACTCATCGACCTCCATCCAGAGCTGGACCATGCCCCGGCCGAAGGGGCCGTCGCGCATGACCGTCGGCGGGATGACATCCCAGCCGCTGGCCTCGGACACGGTGTGAGCGGCCACCTCGCGGCAGGCCAGCGTGCCGTCCGGGAAGTCGGTCAGCGGTCGCTCGCCGCGGATCGGTTTGTAGACGCAGCTGGCGACGATTCCGGGCCGGTCGTCCGGTGTGCGCTCCTCGACCAGTCCGAAGAACGTGGCGTTCGAGGCCGAGAGCAGCCGGCCGACCACCGTGAGCTCGCCTTCCCGGAGGATGCGCAAGGCCACGTCCCGATCGAGTGGCCCAGCGACCTGCCGACCTTCGAGGGCCGCTGCTTCCATCTCTTCGCGCGTCAGGCGCGGGGCGCCGGGCTCGGTGTTGTCCACTGACTTCGGTTCGGCCATTGCGCCCTCAGTGCATGTAGCCGTTTCGGCGGGCGCAGATGTGTCCTTCGGGGTTGAGCGGCTGCCCGCAGAACGGGCATGGCGGGCGACCGGCGGCGACGACCTCGAGTGCGCGAGCGGCGAAGGCAAGCGCCTGGCGCGGCTCCAGATGCACCCGCATCAGGTCACTGTCCTCGTCGGAGACTTCCGTCGCGGCCTCGTTGGCCTCGTCGGCCTCGTCTACCTCGTCGATCTCGTCGATCTCGTCGATCTCGTCCTCGTCGTCGGCTATCTGGCGGGCCTCCACGACGACGCTTTCATCGTCGCCGTCCCAGACGATCGCCATCGTGCCCACCCGGAACGTCTCGACCAGCGGCTCTTCCAGTGGCGCACGATCGACCTCGGCGGCGGGCGGCTCGTCGGGCACATCCGCGCCGCGACTGCGAACCTCGGCGAGCATCTCCGTCAGCCGCTCGGCCAGGAGCGCGACCTGGACCTTCTCGAGAGCGACAGTGATGACGCGAGTGCCCTCTCGAGCCTGCAGGTAGAAAGCGCGGCTGCCCGGCTGGCCGACCGCCGCGGCGACGAAGCGATCCGGGTTTTCGAAGATGTACACCCGACGAGCCATTGAGTCTCCAGGCGATCGAAGGCGCAGGCCGCGCCACCACGTCGAATCTATACCCCCGGGCGAGACGGATCCCGCCGCTTGAATCGATAGCCCACGCTCCGAGGAAGTCTTCTCGCCGCCGCGTCGGCCGGACCAGGCAACATGTTTCAGTATTGGTGCGCCTGGAATACGAAACTGGCAATGCAGCATTGACAAATAGAAAGTCCAAGTGACATAGTGGCAACCACAAGGTCCAGCCCGGTCATCGCGCCGGCCGTGGCCTCAGGAGTGAAGGAACGATGGCACGCGACGTAATCTCGACCTGTCCCGTCTGCTCGAGCGAGTTATCCGTGACCCGACTGCAGTGCCGGGGCTGCGGGACCTCGATAGAGGGCGACTTCAGCGTCGGCCGCTTCGGGCGCCTCAGCCGCGAGCAGCTGGCTCTCCTCGAGAGCTTCCTGCGCGCTCGTGGCAACCTCAAGGAACTCGAGCGCGAACTCAAGCTGTCGTACCCGACGGTCCGCGCAAGGATCGACGCCCTCGTTCGGGCGCTCGGCCTGGCGGACGGCGCCTTCGTCGAAGACGGCTCCGATGACGGTTCGGGACGCGCTGAGACGACCGGGCTGCGCCGCGATGTGCTGGAGCGGCTGGCTCGACATGAGATCACGGCGGACGAGGCCGCGGCCCTGATCCGTTCTCGGAAGGAGTAGGGGATGGGAACGCTGGAGCGGCGCGAGACGCTAACCCATCGGTTGGGACCCGCGGGGCGCCTTTCTGTGAAGACCGTGACCGGCACTCTTCGCGTCCGAGGCATCGACGGCGAAGATGTTCGTGTGACCGTGACCTACCGCATTCGCGCGGCGGACCACGCGGCCGCGGAACGTGCCCTCGAAAGTGGAAGGGTGGCCATCGAGCGCGGGACGGGCTCGCTGGAGATCGAGACGCCGGAACGGCGCCTGTCCACGGGTCTGGCATGGCTCCTGGGCGGTGCTCGCGTCAGCGCGGACATCGCGGTGGAAGTGCCATGGGGCGCGAAGCTGCGTTTCGAGACGATGAGTGGTTCGGTCGAGGCGATGAACCTGGTCGGCGATCAGAAGTACCGGACCGTCTCCGGCGACATCCGCCTGTGGAGCCTCGGGGGGCTCGTCGAGGCGGGGACGATTTCGGGTGGAATCACTCTCGACGGAGGAACGGCGCTGCGCCTGCGGGCCAGCACGATCTCCGGCGGTATCCGGGCCCGCGGCGGCCTCTTCCACAGCCTGAGCCTGTCCACCACAAGCGGCAGCATGACGATCGTCGGAGCGCTGGACGCCGCCGGCGATCACCGCGCCGAGTCCATCTCCGGCAGCGTGGATCTGACGCCACTGTCCGGGGTGACCGTCGAGCTCAGGACCGTTTCGGGTTCGGTGCATTCCGAGGTGGAGCACCGTGTCGAGGGCTCGCGCGGGTTCTGGAGGGCAATCTGCGGCGACGGACGCGCCCGCCTCCGGGTCAACTCGACCTCTGGCTCGCTTCGACTCCTTGCGCCCAGACCGTCGGACGTCGTAGCCGTCCAGGCTGCCGGACCGGCGGAGGCTTCACATGCCGCCGCCGCGCCGGCCTCTGCGTCGGCCGCCGACGGTGCGCCGACTGTACCCGGCACTCAGGCCGGCGCGACCCCGGCGGAGACTGTCGAGACACCGGCACCTCCGACGCCGGCCGAGACGGCGGCGGCCGAGACGGCGGCGGCCGAGACGGCGGCGGCCGAGACGGCGGCGGCCGAGACGGCGGCGGCCGAGACGGCGGCGGCCGAGACGGCGGCGGCCGAAGACCAGGCCGAAAGCTGGAACCCCAACGACACGGCCGAAGAATTGGTCGAGCAGGAACACGACGAACTGGCGGGCGACGAGGAGCTGGCCGTCCTGCAGGCCCTCGAACGCGGCGAGATCGGGGTCGATGAAGCCGCCGCTCGGCTCGAGCGGGCGGGGAGGTAGCGCCATGTCGGGCGAACTGGAGGCGGTGCTGCGCCTCGTGTCGGAGGGTCGGATCACGGCCGAGGAAGCGGCACCGATCGTCACCGCTCTCGAGGAGAAGGCCCACACGGACGCGCGAGGCATCGGCGCCGGGGCGAATTCGGGAGCCGGGACGGGCGCCGGAGGGGCCGACCCTCGCGAAAGCGGTCGCGACGGGGGACGTCGACCGGGCCCGGCGCAACATCTCCTGGCAGATCGAAGGCTGCGCGTCTATGTGGCCGAGAACGGCCGCCAGTTGATCAACATCCAGATCCCGCTGGCTGCGGCGGGGTTCGCGATCGATCAGGTGCCCGGCCTGTCGCCGGACCACCGGTCTCGCATCGTCGAGGCCATCCAGAGCGGCATGACCGGGCCGATCCTGGAGGTCTCCGACGACGGCGACGAGGTAAGGATAGTCATCGAGTGATGACGCGGCTTGGTGCCGCCGACAGTTCATTCACTTCATCGGTGCCGTCCCTGGCCCGTCGCGGGCCCGGGCCTGGACAGGTGTTGCCAGAAACGGGAAGTGCGGCCGGCGTTCGTGTGGCGAAACGGAGGGAAACAGTGTTGCTGGAAATCGAAAATCTGACCAAGGTGTACCGGACGGGCGTGCGGGCGAACGGCGGGATCGACCTCTCGATCGAATCGGGCGAGGTCTTCGGCCTGCTCGGCCACAACGGCGCCGGCAAGACGACTCTCGTCAATCAGGTCGTCGGTCTCCTGAAGCCGACTGCAGGCTCGATCCGCATCGACGGCGCCGACATGGTCGCCGACCCGGGCCTGGCCCGCCGCCTGTGTAGCTTCCAGGCTCAATCGCAGGTCCCGATCGACGGTCTCACGCCCCGCCAGGCCGTCGAGCTGGTCGGACAGCTCCGCGGCGCATCGAAGGCGGACGTCCGCCGCCGGCGCGCTCGGCTGGTCGACGCCCTCGAGCTCGGGGAGTGGCTCGACATCGACGCCGCGCGGCTGTCCGGCGGCGTGAAGCGCCTGGTGGCGTTCGCCATGGCCGCGGTTGCGCCCGGCCGGCTGGTCATGCTCGATGAACCGACCAACGATGTCGACCCGGTCCGCCGTCGGCTGCTGTGGCAGCAGGTTCGGGCTCTGGCGGACGAAGGCGCGGCCGTTCTCCTGGTGACGCACAACGTCGTGGAGGCGGAGCGTTCGGTGGATCGCCTCGCCATCCTGGACGGCGGCCTGGTAATCGCCGGGGGGACGCCGGCGGAGCTCAAGGCGGGTCTGGGCGCTGAGCTTCGGCTGGAGCTTGTGATCGACCCGCAAGCGCCGGAGCTGCCCGTCTCGCCATTCGGTCGTCCGGTCGTGCCGGTCGGCAATCGGCTGATGGTCGGCCTCCCGACCGACGCGGCCGGGCCGGCCGTGGCCTGGGCCGAGTCGCTGCAACGGGCCGGAACTGTCGAGGAGTTCACCCTGGGACCGGCGACCCTGGAAGACGTTTATGTCGCGCTGGTCGGTGGTCTGGAGGTCCGACCGACCGAGATGGAGGAAAGCTTCGATGCAAGCGCTGCGTAGCTATCGGTTGCTCGTGACCTGGCAGGCCCTGCGCAAGAAGGCCTATCTGCCGCTGATGATGGCGGTCCAGACTCTCTTCTCGCTCGGCATCGTCCTCGGCTATCCGCTTCTGTTCCCAAGCCTGGACCGGGTGACCATCTACTTGATCGCCACCGGCGCCCCGGCGATCTCAATGGTTTCGGTCGGGCTCGTCGCCCTGCCCCAAACCGTCGGTGAGGCGAAGACGGAGGGCAGCCTGGCCTATATGCGTTCGTTGCCAGTTCCGCGTCTTGCCTACCTGGTGGCCGATCTCACCGTTTGGCTGGCCATCGTCGTCCCGGGCGTCGTGCTCGGTGTGCTCGTCGGAGCCTGGCGGTTCGGCCTTGATCTGCAGGTCAGCCCGCTCGTCGTTCCGGCCGTTCTGATGGTGGCCCTCACGGCGACCTGTGTCGGCTACGCCCTGGCATCCGTCCTGCCGTACATGCTCACGGTCATCATTACCCAGGCGCTCGTCGTCTTCGTATTCATGTTCTCGCCCCTCACGTTTCTGCCCGAGAAGCTGCCGGCCTGGCTCGAGACGATCCATCGGCTGCTCCCGATCCAGGCGATGGGCGAGGTGACCCGTGGCACGATCGCGCCGAACGAGTTCCCGCTGCCGCCCGGTGCCTTCCTTACCCTGGCCGTGTGGTGCGTCCTCGGGTTTGCGGTCACGTACGCGGCAATGACGCGGCGCGCCTGATGAGCGGAGCCGGGAGCGCTAGGCTTGCCCAATGACGCGACCCCACGCGAGGACCGTCCGATGAGCGCGCAGTCGGCCAGGCTGCCGGCCCGGGACTTCGAGGAGATCCGGCTGGCCGAGGCGCTGGAGCGCGGCCGCTGCCCGATCTGCGACGCTCGCCAGGAATCCTCGTTCGCCGCTCTGCGCGGACTGGCCCGCGAAGGAGCGACCGATCGGGGACTCCGGGCCGAGATGGACAAGGGCCTGAGCTTCTGCCAGCCGCACAGCGTCGGGCTCTCGAAGATGGAACTCCAGCAGACGAGCAGCCAGCTCGCCACGGCCGTCCTCCTCGACGCGGTTCTGAGGCGACGCCTGGCGACGCTCAAGAAGCTGTCGAGTTCCGATGCCGGGACTCAGGGGCGCGGGCTCGCGGAGATTGCCGACCCGAAGTGCCCGGTCTGCGCCGGGGCGGCCGAAGCCTCGCGGACCGCCGTGAACCGGCTGCTGGCGCTCTCGACCGATTCCGCATGGTCGTCGGCACTGGGAGCGGGAGAGATATGCCTGAGCGATCTCCTCGCGCTGTGGGCGGCTGCCGCGGGCGGCCCGCGGGATTCGCAGGCACGCTGGAGCGGGATCCTTGCGGCTCAACTCGGCCGCCTCGAAGTGCTCCAGAAGACCCTCGCCGAATACGCGCACAACAGCACCGTCGACCGGCGCCATCTGATAACGAGCGAGCAGCAGGAAGCCGGCGCGGCCTCGATCCGGCTGTTCGGAGGCACTCCGGACCGCGATCGAAATCGCTGAGTTCGCCGGTAGAGCGGCGATCGGCGGCTCGTCAGGTTCCTGCGCCCGGCGACGCGTCAGTGAGGGTCGGCGAAGCAGCGCTCGAAGCCGGGGGTCCAGGTCAGGCGGCCGTTCGAGCCGTCCGGGTCGGCGGTGATCCTGGCGCCGACATAACCTGCCAGTCCGGCGACCCAGGCGAGGCCGGTCGGTCCCATGGCGAACGCCGCAGTGGCGTAAGCGTCGGCGTAGGTCAGGCTCGGTCCGACGATCGTGATGCTCAGCACGTCGTGAGGCGGCTTGCCGGTGAACGGATCTCGGACGTGCTCGCCGCGCTCGTACGCGCCGGATGTGGCGACCGCTCCATCGCGGACGCTGACCACGGTGGCCACCTTGTCCGCCTCGAGCGGGTGTCTGATGCCGATCCGCCAGGGAGTCCCCGGCGCCACCTCGCCGCGGACGACTACGTCGCCACCGCCGTTGATGCAGTAGTTCCGGGCCCCGGCGGCCTCGAGGATCCGTCCCGCGTTCTCGAGCGCCCAGCCCTTGACCAGGCCTGAGGGGTCCAGCCCGCCGTCGGACCGATGCGCGCGGATGTCGAAGTAGCCCTCGCTCATGTCGCGTATCCGATCGCAGAGTTCCAGGACGCTGCGGAGATCCGGGCTGCATGAATCCTCGGCTATCTCTCCGCGACTGAGGCGGCTGACCTCGCTATCGGGCTTGTAGGTGCTGAAGCGCCGGTCGATGTCGCGCAGGTAGTCGAAGGCCTCATCGAGGGCCGCGGGCGGCACGCTCTGGTCGCGGATGTCGAAGCTGATGGCGGTGCCCATGATCTGCTCGACACGACGCAATCCGAATAGCGGCACGGTCCCGGCCCGTGGCTCCAGGCGCTCGATGTGCTCTCGTTCGCCGGTCATGGCAGCATTATGGTGATGCGCCGGGAATGCGCTCCGAGGACACTCCCGCGAGCGATATCGCCGGGGCGCAAGAAGGAGGCCGGTCGTGTTTCGACGGCGATTTGGTCTGGTCAGGCGACCGTTCCTGGGCCGGGCTCGTCTGTTCGGGGCGGCGATGATCGGCGGCCTTGGGTTCGCGGCCGGGCGGGCCAGCAAGCCGGCGTCCGGGCAGGTTCCTGGGTCGTCGCTGTCGTTGACTGCGAGGCTCGGGGAACTCGCCGATCTGCACGCCGCGGGGGCTCTGACCGACGAGGAATTCGCCTCCGCCAAGCGCCAGCTTCTCGAACCGTAACGCGACTGTGGTGCGGGTGTCGGCGGCGCAGGCACGCCTTTCAGAATTGTGCAATGCTGCCGCCAGCGGCGGCGCAGGCTGACTGGCAGCGTCGCCGCCGCACCCCCCTTGGATCGTCTGCGTATTCGTGCTGCCCCGGGCTGGCGACTGCTCTGGCGCAGTAATCGGCGGCCCTGAGAGCACGCTCGGCGTTTCGATTTGGGCGCCACGTCGGGATCGGCGGGCCTTCCGGCCATCTTCCGGGTTGACGAATCTTCAACCAAGATGGTATTGAAATACTAGAGCTATCTGCTTAGGATTGCGTACCCAAAGCCCGGCCGCCGGACGAGCCGGGCGCCATCCGAACATCCGAACAAGGAAGACGACCGATGGCGATTTCGGTGGCCGTCGAGCCTCGGATGCGATCAGTGACCATGCGCGCGCAGGCTCTTTGCCCCGCGGCGCTCCGCGCAATGGTCATCTGGCCGCGGCTGGACCGACGCGCCCTCGCAAGATGCGGCTGTGACTCGACTCGAATTGCCAACTATGTGTCGAGACGGACCCGGATGCCCGCCCGGTCCATCGAGACCCTCCTGAACCGGTCATAACGACAGGAGACGCTCGGGGGGCGTTCAGATCGGGGGGCTGTCGGCACGCGTCAAGCTCGGTAGCGGAAGCAGCCGGACAGGTGGTCATCCACCAGCCCGACGCTCTGCATGAAGCTGTAGACGATCGTCGAGCCGACGAAGCGAAACCCGCGCCGGCGGAGGTCGGACGAAAGTGAGTCCGATTCCGCCGTGTTGACGGGTATGTCGGCCCGGCTTTCGCTCCGGTTTCTCGTTGGGGAGCGGCGGGGGAGTCTGACCGCGAGGTAGGCGGACAAGGAGCCGAACTCCCCGGCCAGCGCCAGCACCAGCCCGGCGTTGCGGATCGTGGCATCGACCTTTGCCCGATTGCGCACGATCCCGACGTCGGCCAGCAGGCGTTCGCGGTCGACTGACCCGAAGCGGGCCACGGCCCGCGGTTCGAAGGCCGCGAAAGCCAGCCGGAAGGCATCGCGTTTGTGCAGGATCGTCGCCCACGAAAGCCCGGCCTGAAATCCCTCCAGCGCCAGGCGCTCGAAGAGGGCTCGATCATCCAGAACCGGCACGCCCCATTCCTCGTCGTGGTAGGCGACCATCAGTGGGTCGGCGCCGGCCGAGCCGTCCGGCCACCAGCAGCGATGGCGCTCGTCGGGATCCACCTCAGAGTCCCGCCCCGGACATCGGGAGGCCCGAGGCGAGTGCGATCCGGCCCATCAGGCGTCGCGCTCCAGGAAGCGCACGACCGCGTCACGGAAGATCTCGGCGCGCTCCACGACCGTCGCGATCGAGTCGAGGTCAATCGGCACGTTCAAGTCACTGCTCGAGGCCTTGCGCAGGTCGGCCGCGTCCAGCAGCCAGCGGTGATAGGCCGAATACATTCGCCCGGTCCGGCCGAACTGGCGACCGTAGGCGACGCAGACGGCCTGAGTCGGGCCCGGGGCGAAGCCATCGACGTCGAGACACGCCTTGGCCAGGCGAAGCATCGCCACGCATACGCGCTCGGAAGCGGCCTCGGGATCATTCGCTTCAAGATCCCTGCGCGCCGAAGAGATGGCGCGCTCCGCGCCTTCGACCAGCTGCCTGGCACGTTCTCTCATACGGCCACAGCCTCCGACCGAATTGCCAGGAGATGGCCATCGGTCCGGCGTAGCCAGGTGCCCTCAGCGACGAATACGCGGCTCACGACCAATCCGAATTCGAGCGAAAGGCCCGCGCACGTGGCGCTGGTCCGCTCCAGTTCGTCGCCGTAGCGGACGATCGCGTCCAGGACGACGGCGACTTCCACTTCCGCGTCCGGTCTGGGTTCGCCACGGGCGCGCGCCCCGTACAGGAACATGCCGGCGAGCCGGTCGGCGTAGAGCGGTCGGAGCACTTCGGCCAGGCGGCGTGCGACTTCGAGGCCCAGGGAGTCGGGAGGAGGCGGGCTCTTCGGCGCGGAGACGGCCGCGAAGATGGTGCGGGGCGGTCTGCTGGCTTCGAGCGCGGTTTGGATGACCTCCGGTGCGGTCTCGAGAGGCGGCAGGGGGGCCGCCGCGGGATCCGGCTCCGGCGTCGCGGATAAGAGAAGAGTCCGAACCATCGTCGCGAAGGGGGAGGAGGTCGGCTTGAAGTAGACCTGAAGGCCTTCGGCCTGGCGCTCCAAGAGACCCCCGGCCACGAGGCGAGCGAGTTCTCGGCTGGCCGTGCCTGGGCTGGTTTGAACGCGGCGCTGGATCTCGCGCAGATGCAGACGCCGGTCCGGCTCGGCCATCAGAAGGGCCAGTATCCGGCGGCGCACGGCGGATCTACCGACGATCAGCTCGGCCGCGGCACTGTTCTCACTCACGCGAACGCCCGTTCTCACACATGGAACAAGCGTACTCATAACGGAGAACAAGTCAACATGCGGCCGAAACGACCTGGCCGCGCGCCAGGCAAGCCTTGACGGACCCCTCGAGCCCCACTCCTGAGCGCCGGCCGCTCCACCTTGGCATACTCGCGTCATGCCCACACGGCCGCAAGGAGAGCAAGGCTCAAGAGCGTCGGCCAGCGGAGCGGATCCGATTCCGGGTCGCCGGGACGATCGGCTGCACGTGCAGGCTCCGCCACGCCCGTTGTGGCGTTACCGACTGATCGGGCGCGTGCTGAGAATCCTGACGAGGACCTATTCGAGGTTGATCCTGGAGGGGGCCGAGCTGCTCCCGTCTGGGGCGTCGATCATCTGCTTCAGCCACCAGAACTGGGCAGACCCGTTCTTCGTCATCTCGGCTCTTCCCGCAGCGCCCCGGACCCATTTCTTCGGTCCGGAACAGTCCGACATGTCCCGGGGTGTGCGTAACCGGCTAATGCGCTGGGGCGGCGTTGCCGTCCCGTACCGACCGGGCGGCCGTGGCCTGCTTGCGGCGACGCGACGAGTCGAGGACCTTCTGGCCGCCGGCGACTTCGTCGCCATCGCCGGTGAGGGCCGCATCCACAGCGGCGAGAGCGTCATCCTGCCGCTCCTGGAGGGCCCCGCTTACATGGCATTGCGATCGGGCGTGCCACTGGTTCCAGTGGCGGTCAACGGGACGAGCTGGTTGGGCTTCCGGCGGCGCGTGAGGGTGAGGATCGGGCGGCCGATCATGCCGGTGGGGGAGACGCCCCGACGCCCTCGCGCCGAAACTGTGCAAGCCTTGAGCGCCGAGGCTCGGGCGTCGCTTCTGCTGCTCGTGGCGGACTTCCCGGACCCGCCTCGATCGCGCTGGATAGGGGGCCGTTTGACCGAGCTCTTCAACGACTGGCCGGAGGGTGCCCGACCGCCGGTTCCTCCACGGGGAAAAGCGCCGGGGGCGGACACCTAGGCGGTCACCGAGGACCCATTCGCGGCGGTACCAAATCCACGCGCAGGGTCGGACCGCGTCCAGTGGCGAAGTGGGTTGGTGCCGAGAGTCTGCGATACTTCGGCCGACACGCCAAAGGAGGAAGAGTGGGCGCCACGGGCCTTGCTGCCAACCCAACGGAGTATCGCAAGCGACTGGCCGATCAGACAGACGAGCAGGTTGATTCCTGGGCCGGGGAACTGATGAGGGACGTCGCGATCAGGCGTGGCGTGATCAAGGTCGTATCTGATTTTCGGCAAACCGCCCGCCTTGACGAGGTCGGATTCCGACGTGTGTTCGCCCGTGGTGGCGGGGCCCCGCAAACCGCCGGGTTCGACGCGCGGGGCAACCTGATCGTGCCGGCGATCTCGCTCCACTGTCTGGTGAGAGGTCTCCGGGCGGACGTGTCCGATGCCAGGGACCGCCTTATCGACTACCTCGTTGCCAACTTCGACGAGATCGTCTACGTCTGACGCGCGGCCGCTTCAGACCGGGCCCCCACCGCGGAGCGCCATCGCTCGCCTCATAGGGCTGGTTCGCCTCGTCCATCCCTTCCCCTCCGCGCTCGACGCGGTGGCCGTCGGTGCGATCGCCCTCATCGCCGGCTCAGACGTGGCAGTGGCGGCTCGGCTCGCGCTCGGGATGCTCGGCCTCCAGTTCGCGATCGGTGCCGCAAACGACCTGGCCGACGCTCCCCGCGACCGGCTGAGCCGACCCGACAAACCGCTGCCGGCAGGGATGGTCACGCCGCGGCAAGCTCAGGCGGTTCTCCTCATTGCGGGCGCCATCGGGCTGTCCGCCGCTGCGTGGGCAGGCTGGGCGGCACTGGTCGTCGGGATCCTGGGGCTGGCTGACGGGCTCCTCTACGACTTCCGACTCAAAGGGACGGCAATCTCCTGGTTGCCCTTCGCCATTGGAGTCGCCCTTCTGCCCGTCTACGCATGGCTCGGGTCGGCGGGCGGCCTGCCTGCGGCGTTCTGGGGGATCGTTCCGATGGCGCTGCTGGCGGGGTGGGTCCTTGCCGTGGCGAACGCCCTGGCCGACATAGAGCACGATCGACAGGCGGGAGCAGACTCTGTGGCCACCATCCTCGGCCGGGATCGCGCACTCGCTGCGGACGCCGTCGGCCTGATCGCGCTTCAGCTCGTCGTTGTCGCCTCTTCGGTGCTGGCCGGGCATGTCGCCACCGCGCTGCCGGCCGAGCTTGCCGGCGTCGTCTTCGGCTGGATCGGACTGCGTTTGACGGCCTCCCCGAACGAGCAGGCTGCTCGTCTGGGTTGGGAGGTTCAGGCGGTCGGGATCGTGGCCATTGGCGCGGGATGGTTGGCCATGCTCGGCGCAGCTGGGCTTCTGTAGATTCCGAGACCGGTCCCGTCCGTTCGTGCCGGTCGAGGGCGGTCTTGTGCGGCCAACCGCGGCCCGGTGTCATCGGCTACTGGCACTAGAGGTCCAGCCGACTTCCGCCTCGCGTGGCCGACGGCGCTCCGGCTAGTGGTTCGCGTTACCCCGCCGGATCAGCACGATTGCATTCTCGAGGCGAACCCGGGAGATGATGAGGCTCTTCGCCAGGTTCTGGCGGTCGGCGTCGTCGATGGTCTTCATCATGTCCGACTGAATGACCGCGATCAGCTCCGTGATGGCGTCGGCCAGCTGGATTCGGGCGGCGATCAGCGAGTCGTCCGATAGCGGGCGCCTCGCACCGTGACCCTCCCTGGCCTCGGCCTCCAATTCGTCTTCGGGCGCTTCGGCCGAACCGACCTCGGCAGCGGCCGGCTTGGCAGCGCGCTTGATTCGAGGAACCTCATCGATCCGCTCGCGGAGTTTGACCAGCGAGAGCTCGCCCCGAGCGACCATCTCGGCCAGCTTCTTGCGTTTCTTGGGGTCGGTGATCTTGAGCAGCTCGTACGCGTGCGAGAGAGTGTCTTTGCGCACAGACACAAGGTCGCGGATCTCAGCGGGAGCGTCGGCCAGGCGTAGTCGGTTCTCGAGATAGCCTTTGTCCTTGCCGAGCTTCTGCGCCAGCTTGCGAATGCTGTAGCCGTGCTGGCGGATCATCTTGTCGTAGATCATGGCTTCGTCCAGCGGGGAGAGGTCCTCGCGCTGGAGATTCTCGATGACCGCGATCTCGAGCGCGGTCTCATCGTCGATGTCCTCGATCAGCGCGGGTATGGTGCCCAAGCCCGCGGCGATCGCGGCTCGCCAGCGACGTTCGCCGGCGACCAGTTGGTAGCGGTTCGCAGGGAGCGGCCGGACCAGGATCGGCTGCAGGACGCCATGCTCCCTGACGGAGGCGGTCAGGTCGTCGAGGCCCGCCTTGTCCATGGCCATGCGCGGCTGGTTGGGGTTCGGATCTACGCGATCGACGGGGATGTTTCGAACGGCCGAGGGCCGGATAACCGTTGTCTCGTCGGCGCTCAGGAGGCTGAGAACATTCTGCGAGAGCTCCTGGCCGCGCTCCTCGTTCAGGCGAGCAGTCACGGCGGCCCGGAAATCTGGCCTAGCCAAGTGCGATTACCTCCCTGGCGAGCTCTCGGTAGTTGTTGGCCGCGTCGGAGCCGCTGGCGTACACGGTGATGGGGCGGCCGGCAAGAGGAGCCTCTCCCAGTTTGACGGCGTTGCGGATGATCGTGTCGAAGACATGGTGCTCCCCGTGTTCCCGCATCTCCGCGAGCATCTCTCGGCCCAGTACGGTTCGGGAGTCGTAGAAGGTGGGAAGCAGACCCAGGACCCGCAGGTTCTTGTTCAGCTTCGAGCGAATGGTGGTGATCACCTTGACCAGGGCGGCCAGACCCTTGAGGGCGTAGTACTGCGTCTGGACCGGGATTATTACTCCGTTGGCAGCCACCAATCCGTTGATCGTCAGCAGGCCCAACGTCGGCGGGCAGTCGATCACGATGTAGTCGTAGTGGCCCTGGGCCCAGTCGTCGATGGTCTCGGCCAGGGCGTACTCCCGGCCGATCGTGCTCAGGAGGTCGACTTCCGTGGAGGCTAGGTCGAGCGTCGCCGGGGCGACATCGATGTTGGGAGTTTCGGTCGAGATCACGATGTCCCGCAGTCGAACCGTCGAATTGACGAGGACGTTGGCCATCGAATGCTCGACCGTCGCCAGGTTGATCCCTAGTCCGACCGTCAGGTTCGCCTGTGCGTCCATGTCGACGCACAGGACTCGCAGGCCATGCTCCGCCAGCGCGCCCGCCAGATTGATTGCGGTGGTCGTCTTCCCGACGCCACCCTTCTGGTTTGCGATCGCGATCACAATGGCCAAGGGGCATAACCTCGTCTGAGTGCTCGGTCTCGTGACGGTTCGATTCTGACGCCCGGAAAGGCGGAGCGGTATTGCGATGCTACCGCAGCCTGCCCCGGGCAGCCGAGCTTATCCACAACAGTCGAGAGTTGTTCACCGATTCTGTGGATATCCTCGGCAATCGATCCACCCCCCGAAGGTGTTGTGTGGATGGACCGGGTGCACGGCCGTGGTTTGGCTGATGTGTCGGCAGCCGGCGCGTCTTTGCGCAAAGACGGGCAGGCTAGTGGAGCGTCCCTGGCGGTCGTCCCTGATGACGCCGAACCCTTCACTCCCCAGACCAACGCGAAGGCGCCCGTCTCCGCAACACTGGCGCACGAGCCCGAGTCCGTGCCATCATCCACGAGCGCGGCCGTCCGGTCAGGCGTGAGTTGCTGGAGGAAGCGGTACGTGTCCGACGACCAGGGAGTCAAGCAGGGCGAATCCAAAGTGGGGGCCGCGCCAGATCCCGGCCGCGAGCGCTGGCGCGCGACCTCGCGGGCCAAGGCAGTCTCCCGCTCGCCCGAGCGCCAGGAGCGGTTCCTGACCACTTCGGGGGTCGAGATCCAGGACCTGTACACGCCCGCCGACGTGTCCGGCCTGGATGAAGACCGCGACCTCGGCCGCCCCGGCGAGTACCCCTACACCCGGGGCGTGCAACCGACGATGTACCGCGGCCGCCTGTGGACGATGCGGCAGTACGCCGGATTCTCGACCGCTGAGGACACTAATCGCCGCTTCCGCTATCTCTTGGAGCAGGGCCAGACCGGCCTCTCGGTCGCATTCGACCTGCCGACGCAGATGGGCTACGACTCCGACGCTCCGCAGGCCGAGGGCGAAGTTGGGCGGGTCGGCGTACCGATCAGCTCGCTGGCGGACATGGAGGTTCTCCTCGATGGGCTGCCGCTCGGGACCGTCAGCACCTCTATGACGATCAACGCGTCTGCTGCCGTCCTGCTCGCCATGTATGTGGCGGCGGCCGAGAAGCAGGGCGTGGCCCGGGGCCAGGTGAGCGGAACGACCCAGAATGACATCCTCAAGGAGTACATCGCTCGCGGGACGTACATCTTCCCGCCGCGGCCCTCGATGCGGCTCGTGACAGATATCTTCGAGTTCTGCGCCAGGGAGCTGCCGCGCTGGAACACGATCAGCATCAGCGGCTACCACATGCGCGAGGCGGGGGCGACAGCCGCCCAGGAGTTGGCCTTCACCCTCGCGGACGGCATCGCATACGTCGAGGCGGCGCTCAGCCGAGGCCTCGATATCGACGACTTCGCCGACCGCCTGAGCTTCTTCTTCGCCTCTTGGAGCGAACTGTTCGAGGAGGTTGCCAAGTTCCGCGCCGCTCGGCGAATGTGGGCTCGAATCGTGAAGGAGAGGTTCGGCGCCACGAACACTCGCTCGATGGCCTGCCGCTTTCACGTCCAGACCGCCGGCTCGTCGCTGACGGCGCAGTCGATCGACAACAACGTGGTTCGGACCACGGTCCAGGCCCTGGCTGCGGTCCTGGGCGGGGCGCAGAGCCTCCATACCAACTCCCGCGACGAAGCCCTGGCGCTGCCCACGGCCGAGGCCGCGCGCCTCGCGCTCCGCACCCAGCAGATCCTGGCGTACGAGTCCGGAGTGACCGAGACTCCGGATCCGCTGGCAGGCAGCTACTACGTCGAGGCCCTGACCAACGGGCTCGAGGGGGCCGCGAACGACTACCTGGCCGAAATCGACGCGCTCGGAGGGACTCTGGCCGCAATCGAGTCCGGCTACCAGCAGCGCCAGATACAGGAATCGTCGTATCAGGTCCAGCGCGCCATAGAGAGTGGCGCGAAGGTCGTAGTCGGCGTCAACAAGTTCCGCGACGAGGAAACCACGACCCCGTCCCTGCAGAAGATCGATCCCGAAGGCGAACGCCGGCAATGCGAACGCGTCAGCAAGGTTCGCGCCGAGCGCGACGCCGCGGTCTGGGAGGCCGCCATGCGCCGGCTCGAGGACTGTGCCCGAGGGCAGGAGAACCTGCTTCCGCCGATGATCGAGGCGGTCAAGGCCTACGCCACGGTCGGCGAGATCTGCGATCGGCTGCGTGGCATCTGGGGCGAACACCGCGAGCTCATCACGGTTTGAGGCTGGGGCAGAGTAGGCGAGCGCTGCCTTTCGACCGTCTGGCTGTCCTGGACTAAACCATGGCAGCTTCCGGCAGCTGCCATGATCGGTACCCGGGGCCGGCTCGACCGGGCTGGCTCCGAGAAGAACGGCCATTTCCAGCGTGCAGCGGGCGGTCCCTGTCGGCGATCCAGCCGTTTTCGTACCATTGGACGTCGCCAGCGGCCGCCTCGGCTCAGCTCATAGCGAACGCATGTTCGTTTCGGTACCGCCTCCGTAGTCGCAGGAGAGTCATGGATCAGTTCAGCGCCGCACTTCCCGAAGGACTCGGCATCCGCAAGATCCACCACGTCGCCGTTATCGTGCGAGATATGGAGGCATCGCTCGGTCTCTATCGAGACAAGATGGGACTCGACGTGGACGCCGTGATGGATATGTCCTACGACCACGTGATCATCGGTTTCCTTCCGGTCGGCGAGGTGAAGATCGAGCTTGTTCAGCCCACGGACAACGCAACCGGCTCGGCGCGGTTCCTCGAATCCAAGGGCGAGGGTTTCCACCACATCTGCTTCGAAGTGCCCGACATCCAGGCGGCGCTCGACAAGCTCGCGGCGATGGGCCTGACGCTGATAGACGCAATCCCACGCAAAGGTGGAGAGGGCCCGGTCGCGTTCATCCACCCGAAGAGTTGCCACGGCGTCCTGGTCGAGCTGATCGAAGCTCCGGGCGGCCCGGCCTGGGCCAAACTGGAGTACTGAGCAGCCTGCGCGCAAGTCCGCAGGCCGTTATGTCGGACCCGAAACCCGCTGGCGCCGACGCGCCGACTCTCGCTCAATCGGTGGTCGTCGAGCTGGTCCTGGGGGCAATCGGCCGCCGTCCGGAGGCGAATTACGCCCGGTAGCCGGCCTCGAGTAGCAGCCTTGGTAGTTGAGTAGGGGAGTCCGCCACGCGTACGCCCGCCGCCTCGAGCGCGGCGATCTTTTCTGCCGCAGTGCCTGATCCGCCCGAGATGATCGCTCCGGCGTGGCCCATGCGCCGACCCGGGGGCGCCGTCCGGCCCGCGATGAAAGCGGCCATGGGAACGCCCCTCAGATGCTCGGCCGCAAATGCGGCCGCTTCCTCTTCTGCGGACCCACCGATCTCGCCGATCATCACGATCGCGTCGGTCTCAGGATCGTCGCGGAAGAGCTTGAGCACGTCCAGGAAGGTCGTGCCAATGATCGGGTCGCCGCCGATGCCTACGCAGCTGGACTGTCCGAGGCCGGCGTCGGTCATCGCCTGGACGGCTTCGTAGGTAAGCGTGCCGGATCGTGACACCACACCGACGCGACCGGGCTTGTGTATGGAGGAGGGGATGATGCCGACTTTTGCCCGGCCTGGAGAAGTGACGCCGGGGCAGTTTGGCCCGATCAACTTCGCTCCAGCGCGCCGTACGGCCTCGACGACCGGGATCATGTCGAGCGCCGGAATGCCTTCGGTGATGCAGATGACGGTCGCGATCCCGGCGTCGACCGCCTCCAGGATCGCGTCCGGAGCGCCGGCGGCGGGGATGTAGATAACTGATGTGTTGGCGCCGGCCTGCTTTACGGCCTCCGCGACGGTGTCGAAGATCGGGACGGTGCCGTCGATGGCCATCTGGCCGCCCTTGCCGGGTCGCGTGCCTGCCACGACCCTGGTTCCGTAGGCGATCGAAGCGCGGGTGTGGAATTCGCCCTCCCTACCCGTGATTCCCTGGACGACCAGGCGCGTGTCGCGCCCGACGAGGATGCTCATCGAGCTCCACCCTTCGCCAGCGCGACGGCCTTCTCCGCGGCTTCGTCAAGCGAGGTCGCCGTCTCAAACCGGGCTTCCTGCAACAATCGCGCCGCCTCCGCCGCATTCGTGCCGACGATTCTCACGACCATCGGTACCTCGCGTGACTGCTCCGCGCGGGCTTCGATCAGCCCGGCCGCGACCTCGTCGCCGCGCGTGATCCCACCGAAGATATTGACCAGGATCGTCTTGACCTTCGGATCGGCGAGGATCAGCTCCATCGCCCCGCAGACGGTTTCGCGACGGGCGCCGCCCCCCACGTCCAGGAAGTTGGCCGGCTCGCCGCCGAAATGCTTCACCAGATCCATCGTCGTCATCGCCAGCCCGGCGCCGTTGACCATGCACCCGATCGTGCCGTCCAGGTGGATGAAGTTGATGCCCAGCTTTCGAGCCTGGGCGTCCGTCGGGTCCTCCTCGTCGAGGTCCCGGAGCGCCTCCAGCCCGGCGTGGCGGGCGAGGCCGGAGTCATCGAGCGTGATCTTGGCGTCCAGACAGACCAAGCGTTGCGCCGGCTTGCCGTCGGCGGCCGTCTCGGCCACGATCGCGAGCGGATTCACCTCGACCAGATCCGCGTCGTTGGCCGTCATGGTCGCGAACAGACCCTGCGCGATCGCCACGAACTGGTTGAGAAGGGGATCGCGCAACCCGACCGCCAGCCCGAGCGAGCGTGCCTGGAAAGCCAGCAGCCCGAGCTCCGGGTCTGCGGAAGCGCGATGGATCGCGCTGGGGTTCTGGCGGGCCACTTCCTCGATCTCGACCCCGCCCTCAGCGGACGCCATGAGCACGATCCGGCGGCTGGCGCGATCGATGATGGCGCCGAGGTAGTGCTCCTTGACGATCTCGGCGGCCGCGCCCACCAGCACCTTGCGGACGGTGATGCCCTTGATATCCATGCCCAGGATCCGCTCGCCGACATCCCGGGCTTCGTCGGGGGTCGAGGCCAGTTTCACTCCGCCCGCCTTGCCGCGGCCGCCGACGAGGACCTGGGCCTTAACGACGACTCGACTCGCGCCGGACGCGAAGAAGCGTTGAGCTGCCGCCTTCACCTCGTCCGGGTTCCTGGCCACCTCCCAGGGCGGGACGGGCAGCCCCTGGGCAAGCAAGAGCGACTTTGCGTCGGCTTCCTGAATCTTCACGCGGCCACTCCCGAGTATTCGGCAAACGAGGGACGTTGCCCGCGCGGCGGTGGCCCCCGGTGCAGTGAGCCGATCGTAGCAGGAGGTTGCGCGAATGGGGCCGGGCGGTCCAGGGAATCGCTCCTCAAACCGGTAGGCGGTCCGACGCGAGCGAGCCCGGCGATTTGGAGCCCCGGCTCGCTGGCCTCGGCCGCGGTCCGGGGTCGGACGTCGCACGCTCCGGCTTGCGGCTAGAATTCGGCCATGGCTCAAGCAGTGACGCTCATTCCGGGAGATGGCATCGGCCCCGAACTGGCCGAGGCGACCAGGCGAGTCCTCGACGTCTCGGGAGTCAAGTTCGATTGGGAAGTCGTCAACGCCGGCGAGGCGGTCATGGAGAAGGAAGGCACGCCTCTCCCACAGTCCGTCCTCGACTCGATCATTCGGAACAAGGTTGCGATCAAGGGACCTATCACGACTCCGGTCGGGGTTGGCTTCCGGTCCGTGAACGTTGCCCTGCGCCAGACTCTCGGGTTGTATGCCAACCTTCGACCGGTCCGTTCGATCCCGGGCCTCAAGACCCGCTATGACGACGTGGACCTGGTCATCGTCCGCGAGAACACCGAGGACCTCTACGCCGGCATAGAGCACATGGTCGGCCCGGACGCTGCCGAGAGCATCAAGATCATCACTCGCGCGGCGTCCGAGAGGATCGCCCGCTTCGCCTTCGAGTACGCCGTCGCCAACGGCCGGCGCAAGGTCACGGCGGTGCACAAGGCCAACATCATGAAGTTCTCCGACGGCCTCTTCCTCGAGAGCTGCCGCACGATTGCCGCCCAATACGAAGGCAAGATCGCCTTCGAGGATCGCATCGTCGACAACATGTGCATGCAGCTCGTGCAGAAGCCCGAGCTCTACGATGTGCTCGTTCTCCCCAACCTCTATGGCGACATCGTCAGCGACCTGGCCGCCGGGCTGGTGGGCGGCCTCGGAGTGGCCCCGGGGGCAAACATCGGCCCCGACGCCGCCGTCTTCGAAGCGGTCCACGGCTCCGCCCCCAAGTACGCGGGCCAGAACAAGGCCAATCCGACGGCCCTGATGCTCTCAGGCGTACTTCTGCTCCGCCACATCGGCCAGCAGGCGGCGGCCGAGCGCGTTGAGGGTGCGATCCGCTCCGTCATCGCCGAGGGCCGGACAGTCACATACGATCTTGGCGGAACCGCCGGAACGAGCGACTTCGCGGATGCGATAGTTAAGCGGTTGGCTTAGCTGGCCGCCGGGGCCTGACTGGTCATGCGTCTTTGTTCGGGCTAGGGTCCGACGTACAACGTTCGGGAGGCGGCATGCTGCTTCGCTATCGCGGCTCCGAGGGGATGGTGGCGTGGGCCTTCCATCGCATCTCGGGGATCGCCATCTGGCTCTTCGTCATGCTGCACGTCCTGGACATCTACCTGGCCGGTGGCGACCCCGGCGTGTACGACGACCTGCTGAGGTTCTATGCCAGCCCTCTCGGCCGCGTACTGGAGGTGCTGCTGGGTGCGGCGCTTCTGTATCACGCCCTCAACGGCATCCGGATCCTGCTCATGGACTTCTGGCCGCGCCTGACCGCCTACCACAAGCACATCTGGTACGCGAACTGGGCGATCTTCATCGTTGCGGGCGTGCCGGCCGCGATCATCATCCTTAAGCCCATCTTCGGTCTGTAGAGGGAGGCGAGAGATGTTGCTGTATTCGCGATCCGGCCGACCTCGCCCGCAGAGCGGCGGTTTCGAGCTCTTTGTCTGGTACTACATGCGGCTTTCAGGAGTCGCGCTCTTCGTACTGGCGCTGATCCACTTCAGCGTCATGCACTTCGTCTTCGATCCCTCTCAGGAAAAGAGCGGCTGGATCTTCAGTGAGCGTTGGAACAACGTCCTGCTGCGTAGCTTCGACTGGCTGCTTCTGATGATGGTCATTACTCACGCGTTTCTTGGCATCCGGACCGTGACGATGGACTACCTCCATGGCGGCCGTCGAACGCTGGCGCTCACCGCTCTGTATCTCGTCGGCATCGTCGTCTTCGTCATGGGCACGACGGTTGTGCTGACCGTTCAGATCCCGGGAGCCTAGGCCATGGACCATCCGTTTGATGCGATCGTCGTCGGCGCCGGTGGGGCCGGACTCTGGGCGGCTCTGGAGCTGGCCCGCGAGGGCGTCAAGACCGCGGTACTGACCAAGCTGTACCCCACCCGCTCACACACGGGCACTGCTCAGGGCGGTGTCTGCGCCGCGCTCGGCAACCTTGAAGAGGACCGCTGGGACTGGCACATGTTCGACACCGTCAAGGGCGGCGACTATCTGGTCGACCAGGAAGCGGCCGAGGTGCTCGCTCATGAGGCGATCGAAACGGTCATCGAGCTCGAGCACATGGGCCTGCCATTCAACCGCACGCCCGACGGCAAGATCGACCAGCGGCGTTTCGGCGGGCACACCCGCAACTTCGGCGAGGCGCCGGTCCGGCGAGCCTGCTTTGCGGCCGACAGAACCGGCCACATGATCCTGCAGACCCTCTACCAGCAGTGCATAAAGCACGGTGTCCAGTTCTTCGACGAGTACCAGGTCGTCGACTTGCTCTTCGAGGGCGGCGAGCCGGAAAAGGGTGGCCGAGCGGCCGGCGTCGTGGCCTACCGTGTTGCCGACGGGCAACTCCACACCTTCCGCGGCAAGGCTGTGCTGATGGCCACGGGCGGATTCGGGCGGATGTTCCGCATCACCTCCAACGCCTACAGCCTGACCGGCGACGGCGTGGCGCTCTGCTATCGCCACGGCATCCCGCTCGAGGATATGGAGTTCTTCCAGTTCCACCCGACCGGGATCGTGGGTATCGGCATTCTCCTCTCGGAGGCGGCCCGCGGCGAGGGCGGCACGCTCCTCAACGACAAGGGCGAGCGCTTCATGGAGCGCTACGCGCCCAAGTTGATGGAGCTGGCCCCTCGAGATATGGTCAGCCGGGCGATGTACCAGGAAATCCGAGCGGGCCGAGGGATCGGCGGCAAGGACTACCTCTACCTGGACGTTCGCCATCTCGGCCGCAAGGTGATCGAGGAGAAGCTGCCCGACATCACCGAATTCGCGCGCATCTACCAGGGCGTGGAACCTCTCACGGAGCCGGTTCCCGTCCAACCCACGGCCCATTACGCCATGGGCGGCATCCCCACGAATGTCTTCAGCGAGGTCGTTCGCGACGAGAAGAACACGGTCGTGCCCGGCCTCTTCGCCGCCGGCGAGTGTGCCTGCGTCAGCGTCCACGGGGCCAACCGCCTCGGCACGAACTCGCTGGTCGACCTGCTGGTCTTCGGCCGTCGGGCCGGACGCCAGATGGCCCGCTACGCCGGTACGGTGGAGCGGCCGCGGCCGATCGACGACGCCGTCGAGCCGATTCGAGCCCGGCTGGACGCGATCCGTTCGCGCGAGGCGACGGGCGAGTCCGTGGCGACGATCCGGCACGAGTTGGCGGACGTAATGATGGACAAGGTCGGCGTGTACCGCGACGGCGAACTCCTGACCGAGGCCCTGGCCAAGGTCCGTGAGTTGAAGGGTCGCTACAGCGCCGTCTCGATCGCGGACTGCGGCGCCGTCTTCAACACCGAACTGCTCGAGGCCAACGAGCTGGGCTATCTGCTCGATCTGGCCGAAGTCATGGCCGCCGGCGCGCTGGCCAGGACCGAGAGTCGCGGCGCGCACTCGCGCGAGGACTTCCCCGAGCGCAACGACGCCAAGTGGCTCAAGCACACTCTTGCCTACGTGAGCCCCAAGGGACCGACCCTGAAGTACAAACCGGTCTCGATCACCCGCTTCGAGCCGAAGCCGCGGACGTACTGAGGCCGATTGAATGAACGTCGATCTGCGCATCCTCCGCTACGACCCCGAGCCACCTTCGGTGGCTTTGGCAGAAGGCACGCCTTCTGCTGGAGTGGCAGCAGGCACGCCTTCTGCTGGAGTGGCAGCAGGCACGCCTTCTGCTGGAGCGGCCGAATTGACCGGCCGACCATCTACTCCGCCCAAGCCCCATTGGGTGACGTACCAGGTCGAGGCCGATCCCATGGACCGGGTCCTCGATCTGCTGATCAAAGTGAAGGCGGAACAGGACGGCTCGCTCAGCTTCCGCCGCTCCTGCGGGCACGGCATCTGCGGCTCCGACGCGATGCTCATCAACAGCCGCAACCGGCTGGCCTGCCGCATTCGCGTCGATCAGCTCGGCAAGAAGATCTCCGTCGCGCCGCTGCCGGGCCTGCCGGTGGTCAAGGACCTGGTCGTCGAGATGAGCGGGTTCTTCAGCAAGTACCGCTCGGTCAAGCCCTATCTCATCAACGACCAGCCCGAGCCGGAGCGAGAGCGCCTCCAGAGCGCCAAGGACCGCGCCCGTTACGACGACACCACGAAGTGCATCCTGTGCGCCGCCTGCACGAGCTCATGCCCGTCCTTCTGGGCCCGACCCGAATACGTCGGTCCGGCGGCGATCGTCCAGGCGCACCGCTTCATCTTCGACTCACGAGACGAAGGCGCGGCCGAACGTCTGGAGATTCTGGCGGACGAGGACGGCGTCTGGCGTTGCCGGACGATCTTCAACTGCGTCGAGGCCTGTCCGCGCGGCATCAACATCACCCGGGCGATCCTGGAGGTCTCGGGCGCGATCGTGGGGCGACGAGGCTGAGCGGGCGCAAGGATCCGGCCTGGGACTCCCTCTGGAGTTCGGTCGGCGCCGGGGCGGATGGGCCGTCCGTGCCCGACGCTGCCGCACAGCCCGACGCATCCGCACAACCGATCGAGGCCAGGTCGCCGAGCTCCTCGCCGCTCTTGCGGCTGATCGTTCGGACCGACGGTGCAGCCCGTGGCAATCCCGGACCGGCTTCGCTCGGGGCGGTCCTGATCGACGCCTCGGCGCCGGGGGCGCGACGCCCCGATGCCACGCCCCTCGCATCCGTCTCCGAATACCTGGGCGTGCAGACGAACAACGTGGCCGAGTACACGGGCGTCCTGCGAGCCCTGGCTCTGGCGGAGGAGCTGGGCGCGCGCGAGGTGGATCTGCTCCTCGACTCCAAGCTGATCGTGGAACAGGTCAGCGGCCGCTGGCGGGTCAAGGACGCCAAGCTGATCCCGCTCCACGCTGAGGCGAAGGCTCGCCTGACGCGTTTTGCGCGCTGGAGCGCCACCCACGTCCCGCGGGCCCAGAACAAGCTGGCCGACGCGCTCTGCAACGAGGCGATCGATCGGGCTCAGGCCGGCGGGGCCCGGGTGGTGGTGGTTCGGCCGGAGTAGAGGAGCACGGCCGCGCGCCGGCGCGGGCTGGGTTCTGTCGGGCCCGCTTGGGGCCCGCTTGGGGCCCGCTACACGACCTTCATGCCCTCGATGCCGTTGGCGGCCTCCGGGTATTGCGGGTTCAGCTCGTCGAGGGCTTCGGCCACGATCTCGCTGATGGCCAGGTTCCGCAGCCAATTGCGGTTGGACGGGACCAGGTACCAGGGCGCGTAGTCAGTGCTGGTCTCGTGGAGCATCTCCTCGAAGGCGACCCGGTAGTCGTCCCAGAACTTGCGCTCGTTTACGTCGCTCAGCGAGAACTTCCAGCGCTTTGTGGGGTCGTCGACGCGGTCCTGGAACCGCTGCCGCTGCGTGTCCTTGTCGATCGCCAGGAAGAACTTGAGGATCGTGACCCCTTCCTGGGTGAGCATCCGCTCCCAGTCTCGGATCTCGCCGTAATGGCGCCGCCACTGCGCCTCGGGCTCGAGGTTGTGCACGCGAACGATCAGGACCTGCTCGTAGTGGCTGCGGTTGAAGATGCCGATGTCGCCCTTTTCGGGGACGGCCGCATGGACCCGCCACAGATAGTCGTGTGCAAGCTCCAGGGTCGACGGCTCCTTGAACGAGGTCACCGGGCTTCCTTGCGGGTTGAACGCCCCGGCGACGACCTTGATGGTGCCGTCCTTGCCGGCCGCGTCGATGCCTTGCAGAACTATCAGGACGGCATGTCGGGCCTCGGCCCAGATGCGGGCCTGGAGCTCCGTCAGTCGCGTCAGGTTGCCGGCCAGCTCCTCGTCGGCCTCGTCCTTCTGGCGACCATACGTGGCGCCGCAGTCGAATGCGGTCAGGTCCACGCGCTGGCCCGGCTTGACCAGCATCTGCTCTCGCAAGCTGCGCTGGGACTCCTTCTTGGCCATCACCACACTCCTGCTGTCACGATCGTGGGGTTGCGGCCAGCATCGTAGTGCAGGCCGCAACCCCAGGCCGCGGGATGCCCCATCCGAGGGCCAAAGTGGATCAGACGGGGGCTTTGTCGATGGCGGACTGCAGCGAGGCTATGTACGCCTTGCTCGTATATGTGGCTCCGGACACCGTGTGGATCTTCGCGCTCTGGGCAGCCAGGGCCTCCGACCGCAGGATCGGAACGGCACGCGCGGCGAGCTGTTTCGAATGTGAGTCGGAGGTTGGCGTCTGCAGGGCGACGACATCGACGATCTTCCCGTTCGAGTAAGACACGCGAACCTGCGTCGGGCCGAACTCGCTGTAGGAGACGACACCGGTGACCGTGCCGGTGAAGGCTTTCGGCGGGGCCGGCGTGGGCGGGCGCGCGGTGGGCGGCTGTCCCATGACGGGCGGCTGCCCGGGGGCGGGCGGCTGCCCGGGAGTGGGCGGCTGCCCGATGCGAATCGTGCTGCCCGGAGTCGGCGGTTGGCCCGGAACGGACGGATTAGAGGTTTCGGTCTGACCTGCAGAATCGGAGGGGCTGGTCCCGGAACCGTCCGACGGGAGACTCTCGGCCGAGTCCGACGGGTCCGCCAGGGCGACCAGAGACGACGGCAAGTCCTGGGCCTCCACGATCGCTCCCGGGTCGCCGGGCGGCATGAGATCGGGAGTCTTGTAGCTGAGCAAGGCCATCAGTGCGATGGCCGTCAGGAAGACGGCGAATGCTCCGCGCTTCGGATACATCGTGCACCTCCGGAGTCAGGCGGCGAACCGCTCGGTGTGGACCTGGTGCTTCGGCACTCCCAGCTCGCGCAGGCTTCGCTCGACCGCGTCCATCATCGGAGCGGGGCCGCATACGAAGACGTCGCGGGCATGGATGTCCGGCACGAGGCCGCGCAGCGCCGTTGCGCTCAGGGGATCTCGCGGCATGCGTGGAGTGCCGCGACGCCCGATCAAATACGTGACGTACGTCCCAGGCAGTCGCTCCAGCTGATGGAGCTCGTCCCAGAAGACCAGATCCTTTGCCCCCGACGCTCGGTAGATCACCTGCACGTCCACGGCGCCGGCCAGCTCCTCGAACAGCGCCCGAATCGGAGTCACGCCGATCCCGCCGCCGATCAGAGCGACCCTGTTGAGGGTTCGCCTTGCGCCGGTCAGCGCTCCATACGGGCCCTCGAGCATCACTCGCGTGCCGGGCTTCAGGGATTGGAGGCGCCCGGAGAAATCCCCCAGCGCCTTCACGGTGAATCGCAGGGTGACCCCGTCCGGCATGGCCGAAACCGAGAATGGATGCGAGCGCCACCACTCGTTGCGAGCGAGCAGGCGGAGCCTGAAGTACTGGCCGGCTCGCGCGTTCAATCGGTCGAGGCCGCGGCCGCCGACGTAGATCGAGACGACGTCGGACGTTTCGACGACGACTCGATCGACAACGAAGCGATGTCGCATCAGGAGGACGATGGGTGCCGCGACCCGGAATACGGCTATGAGGCCGAACACCGCGATGTAGAGGGCGACCCAGTAGAAGCGGGCGAGCGGGTGAAAGGAGAAATCCGATCCGACCGCCAGCTGGTGGCCGAAAGCAAGGAGGACCGCCAGATACGCATAGAGGTGAAGTCCAGTCCAGGTCTCGTATGAGAGTCGAGCCCGGATGAAGCGTATCGAGCTCGCGCCGATCACCAGGAACATTCCGAATCCGACGAGTCCGACGAGCATGTATGGGTACGTGACAACCATCGTCGTGAACTCGTCGGTGACCGACACGCCGTCCGTGAGGGCAAAGCCGGCTGTGCTGGAGATCACGTGCAACCCAATCAGGAGAAGCGCCGAGATGGCGATAACACGGTGATACCGGGCTGCGCGGTCGCCCAAGAGCCCCTCGAGGAACGGCGTTCGCGCCACGAAGAGCATCCCCACGAGCACCAGATACGTGCCCATCAAGGCGCTCAGCTGGCCGAGCCACATCAAGGTTGCGGCCGGCGACGAGCCTGCGTCGAGATGGCCGTGGTGGATCCAGATCGCGACGATCAGGGCCGCGTTGGCCAGGAAGATGGCACCGACGCTGGCGTAGGAGAGTTGCCTGCGAAGGCGTGCGGTAGGAGCGGGGGCGGTTGCGATGGGGAACCGCCGAGCCGGTTCGAGCATGGTCGAACTCCCGTACGGGTGGTCCGCAAGGTAACCACACGTCGCCCCGAATCCGCCACCGGGCCGATATTCCTATTGGCCCGCTACACATTTGGGCCAGCCGGTTTGGGCAGGTAGGCAGGTAGGCGTTTGCCGCCGTCAGGAGGAGAGGCGGGCTCGATATCGGACTTCAATTGCCGAGGTGCCGCTAAGCTGCAGCTCCTGGCGGCTGCCGTCGAGTTGCCAGCCCGTCGCCTCGTAGAAGCTTCGGGCGCGCAGATTGGGCTCGAAGACCCAGAGCACCACGGCCTGCGCTCCTCCGGCCCGCCAGTGGTCCCTGGCCACCTCCAGGAGCGCCGTTCCCAGACCCTGGCGCCACGACTCCGGACGCACATAGAGCGCGTAGATCTCCGCGGCGGGGAGTGGCACGTCTTCGTCCCGCGGCGGGCCGCTGCTCACGAAGCCGACGATACGCCCGGCGCGCTCGGCGACCCACGCCGGAGTGCCGCCGCCAACGTCGCTCTCGAGCATCGACCGCCAGGCCGTTTCGCGTGCGTCGACTCGCAGCGAGTCCAGGAAGTCGTCGGGGAGAATGCCGCGGTAGGCCGCCTGCCAGCCGGCGACCGTGACTTCGGCGATCGCGCGGGCGTCGGCGGGGCCGGCCCGGCGGATCAGGAGTTCGGTCGATTCGATGTCGTGCTCCCCTCCATCGTTCATCCTGGCCTCCCGGTGGATAGCGAGACTCATTTGGCTCACGTCGCCGGCTGGACTACAATCCCGCCCGGCGAGTCGGCCGGACGGTCGCGCGCAAACGGCTTCGGTCGAGTGCGCGAGGAAAGTCCGAGCTCCTCAGCGCAGGGTAGCGGGTAACGCCCGTCCGCCGCGAGGCGAGGACCAGTGCCACAGAGACGTAGCCGGGCTCGGGGCAACCCGGGAACGGTAGGTGAAACGCGGCAAACTCTGCTCGGAGCAAGGCCAAATAGGAGGACGCGGTTCGAGCGTTCGGGCAACCGGACGTTCGAGCGGAAGAGGTCGCGCTGCCCAGTCCTCGGGTCGGCCGCTTGAGCCGTCGGGTAACCGGCGGCCAGAGATGGATGATCGTCGCCGCGACGCAAGTCGCGGCACAGAACTCGGCTTACAGGCCGGCTCGCCACCACCCTGTCTTGTCGAACGGGCGCCCCATGACCCAACCTTCTCGCGCCCGGGACCCTATCCTCGGCGGTCTCAGTCCTCGTCGGGCCGGAACACGTGATCGGCCATACAGGAGGTGCACACAGCGGCACTGGACAGCAGATCGCCCAGGGGCAGCGGCACTCGGCGATCGGGATACATGCAGCTGACGTCGTAGTCGTCCTGGCCCGCCGCCTCCACGCGGCTCAGACGCCGATAAGTGCAGCGGCGTATATGTGTCGCCGCCCGAGGGACGGCGATGGGCTCAGGTTCGGTGAGTCGCTGCGGCAGGGCCATTGCAGATGTTGAAAACCTCCGAAGGCGGGAGGCTAGCATCGGATTCGCCGCCACGGCAAGGGTCGAAAGGTACTAGACTGCCGGGCGGGCGGCTGTCCCGGACCGTGTGGCCGGGGTTAATCCGATCGTCAGGAGTTGGCGTGGATGCACGCGGCGGATCCAACGAGGCTGGGGACGACGATGGAATTCCGCCCGAGCAGGGTGGGTCCAGGCTGACGCACGGAAGAGATGCGGGCAGGGGCGCCTCGGGCGGCAGCGATCCGCTCCTCATGGCGGTGCCGAGGGCCAGCGGGAATTCGAATCTGATCGGGGCGTCGACGCCGGGGGCGACCCCCGCAGACCTCGATCCGTCCGCGGCCTTCGCTGACTGGACGGACGCCGGGCCCGGTGCCGCCACTCCCGCGATCTGCAAGTTCCTGCGCAGCATCGGGCCGGATGGCAAGCTCTTCGACCCGCGTAGCGATGCCATACCCACTCATCGATGCGCCGCCTTTGGCGATCCGTTGCCTCTGTCGCTGCGACAGCAAGAGCTGGTTTGCCTGCAGCGCGTCCACGTCAGCTGCCCACGTTACATGCGCGGAACCCTGCTGGCCGATGAATCGGCCACGACGGCTGTGCAGGATCAGCCACGGTCGGGAATGCCGTACATGACCATCGCCGGCCTCGCGCTCGTGGCTGTTGCCGGTGTGGCCGCGATAGCCATCATGATGGGGTTCCTGCCCGGGATTTCGAACGGCGGCGGCAATCCCACGGGCGCCGGCTCCCCGATAGCGGCCATTACGGCCAGCCCGACGGCGCCCTCCTCGCTCGCCCCGACCGCGACTCCGGCGCCGTCGGCTACCGCGACGGCGGGCACGCCGACGACAACCCCGACGCCGACGGCTTCGCCCATCCCCACGCCCAGCCCAACGCCCACCCCCACGTCAAAGCCAGTAGCGTCCCCCACATGGCCGCCGGGCGCGACCGCGTCCCGCATGAATCTGGTCGTGCCGTGTCCGGACCAGGCCAGCTGCTACATCTACACGATCAGAGGGCCCGGACCAAGCGGAAATGGATCGAAGGTGGCGGACACGGTCCCCGGCGTCGCGCGCTTCTTCGGGGTCAGCGTGAACAGTGTCTACGCCATGAATCCGGGGTCGGCGTCCGGTGTGCAGCCCGGCGACAAGCTGAAGATACCGCCGCCAACACGCTGACCGGACCGGCGTTCGCTCGAATGCCTGCAGACCCTTCCGGCATCCCGGGAGCCGACGGGCCTGTCGGTCGAATCGGTCGATTCGCGCTGCGCCGCCTGATGAGGATCCGACCGGGTCGCGCCGGCGGACCTCTCGGACCTACCCGGTAGGTTGGGTCCGTCGCTCGACCCGGCACCGCCGCGGCGGGTCCTATGGCACTGGCCGCGAGGCGGCCTCGCGGCGCCTCATATGTACGCGTTCCCGCTCCAGCGGGTCGCGGCACGGCGAAGGGCCGGGACTGTCCGGCCGGGCATGGAATGGGAGCGAGACATGGGCATCGCCTGGCAGCCGAGCATGGAGACAGGCGCTCCGCTTCTCGATGCCCAGCATCGGTCACTCGTCGAGCGCGCGGCGGCGCTGGTGGCAGCCATCGAGGCGCGCGGCGAGACTCCGGTCGTGGAACGGGCGCTGCGCGAATTCGGCGACTACTCCGTCCGCCACTTCTCGATCGACGAGGATTGCTCGTTGCGCGGCAGCTGCCCCGCTTTGGAGTGGAACGGTACCGCTCGTGCGGCGCTGATCAAGATCATGGCCGGCTTCCGCCGGGATTTCGAGCGCGGCGGGGCCAGTCCAGAGCTGGCCGAGAGCCTCTCCTGCCAGCTGTCCGACTGGGTAGCGCTCTACATCCCGGGCCCCGAGACGATGGTTCGACCCTGCGTCACGACGCGGCGCTAGAGAAGAGGCGCGCGAACTCCGGATAGGCCCCACGAGGGATCAGCTCGAAGTCGATCAAGCCAGCGGCGACCAGCGGCAGTGTCGCCAGGACGCCTCGCGCCTCGGCTGCGTCCGCGCATTCCGAGCGGGCCCAAGCCGGCCGCGAACCCGGCGCCAGAGATGCCGAGAACCCGGCGCCAGAGATGCCGCGAACCCGGCGCCAAAAGGCGTCTTGGTTTCCGTCCGCCTGCCCGTTCCGCCCCTCGAATGCACGTTGACGTATGACGGCGCGGGTGTAGTATTCGGGAAGTGGCGAATTGTGGTGGTAAGTGGTAAATAGTGAAGGACGACCATCGCTCTTGACCAGATAAGTGGGGACCGGAATCCGATGGCACGGCCGAAGGGCCCGAACCCACAAACCACCGGCCACAACGCAGGCGGGCGTCCCGCGGATAGCTGAGCAGGCGACGGATCGATGTTCACCGGCGAGTACAGGCATTCGGTGGACGCCAAGGGTCGGGTAGCCATACCGATCCGGTTCCGCGCGCCTCTGGGCGAGGGCGCGATGCTGGCCCGCTGGGTCGACGGTTGCGCCGCGATCTTCCCCAGGTCCTCATTCGAGGAACTGGCCGACAAAGTCTCGAAGCTCCCAATCTCCGACGAACGAGCCAGGGCCTTTTCTCGATTCCTGTTCTCGGGTTCCTTCGAAGTCGAAACCGATCAGCAGGGCCGAATCCTGCTGCCGGCGGCGATCAAGCAGTGGTCGGGCGTCGGGCCGGACGCCGTCATCGTCGGGGCGCGGGATCACGTTGAAATCTGGGAGCCCGATCGGTGGGAGAAGTCGCAGCAGGCCGTCAACTCGGCCGACGCGCTGGCCTCCCAGCTGACAGGGCTGGGCATCTAGAGATGAACGACAACTTCCGGGATCCGCTCGGGCCGGTTTTCGACGGCGAGGCCGTCGCAGGCTCTCCCGAGGGGGGCGCCGAAACGGAGCTAGGGCACCTGCCGGTGATGGTGGACGAGGTCCTTGAAACACTCGCCGCCAACTCCGGCAGCCTCCATATCGACGCCACCCTCGGTGGAGCCGGCCACGCCGAGCGGATCCTGGAAGCCAGCGCGCCTGATGGCCGCCTCCTCGGACTAGACGCCGACGGGGCGGCCATCGCCAGAGGGCAGCGCCGCCTGGCCCGTTTCGGCGATCGGGCGGTATTGCGCCAGGCCAACTTCCGCGAGCTGGTCCTGGTGGCGCCGAAGGCCGGGTTCGGAGCCGTGGACGGGCTGTTCATGGATCTGGGCCTGTCCAGCTTCCAGCTCGGGGACGTCCAGCGTGGATTCGGGTTCCGCGCCGGCGGTCGTCTCGACATGCGCTTCGACACCAGCCACGGTCGTTCGGCCGCGGACCTGCTCGCGACTATGGACGCAGCTGAGCTGACGGCGCTATTCCGAAAGTACGGAGAGGAGCCCTTCGCGGGCCGGATCTCGCGGGCGATCGTGGAGACGCGAGTCAGGACGCCGATCGAAACCGCCGAGCAACTGGCCGCACTCGTGGAGCGCTCCGTACCGGCGCCGCGGGCCCATCGGACCCACCCTGCAACGCGTGTCTTCCAGGCGCTCCGGATTGCCGTGAACGACGAGCTCGGCGCCCTGGAGGCTGGGCTTGCCGCATCGCTCGTCCTGCTGCGGCCCGGCGGCCGCCTCGTGGTCCTGAGCTACCACTCCCTGGAGGACCGCATCGTAAAGCGCTTCATCGCGACCGAGCAGAAGGGCTGCATTTGCCCGCCGGAGGTTCCGATCTGCGTCTGCGGTCGCCAGCCACGTCTTCGGTCGCTCGGCAAGTCTCGTGCGCCTGGCGTCGCCGAAGTCCAGTCCAACCCTCGTTCCCGAAGCGCTCGTCTTCGGGGCGCCGAGCGAGTGGCCGCATGAGTCTCGACCGGGAAGGTGGAAGCCGATGAGCAAGCGTCACCAGGCAAGCCGCCGCCGCAGTTACGGACGTCGGCAGCACGAACTGCACGAGCGTCCGGAACGACCCGCCGATGCCCTGGGCTGGTATGCCGACTCGGGCTCCCTCGAGGCGGATCAGAGCTGGATCGCCGAGCCGGCAGCCGACACCGGGGCCGGGAACTGGCTTCAGCTTCAAAGGATCGGCTAGATGGCCGTCTATGAGGGCGCTCGGCCGCGCTCGACGTTCTTTCCACGACGACGCGTCGAGGCCCCCGTCGTCCGCTCCCAGGCGCCGGCGCTCACGCGTCGTCGGTCGCGAGTGGCCATGCGAGCCAACCGGCGTCCGCGCACGGTGGGCTTCGTGATCGGCGCGATCGTCATCGCCTTCCTGCTGAGTTTCTTCTCGCTCGTCCAGACTGTTCGCGTCTCGGCCAGCGACTACGACATGACCCAACTCAACGACCAGTACCTGCAGCTCCAGAACCAGCGGCAGGGGATCATCTCGGACATCGATCGAGTCGGTCGCCAGTCGGCGATCCGCCGCCAGGCGATTGCCAACGGGCTGACGCAGCTGCCGGCGCCGGTCGTCCTGCCGGCCCGGTAGGAAGTCAGAATCATGCTCGGCCGAACCGATTCGCGAGCCCGCCTCGTGTTGCTCCTGCTTGCCGTCGTGGTTGCCTCGACCGGCATGGTGGCGCGGCTGGCGTACTGGCAGGTCGGTCAGCAGCACAGCCTCTCGGATATGGCCGCCCAGTCGAACGTGTACAAGGAGACGATCCCGGCGGAGAGGGGCACCATCTACGACCGGACTGGAACGATCGTTCTTGCCAGCACGATCTACTTGTACAGAGTCATCGGCGACCCGCACGACCTCAGTGACGCTCAGAAGGTCAAGACCACCTCGGCCCTGATTGATTACTTGTCGCTGAAGGGAGAGGACGTTGCCAAGCTCCAGGCGGCGATGGCCACTTCCGCCTACTACATCCTTCTCGCGAGCGGCGTCAAGTCGGACGTCTTCCAGGAGATGATCGCGGATCAAGTCAGCGGCGGACTGGCCGGGATCACCTTCGAGCAGCAGCCGGTCCGCGTCTATCCGCAGACGGGAGGGGCGCCCAAAACGTCGCTCGCCGCCCAGCTTCTGGGCTTCGTCAACGCCGCCGGCGCCGGGCAATACGGGATCGAGCAGGCGTACAACTCGGCGCTCGCCGGTCGGCCGGAGATCGTCCAGATCGACCCGACGGTCTCGGGACCGGACGGAACCCAGATCGTAGATCCCGGAGCGCCCGGCCAGGACATTCGCACGACCATCGATGCCAGCCTTCAACTCCAGGTCGAGCAGGAAGTCTTCGCCGCATGGGTTGCAGATAAGGCCAAGACTGTCTCGTCGGTGGTGATGGACCCCAAGACCGGCGAAGTCCTGGCAGAAGCCAGCTACCCCACGTACGACGCCAACAACTTCAGCCAGGTCGCCGACGAAGACCCCGACCTCTTCATGGACCCCGTCGTGACCAGAGACTACGAGCCGGGATCGGTCTTCAAGATGCTGACCGCTTCCGCGGCGCTTCAAACAGGGACGACGCTGTTGTCGACCCAAATCAACGACTTCGGCATTTTGAAGCTGCCGGGCGGGCAGGAA
>Ga0182021_10000546_pt1 | contig 40633 bp, 38 predicted proteins | sample 612E3MmetaG_FD_120493 | JGI IMG/M metagenome (GOLD analysis project Ga0182021, IMG submission 120493) | Permafrost microbial communities from Stordalen Mire, Sweden - 612E3M metaG (Illumina Assembly) | ecosystem: Environmental > Terrestrial > Soil > Wetlands > Permafrost | place: Sweden...
CTAATAAGCTACGGCGGCGGGAAAGCGGCAAATTTCCTTGATATTGGCACATTAAATAATCCGAACCGGGTAGTCAATGCGTTTCAAATATTTACCACCGATCCCAATGTGAAATCCGTATTAATTAATATATTCGGAGGTATTACAAGGGCCGATGTCATGGCCCGCGGTATCATTGATGCCTATAACAAGATGGACATAAAAATTCCGGTAGTTATAAGGTTGGCAGGAACCAACGTCACGGAGGGCAAACGGCTACTGGCCGAATCAAAGATCAATTATATAGAAGCGGCGGATTTCTACGATGCGGCGCGCAAAGCTGTGGCAGCAGCCAAATGAACTGGTTGTGTGGTTCGGCACTGAACAGTCAGGACAAGAAGGAGGCCTGGATTGAGTATATTAATAGATGAAAACACCCGGTTGCTTATCCAGGGCATAACCGGCGGAGAGGGGAGCTTCCACGCCAGGCGATGTATGGAATACGGCACCAAAGTCGTAGCAGGCATGACACCCGGGAAAGGCGGCACTCAAATCTCGGATGTGAGCGTGTTTAATACGGTTGAAAGCGCTGTCAGGGAAACGGGCGCCAACGCCAGCATGGTTTTTGTACCTCCCGCTGGGGCTGCCGACGCCATTATGGAAGCAGCAGATGCCGGCATTCCGCTGGTAGTCTGCATCACCGAGGGTATACCTGTATTGGACATGGTAACAGTACTTCATTATCTGAAAAGTAAATCCACGCGGCTGATAGGTCCGAATTGCCCCGGTCTCATCTCCCCAGGAAAATGCAAGGTGGGCATAATGGCAGGAGAAATTCATATGCCTGGTAACGTTGGAGTCATTTCCCGTAGCGGGACTTTAACCTATGAGACTGTATCGCAGCTGACTGCTAATGGCATCGGTCAATCTACTTGCGTAGGAATTGGAGGGGACCCCCTCATCGGCACTGCTTTCACTGACGCACTTCAGTTATTTCAGGAAGACACGGACACCAGGGCTGTTGTCCTGATTGGCGAAATCGGCGGCACATTTGAACAGGATGCCGCAAAATATATTAAAGAAAAAATGACCAAACCGGTAATCGCTTTTGTGGCCGGCGCATCGGCCCCTCCGGGGCGCAGGATGGGGCATGCAGGGGCCATTATAGGCGGTAGCAGCACCAGGGCCCAGGACAAGATAGAGGCGCTATCCGCAGCCGGAGCCATTATAGTACCAAACCCCGCGGAGATAGGGTTTACCGTAAAGAAAGTGCTTGGATAAATGGCCTGATTAAGTTGCGCCGGGATAAAGAGAGCGCTGTTCTACCCATAAGCTCCCTGCTATAAATTGTGCTTTAATGCGTCTTCCATTTCCGGCTTACTACCAAACCCGCCGCTTTTATAATATTTAATTATCGAGCCCGAATCCAGTATGAACCATGATGGGATTGTCCTCAGCTTGCACGTATTCACCAGGTCTCCATTGGCATCCAGATAAACCGGCGCCGTTATTCCATATTTCTTTGCCCATTCTATTACATCCGTCATCTTCTCATTGCTGGCCACCAGCAACATCTTAATATCGCTATTAGGATTGCTCTTATAGTAATCGTTTAAAAAGAGGGCCTGCTGCATGCAAATAGAGCATGAAGTTTTAACGAATGTGATAATTGTTTCTTTGCCGGAGATATCGGCATTGGTAAAATCAGTGCCCTGTGTGCTCTTAAAGTCAAAATCCGGTATCCTGCAGAAGACCTTGCAGCAGACCTGCGCATTGGAAGGGGTTGTGATCGTTGATGCCTCTGCCTGGGCCGTTTCGTTCTCAACATCAGACCTGACGCTGATAAAATAGCGGGTTTCGGCATCCATGCCTTCCAATCTCAACTCATGTTCATAGACAAGGTTGTTATCGTTTACAATCTGCGGTTTGCCCGTTTTGTCCGTCGAAAAATAACCTGTACTGGTGGCAGGCTTATTGGTAATCCAACGCACGGACGCTCCAGAGCTGGAGATATCAAAGACAGTCACATTTACTATAGTTAATTTACCAGCAGGGGCTGCTAGGGTGGTACTAAATGTGTCGTCTTTGGACATTACCTCATTGCCACAAACGTCCATCGACCGGACCCGGAAATGATAAGTTATACCGGGCTGTAGACTATCTACAACAGCACCGTGAATAGCGAGAAGATTAGCGTCTTGATTGGTTTTAAAAACATAGATGCCGTCTTGCAACCCGTATTCCACCTGGCTTGTAGAAGGCCTGTTGGTTTTCCAGGAGAAAATTGCGCTGGTATTGGTTACCGCAGGAGCATCAACGGACACTATGGTCAGCGGATCGGCTTCCGCTTCCTGTGCCTGAGCTATTATCGACGCAACTTCATTGGATGCCAGCGCATAACCTTCATGGCCTTGCTGGCCGTAATTCCAGCTCATAATACCGATCAGTTCGCCGGCCTTATTTAACAATGCGCCGCCTGTAGCCTCGACATCCGGGGCAGCATTGGTTTGCAAATAATTTACGCCATTGGACTTGGGTATTGACGTAATAGTCCCTTTTGAAGTCATCAGGTTTTTTGAGCCTGTCAAATAACGCTCAACCGATACCTCGTCATTCTGCTGCACAAGGTCGGAATCGCCTATAACAAGGGCCTGCAAAACCGGTAAATTACCCTGCAATCTGATTACCGCAATATCTTTATCCTGGTTCAGGCAGAGTATTTTACCTTTATATCTTTCACCTGACTTCAATTCGATGTCAATCGACTGGCTGCCTCGCACCGAGTGATCGCTGGTAACCACATAGCCGGTCTTATCAACTATTATTCCCTGCCCCACTACACTATCTGCATATATCCGCACCACGGCCTCTGCAGTCTTGTTGGTGAACAAGAAACAGGAGCTCAACAGCAGCGGAAGCAGTACGGATGAGGTAATCAAGATGACAATGGTCTTAAAGTAATACGGTTTATTTCTCATTTGCATTTAATATTATAACTATTTGTTTTATGTATCTGTTGATAACGCAACTGTAAAAGGTAAAGTCCGGAAGTCATGGGCATTCCACGGTATAGATATGTTGCAGGGCACTAATGAGACAGTAACCCTTGAAACGGGCTACTTTATCGGCACATTGGCATCTAGATTAGGCCTGTGCTCATCGGCGTGGTCCATCAGGTAGCCTATGTCCTTGTGCAAGACCTGTTTCATTTCGTTTACGATCCAGCGTCCTTTCTTGAGACCTTTGGCGAAGCCGGTTGCCTCTTTCATCAGTTCATCCATAGTGCAGGCCTTCCGGATCGCATGGCATTTTTCCAGCTCGGCTGCAGTAAAGCGTTTGCCCGTGAGTTCGCCCTCTTCCACGAGGTATATTGGAAGTATTTTCTTGACCAGAGCGGTCATGTAAGGGAGAAACGGGATATTAAGATCTATCTCAGGGAAACACAGAAAACCGCGATCAGAGCGCATGAATCGAAAATCGAAGCAGCATGAGAATATAGCTCCCGAAGCGAAAGCATGGCCGCTGATTGCCGCCACTGTAATCATAGGATAAAAAAGCATACGCTTCATCAGCTTGTCCTGCAACGGGAAAAACTTCTCAATGTCAGGGTCTTTCTTGGCGATGGCAGGCACCAGCCAGTCCAGGTCCATTCCATTTGACCAGATCTTGGCATCGCTGGCAGTGACCACCAGTGCATTGACCTCTTCCTTTTTCTCGATCGCATCTAGAGCAGCCAGCATTTCATTACAAAACGCTATGTTGAACCTGTTTTCGCCACGGTTCATGGTGATTACAGCGATATTCTCATCAACTGTCCAGTCGATTGAAGGCATAATGGATACCTCCGAAAAAATTAGTTTCAGTAAGTAAACCGATGGATATTATACTACGGAAATGCGGCCTTTGCCTGTTGTAAAATCAGGTCATTTTATGCAAAATGGGTGCATCTTTATTAAATTAAGTCGTATAAGGAGAGGCTGTGATGGATAACGTTTTAGTCATTGGCGCAGGCTTCATGGGAGGAGGAATCGCACAGGTAGCGGCACAGGGCGGCTACACCGTCTATCTACAGGATATTAACCCTGAAGCTTTGCAAAAGACGATGGCACAAATCAAGTGGTCGACCGAAAAACTAGCCGCCAAAGGTAAAATAAAGGACAGCGCCAAAACCGTGCAGGACAGAATAATCCCGGTCAAGGACTTTTCCATCGCACCCAAATGCCAGTGGGTCATTGAGGTCGTCTTCGAAAATGAGAAAATGAAGAAAGACCTCTTCAAGGACCTCGATGCAGCATGCCCTGTCGAGACTATCCTGGCATCCAATACTTCCAGCATCCCGATCACCCGGCTTGCCTCACTGACTAAACACCCTGAGAGAGTGGTTGGCCTGCATTTCTTCGGCCCGGTGCCCATGATGCGCCTGGTAGAGGTCATTAAAGGCAATATGACTTCCGACGCAGTTTTTAAGAAAGCCGTCGATTTTATTAACTCCCTGGATCAGTACCCGGTAAAGGTTATGCAGGATATACCGGGTTTTATTATGAACCGCATCAGCGGCGCGGCTTTCCGCGAGTCGCTTGACCTGGTCGAGAAAGGTATAGCCACAGTTGAAGATGTCGACAAGGGTATGCATTACGGCTTCAACTGGAACATAGGCCCATTTGAAATTGCTGACAATGCCGGGCTGGATACGTACCTGCGCGTCGGGAAAGCATTCTCAGCCCTGGGCGCCGGCGACCTGTTGGCTAAATCAGATCTCCTTGAAAAAATGGTCAAAGCCGGACGATTGGGACGTAAGGTGGGCAAGGGTTTCTATGACTACGCGCCGGATGGCAAAATGACCCCTTTCGATGTTACCACATTGAGATAGGGTGAATGTTTAAAATATTCAAAAGCAGCATCATTCTGGCACTTTCCGGCGGATTTTTATTCGGGATGATGCTGCAATTATCCATTGGCCCGATATGCCTTTACATATTCAAAACCGGCTTCGCCAGGGGTTTCATCACTGCTGAGACCGCCGTCCTGGCGGTAGCACTTATCGACACTCTATACATAGTGCTTGCAATTTTGGGCTTATCAACGCTGATCAGTGGAAAAAAATCAAAATGGGTACTCAGGATTATCGGCGCAACTGTAGTGTTGATTTTTGGAATAAATATTATCCTGACTCAATTCTTTAAAATCAGTCTGCTCCCCACAGTAAATTTATTTTCAGACGTTATTTTTAATCACCCCTTCTACGATGGGTTGCTTTTAACTGCTTCGAACCCATTGACAATTATTTTTTGGTCAGGGGTATTCGCAACGAAGATATCAGAAAATGACTTCTCAAAGAAAGACCTTATATATTTTTCGGCGGGGTGTGTTATTGCAACACTGGTCTTCTTAACACTTATTGCCCTGGCAGGTAGTCTGATCAAGGACTTTCTGCCATCAATCGTGATCCAGTGGCTAAACCTGGCTGTAGGTGTTGCTTTAATTTTCTTCGCAGGGAAAATGCTTCTCAGCAGGAAGACTTAGTACGCAACTATATTTCGATAACCAATCCCTCATAGGCGACTTCCAGTTCCATCTCGAGTTGCTTCCCTGCCAGCGCCAATTCATCCCGCAATTCCCCTTCAAGGGCTACTGGTACATGAGTTGCTATCACGCGCGGTATATGTCCCTTCATTTGTTGAAACTGCAATAATTCCTCCACCAGCATCTGCGGCGTGAGGTGTCTCAATTTCGACATCATTTCACCCATACGGTTCAGTCCCGTGACCTCAATGAACAGTGTATCCGGGTTAATATGCTCCCAGCAGCTGGAAAGGCCAGAACCTGTATCCCCTGCATAAAATATGCTGCTGCCATTCTCAGAGGTGACTTGGTAGCCGACAGACGGAGCAGAATGACTGACCGGTACCGGCATGACAATACAGTTCCCGATCATAAATTGCTGAAAAGGCGCTATCGGTTTTAATCGCAGCCTGGGTGCTTCAGTACTGGGCCAGCTTGTATAATCCTTGTACATTTTTCCGTCCAGCAGGTACAAATAAACCACTTCAAGCGTATCCCGCAGGCCATAAACTTCAACTGTAGAGGGAGGGATAGAATCATTGGCTCCCAGCATGATCAGGTCGCGTGTATGGTCGAAATGGTGGTGTGTCAGTAGTACTGTCTTGATTTTCTGCTGACGCTCCAGCGAAAGGCTGCCGGTTAACCCGCCTGCATCCAGTGCTATTACACCGTCCACCAGCAGGCAGGGCAGCCTGGCAGTATCAGTCTCAGTATTATGTGCCCCCAGCACCTCGATTTTCATTTATTTACTCTCGTAATTATCCCTTATAAGCAAGAGAATTAACTACTAAACTAGCTTAAAAACTCTAAAGATAAGCACCCCGATATAAATTAACACTCCTACTGCCATCCAAAATATGCCAATAATTTTTATACCACGTGCTTTTTGTTTCTTTTTATCCTCCGGTGCCGAAAGATATCTTCCAATAGAAAACAAGGGCACTCCAACAGCAATCAATACTGCTCCTATTGCAAAAATAATCAAGATGTTGGTATCCATTCTGTTATCCTACTCTTTTTCTTTTACTTCTGTACCAGCGCCAGCCTATTTCCGCTTAATCCAGGGGTTTACCGGCTAGCAACTTACCCAGGCCGATATTGACCTTGCTGAAGAGTATAAAGCCCTGCCCGTTCTTATCGATATTCTTGTAACTCACGGTAGGACCATTAAAACTGGGTGTGTTATATTTCTCCACCAGATTTAATATCTTATCGAACAGCGCCTGGTCACCCATTTCCTTGGCTAATGCCAGTGTAATAACAGTGGCCTGGCCATCCAGATTACCGCCAGGATATTCCGTGGCATAGGCCATCGGGCCTGCATCTTTAACAAAAGTCTCTTTGAACTTGGGGTACAGCGCCTCGGCAAAAGCCGGGTCGATGGCATGAAGAAACGTGATAGACCATGCATTTCCGTAGCCTGAAACGCCGTCCTCAACGTAATCGTGTTCGGGATGATAGCTACGCGCGAAAAGTCCGTAGGGCTCGACGATCAGGTGCGTCTTGATAAATTTCAGCCAGCTATTGACCTGTTTGGAGTGGTCCGTGCCGTGCAGTTTATCGTATAGCAGCAGGCTATAAATACCGATAGTATTGCACTGAACGTAATAATCGTCCGGTTCGCAGGTGACGCCGGAGTACGTGGTCTCATCTATCTCTTTCGTAATCTTGTCGGTTAGCCATGTGAAATCCTTATCCCATTTATTGCCGCCATAGATCAAACCATACAGGCCGTACATAAGGTTAAGATGGCCCTTGTACATGATATTGTGCTTGGACAAATAATCGTTCCCGTAGCCAAAATCCACCCAGTCCACCCAAACAGGCTTCTGCTTCATTTTTTGTATTAATTTATCGATGTAATGTCCCATTGCCACGCGCTGCCCCGGCTGGACATATGGGACATTAGCTAAAGCGTAGGCAGTAAAGGCCAGACCGTATTTCCACCTGTGAGCCGGCTGGTCGTATCCATCGAACATGGCCGCTGGAGGATTCATAAACTCCTGGAGTGAGTGAAAGTCCTTCCATTCATCCGCCGTTAATTGGCCGATGACCTGCTGATTGAAATAATCCGCGGTAGCGGTCTGGCGGTAGTCCAGTTTTTCACCTTCTGCCGCATAGCCTTGTTTAGTAATTCCTCCGGTGTCTACCAGCGCCAGCGCCATTCCATCGCCTTCATCCAACCACCCATCGCAACCAGGTGAGTCACACGCCGCAACTGGTAAATTAAGGAAAAGACCGGTACTGCTTAATAACAAGACCGAAATGAAGACAAAAGTGAAAATACGTGTTGCCTGAGAAAACTGGCCGTTACGCATACTACCTCCCAAAATTCCGTATTTTAACTGACTTTTACATTATAGCCCTGATAAGTTAACTTTTCCGCCCGCACCCGGTCCGTTCTGCGGAACAGATGCGAGCATCCCATTTCTTTTATATTCTGCCGGGCGTCATGTTAGCCCTTGATAGCTGCATAAATCATGAAATAGTGCAGCACTGCCCCGATGATGATCAGGGAGTGGAATATCTCGTGAAAGCCGAAGACGCCGGGGCAAGGGTTGGGCTTTTTAAGGGCATAGATAACTGCGCCCACAGAATAGGCTACTCCACCTGCTAACAACAGCCACAGTGAACTGATAGGCATGTTCGCCAGCAGTTGGCCCAGCGGTATCAAGGCCATCCAGCCCATCAGCAGGTATATCAGGATGGTCAGCCAGCGCGGGGACTTGATAAAAATCAGCTTGAAAACCAGCCCGAGTATCACCAGCAGCCACTGTGCCCCTATGATGCTCCAGCGCCAGTAGACATCCATGTATACCCAGCATATCGGGGTATAGGTGCCGGCAATCATAAAGAAAATGGCGATATGGTCCAGCTTGCGCCAGGGGTTCGTATCATCCTGCTCTTCTTTCTGTCCGTGATAAATCGAGCTGCAGGTAAAGATAAATATGGCGCAAACGCTGTATATGCTGGAAAGGATTATTTTCGTTACATCTCCGCCGGAGAGACAGAGTAATACGATGTAACCCGCCAGCGATGCGATTGCCCCGGTTAAATGCGAATAAAAATTGAAAAGGTCGGATTTTTGAAAAGCCATTTAAAAACACTTCCTTAGAAAATTATTTGTTATTTCCAGTGCCGCAGACCGCGGCAATCTAATGATCGAGTGGCTCACCTATCTATACCGTCCCACGGCCTCAACCTGGGTATCCAGCGTGGTACGTTCTTTTTGTATATTTTGTAGTCTTCACCGAATCTTTTTTCCAGCCCCGGTTCCTCAGAGAATACGAAATATACGTTATTAATGCCAAAGAACAACAGAAACCAGATGAATATTCCCAACGAGCCGAAGGCTATGGTCTCTCCCAGCAGGATAGCCAGCACACTGCTGATCATGGGATTGCGCACCTGTCGGTAGGGACCTATAATGACCAGTTTCTTAGTCGGCGACCATGGCGCCAGAGTTCCCTGCCCGACTTTCATGAAAATCCAGATGCACATCGCCAGGTAATAAAGGCCGTTTCCCATCAATACCGCACCGGCAAGGACCACCACTGCTTCCCAGAGCATACTTAATCCCCAACCGATCCTGAAGCCGGTAATCCAAAGGATCAACCCCGGTATAACTAATAAGACGGTGAACGGAAGGACAAAGGACTTTATATGGCTGGCCATCGATTCTTCATAATAAAGCTGTATTTTAACCGGTATATGATAGCATCAAACTGGCTTGCAGGTAATGACCCTTTACTTTCGTTTCTAAAAAGAACTGCTGCTATGGTGCGATTATAATATTCCAAATCAGTTATTTTTTTCTCCGTAAACAACTACAGTATCATAAGGCCGTGAAGTAGCCGCTTGTCTGAAGATCCTTCCATTGACATATATTGTAGCGTTAATACTGCCGCTATCGGTGTTATTGTGTGCATACAGGTACACATAGCTACGATCAAACCCGCCAAATTCCATCCGCCAGGGCAAAGGGACATCCTCGTATTTTGCGTCAACACCCGTGTCGGTGGTAATTAAGACCTGCACTGCTTCTGCATCGCCGGTTACCTCGTACGTTACATAGTCATCCTGGTGGCAGGCCATATTTGTACCTGCAAGCAATATTATGGATAAAATCACAAGTATGCGGGCAGTAACACTAGCTGACAAAAAAATATTTTTAACCATATTTTGCGCTCTCCACGATACTAAATTCGCTAGAGTAGTATATCATTTGTTTGCTATTTTCTTCTCGTTATTCCGGATGGGTAGTTTTGCCCATTCACTGCGGATGATACAATGAAGTCCGTGCATACCAACGTTGTCATATGCGGCGACTGCCTGGCCAGACTGAGGGACATACCGGATAACAGCGTCGACCTGATATACATAGACCCCCCATTCAACTCTCAACGTGATCACGTAATGTTGTCGGCGGAAAAAGAGAAACGGCGCTTCGAAGACCGGTTTGAGAATGTCAACGATTATCTCGGCTATATGAAGCCCCGCCTTATCCAGTTACACCGCGTGCTGAAACCAACCGGAAGTTTCTATTACCACTGCGACTGGCATGCTTCACACTATGTAAAAGTGCTGCTGGACAGCCCGGACTTATTCGGATATGACAATTTCCAAAATGAGATCGTATGGCTGTATAAATCCGGCGGCGCCAGCCCCAGGAAAAGGTTCAGCCGCAAACACGATATCATTCTTTTCTATACGAAAACCAGTGATTATACATTCAACGGCCTCAAGGAAAAATCGTATAACCGCAACTTGAAACCGTATAATTTCGAAGGAGTTGAGGAGCAGCAGGATGAGGTCGGCTGGTACACCACTGTCGGCATGAAGGACTACTGGGAAATAAACATGGTGGGCAGGACCAGCCGGGAGCGACTGGACTATCCAACACAGAAGCCCGAAGCCCTGCTGGAGCGCATAATTACAGCCAGCAGCAACGAAGGGGATATCGTGCTCGACGCATTCTGCGGCAGCGGTACAACGCTGGCCGCAGCACAAAAGTTAAGCCGGCGGTGGATCGGCATTGATATTTCAGCGGCAGCCTGCAAGCTGGCGAAACAACGGCTGAAAGACTTAACTGCCTGAGTTCCGGGTTTCCTGCTTGACCACATCCGGCACGTCGGATATAACTCCGTCGATATCAAACGCCAGCGCCTTATGCACAGTCTCCGCGTCAGTACAGTCCCACACAAAGACCATCGTGCCGTCTTTATGTAGCCTGGAAATAACTTCGTTATTAAGGTCACGGCTAGCCATGCCGATAGCCATAGAATGCGTCGACTTCGTAATCTCGTCTGCCTTCTTAACACCGGTATTGGTTATCACAGCGCGCATAATATCCGGCGCAAGGTCCGCCATCCTTGCTATCAGTTCTTTGCTAAAGGATACGATCACCGTACGTGTCACATCTGCAAATGACCGCAATATTTGCAGGAACTTATCCAGTGATCTGACCTGCTTGAGCTCTACGATCAAAATAGGGGCATGTCCCAGCAATTCCAGCGTTTGCTGTAAAGTGGGAACCAGGTACTTGCCCTTCAGCCGTATTTCACATATTTCATCCGAAGTCATGGTCGCAATGGGTTTCCCGGCGACATCATCATCGTGATAAATATAAAACGCTCCGTCCACCGTTTCCTGCACATCGAACTCTACACCGTCAACGCCCAATTCCAACGCCGCCCTGAACGATTCCAGCGTATTGTCGGGAAAGTTGCGCGTGAAGCCGCGATGGGCAATATTTATAATTTTTTTCATGTTATTTATCCGGTATGGCATCTCTATCAGGATATCTTTGCCCGGCCACCCTCCTCTTATTCTCTATGATCTTCATGATCGGCATCATGTGAATGGGCTTAGGGCGTCAACTTACAGTAAAGGTCATCCTTGCCGCACTGACCGCATTCTACCTGGATGGTTGTGTGTCCGATGCCGAACCTTTCCAGCATCAAGCCTTCGATCTTTCTGCGGACTGCTTCAACCTCGCTTACATAGCAGTCGTCAACCACCACGTGGCTGCTCATCGCACGCAGTCTGGATGCAATGCTCCAGACATGTATATCGTGCACATCCCGGATCTCAGGCAGGCTTTTAATCGCGTTCACGACCTCTGAAATATCGATATCATGGGGAACACCCTCAAGTAAAATCCTCAATCCCTCCCGGAATATTCCAAATGCCGACACCAGTATGATTATGCTTATCAGGATACTAACTGCAGCATCAACCCAGTATAGCCCTGTAGCCATTATCACGATCGCCCCGATGATCACACCCACTGAAGCGAGGGCATCGCCCGCCGCATGCCAGAAGGCGCTGCGGATATTGATATTCTCTCCTTGTTCCTTGCGCAGCCACAGCGCTACAAACACATTGGCTGCAAGGCCGATTGCCGCAATAACAAGCATCATAGCGCTGTTAATTACGGGATGCTGGAAGAAACGCTCGTAGGCCTCATAGAGAATGATGCCCGATATTGCCAAAATGCTGACCGCATTAACGATTGCGATGATTACGCCCACACGGTGGTAACCGAAGGTCATTCGGCTGCTCGGTGGCCTTTCCGCCTGCCTGATTCCCCACCAGCTAAGCAGCAACGCTATTCCATCAGCCAGTACATGACCGGCATCGCTTAAGAGAGCAAGGCTGTTGGACATGACGCCGCCTGCTACTTCCAGAACCAGGATCACGCAGGTAATAATGATCCCGTATTTCAGCTTCGTGCCAGCATCAATGGCGTCATGATGATGATGTTCGCTCAATTTTGACTCTCTGTTTTTGAAGTAACTAAGTATATAACGGCTGATTGAATAGCCCCAAGCCCTATCTCAGCGCCCCTGCCAATTCCCACGGATCGCTGTTGACCACATTTGCGCCGTAGAACTCCATTGCACTAATATCCGATGAGATGTTGTTGGTATTGCCGCGGTCCACCATTCTCGCTATCACCGGAAATTCCTCCCATCCTGCACCATCTCCCAAAGGTGGGAAAGCAATACCGAGGTTGAATGATTTCACGTTCAATTTATCCCGAAAACACGATAGCACACAGTAAATGTTTTCAGTCAGAGACGGTTCCAGCCCCGGCGAAAGAATCATGACCTCGTTTTGTTTCAGTGCAGTAAGGTACACCATTATCCTCGTATCGCCGGATTTCCAGCCCAATCCCAGTGCCTCATGAACGGTAAAAAGATCGTTAAAATAATTAGAGCCGTATTGCTCCCTATACAACAGGGCAGACTTGCGCAGGCCCTCGACTTTTACATAGTGAGATCCGCTGCCCAAAATTACCTGGGCATGGCCATGGCGGATGCTGGCCCCGGCCCGGTTGGTGCAGTTCCAGAGAAAGAGGCAGTATCGCGCCAGCGGGTCAAAATCATGCGCGCGCTGCGCCCACTTCCAGCCAGTCTCAATATAATCTGCAACCTCAGTGCAACCAAAGTCCATCGGATCGGGATTGTTAAATACGACCACACAATGATGCTTCTCGCACTTGGCTATATTGCCGGCGGTTATACAATGTTTACCCTGCACCCTGCCGAATGGGTCTTCAGCCGTCCAGTCCAGTGGAAGGGCAAACCGATCAACTTCTTCGCCCGCGTTCACCGTATGATTTTCTGCCTTACATAAGAAATTATGCGGCCGCAGGGCGCGGAGTGGATTGTAAACAGAGCTCTCCAGGGTCACAAGATTCGTTATTTTGACTATCTTCTGACTGGTCACACGGTCCAAGCTCCCGAACTGCGTCTTTACCCACGGCATCATAGGAGCAGGGAGCACGAGGTTGCCCCGGACAATATCCAGGGAGAAAATACGTTCGAAGATCCGCTGGTCGGCGGAGGAAAGTCCGGTTACAATATCTGCCAGGTCGACTATCGAAGGCGTCATCAATCGCGCCCCATCCGATCAGGCTGGAGTTTGTTTGGCAGGAGCGGTCAACCGGGCGATAAGATCAGGCGTTTCCTTCTGCCCCATGCCGTAGCTTATCAGCACTTCAAGCCTTTCCAGCATTGGCAATGCTGCTGCTATGTCATCTTTCTCTATCAACGCTATTGCTTTCTCCAGCAGGCCGGTCTCCTCGTTAAGCTGGCAGGCAAAGCCACCGAGGTTGCCGCAACATGGAGCGATTACTTCCGACCTCCACAGGTGCGCCTCTTTAATTTCCAGTATTTTCTTCAGCACGTCGATCCCCTCCTGGCGCGTACCGGGACCGGCCAGCTTTCTTAACGCATCCTGGTAAGTCTCTATGTTAATTATCATCATAGCTGCACCACCTGCTTCTATTGTAGCGCGGTCTGCCTAATGCTTGAAATGGCGGACTCCCGTGAATACCATTGCGATATTATATTTATTGGCTGCCTCAATGGTCACTTCGTCTCTGATCGAGCCGCCCACTTGGATGATAGCCGTAACGCCGCCTTTAGCCGCCAGTTCCACTGTATCAGGGAAGGGTATGAAAGCGTCCGATCCCAGCACACATCCCTTAGACCTTTCCCCGGCACGTTCCAGGGCTATCTGCGCGCTTACCGAGCGGTTGGGTTGACCGGCGCCCATACCCATTAACGTGCGGCCTTTCGCCAGAGTGATGCCATTCGATTTAACATGTTTGACTGCCTTCCATGCAAAGAACAGGTCATCCCACTCTTTCTGAGTAGGTTGTCTCTTTGTCACAACTTTCGGTTTGAACTCCTCATCAGTATAGAAGTCTTTCAATTGTGCCAGGAAGCCACCGCTGACTGGGCGGAACTCAACCGTCTTGCCCTTGGGAGGCCGGGCGCTGGCCGGCATCGAAATCAAGCGCAGGCTTTTCTTGCGGCCCAGCAGTGTCAGGGCTTCGTCCGAATAACCCGCTGTGATAATTACATCAAAATGGGTCTTGTCGACCTCTGTGGCAAGATCGATCTCCATGACCTTGTTGACGGCCATAACTCCGCCATAGGCAGCGATAGGATCACCAGCCAGTGCCCTCCTGTAGGCCTCCGGCAGATCGTTAAAACTGGCAAGGCCGCACGGATTGGTGTGCTTGATAATGGCAACGGCCGGTTCCTCGAAGTCGCTCACCACATTCCAGGCAGAATCAAGGTCAATAAAATTGTTGAAGGACAATTCGGGACCGTGGTGCTGTTTGATCTGCGTAATGCCCCAGGGCTTTAATCCCGCATTCTTTTCTACATATAATGAAGCATGCTGGTGAGGGTTCTCTCCATAGCGCAACCCTGATACCTTCTGAAGGGCTATGGTAAGGTCATCGGGGAACTTCTCTCCCTCAAGTAAATACTGTGAGATGGCCGTATCATATAAAGCCACATGCTGGAAAGCTTTCTGCGCCAGCTTTTTACGTAAAGAAAGGTCAACTTTCCCGCTCTTCAGGGCGTCGATAACCGAACCATAGTCTGCCGGATCGACAACCACCAGCACCGCCGGGAAGTTCTTGGCGGCGGCACGTATCATAGTGGGCCCGCCGATATCTATATTCTCCAGGGCGTCCTCAAGCGTGACGCCCGCCTTTGCGACCGTTTCTACGAAGGGATAAAGGTTTACCACGACCATATCAATCTGCCCGATTTTATGCTTGTCCAGTTCTTCCATATGCTTGGGCTTATCACGGCGCGCCAGTATGCCGCCGTGAACCATGGGATGCAGTGTCTTAACGCGCCCGTCCAGTATTTCAGGGAATCCCGTAATATCGGAAATGCCGTGGATCTTCAAGCCGGCCTCTGATAATGACTTCTTGGTGCCGCCAGTGCTGAAGATTTCTATTTTTAATTCCTGGAGTTGCCTGGCAAAATCCACCAGGCCTGATTTGTTTGAGACGCTGAGGATAGCTCTCATAGGACCCCCCTTATCTAATTATCACTCTCTCGCTGCCGTTGCTTTTAACAACCTTGCCGATCTCGATAGCGCCCGGTACGCCGGACTCCAGTTTCATCGATTCAGCAACTTTGGCCGGGCAAATAATGACCATTCCTATGCCCATATTAAAAACATGGAACATCTCTTCATCCTTGATCGAGCCTCGTTTCTGAATTAACTCAAATATCGGCGGAACATGCCAGGATGACCGGTCAATCTTGACTGATACGCCGGCAGGCAGGATACGCGGGACATTTCCGACAAGGCCGCCGCCTGTTATGTGGGCCATGCCGTGGATTTTATCGAGAAATGGCTTCAAATCATTGTGGTAGCAGCGGTGCGGCTCCAGCAAAGCTTCCCCGAGCGTTTTACCCAGTTCGGGGTAGAACATCTTCAAGGCCAGGGGATCACGGTCCGTGCCGAATACCCGCCGTGCAAGTGAATACCCGTTGGTGTGTAATCCATTGGACGGAAGACCTATTATCACATCCCCCTCGGTTATTTTCTCCCCATTGATGACTTTGGGCCTTTCCACTACGCCCACAATGAAGCCTGCCAGGTCATAGTCGGAAGCTTTGTACATACCAGGCATTTCCGCAGTCTCGCCACCTATCAGCGCACATCCCACGTCTTTGCAGGCCCGTGCCAGGCCGGAGACCATAGCCGCCACCTTTTGTGGTTCCAGCTTACCCAGCGCAATATAATCAAGCATAAATAGCGGGCTGGCCCCGCAGCAAAGGATGTCGTTAGTGCAGTGATTGACCAGGTCGATGCCGACAGTGTCGTGCTTGTCCATCATCACTGCAATCTTCAGCTTTGTCCCGACACCGTCCGTACTGGAAACCAGCACCGGGTCGTTATACTGTTTAAGCTTGAAGAAAGCCCCGAAATGGCCTATATCCGTGAGCACTTCTGTCCCAAAGGTGGGACGGACAAGTTCTTTAATCAGGTCCTTGGTCTTATCTGCGGCAGAAATATCCACGCCAGCTTCGGCGTAAGTGTCTTTACGTTTCGATTTCACTGAGGCTCCTTCTAGAAGTTGAGGGCAGAGTCTCCAGTTGCAATTTGTCCATTTCAAGCTGGACGGGGGTGGGATAATCCCCGGTAAAACAGGCAGCGCAGAATGCATCACTGGGCTGCCCCACCGCCTCAAGTAATCCTTCCATGCTAATATATCCCAATGTATCAGCTCCTATGGCGTCCCTGATCTCGGATACAGATTTTTGTGCAGCGATGAGCTCCCAACGGGTCGCCATGTCTACGCCGAAAAAGCAGGGGTAACGAATAGGAGGTGCACAGATTCTCATGTGTACTTCCCTGGCCCCGGCTTTCCTCAACATAGTTATGACCCTGGGCGTAGTAGTGCCGCGCACGATGCTGTCATCCACTACTATAAGACGCTTGCCCGAGATCTCTTGAGTTAACGGGTTGAACTTGAGGCGCACACCGAGCTCACGGAGGCGCTGATCCGGTTCAATAAACGTGCGTCCTACGTAGCGGTTCTTGAGCAGGCCTTCATGATATGGGATGCCCGAAGCCCTCGCATAGCCGATTCCTGCCGCAGTGGCTGAGTCCGGTATACCCATTACAATATCAGCGTCCATAGGATACTCGCGGGAGAGGATGGCCCCCATCTTCTCCCGGGTGGAATAAATCAACCTGCCGTTCAACAGGCTGTCCGGCCTGGCAAAGTAAATATATTCAAAAATGCACAGCGCTTTCCTCGTACTATCTATGCGTGTGCTCCGTGCGCCATTGCCATCAATGGTGACAATCTCTCCTGGCTCAACCTCCCTGATGAAATTGGCACCTATATGGTCGAAAGCGCATGTTTCGGAGGCCAACACCCACCCGCTGTCTAAGCTGCCAAGGGAAAGAGGTCTGACGCCCATGGGATCACGAACCCCATAGAGTTTATCATTAGATAACAGTACGAGCGAATAGGCACCTTGCAGGCGGCGCATGGCGTACTTGATCCTGGCTTCCATGTCCTTTTCCGGAGCAGACAGGATCAGGTTGGCTATCACTTCAGAGTCCGTGGAAGAGTTAAAGCTATATCCTTTTTCTTCCAACTCGGTACGTAAGGTCATGGAATTAGTAATATTGCCGTTATGGCCCAATGCCAGCCTTCTATCAGTTGTGCCGACCAGCACGGGCTGCGCGTTGCAGGCCACACTGGAACCCGTCGTGGAATAGCGGTTGTGGCCGATGGCGATATTGCCCTTTAGCCTGGCCAGTTCACCTTCATTAAATACGTGCGACACAAGGCCCATATCCGTATGGATATAGATCTTGTTTTCCTCAGATGTAGCTATACCTGCGCTTTCCTGTCCCCTATGTTGAAGCGCATACAGAGCAAAGAAAGTTACTCTGGCTACATCTACTCCGGGGGCGTATATACCGAAAATGCCGCAGCTTTCATGCAAGTCTTGCATCGGATTACCTATGGATTATACGGCTTTTATTAACTGACGGTCAATTGGTGCCGTATCTGAGCAGCTTCGTAAATGAGTCAGTGAGGTTAAAACACCCTGAACGTTTTCATTAATTACTACTTCTTTACTTTTTCCGTCAGCCAGTCCAGCGCAACCTTAATTGCTCTTTCATCCAGCCTCAGCCTGTGACCCGCCCCGGAGATTATTGTCATCTCCTTCGGTGCAGCGGCCCTGTCGTAAAGACGGCCTGCATGCTCTACCGGCACAGTCTCATCCTTGTCTCCGTGAATGAGCAGCAGGGGACGCGGTGAAATTTTATCTATGTAATTAATCGGGCTTACTGTCTTAAAATTCTCCAGCCATTTGTCCGCGGATGGAGGGAAATCCGGGTCTTTGATAATTCCAATGTCCCTGAAGCTTTTTATCAATGAATCAATCGTATAACCGGCAGCCATGAAATCGAATTCGGCCGGGCAGGCCAGCGTAGCTACAGCATGGACGCGGGGATCTTTCGCTGCCACAAAAACACTTACAGCAGCGCCGCCTGATGACCCCAGCAGGCAAATACGGCTCTTATCCACTTCCGGCAGCATATTAAGGAATTCCAATGCAGCCATCAGGTCATGGGTCCAGCCTACCATATCGATATTGCCCTGACTCGGCCCTGCACCGCGAAAATTGAATGCCAGGGCCACAAAACCAGCTTTGCAGAACCGGGTTGCCAGTTCCGGGTATCCGCCCTTTTCATTCGGGTCATAGGGCACAGCCGGTATTCCATGGCAAAGGCACACTGCAGGGAAAGTGCTGTCACACTCATCGGGCATATAGACTTCAGCCGAAAGCATTAAATCGTCCGAGCTCAATATTACGGCAGCATTTCTCATAGATTAATCACTCCAAGTACCATTAGTAGAATAACACCCCAGGATAACGCGGCTAATACTCCCCAGGCCGGCTTGCTCCAATGATAGACAGCCGCACCATCCAGAGGGCCAAAGGGTATAAGGTTAAAAGCCGCCAGCCACAAATTCAACTGAAATCCCAGCGCACCCAGGGATGTGAAAATATTATAAGGATATGACTTGAAGGACAATCCGAATATATCAAAATGCAGAATAATGTCCCCGGCATTGCCCCAGGTATGCCTTAATAAAAATAAGACCAGGAACACGACAGCCAGCGCCATATTGGCCACAGGGCCTGCCGCAGATATAAACCCCTTCTCTTTTTGGGTCAGGTCACGGGTGGCAAGTGTGTGAACTGCTCCCGGAGCGAAGAAGAGAAACGTACCAAAACTTAGTACTGCACTTGCGATGGCGATTATCAGCCCCGGTTTCCAGATCCTGAATTCCGCCCAGCAGCCGTAACTCTGTGAGACTGCCTTATGGGCAAGCTCATGCAGTATAAAACCGGCGCCTATGACGATAAGCACTGCAATCAGCTGGGCAAAGAAATTCATCAGCGTTGTTGTAAACGGGTCGCCATACTTGTTGAAAAATACGCCTATTGAAAAGCATAACCCCAGCGCTATCCAGCAAATAGCCAGGTCGCGCAACTCAATCTTACTGAACCTCATGTAATCTTCCTCATGTAAATCAGGAACTCCTTATTGCCCTCCGCTCCAAGTATGGGAGAGGCAGCTAAATTGATCAACCTTAATTTATTCTCATTCATCCAGATAACGAATTTGCTTAATGTCCCGGTATGCACTGCAGGGTCCTTGATAACCCCGCCCTTGCCCACATCCTCCCGGTCGGCTTCAAATTGTGGTTTAAACAGCACTACTAATTCGCCGGGAGAGCGCAGGTGTGGCAGAACATTGGGTATCACCATCGTTGTAGAGATAAAAGACAGGTCCATTGTGGCAAGGTCCACCTGTTCCGGCAGGTCGAAGGGATAATGCGCATTCACCTTTTCCATTACTATAACGCGGCTATCTTTTCTCAGCTTATAGTCAAGCTGCCCGTATCCCACGTCCAGTGCATACACCTTCTCGGCTCCATGCTGCAGCAGGCAGTCGGTGAATCCTCCCGTAGAAGCCCCCACATCCAGGCAGGTTAACCCCGTCACATCTATCTTGAATTCTTTGAGAGCATGCTCCAGCTTCAACCCGCCGCGGCTGACGTAGGGCATTTTTGCTTTAAGCTGAATATCAGCATCTTCCGGAACGAGGCTGCCGGCCTTGGTTACAGCCTGGCCATTGACGATGACATCGCCCGCCATGATCGAAGCCTGGGCCCTGCTCTTGTTTTCAGACAAACCCCTGCTTACAAGGAGTGCATCGAGACGCTGTTTGGGCATGCCCAATATTATACGGCATTGATAGGAACAGCCGTCACCTATCTCTACGCTATATCAAATCTTTACTTCGGCGCAGGCGCCGGCCAGAAGCCTTTGGTCAGGCTCTTGGGCATCAGGTCTACCAGCTCTTTCACCTTCCAGAAACCGTCTTTGAAGATGCTGGATATGATGGCAGGCTCGGAGTACAGCCCGATCTCACCACCGCCCACGAAAAAGGTCTTGCCGTTAATATTGGCTGCAGCATCGGTAGCTAAGTAGACTACCAGCGGGGCGATATGCTCAGGCGCCAGCTTCTTCATCTCGCCCTCGACGTCGAGTCCGAGTCCGCCGCCTGCCTCCGCTGCCTTCTTTTCCATAGCCGCCTTCAATTCTGGTGACAATGTAAGCCTGGTGGCTGCCAGAGGACGGATGCAGTTGCACGTAACGCCATATTTTGCCATATCCATCGCCACAGTCCTTGTGAAGCCGACGATCCCTTCCTTGGCAGCGCTATAGTTGGCCTGGCCCATATTGCCCAACCCAGCCTGTGAAGAGGTATTGATAATGCGCCCGCTCCTTTGCTGGCGGAAAAATGCTGCGGCATGCCTGGTGCAGAAAAAATGTCCATATAGATGGACCTTCTGGATAATGTCCCACTCTTCTTCGGACATGTTGAAGACCATGCGGTCACGCAGGATGCCTGCGTTGTTAACCAGGATATCAATCTTGCCGAAGGCGTCTACGGCGGTTTTTATGATGTTCTCACCACCTTTCCAGGTAGACACCGAATCATAGTTGGCCACGGCTTGGCCGCCCATCTTCTTGATCTCAGCTACTACTTCATCCGCGGGTGTAGCCGCTGCGCCTGCGCCGTCCGCACCACCTCCAAGGTCATTGATCACAACTTTCGCCCCTTCCGAAGCAAATAAAAGCGCTTCCGCCCTTCCCAATCCACGTCCCGAGCCGGTTACGACGGCGACTTTACCATCAAGTAAGCCCATACCCTAACCTCCTTATTTTGTTGTCGGATATATTACGCTTTAGGATACACTAACTGCAACAAAATTTACCATATAGTTGTGCACGCTGTTTACCTTCAAGACTCTGCAAGTATGACCTCCTGCTTTACCTTCTCAGCATCGGCAGGATATGTGCGGGACGCCAGGATGAAGCAGAGACCGCCTGCAAAACCGACAATGGCTGATAGCATCAATGCCAGGCTCAATCCTTGTGCTCCACCGCCAAATGCATCGGAAACGGCCCCTATTACATACGGTCCCCAGGCGCCACCGAAAAGGTACTGGGCAAATACTACCAGCCCCATAGAAAGCCCCTTATGCGCCACGGGGACAATATCTTGCGAAACGATGGCAAAGCCCGGGACCGACATCGCAATAGTAATACCGTATAGCACGGCAACTGCGATGCCGACTGCACTGAAATTTGTCAGTATTACGATTACTATAAGCACAGCGCCGATTAGATTGGACACCGCAGGAACGTACATCCTGCCGCGCGGGTTCTTTTTGCGCCAGAAGTCAGAGAGAAAGCCCCCAGAGGAGCGCCGATGATGGCCGCCAGGCCGATGCCTCCCACCAGCATGCCGGCGTAGCTCTCATTTACATTCAGCAAGCGCATAATCAGGCTAGGCATCCAGATCAGCACGGAAGTCGACATGAATACGGAAAGGCCCAGCGCCGGATAGAACCAGCGGATGGTAGGTATTTTGATTACGTCGCCCAGGGCCTTATAGAATCCTTTGATCCCGCTTTCGGTGCCGGTCGGTTCCACTGTTTTATAGTCCTTCATAAATAAGGCCATGATGCCCAGGATGACACCCGGTATGGCAAAATAGAGGAAAGGTGTGCGCCAGCCATATTGCGCAGAGATAACACCTCCTATCATGACACCTGCCGCTGCGCCAAGAGGGATGGCAATATGAAATATACCCAGGGCCTTGCCGCGATTCTCCTTGGAATAGGAAGCGCCAACCATAGCTGTGCCGCCAGGAACAAAGCCGGCCTCGCCGAGGCCGACGAAGGCACGTGGTATAATCACGCCGATAAAATTCGTAGCCAGGCCTGTGAGGAAGGTAAAGCCGCTCCAGAGTATGGCCATGATACTCATGGACTTCTTACGGCTCCACCTGTCAACCATGTGTGCGACAGGGAAGGAAAACAGGGCCATACCCAGTATCAATACGGTCGATGCCAGGCCACATTGTGCGTCCGTCAACCCCAGGTCAATTTTCATCGGCTGCAGCACTACCGAGAATACCTGCCTGTCCATATAGTTAATAGCGTACAGCAGTGTGCAGACTATCAGGACATAATGGGCACTCCATCCACCTGTTTTTAGCTCTTTGGATTTGTCCAGGTCAGCGTCTTTCACGATTGCATCGACCTCCTTAAATTAATCAGGGAGCAGGGTGGGTTATCAGTGAATTTAAGGCACTATACAGCATTACCGGTATAGTTGCAATTAACATATATTGTGCTAAAATTTTGCAGTTCCAACTTAGAGGAGGCGGTAATATGGCAATTTGGGCCATAGCGGTATTATATCTGGCTCTTCTGATAATAACACTACTGGCTGTTATCGCCGCCAGAACGGCTGTTTTCAAGTCCAAACAAATACATGTTCCTGCCGTGGTAATTTATCCGCTTTACTGAAATAAAAGGAGGTACAATCATATGGCTGAAGGAGCATTATCAGGCATCAAAGTCCTCGATTTCGGCCAATATATTCCGGGCCCATTCGCGGCCATGCTGCTGGCCGAGCAGGGGGCAGATGTAATCAAGGTGGAAAGACCTGAGGGAGACCCCTTGCGTCATGAGGACGGTTTCATGGTCTGGAATCGCAGTAAAAAAGCCATCACTCTGGATCTCAAGAAACCCGAAGGACTGAAGATAGCACTAGAGCTGGCCAAGCAGTCCGATGTAATCATTGAGAACTTCAAGCCCGGTGTGATGGACAAGCTGAGAATTGGATATGAGGCTGTTAAAGCAATCAACCCCCGCATAGTGTACTGCTCCATATCCGGCTTCGGCCCCAGGGGATCTTATTCTAACCTGATCGGTTATGATCAGATTGTCAGCGCGGTAGCATCGGTCTATACCGAACAGGGCTTCCCCACTCATCCACTCTACCTTGTTTTACCACTGGCCAGCCTCTATTCCGCGGTCGAGGCCGCCTTCGATATCACTGCCGGGTTGTGCGTGCGTGAGCAGACCGGCAAGGGCCAGAAGATAAACCTGTCCATGTTCCTCGCCATACTAAGTACCTTCCGGCAATTCCTGGTCAACTTCGAGGGCATGTTCCGGTCCCCTTGGGGACCGACAGGCCCCATGCCGTTGTACCGTCCCTACCAATGCAAAGACGGCAAATGGCTGTTCACCGGGCTGGGCAACCCCAAGTTTTTTACCATATTTGCAGTGACCCTGGGTCACGATGAGTGGCTCACCGACCCGCTCTTTGACGGTGCGCCTTTCCTGATCATGCCCCCCAGGAATGCCCAGGTCATGGCCATGCTGAAGGATATATATTTAACTAAAACGCGTGATGAATGGCTGGAACTCCTTTCGTCAAACGGACTTCCGGTTGCGCCGGTCCAGTCGGTCGATGCTTTCATGGAGGAGCCCCAGGTAGCTGCTAATGATATGGTCAAGACGATCAAGCAGCCCGGACGGGGTATGGTGAAAGAAATGGGCATTCCGGTCAGCCTGGCAGATACACCCGGAAAAATAAAAGGGCCGGCCCCTTCGCCGGGACAGAATGCCCGCGAGATTCTAAAAGGACTCGGCTACTCTTCGCAGGATATGAAACGGCTGAAGAAAGAGCAGGTCATAAAATTACCGCCGCAGAGGAAATGAGAAAATGATGCCATTCGAGAATATTAGAGTAGCAGACTTCACCACGATGCTTGCGGGCGCCGGTATATGCCGCGAGCTCGCTGACCTGGGCGCCGACGTTATAAAGATAGAGCCCGTAGACGGTGATCCCTGGCGTATGATGGCAGGGGGATTTATGGGCGTCAACCGCGGCAAGCGCGGGATGGTCATAGACCTGAGAAAACCTGAGGCATGCCCGATAGCCCACAAGCTTATTTCCACATGTCAAATGCTGGTAGAAAACTCACGGCCCGGCATTATGAAAAAGCTCGGGATGGATTACGACACCATTAAGAAAATTAAGCCGGATATCATATACGTGTCCAGCCCGGCCTTCGGTTCAAAGGGTCCGGACGCCGAGCGCCCCGGGTACGATCCCCTCTTTCAGGCATTGAGCGGACATATGGAGGGGCAGGGCGGACTCGGCCAAACGCCTGTCTTCCACAAAATCCAGTTAAGCGACGAGATGGGCCCCCTGCTGGGCGCATTCGGCGCATCGCTTGCCCTATTCAATAAGCTTAAAACAGGACAGGGGCAATTTGTAGAGACTTCGCTCCTGCGTTCCGCCATTACACTGGAGTCAGGTAACTTCATTAAATACAAGGGCATGAAGCGTAAGAACCTGGGCAAGCCGGATATTAAAGGCTTGAGCGCCACTAACCGCATGTACCAGGGCATCGACGGCGAATGGCTCTATGTATTTTGCGCTAAGGACGAGCATTGGGAAAAGATGTGCGACGTTCTCGGCTTAAAGAAACTTGTCACCGACCCCCGCTTCTCTACACCTGCAGCAAGAAAAAGGCATGATAAGGAGTTGACGGCGATACTAACGGAAACGTTCCTGGCCACGCCGGCAAGTATATGGTCATTTCTAATGATGATAAAAGGGGTGCCGGCGGCCTATGCGCAAAACCTGGAGAGCCTGTTAAAAGACCAGTTCTGCAAAGACACTGGCGTATACGAATTCCAGCAGCATCCCCAATGGGGCAAGGTCCAGTTGCAGGGCATCGTACCCGAATTCTCCGAAACACCGGGCAAGGTACAGAGGCCGGCTCCGATGCTGGGCCAGCATACTGAAGAAGTCCTGTCTGAGATCGGCTATACAAAAGAACAAATCGAGGACTTCAAAGCGAAGGGACTGGTAGTGCAAGTTAAAATGCCGTAATATAGCTGGTCTATGAACAAGAAGCTGGAAATATCGCGTCCAATCGAAGGGCTTGTCCTTCTGACTATTAACGGCACCGGCAAGAACAATATTGCCGGCGCCGCACTGGCGCAGGAACTATGCGCTGCCTGCGAAGAAATCAATTTTGATACTGCCGTAAAGGCAGTGATCATCACCGGGGCTCAGGGGAAGGCCTTCTGCACAGGATTGCCCGGCAGGGGCAAGGGCGGCTCCTACTCATTGTCCATTCCGGTTGCCGCATTGGAATGCCCTGTAATCGCGGCTGTAAATGGGGATGCTATTGGAATAGGTTTTGAGTTGGCGCTCGCCTGCGACATCAGAATTGCTTCCGCCGGTGCATACTTCTCGATTCCCTATATCACTAAAGGTCTGATACCTTCCGACGGGGCCACACAGCGGCTGCCCCGGCTGGTCGGCAGGGCCAAAGCCATTGAGCTCATGTTGACGGGTCAGACCCTGTCAACCGAAGAGGCCTGCCGCATTGGCCTCGTCAGCAGAGTGACGGCTGACAAAGAGCTAATGTCCACTGTGATGGAGATGGGAAAAGAAATGGCAGCCAAAGCTACCCTGTCACTCAAATATTGCAAGGAAGCCGTACTGAAGGGATTGGACATGACGCTTGACCAGGGCCTGCGGCTGGAAGGCGATCTATATTTCCTGCTGCACACGACTGAAGACAGGACCGAGGGCATTACGGCCTTCAAAGAGAAACGCAAGCCGCATTTCAAGGACAGGTAAGGCAAGGGACATGTCCGACTACGATACCATTATTTACGAGAAAAGGGGGCATATCGCCCATATCACGCTGAACCGCCCGCATGTTTTGAATGTCTACAATGTACGCATGCGCGATGAGCTTTACGAGGTGTTAAGTGCGGTCAGAGCGGACTTAGACGTCCATGTAGTTGTTATAAAAGGCGCAGGTGAGAAAGCCTTCTGCGCAGGGGCTGACCTGTCGGAATTCCTCTCTGCCCCACCACCTACCGGCGCGCGCCATGTACGCTGGCGCAGGGATGTGTGGGGACTGTTCCTCAAACTTCCCCAACCCGTAATAGCCGCCCTGCACGGCTATGTATTCGGGTCCGGCATAGAAATGGCCATGTGCTGCGATATCAGGATAGCTTCGGATAATGCTGTGTTTGGCCTGCCCGAGGTAGCTTTGGGCATCATTCCGGCGGCGGGCGCCACGCAGACCGTGCCACGTGCCATCGGCCCGGGCCGTACGCTCGATATGTTCCTGACCGGCCGCCGCATCTTGGCCGCTGAAGCACTCGAAATGAGGCTGGTCAACCGGGTCGTACCGCGCCCTGATTTGCTTGATGAAGCGGAAGCGCTGGCCAAAAAAATAGCTTCTCTTGATCAACGTACAGTGCGGGCTCTAAAGCAGGCAGTCTCCAGAGGACTCGACTTGCCATTGGATGAGGGTCTGAAGCTGGAGAAGAGATATGCTATCCCAAATAAATGAATTGAGGGTACTATGAATCTGCTTGCACACAATTTCGTCACCGAATTTAATCTTCTTTCAAGTGTTTCTGTAAACGAACAAGAATTGCGCTCGTCTTTTGTCAGGACAGCCGCCAGTGTACTGGAAATAAGTGACCTGAAGCTAGAGAGAGGAAGACAGGATGTTAGACGAAATCACGTAATAATTGAATTCAAAGACAAGGGCCTATTTCGCAAGTCCACAACTAGTGCCAAATTTAAGGAAGCAAAGAACCAACTATTAAATATATATATACCCAGCCAGGCAAAAAGCGATGGGCGACATGTGTCCGACTACATAGGTATATGTTTTGACGGTTTAAGCTTGGCGTTTGTCTTCTTAGAAAAGGACGGACGTTCTCACGTTACCAACTTGGTTGAGTTCAATGACAATAGTGCAGTCGCTTTGATTACAGCACTGAAAAAAGACGACAGAATTGAACTGACTCCCCAAAATATAATTGACGACTTCGGGCCATCTTCGGCCATAGCCAGAGCCACTGTCACCGCTCTATGGATTCACTTAAATTCCTCCCTTAACAAAAAGATAAACAAAGTTGTTATGCTTTACGGTGAATGGCAAGATCTATTTGAACAAAGTGCCAACCTCGGTCGCATAGGACAAACTCGACTAGGCAATTATTTTAAATCATTGGGACTTCCTCAAAATGCGGATCCATCAAAGGCACTATTTGTGTTACACACTTATCATGCGCTGATCTTTAAGCTGCTGGCAGCTGAGATAGTTCTAAAGAACTCCGTGGTTCAAGGTGCAAGGTCAGATTATTGTCTTAGTGGCATGTCTCTGGATAAAAAGCAGCTCATTCAATCTTTGGAGCATGATCTGGAGGAATCTGACCTGTTTCGCCAAGTTAATATCCTGAATTTTATCGAAGGTACTTTTTTTTCCTGGTATTTATCTGTTCCCCCTGATCAACTAATTGACAGCCTGCGTAACTTAATGGCCCAAATAAATCTATATAGATTGACTGACTTACGCCTCGAGAAAACTCGTGATGTCGTCAAACGCGTTTATCAGGAGATAGTTCCGGCCGTGCTTCGCCACAACATAGGCGAGTATTTTACGCCAGAATGGCTTGCAGAATTCACTTTGGACTGCATTGGCTACAACACTTGCAAAATATTGACCTCAAATTACCTGGATCCGTGCTGCGGCTCCGGAAATTTTCTCATCCATGCAATCGAACGTTATAAAAAAGTAGCTTCCGAAGCAGGTTGGACAAGTTCCGAGATACTGAAGGGCATCATCGACCATATCTACGGTTTTGATTTAAACCCTCTCGCAGTTCTTACGGCTCGGATCAACTACCTGATCGCCATTTCAGATTTGATAGAGACTCATGCAGGTGTTGAGATTCCAGTTTATCAAGCTGATGCAATATATGCGCCATCACTCAGCGATGAAAAGTTGCAGATTCGTTCCTATCAGATAGGAACCCAAGTTCAAGCTATAGACATTGAACTACCCGAAGAACTCATCCAGCAAAACACCCTCCTTGGCAGAACCTTAGAATTGATGGAAATTACTATACGTCACGGGGATAACGAAAATGCGTTTCTGGCGGCCTTAAATAAGGAACCGCAATATAATTCGAAACCTCTGCGGTCGATATGGGAACCATATCTACGGGATATGTTCAAGAAAATGCAGACGCTGGAAAAGATACCTTGGGATCGGATTTGGTGCCGCATAGTACGCAATTACTTCGCTTCAGTTGCAGTGGGCAAATGCCAGTTCATCGCCAGTAATCCTCCTTGGGTAAGATGGTCAGAGTTGCCACCCCGTTACACGAAGCGCATTCAACCAACTTGTGCAGACTACAAAATATTCTCGAACGATCGCTATTTCGGAGGAAACGAGTTAGATATATCAGGAATGGTAATGTACACGGTGGCTGATAAATGGCTTGACAGTAATAAAGGCTGCCTGGCGTTCATCATTACACAAACCCATTTTCAGTCTCAGTCATCTGGTGGATTCAGGCGTTTCAACGTAAAGGGTACCCCATTACAAGTAAAACAGGTTGACGATTTCACTAGCGTACGCCCATTCTCTGGATTGGCGAATAAACCTGCCGTTTTGACACTGATAAAAGGTGAATCCACAAAATATCCGGTAGTCTATAACAAATGGAAACGGAAGGCTGAGGCATATATTTCTGAAGAATCTTCCTGGAGTGATATAGAGCCGCAATTGACTAAGGAGAAATACGAGGCGCTTCCGCTCAAAGATGAAGGACAGCGGTGGAGCATTTTGCGTCCGGGTCGGTTTGCCAAGTTGAGCGCTCTTGATGGAGCGGATATTTTCATAACGGGCAGGAAGGGTATAGTAACTGATTTGAACGGTGCATATTTTGTGGAACTTCTAGGCCCGGGTCGACTGCCCAATACAGTTCGTATTAGGAATATGCCCGATATAGGCCGAAATCCAGTGCCGCAACGGACGGACGAGATCGAGGTCGATCTCGTGTTTCCTTTAATAAAGGGAGCGAAAAACATCCGTTCTTTCATGGCTACCCTTAGCAGCCTATTTGTGATAATCCCCAACAAAGGCATCTCAGGCGAATCCATCCCGACAGTTGACGAATTAGGTAGCCAATATCCTAATGCATTGCGATACTTTCGAGCTATTAACGCATCCGGCGTTCTAGAAAATCGTTCCACGTATAGGACACGGATCGCTCCGCAATATCAAAAATTGATAAAAGATGGATTGATTGCAGAAAATGAAACCCCCTTTTATGCCATCTACGATATTGGACGATACGATTTCGAACCATACAAAGTAGTCTGGGCCGAAATGGCGGGGACGATTCAAGCCGCTGTCATTAGCAGTTCAACCGTTCCATTTGGGGGAGGACTAAAACCTATAATACCTGATCATAAGATTTATTTTACCGCATTTTCTAACCTGCAGAACGCCCACTATGTATGTGCTCTCCTAAATTCCGAGATTGTTCGCGAATTTATTGACGGCTTTACGATCAAGCTGCAAGTTGGCAGCCTGTTCAGGCATATTCACCTGCCGATTTTCAATCCGAAGGTGCGTGAACACACTGGGCTCAGCGCTTTATCGCAGGCAGCGCACCGCATAAATGAATCCGAGCAAGAAACCAATAATATGGGATCAATACAACATGATATTAATGTTTTGGCCTCTAAAATACTGGGCATCAAGCATTGAAATCGTTTTAGAGCCCACTCGATTATACTGCCGCTCCATGAAGGGCTGAAGCTGGAGAAGAGGTATAATGCCCAAAACAAATCCCTTCAGGAAAGTGCATCTAAAACGGGCATATGACCTCAGTAGCACATTAGAAAATCATCGGAGGGACTACCATGAAGCAATTGGTACTTACACCGGCTGCGGGTAAGCGTTTGATCGGCAAGGCGCTATCTGTCCATCCTGAAATAAAGCAGGTATTAAAGAAGGGTACACTTGTAATAGTAGCCGGCACCACAAATGCCTATATAGTGGAAGAAGTACTTAAAAATATCGGCGGAAAAGTCGGTTTCAAACGCAGCAGGTTCTTTAGGGGTATCACATTACCTCCTACGTATGTAACTTCAGATACCGGACGGCTTCCGGATGAGACAAAATTCCCCGGTGATGTCGTTATTCAAGACGGTATCTGGTTAAAAGGTAAAACGATCTTTGATGTTCTTAGCGGTTTGAAAGAAGGCGATATTATTCTTAAAGGAGCTAATGCTCTAGATTTAGAGCGTAAGCGTGCTGCTGTCCTTATCGGGCACCCGCAGGGTGGAACAAGTGTCGCCGCTATACAGGCTATGATCGGACGAAGAGTACGGCTGATCGTGCCAATCGGATTGGAAAAGCGTATCTCTGGAGATATTGATGCTCTTGCAGCCAGATTGAATGCCCCGGGTGTAAAAGGCCATCGGTTTTTACCCATTCCTGGAGAGGTATTTACGGAGCTTGATGCCATTTACCTTTTAACAGGTACGCAAGCGGAATTAATTGCGGGAGGTGGTGTATGCGGAGCCGAGGGTAGTGTATGGCTTGCCATAAACGGAACAGCGGAAAATGAAAAGGCCGCAGAGAAAATTCTGCGCTCGATTGCTAACGAACCGATGTTCAGCCTATAGAACAAGCATCGCCTGGCTTTTCACATCAATTCAAACATAACCGCCGGTTTCTTCCGTTCCACCAGTTGCTCGGCAGTGTAGGCTATACGCAGCAAGAGGTTCTCTTCCCACCAGCGTCCCATGGCCTGCATTCCGATTGGCAGCCCCAGGCTACTATACCCGGCCGGGAAGCTGATTGCCGGCAAGCCTGCCAGATTGCCGGGGAAGGCGAAGCGCATTACTTCCGTCGTGCTGGATAGGTCTGACCAGCCTCCTGATGCGTCCTTTAACGAAACCTCCGGAGCCGCAATTCCTGTTGCAGGGGTGATGATGGCATCTACTCCCTTATAAATTTCTTTAAAATCATTCATTACCCGTGTGCGCAGGCGCTGGGCCTTCACATAGTCCGAAGCAGTGAATTCACGTCCCAGTCCCAAACTGACGCGCACTTCCGCGCCGAAATCACGCATGTTGGCGGGAAAGTTGTTCATGGATGCTGACATCTCCCCCAGTATGCAGATCACATGGGCAATGCGCATTGTATCCAGACCGGGAATAGTAATCTCCTTTATCTGTGCTCCCGCCCCCGTCAGCTTCTCAAGCAGGTCTTGGCATACCTTAACCACGTCCGGCGATGCATGTTCAAACCAGGGCTTGTAGACTCCCAGGGTTATGCCCTTGAGATCAGCCTTGTTCCAGCCATCGAGTGTGACAGCAGGCTGATGCAGCGAGTTGGGCTCCATGACATCCGGGCCAGCCATGCAGGCATACGAAATGGCCGCATCCTCGACTGTAACCGCCAGCGGCCCCAGGTGCGCCACACTCCAGCATAGAGGAGCGGCGCCGAACTCGCTCAAACGGCCAAAAGTCGGTTTGAGGCCGACTATGCCGCAAAGGCCCGCCGGAACACGTATTGACCCGCCTCCATCGGCGCCGACTGCAAAGGGACAGATCCCCGCCGATACTGCAGTGGCCGAGCCGGATGAGCTGCCTCCGGTATCATGTTTTGGATTAAACGGGTTGCGGGTCGAACCGAAGTTCACATTCAGCCCGTCCGGGTTGATACCGATCTCGTGCATATTGGCCTTGCCCAGTAAAAGAGCGCCCGCGGCGCGCAACCGTGCAACTACCGTGGCATCCTGTTTAACCGGTGCTTTTCCCAGGAAACGCGTGCCCACCGTTGTAGGATAAGGCACCATGTCCACCTCGTCCTTCACCGCTACGGGCACCCCGTCCAGCACGCTCAGCGGTTTCTTGTTCTTCCAACGTTCAGCCGAAGCACGGGCCTGGCTTAATACTTCGCCCTCGTTCACGGCGATGAAAGGACGCAGCTTCAGTTCGCCGCTGTCCGCCTGTTTAATCGCATCGAGAGCACGCTTTGCCACATCTTCAGGGCTGGTTTTTCCATCGTTGTACGCCCTTGCATAATCCCGTGTCGTCTTATATGGCACTGATGCGCCTTTACCTGCCTCTATTCTATCCAGCTCCTTAAGATCGGGTTTTTCTACAGGGTTTGCCGGTTTATCCACGAACAAAATGGGAAACACGGTTGGGGACTCTTCCGGCGCCAGAGAGCGAAACACATCTATTCCTCCCGTCTTCAACATCGAGGGCATCAGCGCCGCCTTCAATAATGAATTCTCCACTGCATTAGCAGCGAAAGATAATTGTCCACCGGTCAACCTGGGCAATTTGATTGATTTCAGATCGTAGTTCGCTGTTTCGCTCATACCAACCTCCCTTAAAATAGCTCTATTTCAGCGCAAGTATATACAGTCAACCCGCGCCGCGCAAGAGGCGTACACGCACCTGCCAGCCGCTGCACTTCCGAGCGAAAACGTCATACCCGTTTATCTTTTAATTTTATCAACGATAGCCCAGCCTGCCGGCAATGCAGCCGTAGCCAGGGCCATTTTGATCAGGTCACCGACTATAAAGGGGTAGAGTCCGCTCTGCAGCAGCTTATTTGCCGGAACAAATGCCGCAAGCCAAACCAGGCCGCAAGCGTATAGAACTACCTCTCCAAGCAACATCGCCGGAAAAATCTTATACAGCTTCCTGTTCCACCCGTTTTCCATCAGCCATCCAATGACAAATGCCTCGGCAATAAAGCCGTACAGGTATCCGGCAGTCGGCCCGATAAGCCTGGCAATCCCAACGGTTCCACCCAGGGCAAACCAGAATGGTAAACCGGTCGCGCCAATGAGCAGATAGCTTAACTGGCTTAAAGCTCCCCGCCTGCTTCCCAGAACGGCGCCCGCTACTATGGCCCCAAAGGTCTGGCCGGTTATTGGGACAATGCCTATCCAGAAGCTCACCTGGGCGCATAAAGCTGTAATACAAGCAAAGCTGACTATAAGCGCTACTTCCCTTAGAATGCCGCTGCCCGGGATGACAACATCTATTAAAGTAGCAGTCCGTGTATTAATTCGATTCATGTGCTTCTCCACTTAAAAGATGAAATATCATATCAGTATTCCAACCGAAAATAAAACGGCGACTATACGCCATGCCACGTGCATATCTCCGCGAGCGGCACACGTTCGGTGCGGAATATATTTACCTTCGCTTCCATATCCGGGTAACCGATAGCCATGGCGATTACGATCTGTTTGGATTCAGGAATATTCAGCTTCTTCCTGACGGTATCCGGATAACTTACCCCTGCTGCCAGCATTATTGAACCAAGCCCGTAGTTCAACGCCGCCAGGCTTATGGTCTGCGCCACCAACCCGATGTTGAAGATGGCCCAATTGCTGACGCCCTTCTCAGTGTAAATATAGATGGCATTCGGAGCATCGAAGAAGCGGTACATGCTCACGAACCAGTTCAATTGCGCCTCCATGTCATCCCTCTTGATACCAAGAAGGTCATATAGCCTGTGCCCGTTTCGGCTGCGCCTCTCTTTGTATTGTCCCTTCCATTCGGGATATGGTATGTCCGCATTACGGTCATCCTGTGCAAATGCTCTTGCCGCCAGAGTCTCTTTAAGATCCTTCATGACATCGCCACCCACCACAGCAAATTCCCAGGTCTGGGAATTTGCCCAGGAAGGGGAACGCTGAGAAACGGTCAGTAATTCTTCCAGCACCTTACGCGGCACCGGGTCCGGCTTAAATACTCTCACGCTTTGTCTTGAATTGATCGCATCGATTATGTCCATGCTTCACCTTCCTTATAATGCAACCCGAATTCTATTTGAGCGCTTATCTCAAGTCAACATATAATTGACTACAATCCAGCAAGATAATAAACTTGCAATGACACTCGAAGCACATAATAAGACGTGGAGGAAGAAAATGGCTGATGTAATTAAACTTCCTGCGGCCAAATCAAAAGGCAAGCTTAGCCTGGAAGAGGCGATCCAGGCACGGAGGTCTATCCGGACTTATTCAAATGCACCATTGAAGCTTCAGGATGTATCCCAACTTCTATGGGCGGCCCAAGGCATCACCGGTCCCAACGGGCTACGCACCGCACCGTCGCCAATTGCAGTTTACCTGGTGCAGGTTTACCTGGTTGCAGGAAATGTAGAAGGCCTTAAACCGGGAGTCTATAGCTACAAACCCCAGGGCCACAGCCTTGAGCAGTCCAGGGAAGGCGACCTGCGTCAGCAACTAGTCGGACTGGGGCAGGAAGTGTTCAGCAGTGGCGCCGCATTACTGGTGATAGCGTCGCTGGACGAGAAAGCCAGCAAGACTTTTGGCAGCTACGCTGTTAGAGCATCTAGCCTGGAAATCGGCCACGTTGCTCAGAATATTGCTCTGCAGGGCACTGTCCTGGACTTAGGGTTGGTGACAGCTACCGGTTTTGACGGCGATAAAGCACGTTCCCTGCTGGGATTACCGCCAAATGAAACACCCGTGTACCTGATCCCTGTCGGAAAGAAGGCATAAGCGTTCTATGCCCCCCAAATATCCCATTGACAGCAAGCTTAGGGAATGGACGGCCGGGAAAAATTTCCGGGAGGCGATGATTGCCATATACTACAAAATACGTGATATACCCTACGGCATTTTGCCTGAGCTCAACGATCCAGCCAACTACCTGCAGATACTCGAAACGAATATGGGCTCATGTACACCTAAACACCTCCTTATGTGCAACATGTACCAGCGGCTCGGATTCAATGTGCTCTACGCCGTCTATCCTTACCGCTGGGCTGAATTTGAGGAGCTTTACCCGAAGGAGCTTTGGAAACTGGCGCTGAAGATGGCCCCGGCCAGTCACCTAGCCTGCAAGGTTGAAATCAATAATCGTTATGTGCTGGTAGACGCCACTGTCGATCCACCCCTTGGCCGTATCGGCCTGCCCGTGAATGAAAGCTGGGATGGAGAATCGGATACCTTATTACCCGTCCTGCCAACAGGAGAAGAGGAATTATATTACCCTTCAGAAGCCGATTTGATGCCGCCGCCTGATTTGGACGATAACGCCCGGTCGTTTTATCAAGGGCTGAATACATATTTTCAGGAAATCCGGGATGGAAGATATTAAGGCTGACCTCGTGCTATGCAACGCCAGGGCGGTCACGCTTAACCCGCGTCACCCTGACGCCTTAACTATCTACATTCAAGGCGATCGTATACTGAAAGTCAGCAACCTGGACTTTGACCATAGCTTGACATCGCGAAGGACCCTTGTGATCGACTGCGCTGGTAAGACTGTCATCCCGGGTTTCCATGACGCCCACTGCCATGTAGTGGGCTACGCAGAAAGCCTGGTTAACGTTGACGTCAGCCCCTCCTTGGTACATTCCATTGAGGATATAGTCCGGAAAATTAAACGGGCCGCATCTATCGCTCCTGCCGGAAGCTGGATCCGCTGCACAGGCTATAACGAGTTTTACCTGTCAGAGAAAAGGCACCCAACCAGGCATGACCTTGACCGGGCCACCACAGCCTACCCCATTAAGCTGACGCACCGCAGCGGGCACGCGCACGTTCTTAATACACGTGCTATGACCATCGCCGGTATTTCCAATGAGTCAGAAGAACCGCCGGGAGGCATGATCGACAGGGACCTGGAGACGGGAGAACCCAATGGTTTGCTTTTTGGCATGGGCAGATACCTTGCAAACGTGGTCCCCCCTTTAAATGACAATGAGCTTGATACGGCTATTCAATATGCCGGCAAGGCATTGTTAAGCCAGGGAGTTACATCTGTTCAGGATGCTTCTCCGGGAAATGATCTTAACCGCTGGAAACAATTCCTTCACTGGAAAAAAAGAGGGTTGTTCGCCCCCAGGACAACGCTCATGTTCGGCCCGGAGCAGGTTGAAACACTGCCGCTTCACGATAAGCGAAGCGGCCTCCGCAGCGGCGCAGTCAAGATTGTTCTGGACGAGGTGCGTGGTTGCCTCAATCCGCCGCAGGCCGAGCTAAATAAAATGATAGCTGATGTCCATGGCAGGCATTTGCAGGTGGCGATACACGCTGTAGAAGTGACTACTATAAATGCGGCCATAGACGCACTGGCCTTCGCTCTAAAAAAATACCCTCTACATGGCCACCGTCACAGGATTGAGCACTGCTCGATATGCACAGCAGATAATGCTGAAAAACTAGTGAAGCTAGGCGCAATAGTAGTCACCAACCCGTCATTCATCTATTATTCCGGAGAGAGGTACATGGCTACAGTACACGCCAACCAGATAAAGCACCTGTATGCATTGAATACCATGCTTCAGGCAGGATTGAAAGTGGCCGCGGGTTCTGATGCCCCGGTAGCACCACCTGATCCGCTCAAGGGTATTTATTCGGCAATCACGCGCAAAGCGGAAACGGGGCAGGTAGTATTGAAAAAAGAAGCGGTTTCCTTTATGGATGCCCTCCGGCTTTATACTGTCAACGCCGCCTATTCATGCTTCCAGGAGAGGCAATTGGGAACAATAGCAAGCGGTAAATATGCCGACCTGGTCATATTGGATATGGACTCCGGTTTGGTAAGCCCGGACAAAATAGCAGACACACAGGTGGAGATGACTATACTGGCGGGAAAGTTAGTTTACTGGCGGACCCTTTAGCCTACTATCCCTTCATCGACGAGGCTCTTAAATCGTTCCTCATCCATCCCCAGCAATTCGACAAAAACATGCCTGTTGTCTTCACCCAGCAGCGGTGCAGATTTTTCATAATGAGCCGGGGTTGCGCTCAGCCTGACTGGATTAGAATCCGAGCGTATTATGCCCAGCACGGGATGCTCCAAATCGATGAAGAAGCCGCGGGCAGCCAGATGAGGATCTTTTGCCAGATCGCTGGCATCGCTGACAATTGCAGCCGGAATACCGGCATCCTGCAACATTTTCACAATATCTTGAGGCGCGTATCCGGCAGTCCACCCTGCTAAAAGAACATCCAACTCTTCAGCATTATCAGAACGGCCCTGCGCATTATTGAACCTGTCTTCCCGCGACCACGCAGGATGGCCCATGATCTTACACAGTGACCGCCATTCCTCTTCAGTGAAAACGGCGATAACGCACCAGCGTTCCTCGCCTTTGCAAGGATAGCATCCATGTGGAGCAGCTACTTGCCATATCGGCCCATTTCCTACCGGCTTCACAGAGTTATCATTCAAAGAATAGTCAATTAAAGACGTTCCCAGCAGGCTGCAGGTAGCCTCATACTCCGAAATATCCACATATACTCCCCTGCCTGTAGAATCCCTTAGCTGCAATGCCGACAGCACAGCCAGAGAGGCGTAAAGTCCGGATATATGGTCCGCATAGGCAAATCCTATGCCGCAAGGTCCTCCATTGATGTAAGAGGTCAATTGCGTTAAACCTGACAACGCATGCTCAGTAGGACCGAGTGCTGCAAAATCGCGCCAGGGGCCGCTGTGCCCAAACCCGGACAGGCTTACCATTATAAGGCCGGGATTGACCTGCTTCAGCTTCTCATAGTTCAAACCCCAGTTATCCATTACCCTGGGGGTAAAATTCTCTATGACCACATCGCACTTTTTCACAAGGTCAAGAGCCAACTCACGCGCTTCCGGCCTGCTTAAATCCAGTGTTATACCCAGCTTGTTACGGTTCCAATTGGCGAAATAGGCCGTATCATTTTGCTCGGCGCCCGTCGCTGTTTTATGAGACTGTACCTTAATGACCTCGGCGCCAAAATCAGCCAGCGTCCTGGTGGCATAAGGCCCGGCCAGCATCCAGGTAAAATCCAGTATCCTCACACCTTCAAGAGGCAACTTCGAGTTTTGATTGTCCTGCGCGCCGGCCGGATGCGTGGATGCAGCTCTTTTTACAAGCTGCTGTAACATCGCATTATGTTCCCCGGCGATAGGCGGCCTCTGCCATTTGAGATCGTGAGAACTGTTGAATCGTATAACAGGCCCGGGCACTTTGAATTTATCCTTTGCTTCAGGGTGTTGTGTAGGTATGAAGAAACCTCTGTAATTTAACTGCTCGTTTTCCATCACATCTTTGATGGAGTTCACGACAGCCCAGGGAAACCGCATGGATTGCCCCAATTCAAAGACATCACGGCTATTTTGCTGGTAGGTCCAGAAGGAAAGCACGTCCTGGATATTCTCAATGTGCTGTTTGCGGAACTCTTCATCAAGCCACGCCGCTTGCGTGAGATCTGCGGCCATACGCTGATGGCCGAGTAGTTCAACCAGCGTTTCCCATTCACGGCTGAATGTTAAAAGGGCATATTTATCACGGCAGGGGAATAGGTCGGATGAGCAATTCCATTGCAGGGCGCCTTGCCTGCAAGGGACTATTCCTTCATGGAAATATTGTATTAGCACATGTTCCAGCGCAGCCGCTACCGCTTCCTGCAGGGAAATATCTATGTGCTGGCCTTTGCCGCTGCGGTCGCGCCAGCGAAGCGCCAGCACAATACCGTTGGCCGCAAACAGCGACGCTAGAAAATAGGACTGGTTGCCATATGATTTAAGTGGAGATTTATCCGGCTTCCCACTCACGTACATCTGGCCGCCTGAGGCACATGCTACAAGGTCGCAGGTTTTATATTTGCTGTTGGGACCGGTTTGGCCGAATCCGGTAATTGATGCCATGATCAGGCCGGGATTAATAGAGGAAAGCGATTCAAAGTCGAGCCCGAGCGTTTTAAGATAGCCTGGGTATGAAGACTCAACTATTACATCGCTGGCTGAAACAAGATCAAAAAAACGCTGCTTACTTTCTGGTTCTTCCAGGTCCAGCGTAACGCCTAGCTTACCGCTGTTGTTATACCAGAAGGAAAGGCTCCGTTCGGGACCCGCCAAATTCCCTGAAAATGGACCATATCCTCTTGACGGATCACCGCCCGGCTTCTCTACTTTAACTACCTCTGCTCCCAAGTCCGCCAGCACTTTGGAGCAATAGGCGGCTTTTTCATCAGCCAGGTCGATAACACGAACACCCTTCAACGGCTTCAATTGTGCTTCACGGGATGCCATAATGCCTATTATAGCATCGCTAAACAGGTATATTGCCAGGGATAATCAAACGAATGCAGACATGCACTCAATGGTATCCAATTAAAGTGATAGCGGGCGGGTTTTAATACCCGCTCTCTACTATACTGTGGGGATTAAAGAAGGTCTAGTCTGAAGAAGGCAGGGCTTTGGGCTTCTGAAGTTCCATTTCCTTGCCGTCGCAAACTACTATGCCGGTGCCCGCCTTGGTGCAAAGCACCTCGGTTCCGCATACTTCACATTTAAATCTTTTTCCAAGCTGGTTAGCCATTTTATCTCTCCTGAAAACGATCCACAGTTTATTTCTTCAATTCCATTGGCTTGTTGCAGCAGATCAACTGGCCTTCGCCACCCTTGGTCACGATAAACTCAGAACCGCACACGGTGCATACGTATTTTTTTCCCATCTGATTTGCCATTGTATAGTCCCTCCAGAGATTAATTTTAGTCTCAGTTGATGGTATTTGCAAAATCGTTCTAAAGCTCCATTTCCTTGAAATCCTTAGCTATGGTAAGAGGAGCGGCGGTCATTTTCTTGATGTCTTCTGCAGTCACACCGGGGATAGCTTCCTTGAGTACCAGCCCTTTGGGCGTAACCTCGATTACCGCATAATTAGTAACGATGAAGTCAACACAGGCTTTGGCAGTTAAAGGGTATGTGCACTCCATGACGATCTTAGGTTCACCGTCCGTGGTAAAGTGCTCCATCGCGACTATCACCTTCTTTGCGCCGACAGCCAAGTCCATCGAGCCGCCGATATTGCCCATTTTCCCAAGGCCGCGGGCCGGATTGTTCCATCCTGCCAGATCACCGTTGGCCGATACCTGCAATGCTCCCAGCACAGCTACATCCATGCGCCCACCGCGAATCATGGCAAAGGACGTCTCTATCCCAAAATAGCTGGACCCGGGTAACTCACAGACATACTGGCAGCTTGCATTGATGCGGTCCTGCTCGATATTATCTTCCTCGGCCAGCGGTCCACTCTTAAGCATGCCAATCTCGGCTTGTAGAATGATATCCCTTCCTTCTATCCAGTTGGACACCAGAGTGGGGATACCGATGCCCAGGTTGACATATGAGCCGTCTTCCAGCATGTTGGCAATTCGCAGAGCGATCATCTCTCGTTCCAACGGGGGCATCTCGGGTACTACAACTTTCCTCATTACAGTCATTTCAGTCTCCCTAATTAAACGATCGCCTGCTCTAATTTTGGCCGGCCAGTCTCGACCACGCGCTTGACGAATATACCGGGTGTATGAATGAAATTGGAGTCGAGTTCACCTGCTTCAACCAGCGTTTCAAGTTCGGCGATGGTCACCCTCCCCGCCATGGCCATGATATTATTGTAATTGTAAGCTGTGCAGTGGTACAACAAATTGCCTTCCTTGTCGCCGTTCCAGGCATGTAC
>Ga0182021_10000547_pt1 | contig 40576 bp, 53 predicted proteins | sample 612E3MmetaG_FD_120493 | JGI IMG/M metagenome (GOLD analysis project Ga0182021, IMG submission 120493) | Permafrost microbial communities from Stordalen Mire, Sweden - 612E3M metaG (Illumina Assembly) | ecosystem: Environmental > Terrestrial > Soil > Wetlands > Permafrost | place: Sweden...
CTTTCCAGGGAATTCTTGATCTCGCGGAGAGAGCAATTCAAATCCTGAAAAAGAGGCGGATAACTTCTTTCTATGTTATCGGATTTTGTCTTCTGTTCAACGGGTGTACTCATAACAGGGACCAGCCTTTTCCAGACTTCATTTCTCACGAAATCGGCAAAAGCAGCCACTTCGGAAGCCGTTTCCAGTAAATATCTTGATGATGGTTTTCTTTCGGCAGTAGGGGCGATAGTCTCGTTTTTCAGTTCCCCTGATTTTTTCCCATACGATTTCCATTCTTCGTCCATCCTTTCACCTTTCTGCGCCGGTATTCTTCATATCCCGCCGGCGCTCGGGTACTGAGGATGCAGGCAGTCCAATGTCACTTTTTCCAACCCGCCCATCAGGTTAAATTTTAACTGCAATCTTACCTTGTGAATAAAGTTCCCGAAAACACCGCGCCATCCTCTTAAGCGATTGGCTAGCCCTCACCTTATAAGCATAATCAGCCTGGGCATTGGTAATCTCCCCCTTCAGCCAGGCAATGGCCAGCTCAACATCCTGCCGGGTAAACTCCGGATATTTCTTGGTCCTTTTCTCGTTGGCCCTTTGCAGGAGCGTGGCTTTTTGAGGTTTCTTTTTCATCTTTTCCTTTGTAATACAGACAATATTACAAACCCTCTTTCCGTCCAAAATCCTGTATTACAAATCACCCCCATAAATATTATTGATCCCCTCTTGGGATGGGACTACAGTCAATAATGTCAATTAAATTGGGATTTTGTTTGAGGGTGGGGAGGGATAAACGGATGCAGGAACGAATCACTTTTGATTTCGATGGACCGTCCATCGAACCGACGACCTTATTCAGCCAATCATGGAATTCTTTAACAGCCCTGAAAGTCGCCGGAGATTCTTCCTGGCACATTTATTTAAACCTCAAAAAAGCTTTACTTGTATATTAAGTAACGTTAAAATGCCGAAACCGTTAATTTTGATTTTCCAAATCAGCCCAGGGATCCCGGCCTATAGCCTCAGTAATGGCCTGGCGGATACGGGGAGCCTTTACCAGGCCCCTGGCCACATGCCAGACATTCTGCCGGGAACAACCCAAGGACCGGCCCAGATCGGCCAGCGTGATCCCCTTTAGGGCCAGGCCCGATTTGATCTCCCGGGCTATTTGGGTATCAGCGAGCGTTTTATCGAATCGCTCAATTTCTTTGGGATCATCAACCAGACTAAGCCCGGATCTTCTTTTAGGTTGGTTGGTTTCTATTGTATCCATAGGAAAAACCTTATGACCTACTTTGAAATTAAGAAAAAAATATTCGCCGACCTAAAGAGCTTGAGCGATCAAGCACAGCAGGCCAGTAGATCTATTAAAAACAAAGAAGAAAAAGACGAGTTGCTCCAATTGGCTGTTTTTCTAAGGACCGCAGCCCTCGCCCTGTCCCAGGGTAAAATATGGAGAATGATGCCGCAGGGAGAAGAGTTCGCTAAACTCATAACATCCTTTTCGGACAATGAACCTCCTGGTTCTTTAAAATAGAATCCAGGATTTTGAGTAACTTTTTGAATGAAGGGACATGATGATCAAGATAGGCCCTTCGGATAAGCTCTATCAGTTCCTTTTTGCTGTATTGGGTTTTTAATTTCACGTTCATGAGATAGATATATATAGAAAACTGCACATACTTGTCAAGAAAAAAATATAGAAAACTGCATTTTGTGCATAAATGGATAATATATTTAAAGATTTTGGTAAGAGGCTTAAAGAATCTATTGATAGAGCAGGATTAAACGTTAATAAAATTGCGGAAAAAATTAATGTAAGCCCAAACACTATTTGGAATTACATTAAACCGGGCATTAAGAGTTATCCAAACTCCACCGTTTTATATAACATATCAAAAATACTTAATGTTTCCATGGAATACCTCTTAACTGGGGGAAAAAACAATAACCAAAAATCGATACCCAAATTATTATCCAAAGAAGATCAAAAAATTCAGGATTTACTTAAAAAAGCAGAGTATATTTTATATTCAAAAACCAGACATTCTAATTCATTAAGAGAAAATATCGGTTCTTTTTACGAAGCTGTCCATGACCGGGAAACTTTAGAAAAAAAACAACCCCCGCCTATCCTCAAAAAGGAAAAATCATAAAAAAACTGAATAATATAATTTGGGTGAGGTTTTAAGATGAAGAGTCTGTGGGAAAAATATTTTGCAACGGGTCATCTCGATTTCGAGGCAGCTAAATTTGAAAAGTGGTGCATCATTGCCGGTGTCTTTGTTGGACTTTCTCCTTTATTTATTGGAACATATATCCTAAAGCACCTTAACCTACCATTTCTAGTGGATTCAATTCTCACTATTTATTTAATTTTTTTCTCTTTTTTTATTGGTTTCCTTATCTATGGGATGATGTGGGAGGGTCTGGTTCTTATTGGAAGAAATTACTGGAAGGGAATATTTCTTTTAACTCCCCTTTTCTTTGGGGTTTTTAATCATGGATATTTTTATAAATTATCCTGGTTTTACAAAATACCTTTCTTAATCCTTAGCTTACCCTATGCGGGCGCAATTTTTCATTTTTTAAGAAAATTTGAAAATTCAGGAAGGAAAAGATATTTAGAACGATTAGAAAGGGCTGATTAATGAGAAAAGTATTCTTTCTTTTTTTAATTTTTATATTTTTCTTCACACTCATCACAGATGCCTTTTCCTACACGGTTCATGTTCGTTCATATAAAAAAAGAAATGGTACGATCGTTCGTGCGCATACCAGATCATCCCCCAACAGCGCCCAAATCTATCGTAGATCATCTGCTAAACGCCAGTTCATGCGTCAAACCGGCTACCCCAAAGGCCGTCCCGGATACGTGATCGACCATATCGTTCCCTTGAAACGCGGCGGCGCCGATCATCCCGACAATATGCAGTGGCAAACCAAAGAGGAGGCCAGGGAAAAAGACGAGGTGGAATAAAAACCCCTTGACAAGACCCCCCGAATATGCCAACTTATACCCGTCACTTTTTCCAACCCGCCCATCCCTGGAGCTCGGATGGGCAGTCTTCAAGAAGATTTAACCCGCATCGAAAAGAAGCTCGATCTGCTCCTGAGCTTCTTTTCTGTTTCTGCCGATCGCTCCCAAACACCACAGAACGTTATCGACCTGTCTTTAAAGGCCAGGAAGTCCGCCCAGCTCAGGAGGATCAAGGAGAATGAGCGTGCGTCCAAGAGGTAAAGGGCACCAGATCGACATTTACCTCGGTAAAGGCCGGCGCCACCGTGAAGACTTCCAGGGGACCCGGCAAGAGGCCCTTTACTACGAATCACAACTCCGCGAAGAACTCGGCCGGACGATAAAAGACCCCCTCAATATAAACGGTTTCGCCGTGGATTATCTCCGCTGGGTCCAGATCCACCAGTCCCCTCATACCTACTACGACAAGAAACGAATGCTTCTTAAATGCCTCCTGCCTTACTTCGGCAACATGTTTCCCGATCATATCAATCTCAGGATATTGGAGGCCTATAAAGAAAGCAGGGTGAAGGACATTGGCCCCAAGCATCGGGAAATCAACCTGGAGCTCCTGGCCCTGCGCAATCTGGTGAAATGGGCTAAGAGTCTTGGTTATTGCCTCTCTGAACTTACCAGGATAAAGCCCTTGCCCTACAAAAGGAAACTCCCAACCTACCTGACCCAGGACGAAGTCAAGGCCTTCCTGGCCCATCTGAGGCCGGAGAAAAGGGCTTTATTTGTCGCGATCTACTTCGGGGGATTACGGAAAACAGAAGCCTTGACCTTAAAACGATCCCAGGTGAATTTAAATCAGGGGGGAATCCTGGTGCAGGGTAAGGGTAACAAGCAAAGGTGGGTCCCCATGAGTCCCACAATGGGAACAGTCATGGCCCAGATCATGGCACAGGAAATAGCAGACAAAGAGGGCCGCCCGGTGGAATGGGTTTTTCCGAATCCAAAGACCGGAAAGCCTTATACGGACATCCGAAGGGCCATAGCCTGGTCCAGGAAACAAGCCGGGATAGAGGGAAGGATAACCCCTCATGTTTTCCGGCACAGTTTTGCCACCCATTTGTTGGAGAATGGAATAGACCTCAGAACCACCCAGGAACTGTTAGGCCACGCCAGCCTTTCAACAACACAGATTTACACCCACGTCATGGCCGCATCAAAGCAGAAGGCCGTCGACAGCCTGGAACCACGTCACATCATGTCACATTTGGAGGATTTAAAGAAGATAGAGAGTGTGCTAAGTAGTTGAAATGTGGTGGGCCGTGGCGGGATCGAACCGTCGACCTACTGATTAAGAGTCATGCGAACACCTAATTATGTAAAAATATCAAAGTATTAAAAGACAATTTTTCCCGTAATGGCACGACACTAATTAAAAAGAAGAGGATATTATGGGTTATTTTCCTAAAATTAAGAAAAAATTTCTATATCGGGATCGTTGGTATATTAACCTTGAAACTCCAGTTAATGGTCAAACTTTCCTTCCATATTCTCATTACGTTTGGTTATTGGGCAACCCTGCCTTTGAATCCATCCCGAAAGGATATCTTGTTCATCATTTAGATGGAGATAAACACAATGACGATATTAGTAACTTGGTAATCATGCATAAACATCATCATATGGGACATCACTTCAAATCATTTAAATTGTCTTCCGAGGTAAAATTTAACGGGGAATTTGTGAATATTTTTGGACGTAATGCCTCGGTCCCTAAATTATGGGAACACAAAAAATTAAGTAGATGGGAAATCTATTGGTTTGAGGATGGACCAGACGGTAAAAAGAAAAGGAAAAGAATGTATTCTTATGACAATATACCATTTAAAGAAGAGGAATATGCAAAGTTGATTTATGCAAAAATAATAGGATCATTTGGTCTATCAGACTAGTAACACCACAAAAAATCATCGCCGTTTGTTGACCATTACCCAATTTTAAAACTCCCTCCCGCACCCCAGGCAAACAGTCACCGTCCCTTTTGAGACAAGGATTTCCCCGCCGCAATCCGGGCAAGTTTGGCCTTCTGGATCTTCTCCAGCCTTCTCTTTATCAGGAGTTTCCTTAGCCACTTCATCCATAAAATTCCTTAAGCGTAGAAAAAATGATTGCCAAAAACAGCCATGGGCGCCTTCCCTTTGGCCCAGGCCGGGTGAATACTTTTTTCATGATAGTAAAGTGCCGATGTATTGGGCTTAATCTCCCCCGAGATTAGCCCCTGAGCGATTCCCCAGCAGGGGAAAAGCCATTGACCGAACTCCTTGCTCTTCAGGGCCGCCTTGAAGTCGTGGGCTATCTCTAGGGCCCCCAGGTAATTGGGATCAAGTTTGTTTTTGATCGTCCAACTGAATTGCGATGGCGCGAGAATAACGCTCGTTATCGAATTCCCATAGATCCGGCCATAGGCCTTATGCTCCAGTCCGAACTTGACCCGGTTAAGGACCACAGACCCCACGGCGATCCGGCCGGCGGTAGGCTCCCCGCGGGCCTCGCGATCCAGGCAAAGCCCCAGGAGTTGGTCGTCAGGTAAATTGGTAAAAGGAGAAGTCATAGCTTATTCCTTATCCAGGAATCCATTAAAAAAATCACAGCCGACAAAAACGCCACAATTCTTAATAATTGCCAGGTTGGTGAATTAATAGATGCTGGATAGTTTATAACATCAACCCAATGGTCCAGGGCCACGACCCCATAGAGCGATCCCAGGAAGAGGATAACCAAACCCTTGGCCCCAATATACCACCGCTTGACATCGTCCTGTTTAATAAAACAATAAATAAGATCCCATGTCCCGGCAACCACGCAAATAAGAAATATACCTCCGGCCATATAAATCATTATCATAATCCAGCCTCCCTTCTTGGCAATACGGGAAGATGATTTTCGATGCGCCTTACGCGCTCCAATAGGTTTTCCCATTTTTCCAGGAACAATTTTTCCTCAATGACATCAGCCTTGGCATCGCCGTTTTGTTTAACCTTAAATCGTTCCTGGCAGGTCGCTATACGATCTCGACAATCTTCTTTGGTCACCAGACCAGGCAGAATTTTGTTGATTGAATCGATAGTATTGAGAGTGCGTTTTACAAAGTATCCAACCAACCCGAGAAGCAAAACGATTACAGGACCAAAGATCGACATCAGCGTCGCAGAAGCATCCCACATCAGACTTGAATCCCCTTTCTGATCAATTTTCCCGCAGGGTACTGGGGCGGGGCTATACTATTCATTTAGCAACCAGCGGAACGGCCTTCCCCACCGTATCAAACAGGCCACCGAACAAGTTGTTGAGAAAGCCGGTTGTGAACCAGCGATTTGGCGCATAGGTCCGGGTCCCATCCGGTTTGATCGAAACCGTGTAATCCTTGGCCACCACTTCCCCGTCCGGTTTTACGGTGATGGTTGAGGCGCAGCCCAGGAAAAAATAAACCGCCAGGACTAGGAACAGAAAATATCCGAGATAAAACTTTCCCGATGTGTTTAGTCTCATAATCCACCTCACTTTACAGAAGATGTGTTCGTGGTGCTGGTGCGATCAACGGTTGTCGTATCCGTCGCGATAGTCGGGGGAGGATTGCTGTTCGTGTTCGTATTGGTCCCTCCTCCGCCGCTCACGGTCACGTTCGTTGTCGGGGTACAGGCTCCCAGGGAGAGGAATACCATTGCCAAAAGTACAAGTTTTTTCATTCCGCACCTCCTAAATAATTTTTATAGGATCAAGAAAAATCCCCAAACCCGGTATATCTCCCGGCCGAGGCGCTTTCGATCCTTTAACGATCCCGGCATATTGCCAGGACAAAAACGCCAGTTCAGAGCAAAACAACTCCCGTGCATTAGCGGACACCCGACCCAGGATGTTTTTGAAGAGGCTTTTATAGTCATATGGTTGGCCGGATTGGGTCAGGGCATACTCCCCGACTCGGGGCCGCTCTGCATTGTAGGATGTCTTGAGCGGATACCACCAGACTTCCCCCTTCGTGTCTATCAGCCTCCGGCTGAGATAATTTAAAACTACCCCATGCTCCAGGGCCTCCAGAGTCCACACGCGGCACTCAGCGCCCTCGTACTGATTAAGCCGCACAACCAAACCGGCGTGGTTATATCGGGGGCTGAATAACCGGATGGCCCATCCTAACCAGGTGCTGGACCGATAAAGAAGAGCGTCCCCCGTCTGCATCTCTTGGCGGTATTTTTCGTACAGGGTCAAATCGTTCATGGCATCCACCCTACATCCCCGCCCCAAAACACGCCGCATCCCTGCCCCAGGAGTATGATGCCCAGGGCTATGCAGCCGTAAAGAAATTGTTTAAACTTGATCATTCTCGAAATCCTTACCATGATAAAGTTTTACTCCCCCCGCCGATCCCGATGGACTGAGATCCGGCGCCAATGGAAATGGACTGGCCGGAAGCACCAGAATATTCATACGCCCCGATGTCCCAGGATGCTCCCCTTGCCACCCCTGCATAATCCGTGGTATAGGTTAGGGGGGTTACTGTAGACGTTGCGGTTCCGATTGCTGGGCTTGTTGCTTGTAAATGATAATTACTTGCGGAGACAAAAACTGGATCTGATACGGAACCATGAACGTCAAAACCCACAGCTCTCCAATCTGTAAGGTTATCCTTCCAAGCCATATGATTAATATCAGACCAACAATGACCCATTTGGCAAGAATTATACCAGATATTATAATCCACTGTTCCTAATGTGTATTGAGGTCCACCCATATAGGAATCCCAGGTTTCAATTCCAAGTTTTGCATTAATACATATGTTATTAACTAGAGTTTTAACTCCTGCACTAGAAAAAATGAAACAAGAAGCACCCGACCCACCAGCTTCAATGGTATTATTATAAAACCAATTACTAGCCCCTGAACCACTTGCGATAACTCCAATTCCTCCTCTAACGGGATCTGGAGTAATAATATTATTGTAAACATATACTCTTGGCCCAGGCAAGTCATCCAAAGTATAACTATATGGTTGAAGGGTTAAAAAAATTGAAGCCGATGGACTTCCACCCGTTAAACCATGAATATAATTACTATAAATATTAATAGGAGTAGTAGAAATAATGTGATGACCAGCAATAAATATTCCATCTTGGTGAAATACATCCATATCTTGCCAATAACTTCCATTTTCAGGAGTATTTCCATAATTACTGTTAACTTTACTCCTCCATATTAGACCACCACTGGTAACTCGTTGATCAATGGAATATGTTGTTCCTGAATCCCAGGGGGATACCCCAGCTGCACAAATACCTGCCGCACCTCCACCAGGACATTCCCAACCACTCCAATCTGAGATATCATTACTATAAACATTATAATTAGATATTGCTGCGTCAGAGGATGGAGTAATATATATCCCCCAATTCATGTGTCTAGTTGTGTTACTATATATGTTAAAATTTGTTCCTCCTGAACCTCCGGAAAGAATAGCACCACTACACCAAGATACATTATTATTGTGAATAGATATATCAGTTCCAGAGGAAGTATTTTGAACACCCCATGAGGTTCCACCTGCTCTGTCAAGACTGGCTAGAGATATCTCACGAACATACATATTTGTAACGGTTAAATTTTTAATCTCAATATGGGATGAATTTCCTTCTACAAGTAACCCAGCAGTATCTGCCTGATATGTCAATCCTGAACCATTGGCTGTATTTTCTATGACTCCGTTTGACCCCCCATCAATAGTAATATAGTTTTTACCATTAATATGAATTGCTCCATTCAGACTCCAATAAGGGGCTGCAAGTATTGCACCCGTCTCAAATAAAACCTTTAAATCATTCCCTGGTCCTGCCGTACCACTTGCCGGAATAGTCAAGATGGTCTGTCCTGCTGTTCCGGTAAACGTGCCGCAGAGGTGATAGACATTCCCGCCTGTTGCGTTGGTATTAAACCAAGAGGCTGAGTGGGCATTGGCACAACTTGCCCCTGTGTCACTCCCCGACGTTGCCTGAGTAATGTAAATATCGGCACCAAAGGTCGAACAAGGAATTGATAATAGACAGAATAGGAATATCAGGCGTTTTATTGAGAGCATCCAAGCACCCCTAAATCTACTTTCCAGGTTGTCGGTAGCCAATCACTCCCATTTTTTAGGGCACTAAATTTTAACGTAGTAATCCCTCCCGATGTTCTCTTCCCCCAATTTACTGTTCCTGTCGGCTTGATAACTATCCAATAATCCCCGGTTGGAAGATTCTGCACGACTGCAAATGAAAGTACATTATTGGCAATGGCATCAGGGATATTAGCCATCGTGGAGGTATAACCAGGGGCCACTATACTGCCAGGTGAACCGCTTGAATCCGTATATATTTCTCCGGTTAATCCATAACTACTGCCATTGTCAAACGCCGATGCTGTTACTCCGCTTATACATTTGTTTGCACCTAAGTTGAATGGCATTGCAATCCAGGCATCCAAAGAACTGTCTTCTGTGGCAGTATTTGGCCGGTAAAGCGATCCGTCGGTTCCCGATCTGCAAAGAGAACAAACCCCTGTCGTCCCGCCACTCCCTATCAATCCTCCGGCCAAACCAAAGGACGGAAAGACCCAAGATAAAATCAACAAAAAAACGAGATTTTTTTTCATTTCGTCACCTATGGCAACCGCGCCGTCATGGTACAGGCAAAGCCCTTCTGGGCCGCGCCGGTGGTCACGCTGTCGATATCAACAAAAAGCAGATCCCCTGTCGCCAAATCATCATATGAGGTATTGATTGTCCCGTTTGCCGTGTAAGCGGTGTAGGCGATGGACAACGCCGAGCTGAGGACATCGGCGTCGGTCCCTGCCCTGGATCGTCTTAATTGAGCCGTAGTCGCTCCCCCGCTTGCAGAATTGAGGTTGTAAACTGTACAGGTGAATCCGACCACGTTCATGCCGTTCAGGGAGGCCGGGACAACATAGGCTTTTTTCCCGTCGGCAACTGCCGTCACCGTGTCGCTGTCAATAATGGCCCACCCCACGTCCTTGGTCGCCACATAGGAGGCTTTCAGGGCCGCTGGCGTGGCAAATTTGGCGTCGTCTGAGCCGGTGTTGATGTCGGTATAGGCGGCCTTGTCCGGGACGGCTACATCGGTCAGGTTGGTGCAGTCCGTCAAATTGCCCGAACTATTGCTGCAAGTTGGTTTTGAAGTTCCAAATCCTCCAAAAGTCACGTTGCTAAGGGTTGAGGTATTACAGTCGATCGTATTCGTGGCGGCGTTCTTCGTGCATAACTGCCCCGTTGTGCCCATCGTTCCGGCCAGGACGTCTCCTGTTCCAGCCCCAGTTGCCCCCCCACCGCCTATCATAGGCGGAAAAGCATGGGCCGTAGCCCCGACCAAAAACCATAAACAGATTATCAAGTTAAAATATTTTTTCATGGTCTCTCTCCTTAAGCCTGGATCATTGCCCGATATTTTTCGACCTTGTGTTTCCATTATAATTGACCGCTGCTTCCGTAACCGCGCCCATATCATTGGCCCCCATAGTCTGATCTCTCGATGAATAATAAGGGGCCAGATAGGTTTTTAATCCTTGCAGGTCATAGTTCAAAACATCCAGGATCGCCTGTGGTCCCCCGTACATATCAACCATGTCTTGGCAGTACTGCGAGTAGCCCTTTATTATGTTTTCATCTGTGATCGCCCCATTTCTGATCCCCTCGGCCAAAACCAAGGCCCTGGTTACATCGGCGATATTATCCCCCAGGTCGCCGATAACACCCTTGAGAAGCAGCCGCATGGCATACTTGATGGTCTGGATCTGGGCCAGCCTAGCCAGAGTTAAAGCGTCTTCATCACCGGTCAATGTCTTCCCGTAGATATCAGGTTGCCTGCTCACATTTAAGGATTCCTGTAAAACCATGGCGTCCTGATCTATTACCCAGGATCCCTCCACTCTCTTATAGATATTCCCATCGTCAGGAGGACCTTCCAGGAGAACCGGAGAATGATTAACTTCACTTTCATCTGTTTCACTGAGAATTCGGCCATTATTATCCAACATGTAGTATTTCATCTGATCCCCTCTCAGGTTTTTATGATAAAATTAACACCCATGACGGGTTGAATGATATTGTGGGCCGTTCCGGATCCAGCCGATCCGGTTGCTGAAACATTTTGGGTCGCCTGACCGGTCCCAGCAACTAGTTGGCCGGGCCCTGTGTCCCCCAATACACTGAGACTGTGAGTATGAGAGGCCAACTCCGCCGTAGAAAGTTGGTGGGTTTCCTCCCCTTTCCACCTGGCCCGAGCGACGGCGGTCAGGGCTGATCCTCCAGTCGGCTTTCCCGTCCCCGCAGCTCCTCCGCCTGTCCCGGTACCGACCCCTATGGGAACGCGACCCTGGAGGTCAGGGACGTTAAAGTGGGTTCCGTCCGCGCTGCCATAGGTTGTTCCAATGACCGCGAAGAGGGCGGCGTAATCGGCCTGGAGATAGGAAGCCCCATCACAAAGCAAATACCCTAATGGAGCGGTAGATCCGCCATACATTTTGATAATTCCGGCATCATCCCCAATGCCAAGTGTTGCCCTGGCCGTGGCCGCATCCGCATCGTCAAGTAGGGTTTTGATAAAGGCCGATATTCCAAGGATTGTTTGTGCGGCACCTGCCGTTGAGGCCGCCAGAAGAGTGGCCATGAATGATGTCACTACGGCATTAGCACTTAGGCCCGTTTTATTTTCCAATCCGGTCCCATCCGATTTCCAACCCAGAAGATAGTCAGCTAAGGGTTCAGGCATTTCCTTTGATCCGGATCCGGCATAGGTCAGGGGGAACGTAAAGGCCCGATCGATTTCTTCCTTGAGCTGCTGAACCTCCATGGTCAAACGGTCCAAGGCGTCCTCGTGGGCCTCGGCCGGAAAGGGATCGTTAGGAGGGTAATCGGTTTCCTGAACGAGTTCCAACTCCCTCTTTATGACCAGGGTTTCGCCCGAGACCGGCGCCGTTCCCATGACCACATTGCCGCCAGAATCACTCCCGGCCCCGGTGACGGTGTAATCGCTGGTCAAGGCCTGAGTTGTTTCCACCCCATCGGCATCCCGGATAACCACCAGCAGATCCTCATCGGCAAATATCTTGAAGGTATATGGAAAGGTGACGACCCCGCCCCCTCCATTGTAGGAAACTTTGTTGGTTTCTGAAGATACGGTCATTTCTTTTCCTCTTTTGGTTTTCTAAGTAAAAGATTTAGGGGGTTGGTCTCTTTCCCTTCAATCATGTCAAAAATTGCCGTCAAAGTAACAACCGCTTGAGCCGTAGGCAATCCGGCCGCATATCCACCAAGCATGAGACTATGTTTTAAAATTGACTTCAGCTTTGGGTCTTTGGCCCTGAGTGATTTGGCGAGATATCCGATTTCATAAACAGCTCCGAAGGCAGGAGAAGCCTTGTAGTCAAAGTCGGTCAGAATCACATTCATAACGTCGCGGACAAGGGGAACACCGCTTGATAAGTAGAGAAGTCCTTCCCGGCCGACATCCTTCACACTCGGAATCTTTCTTTCGAAGGCGGCATATTGGATGGTAGCCGGGGCCAGAATGAGCCAGGTAAAGGCGGACACGAGACCGCCGATCCCTACCGTACCCAGCCCGAAACCTTTCACGTTTTCAACGATCCGGTTAAAAAAGGCGTTGAAAAAGGTTTGAAACATGGTAAACAGTTTCCAGGCCCCTTCTTTCCCCTGCATGGCCAGGGCCTGATCTTTAACGGCGGAAGAAGACTGGGAAAGTCTAGTGGCCATGTCGGCATATTCAATCGCTTTTTTCTCATTCCACAAATTCTTATCCATGGCCTTTTTATAGGCAGCCATCCAGGTGGGATAAGTCACCGAGGCATCCATCACGTTCATCCAGGCGAAGAAGCTTTCTATGGCTAGGTCCTTAATGGAATCTCCGGCAGGATTGAATTGCTTTGCAAACTGGGCCATCTCCCGGTCCAGGGTTTCCGAAGAATACCTGGTCGACATCATCGGGGATCTTTCTTTGATGAAGTTGGACCATTCAATGGGCGCTGAATAAAATTGCTTGGCCCCGCTTAACCAGGTCTTTAGCCCGAGGTATTCTATCCCTTGCGTAGAAGCCAGGGGTTGCATTAAGGCGGTCGTGGCCTTGACTCCCAAAATAACAATACTCGAGTTTCGCCGGACCCAGCCCAGTATCTTCTCCCCCATCAGGATTGGTTTATGCTCGGACCGGGCCACGTATCGCAACCAGGGTCCGATCTGTTTATAGGCATTATCTCCCAGGGACTGCTCGATGGCCGCCCGGACATCTACGTCAGTGACCACCTTGTTCACATCCCGAATCTCCAGGGCATTGGAAACGAAATGAACGACATCATTGATGTGCCCGGTAATGACCGAGAAATCCAGCAAGGGGAACATCTTCCCGCCCACGCGCTCTTTAGTGAACCCGCTGCCCGGTACCGGCCTGGCATAGTAGTTGGCGAACATATCCTTCTCGGCCATTTCCAGCATATAGCGCTCGGCCTTTTGACCCATCTTAGGGCTTGGATCAAAGACCAGGGGAAAGTACTGCCCGTCGATCTCCCCGTATGGGGTCTTGACGGTAATCCCTTCCACCTTCTTTAGCGGTACCCCGGTCAAGGCCCGGTGGACCTCATTTAAGGGCTTATAAAGCTCATTGATTAAGGACCAGACTTCCTGCACCAGTTGCCATTCCTCTTTACTTAATTTATCGGTAATGGCCTGGATGGAACTGTCATCCCATTGCTGCTCCGGATCCGGGCCGGACCCGGCCTTCAGGGCCGTGCGGTTTCCGGTATTCCCGCTATTCAAGGCAACCATGATCATTTGAGACTTGGTTAAAAACTTTTCCGGGATCTCCGGAATAGAAACTTTCTGATTTAACCAGGAGCGCCTTTGATCCTTCGGGATTTTATCAAAGACCTCCTTGAGCCGTTTCATGAAGTCTTTACCCATGACGATTTCTTTATCTTCGGCCGCCTTTATCTTGGCAAAGGTATTCTGCCAGACCGGCCCCATCTCCTCCAGGCCGTCCAGCAGACGGATAATCACTTCCGGTTTAATCAGCTCCTTAATAAAACCGTCGGCAAATTCCCCGGCCTTCTGAAGGATGTTCTTTTGCTCTTCGAATTCCAGGTGCCCGGAAGGCTCCACAAACTTCTTGCCGTAATACTGTCGGATCTTCCCGGTCACTTCATCGACCGCTTCCTGAACGTCCCGGACCTTTTCTTCGGCGATCAGCTTGTTCTGAATACGGCCCAGGTGTTCGATCTGTTCCACGGTGTTGCGGATATCCATCAACTGATCATAGGTGCGGCCCTTCATGGGGCCGATATAGGCCCGGTCCAGCATGGCGTCACTGATATCGAGCATCTCGCCCGCGGCCGTCAGGTCAGCCACAAACTTGCGCAGAGTCGGCATGTTCTCCCGGGGAAAATCCTGCCGGCGGATAATCTCATGGTCAGCCAGGATATCCAGGATCTGGGCTTTGAAATCCCAATCGATGGTCGTTGATTTAGCCACCCGGCTGAAATAGGCTTTCGTCTTGTCAATCTCCCGCTGGGCCTCGTATTTGGCCTTCAGGTTCATGACGATTTCCCGCTGCCGGCCTTTTTCGTAGAGGGCCTGTTCCATCTTGCCGGCGCGCAAAGCCTCCCGCGCCGCCCGCCCGGCCATCTGCAGTCCGGCCTTCAGGGCGTCGGTTTCGGTAACCAGGTCATCCACCCGGGTCTGACCGGTTTCCCAGCGGATTCTCTTTTTGATTTCGCTGTTCCGGGGAACCCTTCCCGGGCCCCCTTTGGTCGAGGCCTGAAGCAGAAGTTCCATTTCTTTATGAATCATGGCCAAATATTCATCGGTAATGGCCGTCTCACCCAAGGGGATCTCTGAATCAAATTCTTCGGTCTGGGTCTTGATATAATTATCGATGAATTCCTCTTTGGTTTCCGTATTCAGCAAGGTATCTACCAACTGATCCGTGGAAATATCGTTACTGCCGAAGGCCACCATTTCATGGGAGAGCTTGCCGTCGTTCCGGACCAGGCCCGGTCGACGCCGGGAGAGGGCGTTAACCGTGGCCTCATCAAATTCCCGCAGGAGCATTTCTTTATTCAGTCCCCCGCCCTGAACAATTTGCTCCATCAGTTCATGACGGACATCCTTCAGGTAAAGCTCTTGGGCATCCTTTGTCCATTTGCCCTTAGCCTCGTTAAACTCCTCCAGACGGCGTTTTTCGATGGCCTCCTGCGTGGCCACCGCTGCCCGCCTGGCCAGCTCGCCATAGTTGGCCCAGGCCTCGGGAGAGATCCCTATCGGCGGCTGGCCCTCGCGCCACAAAGGCTTGATATCCATCTCGGCCTTCATGGTCTGGATCTCCTCTTCCGTGGCCAAAAGGCGGTCGAAAACGCCGCGCATTTTCTTGGTCAGATTGACGTTCAGTTCCCGCAGGGCTTTATAGACGGAGAGAATCCATTCCTTGAAACGTTCAAAGACAGACCGCAGCTCAACGGAGGGCGCCTTCCCGGACCCAAGATATTTCTCCCCGGCCCTGGCCCAGCGTTCCTTGTGGGCCGTGGTCACCTCATCCCAGGACTTGACGCCGAACCAGTCCAGGACGGTCTGGAAGTCTTTTTTAACCTGATCGGGAACGCCTTGAGTTAGGGCGGTGTCGTGAAAGTCTTCCAGAAAAAGGTGAAAAATCTCGTGCGGAGCGGTGGAAAGATCGGCGGATTGGAAAAAGGTAAGGACGGCCTTGTTGTCGGCGTTAAAGGAAAGGGAACCTTTGGGGATTTTGGACCCCTGGAAGAGGTCTACTTGGTCGGTTTCAGATGGGCGAATGCCTTTTGAGCGTAGGCGTTCAATTCTTTCTTCTCTTGCCTTAGCTGCTCTTGCTCGGAGGGAGTCAGCATCTCGGAAACCATGGAGATATCCGGCTTCGGCTGCGGTAAGGGCTTTTGGGTCGATTCCGAATTCTTCTCTGACTGCATCGCCGTATCTCCTTTCTATATCCTGAATAACGTTTTCTTTGGGGACGATGGTACGCGATCTCATGGCATTTGTCAAGAAAATAATGCCGGCAACCTGCCCGCCTCCCTCCTGAATATGGTGCGCCAGTGCGGCTATCGTACCACCTAAAGTGCTCACATCATCAACCAAAACATATCTTCCGCCCGGGATTACTTCTCCGTCAAAATGCACCGGAGAAATAAACCGCTCCATGGCCTTGGCCCCGGTGTGATAAGCGCGGTTGGTTTGAATGATCTTATCGTCAACTGATCCACCCGTCAGGGTCGCATAATAGTTGGCCAAGAAACCGGGAATGGCATTTCTTCCCGCTTCCTCCAGAGCCTGCGGATAGGCAAAAATAGCCCCTTCTCCGGCCAGGGACTTTACCGCCTCGATGGTTTCCGGCTTCACCACATCAGGGACGAGTCTGGCCGCCGCCTCCCAATCTCCGCCTTTTGCAGCTTTATAGTCTGGGTGAGCCTTGACTTTATCATTCTTGTAATAGGAGGTAATAATTTCGCCGGATTCGACGGGAATGGGATTGGTGCGGAGTTTTTGGACTGGGGTTTGGAATTGTTCTTCACTTTTCGAAGGATTAACAATATGAAATTTATCTCGGACGTTTTGTATTTTTAACGCTTTGTCATATCCTAGCAAATCTTTATCGGTTGCCTTGCGGTTTAACTCTCCAATACTAATGCTTCTATGCATCTCTCCGTTTGCTAATACCGTTATAGTAGTTCCGTTTTCAAACTTCCAATGGCCTGGATCTATTGTTCCATCCTCTTTTAAGGGAAACTCAAAAGAAAGACCATCCCCATAAGTAACAATTTTTGATTTTTCAGTGCGTTTACCCTTAGAAGGAAAGTCAATGATATTCCCCTGAAACAACCCCTTCCCGTCATAAATCGGGTCTCGTACCAACTTTTCACTTATCGAAAAATCGTTATTTGTCCTGAATCCAAAGCTGCGATAAAACGCGTTTAGTCTGCCCTTGTTGCCGCCAAAGTCTTTCGATGGTGTAAGGGCAATTTTTTGCCCTGTTTTATCTGCGTAATCCAGAAGTTCCTGTATTGCGGCCTTCCCTTTGCCCTGGTTTCGTGAACCCTTAGGTATGATTATTTTACTTAAGGTAATGATCCCGTTTTTCTCGTATAAACTCGACTCTATTCCCTTTGACTCCCAAGACTTCTCAATGTCAAGGAGCGTGCCGCTGTTTTCCGCCCCCTGAAACAACCCCTTCCCGTCATAAATCGGCTGATTGATTTTCTTGACCGCTTCAGCCGGAACGACATCATCGGGCTTTAGGAGGTAATCACCGGCTGCGCCACTAAGGCGTGCAGCGCCGTTCTCGTCCTCCCCCTTGTGAATGTACTCATCCCCCAGGATTATGACCCTGTCGCCCTCTTCCAGGCTTCCTGCGGTTATCTCATTATGGGGTCCATAGTAATCAAACCCGGCATCAATCATCTTCTGGGCTTCTTCACCCAGCTGCCCCTGAGCCTGGCCCCCGCCCTCCATGGCCCTGGCCGCGTCCCGATCCAGTCCCCCGCCCGATTTTACGGCCCTGGCTTCTGGTTTCTTTTCCTTGACGGCTCGGATCTCATTTGACAGCAGGTCGATAAAATCCCGGGCCGGGGCCCCTTCCGGAAGCCAGCCATCTTGAACGGCATGACTAGCCAGCTCGTCAAAGGACTGGCCGCTGCTTTTCCGGACCAGGCCCACCATCCCAGATTCTTTAGGCCCAAACTGGGCTGTTTCACCAGGAAGCGTTTCATCCCAAACCCCGCCTCGTTGCTTTAACCAGCCGATCAGGGTCTCTTTCTTTTCCCCCAGGTTAGAAGATTCGCGGGTCTTGTTTCGCGGATTCCAGGTCCGGCGCTGCGCCTGGATCCCCCAGCGCTCGAAATAGTCCGCCGGCGTCTTGCCGGTCTGGACGGCCCAGACCCGGGAGCGGGCATCTAGGAGCGCCGCCGTAGATTCGGCATATTCGGCGTCAAACCCGGAGGCTTGGATCTCCTGCTTGATCCGGTCCAGGGCTTCCGTGGCCGGTTGCAGGTTTGTTTGATAGAGGGGAGAAGAAGACCCCGGTTCTCCGGAAAGAGGTACGGAGGTTAAAGGTCCGGTAGCTTCTTCTCCAGGGGCAGGCAGTAGAGCGGAGGGACGAGGTTGGCCGGTCGGGACTGGCCTTTCATTTGGCTTTCCCGCCCATTCCATTTTAACGCGTTCATAGGGAGACAGAGAAAAAATACCCGTTTTATTCAAATCCTGTTTGATTTTGGCAAACCAGGGCTTATCAACAATCCTGATTATCTTTTCGGCAGGGACTTCAATATCAACTCCCATGCGCAGGGCCTGGCGCCATTGGGCGCCGTCAAGGTCCAGGTCTTTTATGAGCTGGTTTTCAACATCCTCATTCCCCATCTGCAATTCACGGACTTTTTCAGGGGAGACATAGACCTTTTCAGGAGCCTTATACTCGGTAATAGTATCGTGGAACAACTTCTCGGCCATTGTCGACCGGACACCGGGAATGATCTTGTTCCAACCCTTAACCAGCGTACCCGTCGCCAGGGCAGACCCCATAAATTCGGCCATGTCAAAAATTGACTTGACGGTTTCACTGGAGTCACCGGGAAGCAATTCTGAAGCCGGCATCCCGAATTTATAATCTTTCCCGGTAGCCAGGGATCCGCCAAACTTCAATCCCTCTGAAACCCCCGTAAACATCCCCACCGCCCCCAGGGTAGCCAGAGGATTAGTGATCAGTCCGGCCCCGATCAAGGCCGGAAAGGCCATCTTGCTTAATCCTTCCCCGAATTCATAGGCCCGGGATATCGGACTGGAGGACTCACGGCCCGGACCGGAGAAATTCATCCCGGTAATGGAAGGGTCCTTGATGATCTTGTCATAATTCTGATAAACTGCCGAAGCGGGAATATTTAATTTTTGGGAAATGGCCAGGGCATTGATGGATTTGGCCTGCATATCTTCGGGAGATTCCTTAAATACTTCTCTTAATCCGGCGCCCATGGTCAAAGGATTGGAGAGAACAGTCAATTTATCCCAAAGGGAAAGATCTTCCCATTTTGGTCTCTTGTCGGTGCTTATGGTTTCCCGCCCGACCGGGGTTGCGGTACCGGCGTCGGGAATCATAGACAGGTCCAGGGTGCTTTTCTTCGCCGTTGCCGAAGCACCTTGAGGCTTTTCATCCGGTATCATGGATAAATCAAGCGCCATCTCTATTCCTCAAAAACCTTATTCCCATAAGTATCCCAAACCTTCTGAACACTATCGGGTGAAACAACCTTGCCCTGGCCTCTCAATAGTCCCTGAATCTTGACCTTGGCCTTATCGGGAACACCTCCGGCATTGGGGCTATAGATTCCCCCCATTTTGAAATCCTGCCCCGTTACCCAGGGCTTTTTTTCTCCCAGCCATTGATAAAGAGGCTGTTGGGTATTCCAAAGCCAGCCCTTTTCTTTAACTATCGGAGCGTAAAGTTTATCGCCTAACTCGCCGACCTTCGGGTCATTAGGGGTAAGCCCTTCTTTATCCATCCACCATTTAAGCGACCGGACATAATCCTGTTTTAATTTCTTCTGCTCCTTATCGAGATCCTTATCATCAACGAAATATTTGGAAACAGAAGAAGTTGCATAATTCAACTGGTCTTTGGTATCGACTCTTTGGTTTTTCTGTATATCGCTTATGGCCTGAGCGAATTTATCCCCGCGAACTCCGGCTTTTAGTAGGTCGCCAGGGTCTTTTATACTGCCGTCCCAAATTCCTATCAGGGCTTTTACCCAGGTTGCTTCCGGGGTCTTAGGATCTTTTGGTTCGCCTACTTGAGTTTTCCTGTCGATCATGTCCTTGGCCTGAGCCACCGTCTTTTCATCAACAATCCCCATAGCCGCAGATTTCTCAAGACTTCTTATGGCTTCCCCGTATCGGCCTTTATTGTAAAGTCCGTAGTAATTATTGGTTGCGTCATTGGCCGCCTGCTGCGCTTTTTGGTCCTTTAGCGTGTTTTCAAACACCAGTTGCCTTTTAAAAATATCTCCAATATGGGTCGCTTCATCCACATTCAACCCAAGAGACTGATAATTTTTAGGTTCCTCAAACCATCTGGCGGCATTCTCGGAATCCCCTGGAAATTTTTCCTTTCCAAAAGAAAAGGCCGCATCGATGCGGGCCTCTTTTAATTCGGTTTTCCTTTGATTGATGGCTACATCTAACTGTTTTTGAAATTCGACCCTCTTGATCGGGTCCAGGTTCATCAGGGCATTCGGATTGTCCAATGTGGCCTTGGCCACCACAGGATCGACTGTCCCTTCCCTTACCCCAAGGATTAACTTCATCCCTTTGGCACTATCCAATGATTCGTCAAGTCTTTGTTGCAGGGTGAAACCATCCGTGTTTTTCAACATTCCCCGGGTGACCCCAAAATCGATTTTGTCGGTAATGTTCTGCCTTATCTGTTTTTCGGCTTCCGGAGACGTTGCGGATAGAATATCTCTTTGCCCCTGTTCTATGACTGCCAGGGTACTGGCCTTGTAATCGTCCATGGCCAGGGTTCGAGTTTTGTCCAAAATCTTGGGATAATTGGAGACAGCGTGAGAATCATAAACATTGACAAACTTATCAAGGTATGGCCCTTTGAGATCGGTGTTATTTAAGATATCCTGTTTGGTCTTTTCGGTAAATTGCCGCCACTCGGGATCAAAATTCTGGTAGTCGCTGCGGGTCTCAAAATCGGCCAACTTATCCATCATGGCCTTCGAAGTGGCCACTTCCGCCTTATTCAAAGACGAGGCCTGCTGAATATTCCAGAACTTCTCCCCGATGTTGGAGACCTGCTCGCCCACCCTGGCCACGGTATCGTACATCTGAGCCAGAGAAGCGGTCATTTGCCTGCTGGCCTGCAACCCGGAGGTAGCGGCCTCGGGGTTAATCGCGGGAGGATTTTCCAGGGCCGGCGCCCTCATGGGCAAATTAAAGCTCTGCTCTATCGGAGCCGTGGTCTGTTGATCGTAGGTTGGAATTTTAGGCATTCTGGTTAATCCCCAAACTCAAAATTGCGGACACTTTCATCTAATCCCACAGCTTTTGATCCTGGTGTATAATATCGGCTATAGATGTTCGCGGCCCCGGTCAAGAGGGTTCCATAAGAAGCTGCTTGTATGGCATTAGCCTGGTATCCATACCCGGCAACCCGAAAGGCGCTCCCGATACTGGCATTTAACCCGTAGATCCTGGCCAGGGTAGCTTGAGACATCAGGTTATTCTGTTCCTGTGCTCCCTCAAAACCCGCCATCTTGCCCTCCAGGGTATAGGCGAAGGCCTTCCCCAGGGCTTGGTGTTCCTGATACTTCCCGGAAGCGATAATATTAGCCACATCCGTTTCAACGCTATTGGCCGTGTCCTTCATCACCACCATCGGCGTACCTTCCATCTCCACCCCGGCCTTCAGGTACCGGGAAACCTGAGAACCCATGATCTGGGATCCGGCCTTCTTGACCTTGGTTACCAGATCCAGGGTATTGGACTTAATGGAAAGGGCCTCGGTCTCGGCACCCAGGGCATTGATATCCGCGGTCTTGGAAAGAATTTTAGCCTGGCCGGCAGCCAGGCCCGCCTGGATTTCATCGGAGCGGGCATTGGAATAATAAAGGTCTTTCTGAATACCCCCGATCAAACGTTCATAGTCGGCTTGATCCTGATAGGCTTCCTTTTGTTGCTGTTGGGCGGAGTATTGGCCCATGAGCCCGACCAACCCAACTATCGCCGCCGCGCCCATCAGTCAAACCTCACAAATCGGTAATACGTTTCCCCGTTTGGCCCATATCGTTCCATTTTAGACTCCAAAGTGAATCCAAGAAGTTTCACCCAAAGCAAAGACCGAAGATGATTTTCGACGACATTAAGTTGAACTCGGTTAAGTTTCCGGTTTTCAATCTCAAAGGAAAGCAGTCTCTTTATGGCCTTGGTAAAAAGGATCGGATATTTTTCAACCAGATCCGTGGTCCCGGTCCAGGCTTCCGCGAATCCACGCCAGAAGATCATCAACCCGCAAATAAATAATATTTCATCATCGACAAACCCAGTGTAGAACGGCCCGGTCCGGGCCATGTTCTGAATCATCTTGACCGGATCAATGGGAAGGATAGACTTCAAATCAATCTCCCTCAACTGGATCTGTTCGGCGTGTTCCGGTTTGAAAGCTTCGATATTGATCATTGGTCGTTAGTCACCAGTTGCGGCATGATTGCCAAAACGGTCATCGGTAAGGGTTGATCCTGTTCAATCCAGAGTCTTCCGTCCCGGTTATAGCCTCCAGGAAGTTTTATGATCTTATCCCCGTTGAACATCGGGACCGCTTCGTTCATATTATCCCCGGTGGATCGGAAAGGGATCCGGTCCAGGGTCGCTTCGTCAATCCCCATTTTTCCGCCTACGGTGTTATAGAAGCGCACCGCGGCGCTATGAACCCTCTTTACCTTGCCCTGTGCCGTTCCGTCCTGGGACCCGGCCTCAAGCCTCATGGTCTGCAGTTTAGAGGTATAGCCCAGACCCACATGAATCTTTGAGGCTTCCCACTGAAGATCAATGGTCCCGGAATCGACCACACAATCAGGATGCACCGCCCCATCGGCCAGGACTTGAACGGTTTCACCCTCCAGGTGATCCAGGCCGCTTAAGGTATCGGCAGGAGATCCATCGTAGGTCAATCCTGAATCCACAAAGAAGGCATCGGCTATATCATCCCCAAAGTCCCCTTCCATCATTTCCACATATCGTTTTGTTGACCCGTTTATGGTCCTTTTGACAATCACCCAAAGTTCATCATGACCGTATTTACCGGGGATGATTGCCGCCGATTCAACCTCTGCCTCTGTTCCTCCTATGATATGCCTGTGCCAGGAAACCACTTCTTGGTCCGGGTAATAGGTACAGCCCAAAAGGACTCCATCGGTCCTCACCAGCCATAAAAGAGAATCGGGATCTTGCTGGAAATCGAACCCCGAGACTCCATCACCAAAGATATGGCCGCTTAAAAGGCCCAGGTCCAGGCCCTTGAATCCGTCCGTGGTGTAATCATAAGAAAGCTGGCGCAAGGGGTAGCCGTGTTTGCCGACAAAAAGAAGGTTGTTATTAATCAATCTTCCCTGAATATTAGCGCTCCCAAAGGTGTTTTCCTGTTCAAAGCGCACGTTTGTAGGGGTAATGGGATCCAGACTGGAAGAGGCCCCTGCGCTCCATTCACTCCCCAAAGTACCCACCAGGAGCCGCCGGTAGGGTTCAATCCACCTGATCATATCCACCCGGTTGGAAGCTATGGTATAGATCAGGGCATCATCATCATCGGTCCCGGTAGTCAAGTCATAATAAGACCCGCTCGCGGATCCCCATAGGGTCTGAGGTTCGGCAGGTGTACCACCCCACCAGAGACGCTGTTCGAAGAATCCCACTACTCCGGGATAATTGGTCCCGGTCCAGACCGACGGTTTAGCGGTGAACGAGAGAGTCGCGAAGGCCCATAAGGTATGGCTGGTACGGGTCAACTTTTGCGGGGCTATGGCCTGGTGGGCCACATGGAGAACGTCGGCGCTCTGGGCATATCGGATGAACAAAACCTGAGTCTCAGAATAAGGGGAAACGATCTCATAGGTGCCCTCAAGGTAGACCGTGACATTATCAATGGACCCGACAAAGTCGGCATCGGCCCGGAAAGCTAATTTGCCATCGGCGCCGGCCTCAACGGATTCTTCGAATGTTCCGGTCGAGCTTCTTTCTGTTCCTGCAGTCCCGCCCACTACGGCCTGAATCTTTCCGGCTGATCTGGCGGTAACGGTAAAGGTGACGATATAATTCAATCCGGAAGTAAAGGCGATTGATTGGTAAAGGTCAGAGTCTGATGTCTGTACACCACTGGAAGAGGCCACGCCCGTCCCAATGGTCCATCCGGTCCCCTTGGTCCAGTTTGTATCCGCCCCAAACCCTCCATTGGTTCCCAGGTCTGAGCCGACTTTACCCAGCAATACCCCTTGATCGTAGAAAAATCGGGCATAGGTATCACCCAGTTCGATGATGTAAGCTTGATCTTCATTCCAGATAAAGGGAATCAGACGAGCCTGCTTTGAGGAATCTTTGATCTCAGAGATGAAGCGAAGCCCAGGCCGTCTGGTTGCCCCGCCATGAGGATGGACAATAAAGTTTTCGAGGGTCTTGCAGCCGTTGAAATATTTGGCTAAATCTATACGGCCTTCCAGTCTTGGACTGAGTTCCCCGCTGGTAAAGTTGGAAAGCAGGACCGAAGCTCTAGCCATTCTAAGCCCTCGCCGTTAACCAGGGATCTTCCGGGGTTGGTTCTTCCTTCCCTTCCACCGCATCTTTTTGGATCGCCTCGGTAAGCTTACCGGAATAGACCTTCCACATGGTTTCCCTGATCGTGGCATTGGCGGTGATCCGGTAGGCAATCTCAGCAGCCAGTCTGGCGGCGACCACTCCGCCCAGGGCAGGCGTCAATTCTCCAAGGTCGGTTATTCGTTTGATGAATTCGATATTGGCCGTTTCCGAATCGGTTTCCAGAAATCTCCCGGCGATCTTCCAGCCATAGGCCACACTGGAACCAGGGAGAAAATCGGCTTCATTAAGGCGAATCACCCGGAGACAATAGGGATTAGTGGGCAGAGCGTAGGAGTACGAATAGCCAAATACCGGAGCCACGGAGGATTGAGCCAGGGATCGTTTAGCTAACGAACAATTCCACGGATGAGCCACAAGAACTTCGTCAAGAACATCGTCAAAGACCGAATTGCAGACCCGCGCCTGTTCGGTGTCCTCCCCGATATTCATGATTTTATCAGCGCCAAGGGCAATCAAGGCCGCATTGCAGATGGAGGACTTATTCATCGGCTCCTTCCTCTTTGCCTCCTGTACCTTGGAGAGAATTCAGAATATCAATCAGCTCGTCTTTTTTAAGTCCCTTTAAGTTTTCCCCCGGATTAACAGCCAATATGGCCTCCCGCAGTTCCTTAGTGGTCATCTGTTCGGACTCCGGTGCCTCAATAATGGGATCGACCACTTCTCCCCAATGCAGACTTGTGGATTCTTCAAACTCCGTTTCTTTCAGTTCCTTAACGGTCGTTTCTTCGGGATCTTCTTTTTTCGAAAAGTCTTCGAATCCTTTCAGCTCTTGTTCGGCCTCCGGTGCAGCAACGTCCTCAAGTTGGTCTTTACCTTCTTTAACTTCTTCAAAATGTCGGCTTGGCGCTTCGGGGAATTCGTGAATATCCCCCTTATGGTAATATTTTTCGCCGTAGGAGTCCCTGATTGCTTTAAACTTTTTCATCTTCGTACCTCCTTTATTTAACAAAAATGGCCTTAATGGTTATCCCTGCCGAATGGACCGAGTTGGCGGTGATGTTCAGGGTCAATGTATCGATAATCGGCTGGGCGAAATACGTTGTCGAATTAAGTTTTGGAGCGATCATGGCCACCGCGGAGGCCGACATAGAGGCTCCCGCACCACCCAGTATGTCCAGGCCGTCGCCGTCTACCAGGGTAAAACCCCAGGAGGCCGTTGGATTGGTCGTTCCGGGTTTGATGATGAGTTTATAAAGATAATAACCGCGAAGGGCTCCGGTAATCTCAGTAGACGTAGCCGTGGCCGGGTATGATCCATTATCGGCACTGGCAACACAGGTAAAGGTCACCACCTTGGAAACCCGACTTAATTCGATAAAATTGGTATCGATAGTCTGAGAGATGGTCCCCACGGCAGCGGCCCAGGACCCCGAAGACAAGGCCAGTAAAACGATTATGGCCAGGAAGAGTCTCTTAATCATCGTTTCACCTCAAAACAGGGAGGGAATTTTACGTCCCTCCCTGATGGTTTAGGATTAACCGCTATTTATCCTGGATGGGATTGTTTCCAATCCAGGCGCTGTACGTCCCGGAGGTAAAATTGTTGGTCGTAACGGTGCACTTCAATTCCAAAAACTCCTGGAGTGTGGCCGGCAAGCTCTGGGAAACGACCACATACCCTTTTACCAGGGTTGCCTTGGAAATGGCCTTGGTCCCGATAGGGGTCTTGGTATAGGACCCTCCCAACGTATCGCATTCGAAGAGATCCCATTGGGCCTCGGCCGCTCCCCCGGTTGCGGCTGCGGAGGCGGTCATGACTATATTAAGGAAATTTTGACCGCCCTGGCCCGGGTTGGAATTCACGGCGGCATCAAAGGCATCCTTCCCGATTCCCAGGTCGATAATGTTGGTGGAAACATTGGCCCCAACGCTTCCCAGGGCCATATCCTCAGCAAAAATCAATTTAGCGTCTCGAATAGACATATCAACACCTCCTAAGAGACTACCGTTTCGGTATCCAGGATCGCATCAACCTTATGGAGAGGGATTCCCCGGATTGACATGGTCTCGGTCCCGAAGGCGTCTTTTACAGGATAAAAAACATTGCCCTTATCCTTGGCGATTTTGTCGATGTAGGTCAGCAGGGTAGCATTGGCGTAGGCAATAGCGCCCCGGCCCCTCATCGGCATACGGTTTAAGGCCTCAATGACCAGATCTTCGTCGAAGATATTGGTGGTGCCGCTCGTTTCACAGTTGGCAATCCGGGCGATACAGCGTTCATCCTTAACCACCAGCCCGCATTTAACCTGGAAGTGGTCCCGATAGATTTCCCACATCTTGCCATTGGAATCGACCTTGGTTACCTGCCCCAGATCATCATGGGCAATACCCTGGGTTTTAGATCCCTTGGGATAGGTGAAGAAAACCCGATTCTCCCCCCATTGCACCAGGAAAAGACTGGTGGTATCGCCGCCCGATCCGCCGGCGCCATAGACGTTCGTCTGGGACAGGACATCCAGGCGAGGGGCTAATCCGGTAAACTGCTCCGGATCCGTACCGGCATTCCCGTAGATGAAGGTGGTCGCCAGGGTCTGGCTAAGACCTTCGAGGAAGGCGATGGCCTCACTGTTTCGGAAGGCCCGAGGATCCGGCGCGGCCAGTATCAGGTCTTTGTCGGCCTCAGAGTAGGTTTCCAGCATACCGATGGTCTCGGTCAACTCCCTGGTCTGAGAAGATTCGGCGGCAACACCGGCGTTGAGACTTCTCCAGGAGCCTGACGGCAGGGTCATTCTCTGGACGATCTTATGTCCAAAGGTGTCATTGGCCTCAATCCAGGGGGCGTCTTGAAGGATTTCGTTATCCCTCTGAAGCACTTCGGCAATGACGGCCATGTTCCCCTTGGGGTCGGTCCTTTTGGCCAACTCCAGAAGGGTCAATTGAGTATTCGCGTATAACGTAGACATTTTTTAAACCTCCTATTTTTCCATCGACGGAAAGCGTAAAACAGGCGTGCCTCCCGCCGTGCGTTTGACTTCATTGGGTTTTGATTTACCTCCCACAAAGGAATCTTCTGAGATGGCCTCGCCGATGTTCTTAAACGCCTTAATCAGGATCGGGTTATCCCCCAAACGGGTATCTTCCAAATAGGCCGTGAGTTCATCGCCACCAAAACGCTTCAGGGCGGTCTTGGCGGACTCCAGGTTCTTATCGAAGTCTCCCTTCCATTCTCCCCGAAGGGCCGTAATAGCCTCCTCCTGTGCCTTCCCCGCTTGCTGAACAGCCCCGAGTTGCAACCCGTTCCACCAGTCCGTCACAGTCTTGACCTGCTCTTGTGTCAGTTTGGCTTGATGGGCCACACTCTTGAACCCGGTTAAGAAGTTTTCATCCTTCGGCAATCCATCCGGAACAGCGATTTCGTAGGCTTCCGGCTTATCGGGAACAACAGGCAGGCCTTTGACCACATCGACGTACTTAGTCGCCAAGGCCCCAACATCCTGAATATCCTTAAACCCTTCAAAACCCCTGATTCCTTCCGGTAGAGACTCTAAAAACGCTGGAGTCCCCTGATTCCCTTGGTCCTGTGCGCCCCCAGTTCCCCCGCCGCCGGTGTCATCCTTGGCTTGGTTCGTGTTGACGTTTGTTTCTTCACTCATAAAAACCTCCTTTTAGTGTTTCCACTTCTTGGCAGCCTTGGCAAAGGCAGCCTGCTTCTTCGTGGCTGTGGTCGCCTTACTGCCCTTCTTTAAAACCTTGGCGGCATAAGCCTGAACACCCATCCCGGCACGTTTAGCTTTAGCCGTGAATTTCCCTTTATTGGCCGCCTTGATATGAATTCCAGACTTTTTCTTCATGGAATTTACTCCTCCTGGAGTCTACTTTTGATCGGCGCATTTTCAATAGACCAGGCCAGCTCTTCCAATTTTTTCATAAATAGGACAAGTTCTTCCATAGTCCCGGAAATCTTTATTGTCCGCAGTACTTCCAGAAGCAAAACCCTTTGATCTTCCGTGTCCAAAATCATAAATCACCTACGCCGTCTTGGAATGGTACATGGGGATATAATGGGCAGTTCCCCCGACGTTGACCAGTAACCAGTTATCAACACCACTGGGTGTGCTTTTCGTAGTTGCCGCATCGATGCACCCGGTAGAGGCAGCGACTTCAGCGAAGGCGTCCCAGCTTCCTGCCACAGGGTTAGGAACATGGATAGGAACGGCCTTTCCCGTGTGGGTGCCACCCAGGTCGTTGGATACGGCCATGAAGGCGGAAAGGACACCTCCTGAGGTAATGACGGCACCACTGGGGAGATCGGCCATCCCTTTTACCCCGGCGGCTATGTTGACTTTCCCGGCAGCGGAACACTCCATATAACCCCAATGGCCGGCCAGGTGACCCGTAACCCCGCTATTGTCCGAGGCTACCTTCAAATGGTCCTGACCACCAAAGATGCTTACATCTCCGGTATTGACTGCCCCCAGCAAAGTTCTTCGCCTTCCCGCTCGATAGGCGGACCCCACGGTTAATGCCGATCCGCCATCATCGGCATAGATGTTTTGCAGACAGGTCCTGCTTGAAGAGAGTCCCAATCCGTAGCCTATGGTAGTAGACGAAAAAGCTCCCACGTCCAGCGAACCTTTACCCGAGAACCTTATAGTTCCTAAAGTTCGTTTCCAATCCATTTTACTTTCCCTCCCTGGCTATATTTTTTATTTGGTCCAATGATTCAACATTGGCCATTTCACGCATGGCTAAGAGATACAGGCCCACCGCCCTTTCACCTTCAAGGAAAAAAGTCTTAGAATTACCAGTAAAAGTGGTACTGAAAACATGGCAATGTTCCAGAAGGTGCTTATAAACCCTCCTGCCGTTCGGAGTCTCAAAGGTCCGCCTGAAGTCTTCCAGGAGCGTATTGAGTTCATTTTCCGCTTTCTTAGCTGCATCTTTTGACTCCTCGACCTCTTCGGTCAGTATTTCCGATTCCACTTATTGCTCCGCCCCCATGCTTTGTGCCATGTCACCCACCACATTCCCAGGCTGAGTGCTGGTCTGTGACAGCTTTTGAGCTGCATCAATTCCCTGTTGTGCCAGGAGTTCCTGCTTTTGCGCCTCAACCTGTTTTTGTCTCATGGCCCTGATTTCCGCCACTTTGTCATCGCTGACAATGATATTCGCCGGAGTCCCGACCATCTCCGCGAACTGATCAGTGGCCTCATCAGCATCAAACTTATCGAGAACATCAGGTTTAAATTGAGCCATAGCCGACACAAAATCAGCGGTCTGTCTTATGGCCTGCGTTCCAACCATCTTCTGGGCCTGAGCCAGGATGGAGATATATTCAACCTTCAACTCCTGCCCCATGATCTCCTGTGGGGGAGGAGGCAACATCCCCCGGCGCACCATGATATTGAAAGTCCGGTTGATAACCGGGTCATGAAATTCGGTTTGGTGACGTTCGATGAACGGACCCAGGATATTCAATTTTTCCTGCAACCGTTCCATGACTTCTCGTGCCGTCATTTGATTCGAATCACTTTGGATAATGGCCAGGAAAAGGTTATTAAACAAACCATCCTTTATGGACTTCTCCACCCTCTGGATCTTCATCTCCATTCCGTTGATATCCGGCTGGACCTGGTAAAGGGGACCGGCGGATCCCTGGCCTTCATCGCCATAATTGATTCCACCCGGAAGAATGCTGACCAGTTGATTTTTCCAACTGGAGGGGAACTTTAAAGGAGGATCGACTTGTTTATGCAGAGCCTTCAGGCTGGTCTTTTCCATCTCCTGTAGCATCTTGACATCGGATAGAATAACAATCCCCTGAGACCGTCCCCAGCAATCCGGGCCACTGGTGCGCCATCTGGGGACCATAAACGGAAACTCTTCATATCCGCCCACCCAAAGCGGCTGATCTGAATTGCTCATTTCCAAATAGACCGATTCAAAAGGCATATTCAGTTTATCAATCTTTCGGGGATCCCGGTTTTCTCTTGGTTGGACGGCATGGAGCACCTCCACCCATTCATCTGGAGAATTATCGAGTTGATTCTGTCTTGAATCCGTAAGAGCACTTTCACCAAACTCGACAGCCAGTTGCCTAACAGTCTTCCAGAACCGGCGATAAAGCGTGTCAACCATCCCATCAGGACCCTCAGCAATGCAGTATTCCCCGACCGCACAATTTCTGAACCAGATCCCCTTTTGTTTGTTTTCCTCTTCATAGACGGCCGAGGTTCCAAATCCACCAATATCGGTATAAAGAGAGAGGACCGTTGAATAAAAATTGCTCTTGGCGAATATCCGATACATGGCCCGCTCGACGTAATCCAACCACTGGCGCACCGGGCCAAACTCCGCCAATTGAGCGTCCGATACGGTCAGCCTGAACCACGGACGTGATGGGGAAGTCAAACCCCCCTGCATGCCGGCGGCGAATATAGACATAGCCATTTCCGCGGTACTGTTGATAATCTTGGAATGCCTTTTATCTCCCTGATTAGGCTGCATCCCCTGAGTCATAAAAAAACCCTGGTCAGGGCAGATGTATTCCTGAATCTCTTTCCACTGGGATTCCCATTGCGAGCGCTCGGATTCCAGTTCAGAGAGTCGGTTAAAGTATTCTTCGATCTGTTCTTTATCCATCGCCTATTGCCCCAACAGAGTTTTCTTGCCTACCGGCGCACTTCCAAGTAAACCGCTACCACCGGTTAGGATCGTTCCTTTCCTGCCCGTCGCCCCGGTTGCCAATCGACGCCTTAATTTCTCGGCATCGGCTGCCGCCTGAGCATCGGCCTCAGCCTGTTTCTTGGCCAGGAGGTCTTTCTGTTCCTGATAGGCCTCGAATTGCAGACCGTAATATTCATCCTGCATCTGGTTCGCTTCATCCTGCATGGCCAGGGCTTGCTGTCCCTGATCCTCCAAAACTTGATTGTGCCGGGCTATCTCGTCTTTAACGTCTTGGGCGTCTTGTGCGGCCTGGGCTTTGTCTTTTTCCGCCTGTGCATCTTCGGCCTTAAGGGTGTCTACGCTTTTTTGATAAGATTGGATTGTGTTGGTTGTCGGAGAAAATGCGTTACTGATGGTCACAACATCTGTGGGATTGCTGACGCCCGTACCTATAGCACTAATAATATTTGAAAAGGTATTCATAGCCCCGCCCCAGGCCTGATTCCAGAAATTATTCCCCGATCCACCCATTAATTCGCTCCTTGACTGTAATTTAAAACGTCATAATCGGACCTGGCCTGCTGTACCGTCTGTCCGCGCCATTTACTGATACCAACATCAACGGCAAAGGTCATCGCCAGGGCATCGGCACAATCCGGAGAGGCCAGGCCACGGGATTTCATATCTTCCTTCTTCTCCAGCTGAATGCGGTTTTTGGCATCGAAACCATATTCTACCCCGGTCAGATCGTCTTTCAGCTCCCGGTCGTCAGGAATAGAACCCATCTTTAACCAATCACCCATCTTGGCCCAGGATTCGGCCCTGAGATTATAATATTCCTTGTCGTTAATCGCTGTCCTGGCATTGTTAACCGGGTAAACGATATCGCCAAAACCGAGTTGATTGAGTCTGTCCACCACGCCGGCCCCTATCCCAACCTCATCCACCAGTACGGCGCTCGGTTTCTTCTGCTGGATTTCCAGCGATACCAATCCGGAAAGTTTCATGGTGTCCAAACTCCGATATTTTTTTATCCCGAAGGCCTGCAAGCCCTGGCGGTAAACCAAAACACTCTGGTCATCCCCGAACCTGGCCACATCAACACCCAAAACCAGAGGAGCATGACGAATCAGGTCATCCCCGATCTTTCTGCTGGCAGCCAGGTCGACCACATCACCGGCAATCAGCTGATTACTTGAAGCCCTGGGGAATTCACCTTTGACCCGGATACGTACAAAATCAGAGTCCTCCCCATAATCGTCGATCCACTGTTGGATCTGGTTCTTATTGGCCATCTTAGCCGTGCGGGAATCGACCTGGTAGGTATGCCAACGGTGTCGGTATTTTTTAAAGCATTCCGAGAATCGCCCCGTATTCCGTGTCGGGTTTCCAAACACGCACCAGAAGGCCCCCGGCTGGGTCATGGCCCCTTCCGTGGTCTCCCAGATCGAATCATCCACCAGCGAGGCTTCATCGAAGATTACCAGGACGTGCTGTTCGTGGGTTCCGGCGAATGCTTCAGATCGTTCCTTACTCCAGGGAATGGCCGCGGCGAACCATGTTTCAGGGTGCTGCTTGTAATAAAACTTAGTTGCCGTCCACTCGAACCAATGGGAGTTTATAGCCAGCTTGTGCCACTTGGCCAGCTCCCGCCAGGTCTTGGTTTCGAGTTGTGATTTTGTGTTCGAGGTTACAACGATTTGAGGATGGGGACGGGTAGAAATAAACCAGTAAATCAGCCAGGCCACCAGAGCAGTTTTTCCAGGACCATGGCCGGAGGTAACGGCCTCTCTTACGGCCTCTTGGGAAGTTAAAACCTGCGATCCGATATCTTTCAGCAAATCCCGTTGCCAGGTGTCGGGACCTGCAAACTCAGCCAACCGGCCGTACCCCCAGTCCCAAACGCATTCAACAAAACCCAGGGGATCGGCATAAAACCCGGCGATGATATCTTGAAGCCGCTCTTCTTTAGTTACCGTCTGGGGATTCATTGTTTCCTGTAACTTTGGAGATTAATCGATTCAGACGTTCGTCATAACCCAACGATAGTCCTCCGCTAATTTCTTTTATGTCCTTCAGCAGCCCCAGGTGTTGAAGAAGGGTTTTAAGATTTTCGGATTTATTCCACTGCTTAACCTTCTTGGTTTTCCCGATCTGCCGTCTGTTCTTCCCCACCCCTTCAAATTCTTCGAAAACTTCTACCGAAGCTATCGTGGCCGCCACATCATCATCCCATTCGCTCGGCTCTTTCAGCGTGTTATCCTCTCGGTAAAGTTGGCGCGGGTTGGCATAAACCAACCGGGAAAGCTCCAGTAGAGCCCTAACCCTGGAAATCCCTGCTTTCCGTAACGCTTCTTCTTCATGTGCCTTAATTGCTTCGGTAATGTGGGATTTATGAAGGAGATCATAGGCAATATACCGAGGATTTTTCGGGGAATATCCGGCCTTCAAGGCCGCGGCCTCTGCATCATTGGTCGCAATATATTCAGCCACAAAGGCCCGCTGTTTGGCCGTGAACTTTCCCGCCAATTTTCTTGGGATATACCGCTCCCGTTCTTTTTCGGGGATACCTGGAAGCGTGGTTTGTTCGAATTCGGCCATGACTATCTGGCCTACCAGAAGTTCAAAAACCTGTCAAAGTGCCATAAGGAGTGCCATAAGGAGTGCCATAAGGAGTGCCATAAGGAGTGCCAAATTCACAAAAATTAAAGTTTTTGATTTTTTTTTACAAATTCCACAAAAAGGAACCTATTCCAGCGCATCAATCGCTTTGGCGGTCTTCCTATCAACGGGTAATCGATGACCTTTTCGGCAATCAAAATGTCTTTCAGGCGGATAAGCGTCCTTCGACTGCTGCCGGATTCTTTCGCCATCGATTTCCAGCCAAATCCGTAAAGATCGCTCAATTTTGACCCCCTTTCTCCTTCAAAACTGATCCAACCATTCCTGATTTTCCAGAGGTTCAACCAAAAAATTACCCTCTTTCCTAAGCTTGACCAGCTCCCTCAATACCCCGGTTCGGCGATGAAATTCAACACTCACGAACGATTCGACCTTATTTTTCATGTTACGGCGGATCATCAGCACCGAATCCGATTCCTGTGAAATGAATGACGAATCCCTGATCTGGAAATAACTCATCTCCCCATCAGGCGACAGGCGGTTACTGGTGTGGGCCATCAAAAAAATAACCTGCCTATGCTCAATGGCGATCCTCTTCAGCGTGCGGATGACCTGGCCGATCTGAAGGCTTGTGTTCCTGGAGGTCATCAACTCAAACAAAAAATGCAAGTGGTCGATAAACACGCACTTGATATTATATTTTTCTATCGCCTCGATAACCCGGTCTTCCAACCATTCCAGATTACACGGCACCAAAACCCCCGGCATATACATTAGCGGCAGATCTGATCCGAATTGCTTGATAAACTGCAACGCCGGCACCTCGTAGCTAAACCACAGCGAAATAATACCCTGCCGATAAAAATTTTTGGTCAAGGTCTGGGCCAGCAGGGTTTTCCCGTTTTTGGTCGGACCGGATATAGTCACCAGCTCCCCCGGTACAAAACCACCCGTAAACCGGTCCAGCCCCGGCAACCTGGATCGATAGGCCACAAGTCCCTTAGCCGATTCCCGCAGGTCCTCAAAAACCTCAACCGCGCTCTTAACCTTGTCCTGGCCCTCGTATTCCCGGAGATTTCTCCGGCGCTCATCCAGCGGGATTACCTTACCCATCCATCAGCCCCCGAGATAACTCGGCGATAATCTCCAGTTGCAGGTGGTCCAGCTCCTGCAACAAGCCGTCGGTCTCCGCATCGTTTCCCGACAGTCTGTCTTTGAGTTTGGAAAAACGAGCCCGATCCGCCTCCTGATCCCGCAGCTCCTGCAGTATGAACGGCTTCAAATTCCTCCCCATCTTGGCCAGATCAACCGGCGCTTTATACCCCTTCGGCCATTGGTTTTCCATATTTCCTCCGATATTCTATTTCCATAGGGTCCATGTCTTCCTCCCCTGATTCCTCCTTAACCCAGTCCTTCCAGAAATCTTTTTTTAAAAACCGCTCCGGGTCCTTGGCAAACCCCGGTTTGCATTCCACCGCATAGTTTTCCACAGCCTTCAGCAGGTTTTCTATGTCGCCCTCAGGTATCTTGCAAAAATTCTCATAGGCCGCCTTCTTACCGACCTTACGCCCGTTACGGCTCGGATATAATTTCCAGAAGGTTTCAAAAAATTCCCTGCTTTTGCAAAAAGCAGGTATATATGTCTTTAAACTTGTCTTTAAATGATGCGTTGCCAATTCTGGCAACGTAGCATTGCCAGTTTTGGCAAAGGCATTGCCAGTTTTGGCAACGACTTTTTCCACCTTTTCCGGTTTTGGCAAAGGAACCCACTTGTCAAAATCCTTCTGAATTCCGTATCTTACTAAAATATCGTTGCCAGTTTCGGCAAAGGTGTTGCCAGTTTCGGCAAAGGTGTTGCCAGTTTCGGCAAAGGTGTTGCCAGTTTCGGCAAAGGTTTTTGTAATGATTTTTCTGGCCAGCAGAACCTGTATCCCCCGGCAGACATGCGCTTTGGATAATCCAGTCCCTTTGGAAAATTTTGCCAAAGAAATTTCTCTTTCCTTTTCGTTCCAGCCGTAGGTCTGTCTTAAAATATAATCCAGAACCTGACGGGCCTCCCCCGGAATTCTGGTCCTGGCCAGGGCATCCATGATCGAGTTGACAATTTTTACATGACCCTCATCTTCCAACTGTGGATTGGCCATAATTAGAAAAAACTCCACCCATAAAACAATTCAGGTTCAACCAGAATGAATTTTCAACAACTGCAAATTATAAGAAGACAATATGGATTTAAGGCTATCTCACAATATTCGTCCAATCGGTCCTATTTGTCCTATTTCCACCTCAAACAACCCCAACCGCCCGCGCAAAGGAACAAACCCAATCTCCCTAGCGTTTATATAAACATGGCCAAACGGCCCGAAAAACCACGGCGAAGGATGCTCTTTAACGCTTCCCACCATCTCCACCCGCCCGATGATCCCCCCGCATTGGTAGATCTCCCCAGGGAACAACACTCCCGGGAAATTTTTAACAATCCATTCCTGCCCCTCAAAATCATAGTTCTTAGACGCATGGATCAACAGCGGCCCCTGATACCCAGTCCACCAGATCCGGTTCTCAACATCCTTAACCCCCCGCACCACCAAATTCGCCCACGGCTGCCGAATGGATATGACTTTCATTTACCCAACCTTGAACACTGAACTTTGAACGTTGAACAGTTTTTACGCAATTATCGCAATCCCCCCAACCCGATCCTTCAACCACTCCCGAATACGAATAATCGCCTCATTGATCCAGGCCCCACCATCAGCCTCAAACAGCGCACACACCGGAGACTCGGCCCCGGATCTCATTCGAAAAACAAACCGGCTCTTCGGCTGCTCGATCTCCAGAAACGTCCTGTATGGCGCCAGTTCAACCGGATTAGGAACAGGTATATTATCCACCCGTGAAACTCCGGTCTTCACGGTAGCCTGCTGGGTCACACCATCATCCGCAAAATTCCTAATCACTCCATCCCCAACATTTCCCACAATCTTCAGAATTGTCGCCGTGGTCTCGTCCTGCACAAACATAGACTGCATCCGGATGATGAAACTCTCCACGTCCATGAACTGACCAAACGGGAATTTTACCGGACTCGCGCTGGCGCGGATATAGGTGGCCCGTTGTTTAAAAGCTTCCGCCATCCTGGAAATAAGGGACACCTCCAGATGATTCTCGACGTGGACCAGATGACCGCCCGGGATAGCCATGTTGTCAATATTGGCCGAGATATAATCTTGAAAACCTGTCAACGTCTCTATCTTTAAATACGTCGGCTGAGGCTCCAGAACCGGGACCAATCCCCCGCTGGTATATTTCTTCCCGTTAATCTCAAATTCCTGTATGGCTGCCATAGCCTCGATCTTCTCAATCGCCTCTTTAATCATTTTCCCCTCCTCAGTTTTAGATAGGTCCTATCGGGCCTATCCGTCTTATTCTGTTTTCCCCCCATTCAAAACCACCGGCTTTTTCTCTTTAGGAAAAAGTTGAAACTGATTAGCATTGATTTCATGTGCCTCCGGCCTCCCCTGGGCATTCTTCCCAATGAAAATCCGGGTCGGGAATGGTTTGTCCTGGGCCAGCTTCACATCGCAAACTATGACCACCTCCGCGTCCGTCCGATCCTCCGACGGTTTGATCTTAACTCTCAAAACAATCTCCCGCGCCGTGTTCGACCGGGTGTTAGGGTCCAGGATATTCCCCAAAACCTTCCTTAAACCCTCCTCAAACTTCTCTTCCGCCGCTCCAGCCCCCAAATTCTCAAACGACAACGGCATCCCCATCGTAATTTCACTCATAAACCCCCATCCTTTCCGTCATTCCGGCGAAAGCCGGAATCCAGGTTATTTAAAGGATCATCCTCAACGATAAAGCTTCAATCTCCGCACTAGGCGCCCGCTGCTCCTGCAGCTCCCGTTCAAACTCCCCCGCGTCCTGCCCATTGGCCACCGCGATCCGCGTCACATAGCAATGCACCGGGATCCCACTGGCCGTCTTCCCCTCCCATATACGCGCCGGAACTTCCCCGCTTCCGGTTATCAAATCCACAATCTTGGACGTGCCTCTCAATTTCAATTTTCATCTTTTGCCCCTCCTCAAAAAGAAAAAGTTAATTGATTTATAGGTTCCGCTCTAACCTCTTTACTCTCCAAATATTTCACGTAATCCTCCGGGTATGTTAAATGGCTGAGATAGCAGTCCAGAGCTGATTTAGCCGTTCGAAATATCTTTGCTTCCTTCCTCTCGTACGTTGCCCCCCAACCTTTCTCATATTCCCGATAATAAACGGGCTTTGGGGGCGTGTGTCCGCTCGACCAGACCAATAAAAATTTGTTATCCATGATCTCCCGGAAACTCCCTGAGCATTAAATCATCCGGTATCGGGCCAGTCGTCTGCTTCATGAAAAAAGGGACTCCAAGCGCCCTGGCTTGATCCAACATTTCACGGAACCAATTATTGTAGGCTGTCCTTGCTCCTGGTCCGCTTTCACTTCCTGCCACAATCCAGGATAGTCCAGGAGTATCGCAGTTGACAGTCATTACCGCTTGCTCGAAGGCTGGCCTTAAGTCTATTGGTTCTAGTGCCGGTTCATAGCTCACCCACTTCTTAAACCCCGGAATAGATAAAAGGATGGGAATTTTCTTGTCGGCCTCTTCTTGGTTGCAGACGGTGACGCCGAGAAAGAGGTTAGAAATGGGCCATTTAATTCCAATCTTGGAACCTTTTCCCGCTAAAAGGTCGAATTTATTTTCTGCCCACTGTTGAAAAAAAGATTTCATCTCAGTTGGACGTTTTGTTAATATAAAAAAGGTGTGGTGAGAACAAAGGTCTATGATTTCAAAAAGGCCTTGAATAAAATCTAAATGAACTCTTTCATGAAACAAATCACCCATAAATTGCACTCCTATTCGGGATGGCTCTCGCCAGTGAAGAGGATCTTTAAGGCGATGAGTCAAAACAGGGGGGCCAACCAAATATTTCCTAAATTTACCAGATGGATTTAAGTAGGCGTTCATTTCATCTAATGGAAGTTTATTGTTCATAGCCAACCTATCTGCCATCCTTAGATGCCAACAATGGTCGCATCCCGGAGAACAGGGCGTACACCGCATCGCCAGGGGATTCCAGGTGTAATCAAGATATTCAATTTTAGTCTTATTCATCGTCGCTCTTCCCCGAAATCCTCAATAAACTTCAATTCCTTCTCGATCATTTTGACCCCAAGAGGAAATTTTAAACAAAACCATTCCTGCGCCAACAGCCACCGCAAATAATGCGCCGGCGCATCCTCAACCGGCCCCCGATGAGCCCCGAAGGGAATGATCCAAAGTGACTCTTCTTTCATCTTTCTAAACCCCGAACCTAGAACGTCCTGGAGCCCCCCAGGCATTGAACATCTTTTTTGGCCACCTCTTCCACCCAAGCCTTCCGCATCTCCGCCTCTTCTGCCAAATCATTTAACTTACCCCTGACAAGCCATGAAACAAGCAGAACGCCCAGTAGAAACCCCGCAAATAGCGACCCAAAGGCCATTAGCCAGTACATCCCATCCCCTTCCCCCTAACCCGACAGCATCGGGAAATAAGCCGGTCCGTGATCGCCCAATCCCTGAAACTTCTTGTATCCGTTATATCTTCCAAGAACTGTTCAAACGTCCGTCTTTGAGGTTTTATCTTTGAAATAGCCAGGTAAAGTATCGCTGCCCGATCTATCTCTTCGTCACAATTTATGGTCATTGTGCTTTCCTCCTGTTCCGGGCCTCAGCCCGCCTTGCCCTGGTATTTTTTACACTCCGGGCCGCCTCGCACTTTTTACAGTAGGTGGCCAACCCGTCTACAACCCGAGCCTTACGGTAAAAATCCATTGCCTCACCATCAACCCATCCCCGCTTGAATTCGCCGCATCCTTTAGGCTTAGGACACAGTTTAACGTCGGGGAATACCCGTTCCTTTTTGGAACTACCCTTAAGAACTTTATGCTTATGATAGTATTCCAGCGCCGCCCTTCTGTCCTTCTCCCTCTGAATCTCCGGGTCAACCTTGTGTCGCCCCCCTTGCCTTAGCTGGATGGGGATTTTCTTTTTGACGTTGATTCCCATATTAGGTTTTCCCTCCAGGAAATTATTGGCATCCTTCAGGGTCAATCCTCGGTAACAGGAGATGCAGGGCATTTCGTTCCTAAAGAGGCATGGATTAATATCCGACATCTGGACATGGAGCGTAGCACAGGGAATCATTTTAAGATCCTCTGTTGGGGGCATTTCAAAATCAGCACCGAATTCTTTGAGGATTTGGAGGGGGTCGTAAAGGCTAAACGCCTCAGGTTCTTTTTCTTTAAAGGCAGCGATCAATTTGCCAACAATGTCATTTCGGGGGGTCAGGTCTTTAGTTGTTGGCATTTTTTCTTTCTCAGGCTTAGCCTTTACAATCTCCCCCTTCCCATCTTTTTTCTTCTGGTGATATTCCCGTGACAGGGCCGCCGTGCAGGGCTTGCAGTAAGCTCTCTGACCGTCTTTAGTCTTTTTGTCCGGCGAAAACTCCGTGACCGGCTTATTCTCGCCACACTTTTTACAGTGCTTTAACGTGACCTCAACGCCCAGGCGCTCATTACAAGTCTGGCACAATATTTTCTTGGCCCTCTGCTGTGCCAGACACGCCTCTTCCGTCGTGATACCCTGAAACTTCTCACATTTCATGACGCGATCCTCCTTCCATTAGTAGATCCCTCATACTCCCGAAACGTCCGCCCATAAATCCTCTGAACCTGTTTATAACCAATCCACAGGGCCACCCGGTAGACCCCCCAGGCCAACCCCACCCCGGTCAAGATACAAAGCGCAATCGCCAGTTTCATAAGATTACCTCCTGGATGCTTTCCAGGGAATTCTTGATCTCGCGGA
>Ga0182021_10000548_pt1 | contig 40546 bp, 34 predicted proteins | sample 612E3MmetaG_FD_120493 | JGI IMG/M metagenome (GOLD analysis project Ga0182021, IMG submission 120493) | Permafrost microbial communities from Stordalen Mire, Sweden - 612E3M metaG (Illumina Assembly) | ecosystem: Environmental > Terrestrial > Soil > Wetlands > Permafrost | place: Sweden...
ACCAGCAACGAAGAGATCATCCCCGTGAGCGCTCCAATCACGATCACGGACCGGAAGAACGGGTGCACACCCAGATATTTCATCGCGTAGGCGACAGGGGCTTCCGCGGCTTCTCCGGAAACGAAGGTCGTGTACTTCATCATGCCGAGCAGCACGACGGCGACGCCGACATAGAGCAGAGTGCATACAATCAGCGACATGATGATGCCGAAAGGCAAGTCTTTTTGCGGATTGCGCGATTCCTCGGCTGCGGTTGAGACTGAATCGAATCCGATGTAGGTGAAAAAGACAATCGCGCCTCCGGTGACAATTCCAGCAAAGCCGGAAGGTGCAAAGGGCGTCCAGTTCGCGGGCTTCACCAGCATTCCGCCGATCACCAGGAAGGTCAGGATGGCACCGATCTTAACCGCGACCATGATGTTGTTCGTCTCGGCCGATTCTTTCACCCCGCGCACCAGGAGCAACGTGAGAATGAACACGATCAGGAAGCCGGGGAGATTGAAGTAAGCGCCTGTCCATTGTCCCGAGGCCCATACGGGACTCGCCCATTTATCCGGCAAGATCACACCGAACGCCGCGAACTGCGCCTTTGTGTAACCGGCGAAGCCCACCGCCACGGCGATGTTGCTGACTACGTATTCGAGGATCAGATCCCAACCGATGATCCAGGCAAAAATCTCGCCGAGGGTGGCGTAGGAATAGGTGTAGGCGCTGCCCGCGATGGGAATCATCGAGGCCAGTTCGGCGTAGCACAACCCCGCGAAACTGCAGGCGATCGCCACCAGGAAGAACGAGATCGCGATGGATGGCCCCGCCGGCGGCCGCCCGTGCATCAGTGAACCGGCGGTGCTCCCCGTGCGCAGGAAGTTCACGATCAGGTCGAGGGCCTGCGCATGCAGGATCGAGGGCGCCTGGAAATACTCACCCGCTGCCGCCGTTCCGGTCAGAACGAAGATCCCCGAACCGATGATGGCGCCGATGCCGAGAGCAGTCAGCGACCACGGTCCCAGCGTCTTGCTGAGGCGGTGTTCCGGATTCTCGGACTCCGTAATCAGCTTGTCGATCGACTTGCAGCAGAGCAGCTGGTTGGTCGACCGTTCGGCAGGCGCATCGTTCGCGGTGCTCGGTGATTTCGCCAAGGGAGCGCGTCTCCTTCGTTTGAACGGTAAGGCACGGGCGAGCTCGCCCGTACCCCCGGATAGCAACGACGAACGACTACCGCTTCGCCTGGCCGCGCGCCAGTTTCTTCACTTTGGGCTTCTTCGATCCGCGTGCGTAGTCCCGCGGCTTTTTTGGCTTATCCACTTTGGCTTTCTTGCGCGACGCCCGTTTAACCTTCTTGCGATCTTCCTTGCTCAGCTTCTTGGTGTTTGCCATGGATGATTTGTCTTGTTCCTTTTTTTTGAGTTCGCAGTGCCCGATCGGCAACTGACGGCGAGCTATGCCTTCTCCAGTTGCGCATACTTCTCCATCAGCTTCTTCAAACCGAAGCGAGGGAATTGTACCGTAATCTTCGCGTCTTCCCCATCCCCTTCGCGCTGGTAGACGGTCCCTTCGCCATATTTCGGATGCTTCACTCGTTGTCCAGGACGGAATCCACGCCGGCCTGTGGGCGGTTCGACCGGCATCCTCGGGACATTGAATTTCTTTCCGCGCGATGCGAAGAACTCGGCGATATTGTCGATTGAGTTGTAGCCCCTCACCGGAGAAGCAGCTTTCGCCTTGACACGCGCCGGATCCCAGCTCGCACTCTGGTCTTCGTCTTCGTACGAGTAATGCGTCGTCTCGTGATCGTGTGGCGCGGGCACTCTTGCCCGCGAAACGCCGGCACCAGCAGACCGACGCCGCGATCCACCCAACTCCTCCACCAATTGTGGTGGGACTTCCTCCAGAAACCGTGAGGGCACGCTGGCCTCGGGCATATCTGTACCGTACCGACGGCGGTAAACCGCCCGCGACAGGACCAGAGTATCCATGGCGCGCGTCATGCCGACGTAGCAGAGCCGCCGCTCTTCCTCGACCGAGTCCGGTTCCAGCATGGTACGAGAATGTGGGAACAGGCCTTCTTCCAAGCCAGCCAGAATTACCAGCGGAAACTCGAGACCCTTCGCGGCGTGAAGCGTCATCAGTGTGATCTGGGCCTGCTCGTCGTACTGGTCGGCGTCACTGACCAGCGCTGCGTGATCGAGAAACTGGTCAAGCGTTTCGCCGCGATCACGAGAATCCATCGCTGCGTTGACCAGTTCGCGCAGGTTCTCGATACGAGAGAAGGCCTCCGGAGTATCTTCCTCTTCGAGCAGCTTGATGTATCCGGTTCGATCGATGAGGAACTTAAGAAGCTCTGCGGTATTCGCCGCCCCGCCCGGCGTGCGGAAGCCTTCAACTGCGTCGGTATCCGGAGTATTTGCAGAAACGACGATCTCGTCACGTATAGCGCCGGCTCCTAGCTCTCCGCCAGTCGCGTCTACCTCGTCGGCACTTGCTCCGAAATCAAAGCTGAAGTTCCCCGGATCAAAATCGGTATCTGGCGACTCCTCGCCTTGCGTGGGGACGGACGCCCTCGTCCGTCCAGACGAGCGAAGCGCGGCAGCATCGGCGGCGCCATCCTCATTGCCAGCACTACTTTCATCCAGTCGTTCGACGAGCGTCCCCGCCAGCATGGCCCGCCCGTCCTGAATCAGATCACGAAATGCCTTGAGCGCCACCACGGTGCGCCCCGCCAGAAGCTGCCGCTGAATCCCTTCGCCGATCGCGCCCCAAAGCGACAAACCAGTTTCAAGCGCCAGCCGCTCGATCGTTTCAATGGTCGTTTTGCCAATCCCACGCGCCGGTGTGTTGACGACTCGGAGCAGAGAAATCGAATCATCGGGATTCTGAATCACCTTCAGGTACGAGATCATGTCCTTGATCTCGGCCCGCTCGTAGAACGAGAATCCGCCTACCACGTGATACTTCAACTGGTAGCGGCGCATGGCTTCTTCGAACAGTCGCGACTGCGAATTCGTACGATAGAGCACCGCCGCGCGGACGTTCTCGCCGCCCTCGACTGCCTGCTGCAGGTAGCGGTTGATAGTGTCGGCGGCAAACAGCGCCTCGTTCTCGCCGTCGGGCGCTTCGTAGTATCCAATCTTCGCCCCGCCCTGCCGCGAGGTCCACAGATTCTTGCCTTTGCGCCGGATGTTGTTCGCCACCACCGCCGACGCCGCCCCGAGGATGTTCTGCGTGGAGCGGTAGTTCTGCTCCAGCCGCACAATCTTTGCTTCCGGAAAGTCGCGTTCGAACTCGAGAATGTTTCGAATGTCCGCGCCGCGCCACGAATAAATTGACTGATCTTCGTCGCCCACCGCGCAGACGTTGTGCCGATCCCCGGCCAGCAACCGCATCAACTCATACTGAGGACGGTTCGTGTCCTGGTATTCATCCACCAGGATGTACTGGAAGCGGCGGTTGTAGTATTCGCGAACCGCAGTCACGGATTTCAGCAGGCGCATGGCTTCGAGCAGCAGATCGTCGAAGTCCATTGCGTTCGCCTTGCGCAACTCCTTGCGATACTCCTCGTAGATGTGGGCGATGCGCTCGTTCTTCGGGTCCGCCGATTCCAGATAGATTTCCTGCGGATCGAGCATGTGGTTCTTGGCCCAGGAAATCCGCGAAAGCACGTTGCGCGGCGTGAGTTGCTTGTCGTCCAACCCCAGCCGCCGCATGATGCCTTTCACGACTTGCTGCTGGTCCGATTCGTCGTAGATCACGAAATTCTTGGTCAGCCCGATCGGCGGCTGGCCGGGGACGGCAGACGGAGTCCGCAGCGCTTCGACATCCCGGCGCAGTACGCGAACGCAAAAAGAATGGAAGGTCGAGATCACTGGCTTCGCAATACTCAGCCCGCCGACCAACTTCTCCACGCGCTCCGCCATCTCGCCGGCAGCCTTGTTGGTGAAGGTCATCGCGAGGATTGATTCCGGCATCGCGCCGACGTGCTCAATCAAATGAGCAATTCGGAAAGTGATGACGCGAGTCTTCCCGCTGCCCGCCCCAGCGAGGATCAGCACCGGCCCGTCAGTGGCCTCGACAGCTTCGCGTTGTTGAGGATTTAACTCGTCCAGAAACGACAAAAAGAGTTGCTCCGAATGCGCTGCTTCGATTTTACAGGAAGCAGAGGGCGACTTTTTTGGTGAAGAAGATCAATCACTCCGCGCTGTTATAATTAAGAATTGCGCCCATGAAAAAATCCAGTTCAGCACCCGCAGCGACTGAATACGCTGCTGCAGATCCGACTCCCCGCCGAATCCGCTCCACCACCGTTCTCTGCGTTCGCAGAGGCGATACGGTCGTCATGGCCGGCGATGGACAGGTCACGCTCGGCGACTCCGTCATCAAGCACGGCGCCAAGAAGATTCGCCGTCTCTACCAGGACAAGATTCTCGCTGGGTTTGCCGGTTCGACCGCCGATGCCTTCACCCTCTTCAGCCGCTTCGAGTCCAAGCTCGACCAGTATCACGGCAACCTGGGCCGGTCCGCCGTCGAACTGGCGAAAGACTGGCGCACCGACAAGTTTCTGCGCCATCTGGAAGCACTGTTGCTGGTTTCCGATAAAGAGACGACGTTCCTGCTCAGTGGGCAGGGCGACGTGATTGAGCCTGATACCGGCATTGCCGCAATCGGTTCCGGCGGACCTTTCGCCCAGGCGGCGGCACAAGCGCTGGCCGACCACACCCAGCTTTCTCCCCGGCAGATTGCCGAAGAAGCAATGAAGATTGCCGGCCGGATGTGCATCTATACCAATGACAAGATCACGATCGAGGAACTGTAGGCGCGAGTTGCTGGTTTCCAGTTTTTGGTTTCTAGCGTGCCGCTGCAGGACGAGAAACTAGAAACGAGCAACCAGAAACTGCATCTATGGCTATCTACTTACCCGGAACCGCCGAAGAAGAACAGATCGCGCTCGACGAACTGACGCCGCGCGAGATCGTCGCTGAACTCGACAAATACGTCATCGGCCAAAAGGACGCCAAGCGTGCCGTGGCGATTGCGCTGCGCAACCGCATGCGCCGTCAGAAGCTAACGCCCGAACTGGCCGAAGAAGTCATTCCGAAGAACATCATCATGATCGGCCCGACGGGCGTGGGAAAGACTGAAATTGCCCGCCGCCTCGCCAAGCTTGCGAACTCGCCATTCCTCAAGGTGGAGGCTTCCAAGTTCACCGAAGTCGGCTACGTGGGACGCGACGTGGAATCCATGATCCGCGACCTGGTCGAGATCGCCATCGATATGGTGCGCGAAGAAAAACTTGAAGTCGTCGCCGACAAAGCGGAGTTAAACGCAGAAGAGCGGCTGCTCGACTTGCTCCTGCCGCCGACCACGCCCCGTCCCGAACCTCCATCCACTGCAGGCGGTGTGGTCATCGACGGCGGTACCGGCCTCAGCGAATCTTCCAGCCGTACCCGTGAGAAGTTGCGTCAACAACTCCGCGAGGGCAAACTCGACGACCGGCAGGTCGAGATTGAAACGCGCGAGCGTAATTTCCCGTCCTTCGAAATTATCTCCAATCAGGGCGTCGAAGAGATGGACGTCAACATCAAGGACATGTTGCCCAACATCTTCGGCCAGCGCACCAAGAAGCGGAAGATGAAGGTCAACGAAGCCTTCGAGTACCTGATCCAGGAAGAAGAGCAGCGCCTCATCGACATGGAGCAGGTCACGCGTACCGCCATTGACCGCGTGGAGAACTCCGGCATCATCTTCCTTGACGAAATCGACAAGATCGCCGGCCGCGAAAGCGGCCATGGCCCCGATGTCTCGCGCGAAGGCGTCCAGCGCGACATCCTGCCCATCGTTGAAGGCACCACCGTAAATACGCGCTATGGCATGGTGCGCACCGACCACATCCTGTTCGTGGCGGCGGGCGCATTCCACGTGTCGAAGCCCAGTGACCTGATTCCGGAACTGCAGGGACGTTTCCCCATCCGCGTGGAACTCCAGTCGCTCACCATGGAGGACTTCATCCGCATCCTGACCGAACCGAAGTCGTCCCTGACCAAGCAGTACACGGCGTTGCTCGAAACCGAAGGTGTAAAGCTGGAGTTCACGCCCGACGCGCTCGCGGAAGTCGCCCATTTTGCGTTCCGCGTCAACGAAGGTACCGAAAACATCGGCGCGCGGCGTCTGCACACCATCATGGAACGCGTGCTGGACGAAATCAGCTTCGAGGCCCCCGAGAAGAAGGGCCAGCAGTTCACCATCGATGCCGACTATGTTCGCAAAATGGTGAGCGAGATCGTGAAGGACCAGGATCTGTCGCGCTACATCCTGTGAGAACCATTTAACCACGGAGGACACAGAGGAATACCCGGGGTGCCCCCGTGTTCCTCTGTGTCATCCGTGGTTATCGGTTCTCCTCGCGATACCCCCCGCTTTCTGCTAATCTTTCGGCTTCCTTCAAGAAATCATGCCCGCCCTCGACCGCAGCCGTCTCAAGTCCCTCATGGAGCGCGAGCAAAAGCGCTTTGTGGACGAACGCCCCAAATCAAAAGCTCTCTACGAGCGCGGCAAGAAGTCTCTGCTCTCCGGCCTACCGATGAACTGGATGGTGAAGTGGGCGGGAGCCTTTCCCCCGATCGTGCGCGAGGCCCAGGGTGCGCATTTCTACGACCTCGACGGGCATCGCTACGTCGATTTCTGCCTCGGCGACACCGGCGCCATGACCGGACATTCGCCGTTCGCCACCGCAAAGGCCATCGAGGAGCAAGTGAAGCGCGGCATCACGCTGATGCTGCCGTCCGAAGATGCGGTCTTCGTGGCGGAGGAATTGCAGAAGCGTTTCGGCCTGGCGTACTGGCAGTTTGCGCTCTCGGCCACGGACGCCAATCGTTTTTCAATTCGCCTCGCGCGCCAGATCACCGGCCGCCCGAAGATTCTCGTCTTCAACTGGTGCTATCACGGTACCGTGGACGAGACCTTCATCACGCTGAATCCAGGTGGCACGGCCGGCCCACGCCGCGGCAACATCGGGCCTCCCGTCGATCCCTCGGTGACCACGCGCGTGGTCGAATTCAACGACATTCCGGCGCTCGAGCAGGCGCTGGCTCACGGTGATGTCGCCTGCGTCCTGGCCGAACCCGCCCTGACCAACGTCGGGATCGTGCACCCCGCTCCGGGCTTCCACCAGGCCTTGCGCGAACTCACACGCAAGCATGGCACGCTGCTCGTCATTGACGAAACCCACACCATCTGTGCCGGCTCTGGCGGCTACACACGTGCCGAGAACCTCGACCCGGATTTTCTCGTCTTCGGCAAGCCGATTGGCGGCGGCGTCCCGGGGGCGACCTACGGATTCACGCAGCAGGTCGCCGACATGATCGTGAAAAATCAGAGTCTGGAAGACTGCGACACGGGCGGCATCGGCGGAACCCTCGCTGGCAATGCCCTGTCTTTGGCAGCGATGCGCGCCACGCTCACCAAGGTTTTGACCAAGGAAGCTTTCGATCGCATGATTCCGATGGCCGAGCGCTGGACCGCCGGCGTGCAGAAGGTCATCCACGATTTCGGAATCCCCTGGAACGTAACGCGCCTGGGTTGCCGCGCTGAGTATCTATTCCGTGCGACGGAACCGAAAAATGGTACCGAAGCCCACGACGCCATGGACTTCGAGCTTGAGCGCCTCATGCACATCTATGCCATGAACCGCGGCATCCTGCTCACACCGTTCCACAACATGGCCTTGATGTCGCCCGCGACCGCGCCTGATGACGTGGACTACCACAGCAAGGTATTTCGCGAAGCCGTGCGCGAACTGTTGGGGTGAGGAAAGCAGTGGGCAGTGGACGATCGCAATCGCGACCATGAGCCGTCTACTCGACCGATCCTCTGATACCCTTTCTCTTCCTCATGAATGTGCTTCTTGGAAAGTTGATAGCGCCGACGGCACTATGCGTGCTGTTGGCCGCCTGTGCCCAGACCGGGCCACCGCTGCCGCCCTCGCTCGAACTGCCCAAGGCGCCATCCGACCTGCGTGCTAGCCGGAAAGGGAACCAGGTCACTCTGACGTGGACCGAACCCACCCGCACCACCGACCGTCAAGGTATCCGTTACCTGGGTCCAACCCGCATTTGCCGCAGCACGGAACATGACATGACCGAATGTGCCATCCCCGTCATGGCCGTCCCTCCGTTGCCACGCTCAAAAGCACCCGCTGGGCCACCGTCAGCGAATCTGCAAACTTACACGGACACACTGCCTGCAGATCTCCCGCAGCAGAACCCAACTGGCGATGCCACCTACGCGGTCGAGGTTCAGAATCGCGATGGCCGAAGCGCAGGCCTCTCCAATCGTGCTTATGTGCCGACTGTGCCTACTCTCCCGCCGCCGCACGATCTGGCAACTCAACTGACAGACGAGGGTGTCGTCCTCACCTGGACCAGCGCAGGCGAGCCAGCGAGCCAGCCCGGCGTTCAGTATCGCTATCGAATCTATCGTCGCGACGAGGGTACCGGCAAAGAAGCGATCGCTGGCGAGACGCCTCCGGGAAACGGTGGCCCGATTCACTTCGCGGATTCAAGCTTCGAGTGGGAGAAAACATATCTTTACCGTGTCACGGCGGTGAGCATTGTGGCCCGGCCTTCGCCTGGAGACGTACAGGTGGAAGGCGAGGACACCCCGGCAATGCGCGTCTTCGCGCATGACGTCTTTCCCCCCGCCGTGCCCGCGGGGGTGCAGGCCGTCTACTCGGGCGACGGACAGAAGCCATTCGTGGATTTGATCTGGGCGCCAGTGACGAGCGCCGATCTCGCCGGGTACAACATCTACCGGCGTGAAGCGGACGGTGCTGCCGTCAGGTTAGATTCCGAACTCGTGAAGTCCCCCTCCTATCGCGACGCAGCAGTCGCTTCCGGGAAGACGTACTTCTATTCCGTTTCAGCGACGGACACCCGGGGCAACGAAAGCGCGCACTCCGAAGAAGCCAGCGAAAGCGTGCCCTGAGCCTGCCTTGCTCCCACTACTACCTTCGCCCACACAGGGCAGCCGGAACAACACGCCCGGCTAGGGCATTTCATGAGGAATAATCGGCCGCACTTCGATTGATCCCCAGCGAACCGAAGGAATCCGCGCCGCCACCGCGATCGCATCATCCAGATCCTTGGCTTCGATCAGGTAGTAGCCGCCCAACTGCTCGTTGGTCTCCGTAAACGGGCCGTCGGTGACGGAGCGCTTCTTGTTCCGGACGCGCACCGTGGTCGCGTTGGCCACGGGTTGTAACTCATTGCCTCCACGGAGGTGTCCGCTTTGCGCAATGCTCTTCGTGAACTCGTTGTATTCCCGCATGATGCCCTCTCGTTCCGCCTCGGTGAGCTTCCCGAAATACTCTTCGTTTCCATAAATCAGCAGCAGATATTGCATTCTTCTGGCCTCCTTGGCCGTCTACTGGATAGACGAAATGGAGCGCCCATTATCAACACTCCGGGCTGGAAAATTTTCACTTCATTTTCCATCTCTCATGTTTAGATAGACCTCGATGAAATATTGCCGCTTTCAACGCGATGGCCAGGCCCACTATGGCCTGGTCGAGTCCGTCGCAGGAAAAGATTCGATCCTGCGGATTCTGCTAGCCCCTCCCGAACAGGCTGGAGGAGACGTAGAAGGGCTACGTACCCGCCGGATCGAGCCTCTCGTTCTGGAAGAAGCCTCCCTGCTGCCGCCCGTGCAGCCTTCGAAGATTGTCTGCGTCGGCCGCAACTATCGCGAACATGCCGCCGAACTCGGCAACGAGGTCCCGACGGAACCCTTGCTGTTTTTCAAACCGCCCTCTTCCCTGCTACCCCCCGGCGGCACGATTCTCCGGCCCAAGGCTTCCGAGCGCACCGACTACGAGGGAGAACTCGGCGTGGTGATCGCGCGGCGTTGCCACAAGCTCGCCAGCGGTGAAGACCCGCGCCCATACATTCTGGGATACACCTGCGTGAATGACTTCACCGCCCGCGATCTGCAAACCAAGGACGGCCAATGGACGCGCGCCAAGGGCTTTGACACCTTTTGTCCTGCGGGTCCGTTGGTCACCGATGGACTCGATCCCTGGGCCGGCGTCCAGGTGGAAACGCGTGTCAATGGCGAGGTTCGGCAGTCCGGCAACACGCGTGATTTCATCTTCCCGCTCGACGTCATCCTGCGCTACATTTCGCAGATCATGACGCTCGAACCGGGCGACCTGATCGCCACCGGCACTCCCAAAGGAGTGGGGCCGGTCGTCGCTGGAGACAATATCGAAGTGTCGATTGAGGGCATCGGCGAGCTGCGCAACTCCGTAGCTGACGAACCGTGTTGAGTAATCACTTGGAGACGTTCCATTGAAAGACTCCCAACGTTGTTTCGAACTTCTGGAGGCCGGAGATGCCGACGGGCTCCGGAACCTTCTTGCAGATGATTCCGGCGCGGCTGAGACGCGCGACGCCTCGGGTGTGAGCCTAGTGATGCACGCGCTTTATCGCGGCCGCCGTGACATCGCGGAGATCGTCGCCGGAAAGAAGAAGGAACTGGACGTGTTTGAAGCCGCCTCACTCGGGCTCCTCGAACGTCTCTCGGAATGCCTCAAGGATGCCTCCGCGGCCAATTCCTACTCCAGCGACGGTTTTACGGCTCTCCACTTCGCCTGCTATTTTGGGCAGCCCGCATCCGCACGCCTGCTCCTCGCAAAAGGAGCCCGTGTCGATGCGGCAGCTGCCAACCCGATGCGGGTTTTGCCCCTGCACTCGGCCGCCTCGGCCCGTAACGTTGAAGGTGCGCGCTTGCTTCTCGAACACGGCGCTCCCGTCAATGCCCGCCAGCACGGAGGGTGGGCGCCAATCCACGCCGCTGCTCAGAACGGCGATCGCGCCATGGTGGAGTTGCTGCTGAAGTACGGCGCCGATCCCCAGGTTTCCAACGACGAAGGCAAAACTCCAGCCAGCATCGCGCGCGAAAAGGGCAGCACCGACATCTTGGCGCTAGTAGAAGGCGAAGGGCTCAGTCCCCTCTCTCTCGCCAAGATACTGAAATTACAGGATTAAGCTCAAGGGGCAGCTCACTCGGGAAACCTTGGGCCAGGGGATATTGGAAACCCGTTCCGCCCCAGTTACCCTCGGTTTCCCGGCCGCACCTTGCTCTCCGATTCCTGCATCAAACCGTCTATAATGAGGCGCAGTTCCTTTCGGGGAGTGCCTGTCTCTTCTCAGAAGATTACAAATCCCATGTCGATGAAGCTGAAAGCAACGATTCTCGCCAGTTCGCTGGCCATACTGCTGTTTACGCTGGTGGGCGGTTTCGTCAACGTCCGCGCATCTTCCAACGACGGCGCCTACCGGCAGTTGTCGGTGTACAGCGAAGTACTTTCCCGCGTGCGCAGCGAATATGTGGAAGAACCCAATATTCCCGCTGTCACCGAAGGCGCTTTGCATGGGCTTTTGGAGTCGCTGGATTCGAATTCCAGCTATCTTTCAGCCGCTGAGTATAAGCACTACCAGGCAATTCAGACCAACGCCAAGGGCGCCATCGGCGCAACCGTCTCCAAACGATTCGGCTATGCTGCCGTGGTCGCAGTGATTCCCGGAGGCCCGGCGGAAAAGGCAGGAATCGAAAACACCGACATTCTGGAATCCATCGAAGGCAAGAGCTCGCGGGATATGTCGCTCGCCGAAATTCGCAGCGTCCTGGCGGGCGAGCCCGGCTCGACCATCACCGTGTCGGTCGTCCGTCCGCGGAAGGCTGAACCGCAGAAGATCGTAATCACCCGCGACGTGGTCGCGATTCCGCCGGCCACCGACAAGATGCTTGCCGATAACGTTGGATACATCAAGGTCGACGCCTTCTCGCAAGGCAAGGCGCAGGAAATTGCCGGCAAGATCCGCAACCTGCAAAAGCAGGGAGCCAAGAAACTGGTGCTCGATATACGCAATGCCGCAAGCGGGGATGAATCCGAAGGCATCGCAACCGCCAACCTTTTCCTCGATCACGGCACCATTACCTATCTGCAAGGGCAGAAGTATCCGCGGCAGGCATTCAATGCCGATCCCGCGAAAGACATTACGAAGTTGCCGGTGGCAGTGCTGGTGAATCGCGGCACGGCGGGTCCGGCGGAAATTGTAGCTTCCGCCATCCTGGACAACGCCCGTGGTGACGTGGTGGGCGACAAGACCTTTGGCGACGGCTCCGTTCAGAAGCTGATCGACATGCCCGATGGCTCGGCTTTGATCCTCTCCATCGCCAAGTACTATTCGCCCGGTGGGAAGGCCATCCAGGACTCGGCGGTCACGCCCAACGTTATCGTAGCGGACGTTGACGAAGACGGCGGGTTGCCCGACGACGACCAGCCAGCCACTTCCGACGAGCAGAATCAGAAACCCAAGAACCAGCAGGACGAACAACTCAACAAGGCCCTGGAAGTCTTGAAGAACCGGGAGTCGAAAGTCTAAAAGCGGTTCTCAGTTCCCGGTTCTCAGAACTGAATCGATCTAATCGCCCGCCTCGGCGGGCGATTTTCTTTGCGCGGCGCACGAACCTCAAGGCAAGCCCAAAGTTTGGTCACTGAGAACTGAGAACCGGGAACTGATCTTAGAACTGCTATCCTGATTCCAGTCCTCGATGAAATCCCTCTACGAAGCTCTTCCTGCGGTCGAGATTGGCGGACGGAAGCTTGTCGGACACGTGCTGTTCGGATTGTTGATCCTGATCTCTGCGGTCGTGGGCGCGGCGTCAGGTCTGCTCCTGGTGTACTCCACGGACTTGCCACAGGTGGATGAACTCGAACGCTACCGCCCAAGTTCGGTGACCGAACTTTACGACGGTCAGGGACGCATCATCGGCACCTTCGCGCTCCAGCGCCGGGTCATCGCCACCTATGACGACTACCCGGAAGTTCTCCGGAATGCCCTGGTTTCCATCGAAGACAAGGATTTCTACCTTCATTCAGGCATCAACTTTTGGCGCATCGCGGGTGCTGCCTATCGAGACATCGAATCGGGCGGCAAGGTACAGGGCGCGTCCACGCTCACCATGCAACTGGCGCGCAATCTCTTCCTCTCACCCGACCGCTCTTTCCACCGCAAGATCCAGGAAGCGCTCCTCGCGATTCAAATCGAGCGCCGTTTCACCAAGCCGCAAATTTTCACGCTCTATGCTAACCAGATCTTTCTCGGGCACGGTGCCTATGGATTCGAGGCGGCGTCGGAATACTATTTCAGTAAACCGGCAGCGAAATTAACACTCGCCGAAGCCGCGCTCCTGGCAGGGCTTCCCAAGGCGCCGCAATATTACTCGCCAATTAACCATCCGGACCGCGCCCAGAAACGCCGCAATCTGGTGCTGAACGCCATGCTCGAGGACGGCAAGATCACCGCGGCTCAAGCGGCGGATGCAAAGTCCAAACCGGTTCTACTCAGTCTGCAGAAGGACCCCAACTCCCTGGCGCCTTACTTCGTGGAAGAGATCCGCCGCTATCTGGAGGGAAAGTACGGCAGCGACCAGGTCCACGAGGGCGGGCTTCGCGTTTATACCTCGCTCGATATGGACATGCAGAAAACCGCTCGCCAGGCCGTACTCGACGGACTTGCGGCTTACGAACGACGCCACGGCTGGCGCGGGAACCTTCCCAACGTGGTGACGCAGGGAGAAAAACTGGACAAGTACGAGGACCCCGACTGGGACGAAGACCCGGAGATAAATGGATACCAGCACGCGCTCGTCACGGGAGTGTCATCCGGTGACGCGCAGATCCGCCTTGGGCAGCGCATGGCCACGATCTCCCAAGCTGACGCCGCCTGGACCAAGCTCAAGGTGCCGAACTTCCTCTCCCGGGGTGACATCGTCTATGTCAAGGTCTTCTCTCTCGATGCCGGCGGAAAGGCGCGGGTCAGCCTCGAACAGGACTCCGGGGTACAAGGAGCTTTGGTCGCAATTGACAATACGACCGGGGAGATCAAGGCGATGGTGGGAGGCCGTGACTTCAATCTCTCCAAGTTCAACCGCGCCACCCAGGCTCTGCGGCAGGTTGGATCCTCCTTCAAACCCTACGTCTACACCGCCGCAATCGACCAGGGGGCGACTCCCGACGATACGATCCTGGATGAGCCGGTGACCTTTCAGACCCCGTCGGGCCCCTACATCCCTCATAACTACGACGACAAGTTCGAAGGCACCATCACGTTGCGGCGCGCTCTCGCTTTCTCCAGAAATATTCCTGCGCTCAAACTCGCAGACCGCGTCGGCATTCGCACGGTGATTGAGTACGCTCACCGGTTCGGAATCACCTCGACCCTTCCTCCGTATCTACCGGTGGCCCTCGGCTCGGCTGAGGTCACACTGCTGGAGCAGACCTCGGCCTTCAGCGTCTTTCCCAACGACGGCGTACGCATCGCACCCCGCTATATCACACGCGTGACGGACTACGAAGGCCGCGTCCTGGAAGAGGATTTCCCGGACATCAAAGACGTCATCGGCTCGCGTACTGCGCGCACCATGACGTCCATGCTGCGGGAGGTGGTGCTTCATGGGACAGCCGTAGCCGCCGCCAAGATGCCTTATCCGCTGGCTGGCAAGACGGGGACCACCAACGACTTTACCGATGCCTGGTTCGTCGGATTCTCCCCCACCCTGACCTGCGGAGTCTGGATCGGATATGACGAGAAAAAAACCTTAGGCGAGAAGGAAAGTGGGGCTCGCGCCGCCCTACCCCTCTGGATGCAATTCATGGACGGCGCGCTGGCCGGCAAAGATCCGGGAGAATTCCAGGCTCCGCCCGCTTCAACCAGCCCTGCCACTGCACAGAAGCTGGATACTCCCGACTCCGCCCCCGGCCACGACTGACCCGTAGGAGTGGCGCTGCCGCTACTCCGCAACTCCCGCAAACAGATCCGTCTCCATCGAAACCTCGCCGGGCGAGACGCTGGCAGCCAAGTGAAACAGTTCCGGGATCCCCAGTCTTCCAACATGCTGATCGAACAGCGGGAAAAGCGGAGCCTGCGTCTGGTGCGCATGGAAGGCGGCGATCTTGGTGGCCAGGTGGTCACCGATCTCAATGCGCGCGGTGACCGGCGGCAGCGAGATCGGCTGCCGATTCGGAAGAGGTGCGGGAGCCGTGCAGTAGTAGAGCTTCTGCGTCCGGTGCGAAGTCACCCGGTCGTTAAGCTGATCGGGAAAACGGTTGTCGCGTCCCGCCCAGTGAAATGCGAGCGTCGCAAACACGGACGCCATGGAGTGATCGGTGTGGCCGGTGATCGCACCCTCCGGGCCCATCGAAAGCATGACGTGGGGCCGAAATTCGCGAATGTGCAACACCAATTCAGAAACGACTCTCTGCAAGTCTACCCGGTGAAGCTGCCCGTCGGGATAGTCGAGCACGGCGGCGCGCGTCACGCGCAGGATTTCGCAAGCCGCGGCAAATTCTTCCCGCCGAAGAGCGGCCAATTCATGATCGTTCTTCGCTTTGCCGCGATGGCTGCCCGCTTGCCCGGGGGTCAGGCAGATCACGGAAGTCTCCACGCCGCGGTCTGCGTAGACGCGCAGGGTCCCGCCGAAAGCTCCCGCTTCGTCGTCCGGGTGAGCTGTCACCGCCAGCATTCGCAACATGAGGGGATTCTAGCCGGAATCTGGGAAGAACGCCCCGATACCACTCGGGGGAATCAAAGGTCAGAAACTGCCGCCGTGACTTCTTCTTCATCGAGTACTGGTTGGCCAGTTTCGGAATGTGTTGCATCGTCCAGCATGAAACTGAGAACCTCTTGCGGAATGGGCGCGCTCCAGACCGGAGCAAAGGACTGCCGATGCAGGGGGCAAGGCCCATGTTCGTAAAGGGCGGCAATATGGCGGGCCGTACTGTAGCCCTTATTCGACGCCAGGCCGTAAGCGGGGAAGATCGGGTCCCAGGCCGTGATCATGCGGTCGCGCTCCACTTTGGCGATGATGGATGCGGCGGCAATCGAAACGGACAGGGCGTCCCCGTGAATGATGGGTTGCTGGGGCAGGTCGCAGTCAACCTTCACAGCATCGCCCAGAAGGTAATCCGCAGCCGGCGCGAGTTGCCGAAGGGCAAGCAGCATGGCCAGCCGCGAAGCCTGATAGATGTTGATCTGGTCAATTCGAGCGGAATCAACCGCCGCGATGGCATATGCGATCGAATGCTCGCGAATGCGAACGGCGAGTTCCTCGCGGCGATCCGCCGGAAGCAACTTGGAATCGCGCAACCCGCGAATGCGATAGCCGGGATCCAGAATCACCGCCGCCGCAACCACCGGCCCGAACAGGGACCCGCGCCCGACTTCGTCCACTCCGGCGACCCGCTTTGCTCCGGCAGCCCATGCCAATTTTTCAAACTTGAGTGTGCAACGCAGCCGTTTCAGGAGGCGCATCTTGGCTGCGGAGGGGGAGATGCCAGTAGGCTTCGATTTCTTTGATATGGGAGACACGGACCTTGCCAGCATCTTCGCTGAGGATGCGGAAGGTTGCAAGTCCCGAACAAAACACGCGCGCCAGAGTTTGCGCTATGTGAATTTTCCGGCGCCCATTGCGGGCGCCGGCGTTTTGGGAGACTACTGTTCCACTTCGCGCAGGCGGGCAGCTTTGCCCTTCAACGCGCGCAGGTAATACAGCTTGGCGCGCCGGACTCGCGATGAGCGCAGCACGTCAATCTTGTCGATCACCTTCGAGTTGATGGGGAAAATGCGCTCCACACCCTGGCCGAAGCTGATCTTGCGGACGGTGAAGCTGGCCTGGGCGCCCTTGGTCCGCGAAATGACGACCCCTTCAAACGCCTGCAGGCGTTCTTTATCGCCTTCCTTGATCTTAACCTGGACTTTGATGGTGTCGCCCGGGCCAAACTCCGGGATATCGGTGCGGCGGGTCTTCGCCAGAAGTTTTTCAATAATCGGATTCCGCATGACTTGTTCCTTCCTAACTTTCGCCCTTGATCTGGGCCAGTAATTTCTTGTCGTCATCGGTCAGCGCAATTCGCTCCAGCAGGTCGGGGCGGTTGCGCGCCGTCTTTGCCAGAGCCGTCTTCCGGCGCCAGCGTCGAATCTCATCGTGGTTGCCGTTCACCAGTACTTCCGGCACCGTCATCCCGCGGAAATCCGCGGGCCGCGTGTAGTGCGGATAATCAAGCAATCCGCCGGAAACACAAGTCGAACTCGGACCGTCGCCCGCTAACTCAGCATGTGCTGTAAACGACTCCTGCCGCGTGGAAGCCTCGTTCCCCACTGCGCCGGGAATTAACCGGGTCACGGTATCAAGGATCACCGCTGCACCCAACTCACCGCCGCTCAGCACATAGTCGCCAATCGAAACTTCGCGGTCGGCCAGATGCTCGCTGACTCGCTCGTCTACGCCCTCGTAGCGTCCGCAGATCAGAACCATCCGATCCAACCCGGAGAGTTCCGCGCCTAGCGCCTGATTGAGCGTACGGCCCTGCGCCGAAAGCAGAATGACGGACTGTTTCGCGTCACCCGCCAAACGCTCGTCCCGCGAAGCCACTCCGAACGACTCCAAACATTCAAAGATCGGTTCCGGCTTCAGGACCATGCCCTCGCCGCCGCCAAACGGGCGGTCATCCACGGTGCGGTGTTTGTCTTTCGTAAACGCCCGCAGGTCGTGAATGTTCACTTCCACCAAGCCGGTTTCCCGAGCCCGGCGGACGATTCCAAAATCCAGCGGTCCGCGAAAGAAGTCGGGAAAGATCGTGAGAATATCGATCTTCATACGGACCAGTCGTTGGCCGAAAACCGATCATCGCTGGTCAAAACCCTAAAACCGCGATCGACCAACGACATCCTATTAACGAGCCTTTTCCTTCTCTTCCTTCGCCAGCGGCGCATTCACATCCAACAAACCTTCCGGAAGCCGCATCCGGACCTGCTTACGATCCACATCGACCTTTTCCAGGTACGCTTCCGCGAACGGTATCTCGTACGGAAGCTTCGCGCCACTCGTCACGATTAGCAGCGGCGCTTCGCCCGCACCGAAGTGCACGTCCTGGATCGGGCCAATCTCTCGCTCACCATCGAATACCCTGCAACCGACCAGGTCACTCAGATACGTCCAGCCCGGCTCTAACTCGGAGCGTTCACTCCGCGGAACCTGTAGCTCAGAGCCGATCAGCAGTTCGGCATCGGAAATCGTCTCGACGCCTTCAAACTTCAGAACCAGAAAGCTCTTGTGCGGCCAGAGATCCTCAACCTGAACTTGCCGGCGCTGGCCATCTTTCCCAAGCGCCCAGAGCCGCATGCCCTCCCGGAAGCGGTCCGGAATATTAGTGTGCGGTTCGACTGCGACTTCTCCGCGGCGTCCCTGCGTCTTGATGACGACCGCCAGAGTAATAAACTCGCCACTCGCCGCTTGCCGCTCGCTACTCAATAATCTCCAGCGCGTAGCGCTTGTCCTGCTTCGAGCCCGCCGCGCTCAGAACTGCGCGCAGGGCCCGTGCGATGCGGCCGGAACGTCCAATCACCCTGCCGAGGTCCGCTTCGGCTACCTCGAGCTCGATGACCGTTTCGTCTCCGTCCTCGTATTCCTCCACGAAGACCTCGCCCGGGGCATCGACCAGTGACTTGGCGATCGACTCCATCAGCACACGCGCGCTTGCAGCCTGCTCAGTCATTCGGTGCTCCTGAATGGGGCAATACTTTCAACGGCTTATCCCCCCTCCATCTTGTCATTCCGAGTGGAGCGAGGAATCTGCAGTTAGACGAAAGAGAAAAAGCTAGGCGACCGAACCGGCAGCGGCCGGCGCCGGGAGGGCAAGCAACTTCTTGACGCGGTCCGAGTACTGGGCACCTTTCGAAACCCAATAGTCAATGCGCTCACGCTTCAGGTCTACGCTGGCCGGATTGGTCCGCGGATTGTACGTTCCCACGACCTCGACCGGGCGGCCATTGCGAGCCCGTTCCTTCTCGATCACCACCACACGGTAGTACGGCTGTTTCGGTTTCCCAATGCGCGACAGGCGAATCATTAACACAGACTTCGTATCCTTTGTCCGGAAGAGTCCGGCAGGGTTCAGGCAAACCATTATTATGCCGGAGGTTAGGGGTTTTCGCAATGGGGAGGATCGAGGGCTGGGCAAAGGAAAACCCGAACCGCTCGGGTCCGGGCTTCGGGAACTACATAACCTGTCCAGTTACGAGATGATTATCTCCAGCCCCAACCCCAAAGTCAACGTTACAAAAGGGGGACTCCCTGTCCCGAGTCCCCAAAACAGTCCTCCCTACCAAAACCGGAAGACTGTGGACCCGACGGGATTCGAACCCGCACCTTCTAACTGGACAGGTTAATGTGCTCCCATTACACCACGGGCCCTAGCTTCACCCTAGGGAGTCCTCATTTCGCCCGCAAGTTCATCGGTCACAGCAAAACTGTGATGAATCCGGCCCGCTAAGGCATCTCACGACGTTCCACCGCAGCCAGGACCTCCAGCGGCTCCGGCCTCTCCGTGTAGTCTTCGTTCGCGGACGCGAACAGAATCGTGCCGGCCCGGTCCACAATGTACGTCGCCGGAATTGGCAATTCCCAACTGCCGTCGCCGTTCGTGAAGGGTAGGTTCACAAAAGTGCTGCGGTAGAGTCCCATCTGCTCGTCCGGGACGCGATATGCCAGCCCGAACTGGCGCGCCACCGCATTGTGCGCGTCCACCAGCAGAGGAAAGCCCAACTTGTGCTGGTCGTGCATGAAGTAGGCCTGCTTCTCGGTCTGCGGAGAAATGGCGACCAGGGAGGCTCCGGCGGCCTCGATCTGCGCGGCGACGTAGTTCATGGCTTCCATCTGGCCGACGCAGAACGGACACCAGCGCCCGCGGATGAAACAGAGCACAAGCCGTCCGTTGGCCAGAAGCGCCGCCGAGGAGAGGGGCTTGCCGTTTTGGTCCGGGAGTTCGAAGAGGGGAGCTTTCGCGCCTACTCCAAGAGCTTTCGACGCGAGTCCTTGCTGCTTCAAACCGGCGACCGCGCGGGCATGGACAGCCTGAACGTCAGCGGGAACGTACTCCGCGATGAGTTCCTTGCGCTCGGCAAGAATCTGCCGCAGCGGCCGAGTGTCACTGTAGGCCCCGGACTCCTGAAGAGAGCGCCACTTCATGGTTGCTAGTTTCTGGTTGCTGGTTTCTCGTCTCGGGTCTGCGACTGGGACCCACTAGCAACTAGAAACTAGCAACTCGCTTCTAGCTACATTCCCGGCATCTTCATTCCCGCCAGCCGCCGCGCAAAGCTCGGTTTTCCCATCTGCTTGAACATCTTCTTCATCTGGACGTACTGGCGAAGCAGATTGTTGACTTCCTGCACGCTGGTGCCGGAGCCGCGAGCGATCCGCTTACGACGGCTGCCGTTGATCACTTCGTGGTGGTCGCGTTCGTGCGAGGTCATCGAGTTGATGATGGCCTCGACGCGGTTGATCTGCTTCTCGTCCACCTTGTCGGCTGCTTTCTGCAAGCCGGAGAACGCTCCGATACTGGGCAGCATCCCGATGATGCTCTGCATCGATCCCATTTTGCGGACTTGCTTAAGCTGGTCGCGGAAGTCTCCGAGCGAGAAGCCGTCGCCGGTGAGCGCTTTGGCCGCCAGTTCATGGGCCTTCTTCTTGTCGATCTGCGATTCGGCCTTTTCGATGAGCGACATGATGTCGCCCATACCGAGAATTCGCGAGACGATGCGGTCTGGGTGGAAGGGCTCGAGCGCGTCGTACTTTTCCCCCACACCGATGAATTTGATCGGCTGGCCCGTAACCTGGCGGATGGAAAGTGCCGCGCCGCCGCGCGCGTCGCCGTCCATCTTGGTGAGCACGACGCCGGTGAGCGTGAGCTTTTTGTGGAACTCATCGGCCGACCGAACCGCGTCCTGCCCGGTCATCGAGTCGGCGACGAACAGGATTTCCTGCGGATTCAGCATCCGCTTCAGCGACTGCATCTCGTCCATCAGTTGATCGTCGATATGCAGACGGCCGGCGGTGTCAACGATCAACACATCGCATCCAGAGATGATGGCCTCGCGCCGCGCCTCTTTCGCCAGACGTTCAACGGTGGCGGTGTTCGCTTCCCCGACCTCTCCCTCGTAGAGATTGGCCTTGATCGCCGCCGCGACCACTTTCAGTTGCTCGCGGGCCGCGGGACGATACACGTCCACCGAAACCAGCAGCGGCCGGTGCCCGCCATTCTTCAGCCAGTTGGCGAGCTTGCCCGAGGTCGTCGTCTTGCCGGAACCCTGGAGGCCGGCCATCAGGATGACGGTCGGCGGTTGCGAGGCGAACTTTAGCTTGGCGTTATCTTTGCCAAGCGTTTCAACCAGTTCATCGCGGACGATCTTGATGACCTGCTCGCCCGGCGAGAGCGCCGTCATGACCTGTTGCCCCACCGCCTTCGCCTGAATGCGATCGATCAGGTCTTTGACGACTTTGAAGTTGACGTCGGCTTCCAGCAGCGCCAGACGGATCTGTTTCAGCGCCTCGGAGATGTTCTCTTCGCTGAGGACCGCCTCGCCGCGAAGGCTCTTGAAGGCGCGCTGTAGTTTTTCCTGGAGATTTTCAAACATGCGGAATAAACACCATTTTAGCAGGCGGAGTAGACACCGCTCTTTGGCGCACTGATTTTTGTCCCGCTCGTTACCGATGCCACCTTCGGTGGCTCCGAGTAATCATCCCCCGTCACCCAACTTTCGGACGCGCCAATTCGAAGCGCTGCGTGGTTCGCGTGTACTGGATGCCGCCCATGCGCCCGATCAGATCCAGCGAGTTTCGGTCCAGGCGGCCTTCTTTCAGATGCCGGTCGTCGACGTAAATCGAGACGATTTCTCCAATCACCAGGCTGCCGCCCTCGGGGCCGGGATTGAAGTCGAGAATCTGATGCAGCTTGCATTCAAAGCTGACAGGAGACTCCGCAACACGACGCGGGCGCACCAGCTTTGAAGGCGCCGAGGAGAGTTTCGCCATTCCGAATTCATCGATGGTCGCCTCATAGTCGCCACTGGTCACGTTCATGGCCTCGGCCAGTTCGCTGGTGACCACACTGATCACGAACTCTCTGGTCTCGCGAATGTTCCGCAGAGTGTCCTTGGGCTTTCCAGCGGGATCTCCTGCCTCCGCTCCCGATTTCTTCGGCGAGCGCATCGACGGCGCAAACGCCAACAGCGCAGGCTCAGCGCACACGGCATTGAAAAACGAAAAGGGCGCCAGATTGGGTTGTCCAGAAGCGCTGATACTCGAGACCCACGCGATCGGCCGAGGCGCCACGGCACTGAGCAGAATGTTATAAATCTCACGGTGTGCGAGTTGCGAAGGGGTAACATCCATAGCTGCGAGTATATCTTCCGGACTTGTCAGCCCTTCCTGGCAAACACTTCTTTCGCCGCCGCCACCATGTTGCAGTGAATCGTGACCGTATCCTCCACCTTGCGGGCATATCCTCCGGCGAGAGTGACCATTACAGGGATGCCACGCGCCTCAGCGATACGAAAGACAAGTTCATCGCGCTTCTTCAATCCGTCAATGGTGAGCGATAAACCGCCGAGTTGATCTTCGCGATAAGGATCCGCGCCGGCCACATAACACAGCAACTCCGGCTCGAACTGCCTCAAGCCAGAGCTGAGAGCGTTGTCCAGCCAGGCGAGGTATTCGTCGTCGCCAGTTTCGTCGGGCAGGTCCACGTCGATCGACGAGGGCGGCTTGAAGGCCGGGTAGTTGTTCTCCTGGTGGAGCGAGATGGTGAAGACATCGCCGGCGTGGGCGCTGCGAATCTTGGCCGGACGGACCGGATTGAGCACCGAGGACGTTGCCGATGGCAGCGGATCGCTCGGAATCCGCACCCCGGCGAAAATCGCGGCCGTCCCATTCCCCTGGTGCACATCGCAATCAACGGTCATGGCGGTGCGGATCTTGTCGTCCCGCTGCATGCGCCGGATGGCAATCGCCACATCGTGAATCATGCAAAAACCTTCCCCGTGGTCGGGAAACGCATGGTGGAATCCACCCCCGATGCTGATCGCCACACCATCGTTCAGCGCGTAGTCCGCCGCCAGCATCGAGCCGCCCGCCGCCATCCAGAATGCGCGCACCAGTTCCGGCGAAAATGGAACCTCCATCTGCAATTCTTCGCGGGCGCTCAAGGTGCCGGTCTTGAGCTTCTCGACATACTGCGGAGTGTGGACCAGAAGCACATCCTGGTCGGTGGCAGGGCGCGGCGACACAAAGTCACCAGCCGCTGCAATTCCCGTTTCGATCAGCCGGTCATGAATGCGCTTGTACTTTTCGGCAGGAAAAACGTGGCCGCCAATGGGCAGGTAGTAATCGTCGCTGTACACCAGTCTAAACGGAAGCATTCGGCACTCAGCATTCAGCACTCAGCGGGTCGAGGGCCGAAAACTCCATATCATACGCGGCTGCCCGGTGTTTGGCACGCCTGCCAATTCGTCATCGCCCGCGCTCACCACCAGCCGCTGAACTGCTAAACTTGCCCCTTGCCGCCGAAAAAACCAGTCGCGTCGAAAGCGCCCGTTGAGCCAAAGGAGCAGGCCAGTCCCGTCCCGTCCGGCGCGAAGTTTCCCGGTAACGCCGCCAAAGGCCGCATCTTCCTGATCGACACCATGTCCTTCATCTTCCGCGCCTATCATGCAATGGCGCGACAGCGTCCCATGTCTACGAAGACAGGCGTGCCGACCGCAGCAACCTACGTGTTCGTCAACATGCTGCGCAAGCTGCGTGACGATTTTTCGCCCGAGTACCTGGCGGCGGTCTTTGACGTCGGCGCCCGCACATTCCGTGACCAGCAGGCCGAGGCCATCACCACCATCCGCAAGTTCGACATCAAGACACAAACGTTCAAGGAAGTGGAATACGCTGGCTACAAGGCTAACCGCGCGGAGATGCCGCCCGATCTCACCCAACAAATTCCTTACATCCGGCGCGCGCTGGAAGGCTACCGGATTCCCATCCTCCAGCTTGAGGGTTACGAAGCCGACGATCTGATCGGAACGCTGGCGCGCAAGGCCGCAGCAGAAGCGTATTCCGTGTTTGTCGTGTCGAGCGACAAGGACATGCTGCAACTGGTGAACGACAAGGTGCAGGTGCTGAATCCGCCCAAGGACAACTTGATCTGCGACGCCGCCAAGGTCGAGGAGATTTTGGGCGTCCCGCCGTCGCAGGTCGTGGATGTGATGGCCCTCCGCGGTGACGCGATTGACAATATTCCCGGCGCCCCCGGGATCGGCGACAAGGGATCGGTTGAACTCATTCAGCGTTTCGGCAGCGTGGAACAGGCGCTGGATCACGCCGCCGAGGTGGAGAAGAAGACCTATCGTGAATCGTTGCAGAACAACCGCGAGACGATCATGTTGAGCAAGCAGCTCGCGACCATTGATACAAATGTCGCGGTCGATCTCGACGTAACGTCAATGAAACTCGGGGCACCGGACGCCGAGGCTCTGCGCGCGCTGTTCACTGAACTCGAGTTCACTTCCCTCGTCAAGGAACTCCTGCCGGTCGTGCAAACGAGCCAGGGTGACTACCGGGAGATCCGGACCGCCGGCGAACTGGACGAATTTCTCGCTGAGCGCAGCGGCGACACGCCTCTTTCGATTGCGATCCCGACAGCCGACACCGAAACGACGGAAGAGGAAGCGGAAGATGCCGATCCGCAGCCGACGCAAGGGAGCTTTCTCCTGCAGCCAGCGGCCGAAGATGTACCGATTGCAAAGCCAAACAGGATCGCCCTTTCAGTTGCTGCCGGCTCCGCGGCCAACCTCTCCCTCGAAGACAAACCGCTTGCCGCTCGCGCGAAGGGATTGCTCCAAGATTCAGCGGTGCCCAAGAGCATCCATGATTGGAAATCCGCGCTGCACCATTTCTCCGAGCAAGGACTCGTGCTCGCCGGGGTCCACTACGACCCGATGCTGTACTCCTACTTGCTGGATCCCACGTATTCATCCCATTCGCTGTCCGAAATCACGTTGCGGCGATTCAGTATTCAGATGAGTGGAAGCCTCGCCGAAGCAGCCGACATGACCGGCCGCCTCGCCACCTCCCTGCGTAAAGAGGTGGAAGAACAGAACCTGGCTTCCGTATACGAAGAGATCGATGCCCCGCTGGTGCCGGTGCTCGCCCGAATGGAGGACGCTGGGGTCAAAATTGATACGGCCGCGCTCGCCCAAATGTCGCAGCAATTGGAACGTGCCATCGATGCCAAGGCGCAAGACATCTACCAGCGCTGCGGGATGGAGTTCAACATCAACTCTCCCAAGCAACTGGGCGATGTGCTGTTCAACAAACTCGCGCTCCCGATTCCATTCAAATACGGCAAGGGAAAAAAGATTTCGACCGCGGTGGATGTACTGGAAAACCTCGCCGCCGATCACGATGTTCCACGACTGGTTTTGGATTACCGCCAGCTCACGAAGTTGAAGTCCACCTACGTGGACGCTCTTCCGATACTGATCCGCAACCGAAGCGGGCGCCTGCACACCACCTTCGGACAGACGGGCACGGCAACCGGGAGACTCTCGTCGACTAATCCTAATCTGCAAAACATTCCGATCCGCACCGAACTCGGCCGCGAAATCCGCGCCGCGTTCATTGCCGAGCCGGGAAACGTGCTGCTGGCCGCCGACTACTCGCAGATCGAACTCCGCCTGCTGGCGCACTTCTCCAAAGACAAGCTGCTGGTGGAAGCCTACCGGCGCGGAGATGACATCCACACTCTGACCGCCTCGCAGGTCTTTGGAGTCCCGCCGCTCATGGTGACGCCCGAGCATCGCCGCGCTGCCAAGGTCGTGAATTTCGGAATCGTCTACGGCCTTTCGCCATTTGGACTCTCGCAGCAATTGGGGATTGAGCCGGGCGACGCCAGAAGATTCATCGACGCGTACTTCGAGAAATATGCGGGCGTACGCGCATTCATCGATGCCACGCTCGAACAAGCCCGTCGTGACCAGTACGTCAAAACGCTGTTCGGCCGCGTTCGCCCCATCCCCGACATCAACAGCAAGAACGCAAACCTCCGCGGATTCGCCGAGCGCACCGCCGTTAATACTCCACTCCAAGGCACGGCCGCAGACCTGATCAAGCTGGCGATGATTCGCATCGACGACGAGGTCCTCAAACTCGGGCTGAAGTCGCGCATGACCCTGCAAGTGCATGATGAACTTGTGTTCGAGGTTCCGGAAAACGAGGTCGATTCCATGAAATCGCTGGTTCGCGAATATATGGAGAACGTGCACGCTCTCCAGGTTCCACTGCTCGTGGAGATGGGCGTTGGATCGAACTGGCGCGATCTCGAATAACTGGACCCTATTCGACCGTAAACAGCATCGGCAGGACGCTTCCCGCCTCGCCCTGAAAGCACTCATCGAAGACGAGGTGGTTGGCGGGTGACTCCGGTCCAACGTAGTACGTCCGGGCCCGGCCACAAACCTGCCCCACAAAGCTTGCCGCTGGTTCCACTCCACCCGACGTTCCAATCGCAGTGAAGACCGTGCACCGAACCAGCGCTGCAAAAATCCGATCCAGGTCGAATGGCACTTCGCCAAACCAGCAAATATGCGGGCGAATCCTGCCGCCGCACTCGCATTGCGGCACCACAGCGGGCGGTTCGTAGGTCGACGTATCCGCAAACGGCTGACGCGGGCAGCGGTCGCAGCGGCTCACGAACAACTCCCCGTGCATGTGCGCAACCTGGCGTGAGCCCGCCTGCTCGTGAAGGTTGTCCACGTTCTGCGTGCACATGAACAACCGGTCGCCAATTTTCTTTTCCAGGTCCGCGAGCGCCGCATGTGCCGGGTTCGGCCTGGCGGCCGCTGCCACCCGCCGTCGCATCGAATAAAATTCCCAAACCAGCGCCGGATCACGAGCCCACGCATCGGGCGATGCGACTTCCTGAATCCGGTAATTGCGCCACAATCCTCCTACACCGCGAAACGTTGGGATTCCGCTCTCGGCGCTTACTCCGGCGCCAGTCAGAACAAATACGCGGTCCTCCGGTCCGATGCAAATCATGAAGTTGAGGAAAACTATTCCGGCATTTCCGTTATACTCTCCCCACAATCTTCACATAAGCGCCGCTTGATGGTTTGGTTTCAGCCGCGAGACAAAGATTTGCTCGACTCTGCGGAGGCAGTCGGATGAGTGCAGCTCCATCATTGGCGACGGCGCCGCAAGCATCGCCACAGCGCGTTTTCCCCCGGCACCCGATCAACGTGCCGCTGGACGTCATTATCCTGCGCTCCGGGATTCCCGACAGTCTGCCCGGACGATGCACGGATCTCAGCGAAGGCGGCGTCGGCGCGGTCGTGGCTGGAGAACTGACGACGGGCCAGCCGATTGGGGTGGAATTACGCCTGCCGAATGTTGGCTTGCCGGTCCGCGCGCGCGCGCTCGTTCGTTATCATGACCAACTTCGTTGTGGACTCCAGTTTGTGGGGCTGTCTGCCGAACAATGCAGCATGATCCGGTACTGGGCCTATCGGAACGCCCCGGCACCGATCGTGAGCTGCAACCTGGCAACACCTGCTCCGAGCGCCGATCCGGTTCAGGCGGTTGCCCCTCCGGACCCTGAGCGGAGCGAACGCAGAATACGTGTTCATCGCCGGCGATTTTATGCGCTGCTGCTCGCGATTCTGATGCTCGGAGTCTTCGGATGGTGGGAGTGGCAACGGGCCTGGCATGAACTGGAGGCGCAGGGATCAGCCGTCCTTGAGACCCCGCCAGGTTCTCCCCTGAGAGTTTCCTCGGAGACCATGGAGCAGCGCATCCTCCACAAGGTGGATCCGGTTTATCCGGAAGCCGCCCGGGTGGCGGGCACGCAAGGAATCGTGATTCTGGATGTCATCGTCGCGCCGGACGGCACCGTCAAACACTTGCGGCCGGTGTCTGGGCCAGACCTGTTGGCGCGGTCGGCGCTGGATGCCGTGCAATTCTGGAGATTTGAACCCTATCGCTCCGCCGGTGTAGCCGTGGATGTCGAAACCACGATTACGGTGGAATTCCAGCTGAACTAGCAGTTCGTCGAATTTCCCGGCTTGCTGGAAGGAAGCCTCGGCTGCCCGCCGGCACCAACTCGAATCAAAGCGAAAGGTAGTGTCGGGCCCAGTTGCGCACCCGCGCTACCGGAAGGGGCTCGCCAGGTTCCGAAATGGCGGCCTCTCTCCCGCCCGGCATCGAGTCCGCGCCCCGTTTCCATCCCAGAATCTCGTGGTATACCTCTTCGATGGATCGCGCGATGCCGGACCAGCGATACTCGCCTTGAACCCGCTTCATCGGGCAATATTGACTTCCTGCCCGCCACGGGTTCCTCAAGAGGCGCAAGCGGATCGCGGTTAGCCCCAAAGGATGTGGTTCGCATCCTGGTCGCCGATTCCGCTCCCATTCAGTCCCAACTTCTCACGAGTGCCTTAAGCAACCGGCGGAACTTCCGTGTGTCTTCCGTTGCGCCCGAGACTTCAGCCCTAAAACATTCCATGCAGGCAAACCCCGCCGATGTCGTTTTGATCGCGGGAAATCATCTCCGCGACCTTAGCCTTCTGCGCTGGCTTCATCTTTCCCACCCCAAGGTTGCCCCAGTGCTGCTGGTCGACAACTGTGATCGCGACCTGGTCGTGGGTGCTTTCCGGGCCGGAGCCAAAGGCCTGTTTCTCTTCAGTGACTCTCCCCTTCGTTCGCTTTGCCGGTGCATCAGCAGCGTGGCCCGCGGGCAAGTGTGGATCAACAGCCAGCAAATGCACTTCCTGCTCGACGCCTTGTCCCAGGTTCCCGCCCTGCGCGTCGTGAACGTCAAAGGCAAGCCGCTTCTCACGGCGCGCGAAGAACAGGTCGTGGCGCTCGTGGCTGACGGCCTCAGCAACCGGGAAGTGGCTGTCGAGCTCGGCCTCAGCGAACACACCATCAAGAAATACATGCTGCGCATCTTTGACAAGCTCGGGGTTTCGACGCGCGTGGAACTCGTTCTTTACGCGATTTCGAATGGTGAGAGCCGCTCCGCCGAATGGCTCCCGGGCATTGCATAGGCCTCATTTCAAAGGCCATCGGGATACAATGTGGGCACGCCTCCGGGGAGAGGCGGCTGAGTGGCAACTTCCGGGTCTCATGCAGCACGCCGCTGGACAATCATTGCCTCCGGCCTGCTCCTTCTGGCTCTCGCGCTGGTGGTCATCTATACCAACCGTAGCGCTTTCTTTAGCCCCATCGCCCTGGTCGTGGTTGCCGCTATCGGATTGGCGGCACTGCTACTCCAGGTCCGCTTCCGCCGCGAGCTGCCGCAAATTCATTCTCCCCTCTGGCTCAACACCCTTGGCCTGCTCTGCGCCCTGTTCGCGCTTTCCGCGGACTATCTGCGAATGTCCTCCCGCACCATGGAACTAGCCGCTTTTGCCGCCGTCGGATGTTTCGGCATCAGCGGATCGCGCATCCTCCATGCGTTGCGCCGGCAGCGCGAAGCGTCCAGATAGAAACCGAGCCTGCCTCCAACCCCGGCGTGAACTTGGCGATTCGCGCCCCCGCTGGTTTATCCTTAGCTGCTTTCGAGGTCACCCCCGTGAAAATGCGATCCCTGTGGTTGACGTTTGCCCTGATGTTCGGAATTTTCTCCCTGGCTGACGCGTTTCTGTCCGCCCAGCAATTCGATCCCTCCCTGTATCAGGAACTTCACTGGCGCATGATCGGCCCTTTCCGCGCCGGGCGAACGGTAGCCATCTCCGGAATTCCGAGCCAGCCCAACGTTTTCTATATGGCTCCCAACAACGGCGGAGTCTGGAAAACAACCGACGCCGGCCGCACCTGGAACCCGATTTTTGATGACCAGCCCACCGGTTCAATTGGCGCGCTCGCCCTCGCTCCGTCGAACCCCGACATTATTTACGTCGGCAGCGGCGAAGGTCTCCGCCGTCCCGATCTGTCCGTGGGAGACGGCATCTACAAATCCACCGACTCTGGCCGCACCTGGCAGCATCTCGGCCTCCGCGACGCTCAGCAGATCGGCTCCATCATCGTTGACCCCAAGGATCCCAACCGGCTCTTCGTCGCCGCCGTTGGACATCCCTACGGCCCGAACGCTGAACGCGGTGTCTTCCGCTCACTCGACGGCGGGCAGACCTTTGAAAAGGTTCTCTATAAAGACGAAAACATCGGCGCCCAGGACCTCATGTTCGATCCGCGAAACTCGCAAGTGATCTTCGCCAGTATGTGGGCCTCGCGCCGTCCCCCGTGGACTACCGGTGGCGCCTTCAATGGCGCGGGCAGCGGTCTCTACAAATCCACCGACGGTGGCAATACCTGGCACCAACTCACCAAGGGCCTCCCCGGCGAAGCCGAAGGCATCGGACGAATCGGCCCCACCGTCTCGCCCAGCGACCCTCATCGCATGTACGCCTGGGTGAACGCGAAGAAAGGCAACGGAATCTATCGCTCCGACGACGCCGGCGAAAGCTGGCAGCAGATGAACGACGAAGAGCGCGTCTGGGGCCGCGGCGACGACTTCGGTTGCGTGCGCGTCGATCCCAGAAACAAAGACGTGATCTACGTAGCCAACACGTCCACTTACAAGTCCACCGACGCGGGCAAGAATTTCGCTGCCATCAAAGGCGCTCCCGGCGGCGACGACTATCACACCATCTGGATCAATCCCGACAACCCGGACATCATTGCCATGGCGGTTGACCAGGGCGCAACCATCACCGTGAACGGCGGCCAGACCTGGAGTTCCTGGTACAACCAGCCGACCGCGCAGTTCTACCACGTCATCACCGACAACCAGTTTCCCTACTGGGTCTACGGAGGCCAGCAGGAGAGCGGCTCCATCGGCACCGCCAGTCGCAGCGACTTCGGCGAAATCACCTTCCGCGACTGGACCAGCGTCGGCGTCGAGGAGTACGGCTACGTCGCGCCCGACCCGCTCCATCCCAACCTGATCTACGGGGGAAAAGCCACCGTGTTCGATCGCAACACCGGCCAGACGCGCGACGTATCGCCGGTCGTTCTGCGCAAAGGAAACTATCGTTTCAACCGCACCGCGCCGCTGATTTTTTCTCCCGCCGATCCACACATCCTCTACTTGGGCTCGAATGTCCTGTTCGCCACCCACGACGGCGGCAACAGTTGGCAGGAGATCAGTCCCGACCTGACGCGCGAAGACCCCTGTGTACCACCAAGCCTCGGGCCGTTCGTGGAAGCCGATCCCGCCAAGGGGAAACACCGCGGCGTGATCTATTCCATCGCACCCTCTCCGAAAGACGTCAACCTGATCTGGGCTGGCACCGACGATGGCCTCATCCACGTCACCCGTGACAGCGGCAAGCACTGGCAGAACGTCACGCCGCCCGACCTGACTCCCTGGAGCAAAGTCGCCCAGATGGACGCGTCACACTTCAATACCCCAACTGCCTACGCTGCTGTGAATCGCTTCCGCGTGGACGACCTGAAGCCATACATCTACCGCACGCACGATGGCGGCAAGACCTGGCAGAAGATTGTCACCGGCTTACCGGACAACGAGCCCGTCAACACCGTCCGTGAAGATCCCGAACGCAAAGGACTGCTCTTCGCCGGAACCGAGCGCTCCGTCTATGTTTCCTTCGATGATGGCGACCACTGGCAGTCGTTGGAACTCAACCTGCCGCCAAGTTCGATCCGCGATCTAGTGATTCACAACGACGATATTGTCGTCGGCACGCACGGCCGGTCGTTTTGGATCCTCGACAACATCACGCCGTTACGGCAGTTAAGCGCGCAGGTTGCAGGGACGCGTTCTTATATCTTCACTCCACAGCTGACCTATCGCGTCCGCCGCAACAACAACACCGATACGCCTCTGCCGCCGGAAGAACCTGCCGGACAAAATCCGCCCGACGGCGCAATGCTCGATTACTGGCTGAAGTCCCCCGCTGCCCACGTCATGCTCTCGATTGCGGACTCTTCGGGCAAAACTGTTCGCACTTTTTTTAACACTGATAAACATGGACCAGTCAACGACAAGGAGCTTAACGTTCCCACTTATTGGGTTCGCCCCGCCCGTGAGCTTTCTGGGGCTGCTGGCATGCACCGTTTTATTTGGGACTTGCACTATCCTGAGCCCGACGTGCTCGAGCACGAATACCCGATCTCTGCGATCTACCACGACACTCCTCGTCATCCAATCGGAGCTGCAGTGCTGCCCGGCAAATACAGTTTAGTCATGAGGGTTGACGGTGGGATCTCCCCCCAGACGCTCGAAATCCGCATGGACCCGCGCGTCAAGACCTCGCCCGAAGACCTGCGCCGTCAGTTCGAACTCGACCGTAAGATCGCCGATGCCCTCCACCGCGACTACGAAGCCGTGCAACAACTCCGCAGCCTGCGTTCGCAGCTGAAAGCTCTGCTTGCAAAAAACCCGAGTCCCGAGATTACGAAGTCGATTCAGGATCTCGAAACGAAAGCCGCGGGACTAGAAGGTGACGAAGGCGGATACGGCACCCGCTTTCTGAGCACGCCCGAGGGACGAAGCCTCTCCCGCCTCAACACCGGTCTCGGCGCAGTGTTAGGCGCTCTCGACAGCGCCGACGCCGCCCCGACGACCCAACAATCCGCCATGTTCGCCGAAGTCGAAAAGGCTTTGAGCGAGCAACTCAACACGTGGGATCAACTCAAGTCGAAAGATGTGACGGACCTGAACACCAAGCTGAAGCAAGCCGGACTTCCGGAAATCGATCCGCAGAAACCGACTCCCGGATCAGCCGATTCCGCACAAACCACTTCACAAGACCGCGACAAAGAGTGAGTTGCGCTCTTCTGATGTAGCAGCGATGCGATGCAGTAGTCATCACGGATTCCTGGATCCTTGTCCTCCTGAGCGGAGCGAACGATTCGCTTCGCGGATCGTTCGCGCAGTCGAAGGACCCCTACCCGCACAACAGGCACGTGGCTACCGCGGAAATTCCCGCCCCACCAACTCCATCGCTGCCTCGCGCGATGCCACTCGCCCCTCCAGCTGCGCATCTTCCACCGCCGCGAGAATCTCCTTGAATCGGGCCCCCGGCTCATACCCAGCCTCAATCAGATCCAGCCCCGTGATGAGCGGCTCCGGCCGGATCGCTTCCGCCGGCAGCGTCCGCAACTTCTCACGTGCAAACTCATACGACTCCACGACCCCGTTGCTCGAAAGGCAATCCATCCGATGCAATTCCAGGTGCTCTTCGAATTCCGGTAGCCGCAGAAACTTCTTCAGCGTCGACTCCTTCATCCGCTGCACATCAGCAAACCGCATGTGATTGTCCACGAGAGCCAGGATCTGCTCTGTCTCGTCGTTCGAAAATCGCAGCCTCCCACAAATCTCCGCCGCCATCTTCACGCCCACCTCAACATGACCGTCAAAGCGAATCCGGTCGGGCGCGATCCGGAACGTCGGCGGCTTCCCCACATCGTGCAACAGTGCACCCCACGCCAGCGTCTTCGAGGCTCCTGCCGGCAATTTGTCCAGCAACAAGAGAGTGTGCACAAAGACATCACCCTCAGGATGAAATTCCGGCGGCTGCTCCACGCCCTTCATCGCTGAAATTTCCGGCAACACTTCCTTCAGTAGCCCGCTTTCGTCAAGAAATTCGAAAGCCCGCTTGGCCCGTCCCTCGGTGAGCATCTTGGTCAGCTCATCCCGCACCCGCTCGCGGGATACCTGATGAATCTGCGGAGCCAGCCACTGCATCGCCACGAGCGTTGCCGGATCGATCTTGTATTCGAAGCGCGCCGCAAACCGCACTGCCCGCAACATCCGCAGCTTGTCTTCGGAAAACCGATGCTCCGGCTCCCCGATGGTGCGAACAACCCCAGCCTTCAAGTCCTCGCGCCCGCCGACAAAATCGAGCACTTCGTCGGTAACCGGATCCAGCAGCAACCCGTTGATCGTAAAATCGCGCCGCAACACGTCTTCCCGCGGATCCCTGCTATACCGCACCTCATCCGGATGCCGCCCGTCGGAGTAGCCGATATCGGAGCGGAATGTTGCCACTTCGACCGTCGGAACCTTTTCGTCCGGGCCCACTGCCGACGTTCCGGCTTCCGTCTTTGGCAACGGCACCAGCACCACCCCAAACTGCGCTCCCACCGCAAACGTCTGCGGGAAAATCCGCATCACCTGCTGCGGAGTCGCATCCGTAGCAACGTCATAGTCGGCGGGCTCGTGCCCCAGCAGCAGATCGCGCACACATCCACCCACTAGGTATGCCTGATGCCCCCGCTCCCGCAGCGTGCGGACAATCTCAATCGCGTGTTGTTTGGCAGAAGACATCAGCACCGAACTCTGCATCGTCTAAACTAGAAACCAGCAACCAGAAACTCGCGACTCGCCGCTCGCGACTCGAAACTCATTATGCCTGACGCCACCATCCTCGGCATTGAAAGCTCCTGCGACGAAACCGGAGCCGCCGTGGTCCGATCGGGTCGCGAGGTCCTCTCGAACGTGGTTGCGTCGCAGATTACAACACACCAGCCCTACGGCGGCGTGGTTCCGGAACTGGCCTCTCGCGAGCACCTTCGAGCCATCGTCCCCGTTGTGCGGCAGGCCCTCGCGGAAGCGAAACACACCTACGAGTCCGTTGATGCCATCGCCGTCACTCAGGGCCCCGGCCTCACTGGAGCGCTGCTGGTCGGCATCAGCTTCGCCAAGGCGCTGGCCTTTGCGCTGGAGAAGCCGCTGATTGCCGTTAACCACCTCGAAGGCCACATCCATGCCGTCCTGCTCGAGCGCCAGAGCGGCAACGGAGATCTCGAGTTTCCCGTGCTAGCCCTGGTCGTCTCCGGCGGACACACGCATCTTTATCTCGCCCGCCGCGAAGGTACTAGCTGGACTTACCAGAACATTGGCCACACCCGCGACGACGCTGCCGGAGAAGCCTTCGACAAGGTCGCCAAGTTACTGGGCCTCGGCTATCCAGGAGGCCCGATTATCGACCGACTCGCTCCCCACGGCGATCCTGCTGGCGTCAAGTTTCAGACGCCGCAGCTCAAGCACCGCGACCGGCGCGATCGTGAGAAAACCGACGCCGACCCCGAGCATCCCCGCTTCGATTTCTCTTACAGCGGAATTAAAACAGCGGTGTTACGGCACGTGAAGGTGCAGAACCTGTCACCTGCAATTGAAGCTCGCCGCAAGGCATTGGCAGGGATCGACGAGCCGAAGATCGAAGACTATCTCCACCTCTGTGACCGCCAGACCCTAGATCTTGTGGCTTCGTTCCAGCGCTCCATAGTCGACGATCTCGTCGCCAGGACGCTCGCGGCCGCCCGCGAGCATGACGTGCGAACTCTGTTTGTAAGTGGCGGTGTGGCCGCCAACCAGGAACTGCGCCAGAGCTTCGCGCGGAAGGCGGAAATGGAGGGTCTGCCGCTGTTCTTCCCCTCGCGCGCGCTCTCCACTGATAACGCCGCCATGATTGCCGCCGCGGCTTATCCGAAATTCTTGGCGAAGGAATTTGTATCGATGGATTTCTCAGCCGAGGCAGGAATGAGGCTAGGCGCCGTAGTTCGTAGCTGCAGTCCGTAAAGCTCTGCCTTTAGCGGTGATGGCGGCGGGCGGACTCCGAGCTACGAACTCCGACTCCGTTTACATGCAGTCCCCGTAAAAACCCGCCCGAGACCGAGCGCGCACCGCGCGGTTCGAAGGCTCCACGCGCACATTGTGAAAACCGCACGCATCCCCCACCGGACGGAACGTCACCGTATACTGCGCGCGAATTTCCTGCTCGATTTCCGCAAACACCCGCTCCGACTGCTCATATTTCTTCAGGAAAAACACGCGGCCGCCGGTGGCTTCCGTCAGCCTTGCCAGATTCGAGTCGCCCCAATGAGCATCTCTGAGATCGTGCGCCGCGACGGCATAGATGACCAGATCCGATTTTTGCGCAGCCGCGATCGCGTCATTGAGAGAACGAAGACTGTAAGTGTCGTCTCCATCGCTGAGCAGCACCAGCACGCGCCGGGTGGCAGCGCGCTCACGATCACGCGCCGGAAGCAACTCGGCAACCTTGGAGATCGAGTCGAACAGCGCGGTCAGCCCCGCGGAATGCAGCATTCCGATCCGTCGTAACGTCTCCGGAGAGGACGCATCCCCACTCGATTCCATCTCGGTCCGGGTCGAGAACACCACCACCGCGCTTTCATCCACGCCAGGCCGCACGACCCTTCGCAGAAACTCGCCCGCGGCGTCCCGCTCCGAAGCAAACCCCTTGGTCATGGAATCGCTGGCATCGATCATGAACAGCAGCCGCAGCGGCAGGTTTTCATCCCTGTAAAGGCCGGTGATGCCTGCCACCAGCCGCCCGTCCTGATAGACGGAGAGCTGATCTCTTTGCAGATCTGGCACAGGCCGCCCATTTTGGGAAGAAAGATGGAATCCAACCCGTACTTCCTGCACGGTCTTTCGGATGGTCATCTCCGCCTGGGTATCTAGCGGCTTCCCTGCCCCTGACACGGGATCCGCGGCGGCCGCCGGCCAAGCGAGCAGGGCAAGAGAAAGTGCAAGCGAAACAACCCGTTCCAGCATAAGCAAACCGCCGCGCGCGAGCAGAATCCGCGCTCGTGGAGTTGCTTAGCTCATCGGAAGAATACGACCCTCCGCTTACGACTTTCGCACGTTCAAGCGTTACGCCAGTCTTGCCGACCGGTTACCTCCCGAAGCTAGCCCAACCCCCTTCCTCTCCGTTTCGAATCCGTACTCCACCCAGCTACAATGGTTGCCGTGAAGCCAACCATCTTTGCCGTGGAAGACGACCCCGATATCTCGCGCCTGGTGCGTCATCATCTGGAGGGCGCGGGCTTTAACGTGCGCCTGTACTCCACCGGAAGCGTGGTGGTCGCGGATGCGGAGCGGCAGCGGCCCGCCCTGTTCCTGCTGGACATCATGGTGCCCGGCAAGGACGGCCTGGAACTCTGCCGGCAAATCCGGCAATCAGCCTCACTCGCGGCCGTGCCCGTGATTTTCCTGACGGCCAAGAGCAGCGAAGCCGATCGCGTGCTGGGATTGGAGTTGGGTGCCGACGACTACATTCCCAAGCCTTTCAGCCCCCGGGAGCTGGTCGCGAGGGTGAAGGCAGTGATGCGCCGCTTCGAGCGGCCACTCCCGCCCCTGCCGACCAAGGTCGATGAAATCCTGATTGATCCCAACGCCATGACGCTTACCGTCCGGGGCAAGATCGTTCCCACCACCGCCACCGAGTTCCGCCTGCTCGATTACTTCATGCGTCACACCGGACGGGTCTTTACGCGCGACCAGTTACTCGACTCTGTCTGGCGCGATACGGCCTACGTCACTCCTCGATCGGTGGATGTTTATGTCCGGCGCATCCGCGAGAAGATCGAGCCTGATCCAGAAAACCCCCGCTACCTTATGACGGTCCGTGGGGCCGGCTATCGCTTCGAGGTTGGGCGTTGAGAAGGCGGATATTCTTCAAGTTGATGTTGGTCTTCCTGCTCGTGATCGGCGCCACTGCCATCACGGTCGAGGTGGCCGTCCGTTCCGCATGGGAGCGCACCCTGCGCGATCAGATCGAGCGCAATCTCAAGCAGAAAACCCTGATGTTCGCCCATCGCGTGGAGAACGACCGGCAGCATTCTCTGGCCGATATCGCAGCCCAGGAAGGGCAGGCAGCGGGCGCCCGAGCCACCATCATTGACCCAACGGGCCGCGTGCTGGCCGATTCGCAGGCCGAACCCGCGGCCATGGAAAACCACGCCCAGCGCAAGGAATTCGTTGCCGCCCTGGGCGGTGAACTCGGAGTAGACCAGCGCACCAGCCACACGATTGGCATTCCTTTCCTGTATGTGGCCGCTCCGGTCTCCGGAGGCGCGGTACGATTCGCCTATCCGCTCTCGGAGATCGAGACCACCCGCAACACGGTTGTGCGAGCGCTGCGTTGGGGATCGCTGACCGCGTTCCTGTTTGCCGTGATTGTGGCAGCCGCGGCTTCCCAATACGTCACCCGGCGCCTGCGCAGGATTGTGGCTTTTGCCGAGAGTGTTGCGGGCGGAGACCTTACCGCCAGGATCGCCTCCCCTTCCGGCGACGAAATCGGGCAGGTAGCGGCCGCTCTCGACAAGACTGCTCGCCGTCTGGAAGAAAGCTTCGCGCGCGTGCAGACCGGTCAACGCGAACTCGAAACTTTGCTGAATAGCATGCAGGATGCCGTGATCGCGGTCGGCGCCGACGGCCGCGTCCAATGGGCAAATCGCGGCATGGACCGTCTTCTCCCATCTCCGCACCGTCTGAACGCGCCCGTCATTGACAGCGTTCGCGACCCCGACTTTCTGTCCGCCATTCAGGGAGCTACCCAGAAACACGCCGTGACCTCGGCCCGTTCTATCACCATCGTCCCCGGCCGGACCTTTGACGTCACCGCGGCTCCCATGCCTGGGGGCGGAGCAGTGGCTGTGTTGCGCGATCTCACCGAGACCGAGCGTATGGAAAAAACCCGGCGCGATTTCATCGCCAACGTCTCGCACGAACTCCGCACGCCCCTGACCTCCATCCAGGGCTACACCGAAACTATTCTCGACGGCGCACCGGAGAACAATCACGTCCGCGAGTTCCTCGAGATCATCCGCAAGAATGCCACGCGCATGTCACGCCTCACCGAGGACCTGCTCACGCTCGCCCGGGTGGAATCCGGCGAGCAGCGTTTCGACACTCAGCGGGTCGGTCCCGAGGAACTCCTGGGGGATGCCCTGGAGAGTTTCCGCGAAATGGCACGATCGCATGGAGTAGATCTGGTAAAGGAAAGCACCGCTGCTTCCGCCGACGTGGATGCCGATCGGGAGGCGATCCACCAGGTCTTTTCCAACCTCATCGAAAACGCATTGAAGTACGCAGCGACCGGAAAAAGGGTTGTGCTCGGAGCGCGCGAGGCGTCCGGCGCCGTCGAGTTCTACGTCCGCGACTTCGGCCCCGGGATCTCATCCGAGCATCTGCCCAGGCTTTTCGAGCGCTTCTATCGGGTGGACAAAGCCCGCTCCCGCGAGTCCGGAGGCACCGGGTTGGGCCTGGCTATCGCCAAACACATCGTTCTAGCCCACGGTGGCGCCATCCGCGCCGAAAGCGAGCTTAACCACGGCTCCAGCTTCCTGTTCACCCTGCCCCTGTCTTCCCAGCCCTAGCCGGCTTGCTCGCGTTTATGTTTTGTCATCCCGAGCAACGCGAGGGATCTGCAGTTTGCTGAAGTCGAGACAAGCTGCGGAATCCTCGTCACCCCCAACCCGCCCACCGGCTCCGATCTGCTCTTCGCGGCAAGAATTTACATCCTTTTAATCCGCTGGGAGATCGATCAACATAGAATCAAGCTGGAAGCTTTCTCGCGAGCTTGTGAAGGGAAAATCGGACCAAGTCAGCAATCAGACTCCGGCGCCGATCAAGGTCTGTCTTATGAGCACTGCCAGCATGAAAGTCCCGGTTCCTGATTCTTCCTGTGCTCAGCTGGTCCGACGAACGGTTGAGGCTTGCGAACTGGCGCGGGAGGCGGCTGCGATTGCCGCCGAAGGCATCGCCACCGGTTCCATGGCGCGCTTGAGCAACATCCGTCATTGCGAGAAAGAGCTCGACGAGCTCGACCGGGAAATTGACTCCGGCGTGACTGCGGCCATCACCCAGGTCCCCGAAACTGAGACCCGCCAACTGCTCGCCTGCATGAAAGCCATGATCGGGCTGGAGCGCATCGGCGACTTGCTGTTAAGCTTCGCCAACAGCGCGCAGTCCGTTGGCAGCCGGCTCGATTCCCAGGACGCCCGCGACCTTACTCAGATGGCCACCGTCTTGGAAAAAATGTTGTCCGACGTCGCCCACTCCTTTTCTCACCACGATGTCAAGAAAGCCATCGACGTCCTGCGCGCCGATGCCGAGATGGACCGACTGCGCAACCTGATCTTCCTCCGCCATATCGAGAATCCGGAGAATGTGGCACGCCAGGCCAGCCTCCAGGTGGTCTTCATGACCCAGTCTCTGGAGCGCGCCGGCGATCACGCCAAGAATCTCGCCGAGGAGGTCTGCCACTTCGTCAGCGGACGCAGCGTCCGTCACCTGCTCATGGCCTACGACAAGCCCTTCGAACAGATGTTTCTGGACTGGCTCCGCCATAAGGACGAGCAGGCGCGGTAGCGTCTCCGCATACTTTTTATCCCGACCTCGGGCACGCTCTCGGCTTTTTCTTGCCAACCACGTGGTGTATCGCGGCGTGGGTCCCTTTCACCCCATCTTGCCCCCTCGTGCTTGACAGCAACAGGGCGGACAGCGAGACTCGGTGAAAGTCCTGCAAAACGCCCTTCGACGGTTGGACGGTGGTAGCGATGGCGTAGTTGCGATCTGCGATCAATGACCCGTTACCCCATCTTCGGATCTGCGCGCCCGGATGTTCCATCCCCGGCGGCAAGCGAGCCCCAGCCAACTTCGGGAAGTGCTCCTGCGGCCTCAGCCCTTACGGCCGTGCCGCCGGCAAACGGGGAACCCGCCCTGCCAGCCCATGACCTCGAGGCCGCTCTCCAGTTGCTCGTGGAACGGGCCCGCTACATCACCGGCGCCACTGGCGCCGCTCTCGCTTTGCTTAAAGATGAGGAGATGATTTGC
>Ga0182021_10000549_pt1 | contig 40523 bp, 28 predicted proteins | sample 612E3MmetaG_FD_120493 | JGI IMG/M metagenome (GOLD analysis project Ga0182021, IMG submission 120493) | Permafrost microbial communities from Stordalen Mire, Sweden - 612E3M metaG (Illumina Assembly) | ecosystem: Environmental > Terrestrial > Soil > Wetlands > Permafrost | place: Sweden...
CGTCCGCTGCTTCCGCGACGAAGATCTACGCCAGGACCGGCAGCCCGAGTTCACCCAGATCGACCTTGAAATGAGCTTTGTCGTCGAGGAAGACGTGCAGGCCGTGGTGGAAAGCCTGATGGCCGCACTGTGGAAGGACGTGCTGGGCTTGGATATCGTCACCCCCTTCCCGCGCCTGTCCTTTGCCGAAGCCACGGCTCTCTACGGCTCGGACAAGCCCGACCTGCGCTTTGGCCTACCCCTGTGCGACGTCACCGACGTGGTCCGCAAGCACAACGGCGGCAACGTGGACATGCTGCAGAAGGCGGTCGCGGCCACCGGTCCTGAGCCCGGGGTGGTCAAGGCCTGGCGTCTGCCTGCGGCCGAGGCGTCTAAGATGTCGAACGCTGAAGTCGACAAGCTGGAAGAGTTCGTCAAGGGCCTAGGCGCCCGAGGTCTGGCCCGCGCGCGCATCGGCGCGGCAGGGGCCTGGACCCGCTCGCCCATGAAGACCATGAGCGAGGCCATGCGCCAGGATCTGAACGCGGCCGCGGGTCTGCAGGAAGGCGATCTCTTCTTCCTGCAGTTCGGGACGCGCAAGCTGGTCAACACCGTGCTGGGCGGCCTGCGCTTGCATGTCGCCAACAAGCTCAACCTGATTCCCAAGAACCAGTGGAAGTTCGCCTGGGTCACCGAGTTCCCGCTGCTCGAGCGCGCCGACGACGGCAAGCTGGTGGCGTCCCACCACCCGTTCACTTCGCCCATGGCCGAGGATCTCGACAAGCTGGAGAGCGCGCCGGCGGAAGTGCGCGCGCGAGCCTACGATCTCGTGCTCAACGGCAATGAGATCGCCGGCGGCAGCATCCGGATCCACCGTGGCGACATTCAGTCTCGCGTGTTCAAGGCCATCGGTCTCAGCGAGGAAGACGCCCGCGCCAAGTTCGGCTTCTTGCTGGACGCCTTCCGCCACGGGCCCCCGCCCCACGGTGGAATCGCGGCCGGGCTAGACCGGCTGGCCATGCTCCTCTGCGGTGCGGATTCACTACGCGATGTGATCGCGTTCCCCAAGACGCAGAAGGGGACCGACCTTTGCACCGAGGCGCCGGCGCCGGTATCCGGCAAGCAACTGGAAGAGCTGCACATCGCACTCACCCACGTCGAGTCGTAGGCACCAGTCCCTACACGCAAAACGCCAGGGTGTACTGTTTAGCAGCCGGACCCTACTCCACAGAGACGTCGGTGAGACAGTAGGCGAATGGTCGGTCCAGGTACGCGTCGCTCCCGACCAAGGCAGCGACTCGTCGGACCAGCATGCCTGACGTGGCGTAGGTGCCGGTGTTGTCCCAGCATTTCGTGTTGCACTAGGTAGTGGGCATGGGTGTCCAGCTTGTCGACCAGCGAGCGCAGACAAGCCACGCCCGAATTGCGTGATGGCAAGAGACCGGTTCGCGGTTCGAGTGAGGCCTGTCAGAGCGGTACAGCGCCTACATTACACTACAGCGTCGCACCACGATCCTAGCATCGCACGTGACAGACAGCGTCCAGTAGCTGCGAATAGACGTGCGCACCTAGCAATGCGCCTACACGGACATCTGCGTCTTGCCATCGCACTTGGTGCGAAAGCAACTACGCGCTGGGAAGCGATACCGCGACAAGACAATAACAGAATCAACATGTTGGCGTGTCATACCTCGTGGCACGGCCCGTGCTTGGAGTGGCGGCAACCTTCTTGGGAGGAGGGTCCATGTCACAAGCTCTGGCAACCGTGAACACCGCAGCGCCAGTTATTAGCAGAGAACGTGCCTTGAAGATCCTGTCCAAGTCCCTGTACCGGGACTTGCGCCAGAATGGCTACGAGCCAAAGCAGATCGTTGCTGTGGCCTCTGAGCTGATCAGCCTGGTCACGTCCGACATCAAGGAGGACGCGCAGCTCATCTAGCGCGCACCTCGTTTCACATACTTTCGTAGTTAGGGGGCCCAAGGGCCCCCTTTTCTTTTGCCCAACCTCATGGTCGCGTGGGGAGCCCGCCGGCCTTCGGGACGGACAGCCCACCGTGCCCGCCCCGCGCGAGGCCGAGCGAAGCGAGCGAGGAGGAGGTGGCGGGTGGGGGGGCCGAAGGACATGGGAACCCTTTCAGGGTTCCCACGAGAGTTGTCTAATGGCCTGGAAACCAGAGCCCGTTCCGTGTAAAAGCGGTCCCTCCCATGGCGGCCAAGACCATCGCCGATCTGGACATTCAAGGCCGGCGGGTGTTCATCCGCGTGGACTTCGATGTTCCGCTGACCCCAGCCGGCGGCGTGTCCGATGCGACGCGCATTCGCGAAAGCCTACCCACCATCCAGCACGCCATCGACCGCGGTGGACGGGTGGTCCTGGCCTCGCATCTCGGGCGACCCAAGGGGAAACCGAACCCGGCGTTCTCCCTGATGCCAGTGGCGGCCTGCCTGGTCGAGCTTCTCGACCGCGACGTGGTCCTGGCCGACGAGCCGGTGGGCGACGGCGCAAAGAAGGTCGTGGCCGACCTGCGCGACGGCGGCGTGGCCATGCTTGAGAACCTTCGCTTCGCGTCGGGCGAAGAGGCCAACGACGAGACCTTCGCCCGAGCCCTCGCCGGCTACGCAGACGTCTACATCAACGATGCCTTCGCAACCGCGCACCTGGCGCACGCCTCAACCGCTGGGATGGCCAGGTTCGTTTCGGCCAAGGGCATGGGGCTGAACATGGAGCGCGAGGTGAGGTTCCTGGGACAGCTTGCGGGCGAAATCCAACGCCCGTTCGTCGCCATCCTGGGGGGTACCAACCTGTCCGACAAGACGGGCCTGCTGGAAAGCCTGCTTGGCCGTGCCGACGTGATCCTCCTCGGTGGCGCGCTGGCCAACACCTTCCTCAAGGCTCGCGGCGGCAGCCTGGGCACCTCCCGCGTGGAAGGTGAAAAGTCGGCGTGGGCGCGCGCCTTCCTGGCCAAGGCCGAGGATGCCGGGATCGAGGTTCTTCTGCCGCGCGACCTGGTGGCGGCATCCGGTTCGGATGCGCCCTCGGGCGAGGTGTTTCCCGCGATGAAGGTGCCCGACGACTTGGCGGCGCTTGACATCGGACCCGCGACCGCTGGCCAGTTCGCGGAGAAACTGGCCAGTGCCCGCACAGTGTTCTGGAATGGTCCCATGGGCGTGTTCGATTCGACGCCCTTTGCCACGGGCACCATCTCCGTGGCCAGGGCCGTGGCCGCTGTGAAATTCGGCCTGACCGTGGTAGGCGGACACGACTCGGTGGCCGCGCTTGGCCGCGCAGGCGTGTCCGAGCGCGTTACACACATTTCGACGGGCGGCTGCGCAACTCTCGAATTCATCGAGGGCAAGAAGCTTCCCGGACTTGCCGCAATTGAGTCCTAGGGTAGAAAGGAGCCTCTCATGTCTCAACCTCGTGTTCCCCGACCGCTCTTTTGCGGAAATTGGAAGCTGTGGGGCAGTCTGTCCGAGTCAGTCACTCTGGCCACGGGCGTGCGCGACACCACCGCCGGCCTCACCACAGTTGACGTGGCCGTGGGCCCCGGTTTCGTGGCCCTGGCCACGGTAGCCGAAAAGCTCAAGTCCAGCGCGCTCGGCGTGGCGGCCCAGGACGGCTACTGGGAAGTCAAGGGTGCCTTCACCGGCGAGGTGGCCATGGCACAGATCGCAAACGCGGGCGCGCGTTACGTGATCATCGGCCACTCGGAGCGGCGTCAGTTCTTTGCCGAGACCGACGCGAGCGTGGCCCGCAAAGCCAAGGCCGCCCTCGGCGTGGGACTGATCCCCATCATTTGCATCGGCGAAACCCTGGCCGAGCGCGACGCGGGCCAGGCGCTGGCGCGCGTGGCGAGCCAACTTGACGGCGCCACCCGCGAGCTTTCTGACGCCGAGTTGGTCAAGGTCGTGATTGCGTACGAGCCTGTGTGGGCCATCGGCACGGGCCGCAACGCCACGCCCGATCAGGCGCAAGAAGTGCATGCGGCCATCCGCGCGCAGCTGACTTCGCGCCTGCGGGCAAAGGCGCAAGAGATCCGGATTATCTACGGTGGCAGCGTCAAGCCGGACAATGTGGCCAACCTGATGGGCCAGAAAGACATCGACGGCGCACTGGTTGGCGGCGCGTCGCTGACTGTGGAATCATTCGCCAAGCTCGTAAAGGAAGGGACTTCCGCGTGTATAACTTCTTGACTGGTCTGCACGTCGTCGTTTGCATCTTCTTGATGCTGGTGGTTCTCCTCCAAGCCGGACGCGGCGGAGGCATGGGCATAGCCTTTGGCGGCAGTGGCGGCAGCCAGTCCGTGTTTGGCTCGTCCGGAGGCGCGAACTTCTTGACCAAGATGACTGCGGTCTGCGCCTTCATCTTCTTCGCCAATTCGTTGACCCTGGCCTACATGTCGAGCCAATCCGATTCGCGGCGCTTGCAGAAGATCGCCGAGAAGAAGTCGGCCGACAAGAAGACCGAGGATGCGAACAAGGCCAAGTTGTCGAGCGCGTTGGACAAGGCGCGCGAAGAGGCCGAGAAGTCCAAGTCGGTCATGCCCGATGCCGCACCGGGTGGCGCGCCTGCCACCGCGACCGAGACGGAGATCAAGGTGACCGACGAGAAGCCGGTCGTGCCCGCTGCGGTCGAGAAGCCGACGACGGTGAAGATTGTGACCCGGGCCAAAGTGCCGGCCAGCGAGAAGGTCGCGCCCGCCGACAAACCAGCCCCGGTCAGAAAGGCTGCCCCAGCCCCGAAGCCAGCCCCGACCGAGGAGGCTGCCCCAGCCCCGAAGCCGGCCCCGGCCGAGGAGGCTGCCCCAGCCCCGAAGCCAGCCCCGACCGAGGAGGCTGCCCCAGTCCCGAAGCCAGTCCGGGCCAAGAAGGCGCCACCCGCTGAAGAAGAGGCACCGGTAGCGCCGGCCCCGCCGCAGCCGTAGACTAGCCGAATGCCATTGATCCCCTTCGTCAAGGCCGAGGGGCTAGGGAATGATTTCCTCGTGGTGGACTTGCGGCCAGGAAAGCCGGCGGCGGGGAATGCATCCGCGACTGACCCCGACGTGGTACGCGCGCTGTGTGACCGGCACTTCGGCGTGGGCGGTGACGGCGTGCTGGCCATCCTGCCGCCAGTGCAGGGCCATGCCTGCATGCGGGTCATCAACGCAGACGGCAGCGAGGCCGAAATGTGTGGCAACGGCATTCGCTGCGTGGCCAAGCTGCTCTACGAGAGGGATACCTCGCTTCGCCGTCCGGTGCTGCGCATCGATACCGGCGCGGGGCTGCTGGAATGCCGGATCGACGCTCACGACGGTCGAGTCGAGACAGTGACCGTCGAGATGGGCCGCCCCCAGTTGGACCCGCCCCAGATCCCGGTCGCGGCGCTAGGCGGCAAGCGCTTGGTGCGACGCCCCCTGCGCACGGGTGATCGTCAATTCGCCTTCACCGCCGTTTCCATGGGCAACCCACACGCAGTGATTTTCATCGACGATCCGGCAGCCGATCTGCGCGCCTTGGCCGAGGCCTGCGGACGCGGCATCGAGCACGATTCCTTGTTTCCCCGCCGAACCAACGTGGAATTCGCGCGTGTGCGGCAGGGTCCAACGGGGCTCGAGATCGATCTGGTGGTGTGGGAGCGGGGCTGCGGCATCACGCTTGCCTGCGGCACCGGCGCCTGTGCCACCGTGGTGGCCGCCTGCCTGGAAGGGCGGGCCGAACCTGACCAGGAGATTCCGGTGCACCTGCCCGGCGGTACGCTCTTCATCCGCGTGGCCAGCCAGCCCGCGCGTGATGGTTCCCCGAACTACGCCGGGGTATCCATGCGTGGACCTGCCCGCATCGTGTTCGAGGCCGAGGTGGATCCCGATCGGGTCCGCGGGCCGGCCGGCACATAGATCCTGCCGGAAGATCAGGCACGCAGGAGACGAGATGCGAAACATTCTCTGCCTCGCCCTGATTTCTGCGGGACTCGCCTGCACCAGCGCGTCTTCCAAAAAAATGAAGTGAACGCGCGGTTCAGAAGACCTTGTGGATGACCACGGGCGTTCCTGACTTCACGACGGAAGTAATGGCGGGTCCAACCTCGGTTGTCGTGAAGTCGACGCTGTTCTGTTCGCAGCGGTAGGTCCTGGGCAGCCCACTGGCCAACGCATCGCCGCGGGCGGCCACAGTGCACACGGCGTTGGTGACCGACACGTTGCGCTCGATGCTGAACAACCCCGCTTGTGAGAGGATCTGAACCGTGCCAGCGTTGGCAAAGTAGAAGCCATCCAGGACAATCACCGTCCCGCCTCGGCTCAGGAAAGTACTCATGGCGCTGGCCCAGTCCTGACCCAACTGATTGAGGGTCGCGTCTATGGCCTGCTCCTGGCCATAGACCAAGAACACGTCGTTCGCGGTGAGTTGCGTGGCCACGTCCACATCCGCCACCTCGGTCAGTTGCACCTGGCGGCCAGTGGCCAGGGCCACTTGAGCGATAGCTCCGTCCGCACCCGCGACGGCGGTCGGGTTGGCCACTCCCCTGTACGCCAGCAGGCGGACTGGGTTGGTGGGCCAGAGGAAGACCGCGTTGCCCAAGATTCGATTCATTGCTGGCCGGTTTCTCAGGTAGTCATGGCCAATGACAATCACCCGTCCCGTGCCGCCAGCCTCGCAGTGACTGTTGCTGCACAAACCACTGGCACAAGGAACGCCGCAGCCCCCGCAGTTGTCGGGATCAGACGCGATGTTGATGCATTGCTGCCCACAAACAGTCTCTTCCAAAGCGCAAAACAGACACGTGCCGCTTATGCACACGTTGGATGTGCAAATAGTGTTGCAGCTGCCACAGTTCTCGTAGTCGGACATCAAGTCCACGCACTCGCCGTTGCAGATGGCCATTGGCTCCAAACACTGAAGCGGTCCGGCATCGTCCCAAGCCCCGTCCGCCTGGGTTCCGCTCGCGTCCGACGGGGCCGCATCTTCGGAGTTGGCGTCGTCGGTTGCGCCGCCGTCCTCAAGCAAGGCGCCGGTCTCATCGTCAACCCCGGCATCCGCGCAAACGACGCAAGGCAAATGGAAATCACCCTTGCCAGCGTCACTTGTGGCTGCACCGTCCCCGCCCAGATCGGAACCCATGCCCACAGCGTCCGCCCACGGAGCGCCGTCGACTTCGGCCGCCGCCCCGCTGTCATCGCCGTTCGGGTTCGAGGCTCCTGCGTCGCCCGTCATGCTCTCTGGTGCATCAGCGCCCACCGGTGGCACGGAGCCGTCCCCCTGCCCTTCGCCGGCGTCACCCAGCCCAGCCTCCCCGTTTGAAGGAGCGTCTGCTTGGTTTCCACCAACCTCATTTTCATCGCCGTCGGTGGCCGGCTCTCCATCCGCGGCCACGCCGGTCTCCCCCGCTTGCGCGTCCGCATCGAACTCGGGCTCACCGGGGCTGCCATCAAGCAGCGTCACGTCTCCGCCGTCCGCCTCTTCTCCGGCATCGAGAGAAGCACACGACCCGGCCCGGACGCACTTGCCGCCACAGGGTGCATATCCCCGTGCGCATTGCGTTCCCACGATCGGGTCGAGGCACGCCGGCAAGGCGAGCAACCCCGCAACCGCAAGAACCAGGTGCACTCTCATGGCTCCAGCCCTCCAGCTTGTGCGTGCCGGGGCGGTTGGGTGGAATCCTCGCTCTTGCCGCGCTCTTCGACCTTCTTGATGATCGCGAATTCGACTCGGCGGTTCTCTCGATCGGCCTCTTCGCTTTCTCCCTGCACGTGCAACTGCTTGCGCCCAAAGGCTGCGGTCAAGAGCTTGTCGGGCGGGAAGCCCATCTCGACCAAGACCTTGCGCGCCCGCTGGGCCCGTTCCTGGCTAAGCCAGTCGTTGAACGCATCCGGGCCCCGGCGATCGGCGTGGCCTTCAATGACCAGGTGGTCCCATTCGGGATGCTGCTTCCACAAATTCAGCACCGCCGCCAAAGCCGGCCGACCCGCGGTTCGCACCCGAGCCCGGTCGGTATCGAAGAGCACGTGCTCGGTCAGCAGAATGCGGTCTTCCTTGACCACGATGGGCGCCTCGTCCGGGCAACCGTCTTCGTCGTCGACCCCGTTCACCGTCTCCGGTTCGTTGGGACACTTGTCCAGCACGTCGGGAATTCCGTCTTTGTCGTTGTCGGGATCCGGGCAGCCGTCCTCGTCTTCGAATCCGTCTTTGTCCTCGGGCTCGTCGGGACACTTGTCGAGGTCGTCGGGGATTCCATCGCCGTCCCGATCGAGAACCTTGGGCTTGGCCACGACCACCGCGACCGGAACCACAATCGGCGCAGGCCTGCGTGAGTCGTGCATCACGATCTCGACGCCCAGCAGGGCCAACTGGCCGTCTGCGCTGTCGAGCGCGCTGGATGGCTGTACCACATGCAGGTAGCGCGCCGACGGGCCAAAAATCCATCCTCCCCGCCTGAAATTCCAGCCAATCGCCGCCTCACCCACCGCGCGCACCAGTCTCCCGGTCAGCCCAGGACCCGCCCCCATCTCGATCCAAAGACCGGTGGCACGCGAATCGGGTTGGCGCCCGGCCAGGGGTCGAAATCTACCGGTAGCGGACAGCACCATCAGGCCGCCCATTGCAGGATCGCGAATCGCCCGATCCGAAGGCGGAGCGCCATTGGAGAGAAAGCCGCCGCGCAGGCGCAGCCCCAGCAGGGTCCAACGTCCGACTGGCAAGCTCGCGGAGATGGCCGGCATGGTGCCCGCGCCGAAACGGTCCCGTAGCGGTTCACTGAGAGGAATCGCAACCGGCGCTTCCACACTGACCACGGTCTTGCGCAAAGCCTGCGCAGCATCGGCCAAAGCCGCAACTGGCGCAGCCCAAACGGGCAGCACCGCTGCAAACGCAGCCGCAAAGATGGCGAACTTCATCCTGAAGCTCATTCGCCGCGTTTGGCGAAGATCTTAAGGGTCGATCTAGATGGGAACCCTGGGAGGGTTCGCTTCGCCCTTCGGCCCCACACCCGCCGCCTCCTCCCCGCTCGCTTCGCTCGGCCTCGCCAAACCCTCCCGCGATGGTACGCCGCCGGCGCAGCCGGCGGGCTCCCCACGCGGCCAGGGTGGGAGCGCGTCACCAGCGTGACCGCGTCAGGCTCAGAAGAGGCTGCCCTGCCCGCTCGGGCCGGTGCGGCCAGTCGACGGGAGCGGGATCTTCATGTGTTCGTAGGCTTGGCGCGTAACCTGACGGCCACGCGGGGTGCGCACGAGGAAGCCGTGCTGGATGAGATATGGCTCGTGCACGTACTCCAAGGTGTCGCGATCTTCGGCCAGCGCCGCCGCCAGCGACTCGATTCCGGCCGGGCCGCCGTCGAAGCGCTCCATGATGGCGCGCAGGAGCCGGCGATCGCCCTCGTCAAGTCCCAGCTCGTCCACGCCCAAGCGGCGCAGGCCATAGTCGGCCGCCTCGCGCGTGACCCGGCCGTCGCCGCGCACCTCGGCGAAGTCGCGTACCCGGTTGAGCAACTTGTTGGCGATGCGAGGCGTGCCGCGTGCCCGACGGCCGATTTCCAGCGCGCCTTCCGGGCTGAGATTGATGCCGAGAATGCTGGCTGAGCGCTTGACGATAGTGGTGAGCTCGGCTGGCGCGTAGAAGTCCAGTCGTTCGACGATGCCAAAGCGCGAGAGCAGCGGCGAGGTGAGCTGGCCGGTGCGCGTGGTGGCGCCCACCAGGGTGAAGTGCTCGATGGGCACCGTGATGGCGCTGGCGCCCGCGCCCACGCCGGTCACAATCTCGATCTTGAAGTCCTCCATGGCCGGATAGAAGCTCTCTTCAATAATCGGCTGCAGCCGATGGATCTCGTCCACGAACAGCACATCGCCGCGGCCCAGGGAGGTGAGGATCCCGGCGAGGTCGCCCTTGCGCTCCAAAGCCGGCCCTGAGGTCACGCGCGCCTGGGTGCCCATCTCGTGCGCCAGCAGGTGCGCCAAGGTGGTCTTGCCCAGACCAGGAGGGCCAGACAGAAGCACATGGTCCAACGTTCCGCCGCGCTTCTTGGCAGCAGCCACGTAGACTTCCAGGTTCTCGACCACCTTGCGCTGCCCCACGAACTCAGAGAACGACGTCGGCCGCAGCGCCACGTCCAGCGCCTTCTCCTTGGCCGAATCTGCCTCGGGCGACACCACGCGCGCAGGGGACTCGGGCGCGCCCGGTGCCGGTCCGTCGTCATGCCGCTTGCGCGCCATCACTTCCTCCTCATGGCAGCCAGCGCTTCCTTGATGAGGTCAGGGGTGGGCTTGCTCTCGTCAAGGGCCGACAGAATGGCCTCGAACTCGCTCGCCCGGTAGCCCAATGCCTGCAAGGCGCCGTAGACCTCGCCCCGCCGGCCAGGTGGTACCAAGCCTGGCAGCGGGAAGTATCCTGAGGCCCCGCGGCCCGCGCCCGCCGGCACGCCGAGCTTGTCACGCAACTCGACCGCCATGCGCTCGGCGGTCTTGCGACCCACGCCGCGAATCCTGGTCAGGGTGGCCACGTCCGCCGCGCTGATGGCGCGCACGAGATCGCCGATGGGCAGACCAGACAGGATCGCAACCGCCACCTTGGGCCCCACGCCCTGCACGGTGAGCAGGGTTTCGAACATGCGGCGCTCCTCGGAATCGGCGAAGCCGTAGAGTTGCATCGGACCGTCCTGCACCGTGTGGGTGTGGATGAACAGACGCGCCTCGGCGCCCGGGGCCGGCAGCGCGCGCTGGGCGGCCGCGGTGACCGTCACCGCATAACCCACGCCAGCTGCCTCGATCACCACGTTGTCGGGGTTCTTCTCAAGCAAGGTACCGCGCAGCGAAGCAATCATTGGCAGGATGAGGCCACGGAGGTGAGAGGAGAGACCACGAAGGGCGTCATGCCTAGCAGCGTACCCCTGCCCGGGCTTCCCTGGCTAGTACCGCGTTTGGCGTTTGGCGATGTCAGAGATCGAGTCTTGCACTTCGCGCTGGCGTGCAGGATCATCGCGAAACTGCGACGTGCGCATTCGCGACAGGAGGCCAGGAAATCCCATGACCCAATTTGCAGCGTGACCGCTAGCCGTGATTCCCTTCGTATTGCTGGCGGCTGCGTTGGCCGTGCTGTATTTCCCGCTTGTCGCCGGTCAGATCCTGTATCAACGCGATATCGGCCGTTGGATCTTCCCATCGCGCTGGTTTCTTCACGATGCCCTCGTGCGAGGCGACGGCATGCTGTGGAACCCACTGCAAGGACTGGGGCTGTCCACGCTGGCAAGTCCACTGAATGAGCTCACCTATCCGCTCAATGCTGGTTTCTTCTTTTCGTCATCGTCCCATCTGACAAGCTGGTGGCTCTTGCTCCACCTGGTCATCGGTGGGGTCGGGATCATGATACTGGCCCGTGCCCTCGGGGCCCGCTCCCCCATCGCCATGCTGATCGCGGGAATTGCCTGGTGTTTCTCGGGCACTTGCACCGGTGAATTCACCGCCGGGCTTCTGCTGGTGGCGGGCGCCTACTTGCCGTGGTGTGGACTGGGATTCATCCACCTGGGCCGCGTGGTGCGCACCGGAGCCAACACGGGCGCTTGGCTCGATGCCATTGCCAGGGCTACTGTCCCCGTCGCTCTTGCCTTTCTGACCGGAGAGGTTTTTCTGGCAATCGTGGCAATCGGGTTTGGCCTGACAGTCACGCTGGCAGACCCTGAGCGCGGCGCGGTTGCACCTGATGGGCGCCGTTCGCGCGCGGGGAGATTTGTGCTGTCCGCAACGCTCTCGCTGGCGCTGGCAGCGGGAATTGCCGCAGTCGTCATCGTTCCGGCACGACTAGTCGCGCAGGGCAACACCCGCGGAGATCGGTTGGCGCGGGCCACCGCCGAGGTCGGCTCGTTCCACCCACTGCGTCTGCTGGAGCTGGTGGCGCCGGGGTCCATGGGCGATCCCTACGCCGACTACGTCGCCGGCCCCTGGGTGGGGGAAAGGGAACTCGACCACAGGCCCGTCGTCTACGGGTCCTATCTCGGTGCCAGCGCGATTGTGCTTGCCAGCTTTGCCTTCGGTCGCCGTCGGCGAGGGCCGCTGATCCTCGCTCTCGTCGCCCTCTCTGCCCTCCTGTTGGCGCTGGGACGGCACACCCCGTTGCATGCCGTCTTGCGCGCCTTGATTCCACCCCTGGCCTTCATGCGAGGTCCGGAAAAGTACATCATCGTCACAGTGGCGAGTGTGTCTCTGCTCGCCGCTCTGGGGCTGCAGCGACTCCATTCCAGTGCGGTTTGGCTCCGCTCAATTCCCTGTGCGGTTCCCTTGGCTGCGCTGGCCGTGTTCCTGCCTTTCGTTCCCGCCGTCATGGTTGAACCCGTCCGCCACGGGGCCTTGGCGGGACTTGGCGCCGCTTTGGCCATGGCCGCGACGGCTTGGTTGGCCAGACGTCGTCCCCGACTCGCGGTCGCTTTGGCCGCCGCCCTGATGACGGCCGACCTGGCCGCGGCGGCCCGGCCCCTGCAGAATTTCGGCCCCAGCAGCCTGCTTTGCGAATGGGTGCCGGCGGCCACCGCGATTCGCGCCGATGCGCGTGGGCGTGGCTTGCGCGCTCCCCCTCGCGTGCACCGTTCGCTTGATGTGGATGCCGCCATCGCACGAATCGCGCCGCCTCGTACGGTGGAAGAGGTACAGCGCAATCTCTTGCGTACCCTAATGGACAACCAAGCCACCGTGTACGGGATTGGCGTGGTGCCAGGCTACGACGCCGCGATGCCGCGTTCATTGGGCACCCTGTGGACCGAGGGCCAGCAGCACGTGAAGGGTTTGCTGCGCCTCACTGGGGTCGAGTATCTGATTTCCGGCATTGGCGATCCGTCGCTGCCCACCCCGGACGGTCTGGATCCGATGATGGACCCTTTACCGGGGACGCGCCTTTTTCACGTCAAGGACGTGCTGCCCAGGGTGTACCTGGCGGGCACAACCCGCATCTTGCCCGACCAAGCCGCCCGCTCGGCGGTGTTCGACCCCGAAGTGGTCGCGGGTCACCAGGCGATTCTTGCCCCCCATCCCGAGGCGCCGACTATCGCCTCCGACGCTGAATCCGCCGAACAAACTGTTCGCGCCTGTGAGTTGGAGTCCTTCGGCAATGTGCGCCTGGTTGCCCATTGCCAAGCAACTCGACCGGGTGTGGCTGTGTTCCTCGAACAATTCGCCGCCGGGTGGAGCGCTTCGCTCGATGGTCGGCCAACACCGGTCCTGCGGGTGAACCTGGCCATGCGCGGAGTCCGGTTGCCCCCCGGAGCCCATCGCATTGTCCTTTCCTATGAACCGCCAGGGTGGAGGGCCGGTATTGCCCTCTCCATGATGTCGCTTTCGATCCTGGTTGCTCTCTTCTTGGCGGGCCGGCTTCGCGGGCGGACTCTGGCTCAGCCTTTGGCCGAGGGGAGATAGTCGAACCAGTCAAAATCAGCGGGTACGGTGCAAGGCCGGCCTCGGCCGGTGGCGTACATGCCAATCACCACACCGCAGAAGTGCATCGGCCCGCGGCGCGTGATGGTTTCAGCGGACAGCGCCCGGGCCGGCACCTGACCAAGCAGGACGCGGCCACGTCCGGTTCCCGCCAGGATCTGGTAGTGATCATTCTCGGCACGAACGCAGAGTTCGATGGAACCTGGCGGGATCGACGCGCGACCCAACACGCGCGACACACCCCCGGTCCGACGCAGGGCCACCACTTCGCGTCCGGCTCGGCCCAGTCGTACAGCCACATCGAGATGAAAATCCTCGCGCGCACGCACGGACAACCCCGCCTCTTCACCCGGCTGCTGTGGTGAAAAATCCAGCCGGGTCTTGCCGGACATGGTGAAGTGCTGCTGACGGCGACCCACGAAGGCAACCGGCCCCACGTCGTCCAGGCTGCCGGGCGCGCCCCACAGCCGCAGGTGCCCTGCCCTCTGCCTGAGAGTGATCGCGCGGTCAGGCGGATTGCGCACGTGTACCCAAACCGGGTCGAGGACAACGCCATCGAAGTCGTCACGCGCCGGCGGTGGAGCAAAGAGATACGGCGACAATTCCGGGGCTGCCATTTCCAGTTCGACCTGTCCGCGTTCGCCGATAGTCGGCCAGCCGTCGTCGGAGAAGCGCACCGGCGCCAGGAAAGTCTCGCGGCCGAGGTGATGGTGGCGGCCGGAACGCGGCCGCACGCCCAGAAACACCGCCCACGCGCTGCAGTCGTCGAGGGTCACCATGTCGGCGTGCCCAGTGGCCTGGATGGGATGCCTGCGACGGTGGCGGTGGCTAAGGACAGGATTGTGCGGGCAGGGCACAAAGGGTCCGAACGGCGAATCCGCCCGCGCCGCGACCTCACAGTGGTCGTAGGCCGTGCCGCCCTCGGCAGCCAGCAGATAGGTGCGGCCGTGCAGATCATAGAGGTGCGCCCCTTCGGGCCAGACTCCGCCCGTGCCCCGCCAAATCACCCGCATCGATCCCTTCAATCGACCCCGGCCAAGATCCAGTTCGGCCTGCTCAATCACCGGATGATCGAAGTCAGCCCCTTCTCCGTCGTGGCCGTAGTAGACACGGCCGCGGTGGAAGAACAACGACGGATCAAAGCCGCCCTCGTCGATCCAAACCGGATCCGACCAGGGGCCCTCGGGGCGACGGGCGGTTACCAGGAAGTTTCCCCCGCCGCCCACATGCGTGGTTACCAGGAAGAAGCGACCGCGAGAATAGCGCAAGGTCGGCGCGTAGATCCCGCCCGAACTGGGCGTGCCGGTCAGGTCAAGCTGGCTTCGGCGCGCCAGCACATGGCCAAGCTGTTGCCAGTGCACCAAATCGCGGCTGTGAAAAATGGGAACTCCCGGGAAGTACTCGAAGCTGCTGGTCACCAGGTAGAAGTCGCGCCCAACCCGGCACAGGCTGGGATCGGGATAAAACCCGGGAAGGATCGGATTGCGAAAAGTGCGGCTGGGTGACAGAGGCATGGGCCTTGGATGAATCTCCTCCAACAATCCGGCTACCTGATTTCACCACAGAGTGCGCAGAGAACACAGAGGGTACGGACGCTGAAAGGGTTAGGATCCAAGATCGGAAACCTGGCCTTTCCGGTCTCTGTGACCTCTGTGGTGAAAAAGCATTCTCTGCAGGCCACGGCCCTACCCCTTGACCGCGCCCGAGGTCAGGCCGCTGATGAATTCCCGCTGCAGGGCAAAAAAGAGCACCGCAGGGGGAATCATGGCCAGAGCGGTTCCGGTCAAGAACACACCCTGATCGTGCCTGAATTCGCCGAGGTACAGATTCAGCACCACTGGCAGGGTGAGCTTGTCCTGGCTGTGCAGAAACACATTGGGAGCAAAGAATGCGTTCCAGTTGCCCAGGAAGCAAATCAGGCAAAACGCCGCGGCCATGGGCCGCACCAACGGCATCACCAGCCGAAGATAGATGCCGAACTCGCCGCAGCCATCCAGACGTGCGGCATCTATCATCTCGTTGGGCACGGCCAGGCACGCCTGCCGAAAAAGAAAGATGCCATAGGTACCGACCATCCCAGGAATGATAAGGCCAGCCAGTGAATCCACTAGCCCCAGATCCACCACCATCTTGTAAAGTGGCGCCAGCAGCAAGACAGAGGGAATCATCATGGATCCGAGCATGAACAAGGTTAGCGCTGTCTTGCCGCGAAACTCGTACTTGGCCAGGGCGAATCCGCCCAACGAACAAAAGAAGATCTGTAGGACCGTCGTGCAGGTGGCGTACACAGTCGAATTGAGCACGTACTCCCAGAAATACACCGGGCCGGTCAGACTGGGCCGCCCCTTGAACAACTCGCGAAAGTTGTTGAGGTTGAGCGTCTTTTCCGACCACTGCTCCACTGGGGGCAGGAAGATGTACTCGTTGAGCACCGAGCGATCCTTGAACACCGCTGCCACCAGCCAGGTAAAGGGCACGAGCACCACCACCGCGCCCAGGCCCAGCAGCGTCCAGCGAGCAAAGCGAGACGCAATCTGACGCCGACCCAGCACCCGCAGCACGACGAAGGCCACAAACAGCGCCAAGAGTAGAATCTGCAGGAGGTTCATTGTCTAAATGACTGATCGTTATGTGCGGACCGCGGCATCTGGGATGGGCCTGAATTGCGGTGTCTTCATTCTCGGTTCCCCACGCGGCGCCGCACAACGGCAATCCGGAAGCTCACGGGGAACTCGGCTCGCATACTTCTCTTCTCTCCCTCCGGGAGAGGGGAGAAGAAAGTGCTTGTCCTCGAATCATGGCCGGTCATTTAGTCTTCCTCGGCGATGCGGCCCAGCCGGATCTGAATCAGGCTAATGACAAAAATGATGATGGCCACCACCCAGCCCACCGCAGAGCCCAACCCCAGGTCGCCGGACCTGAATGCCATGTAGTTGAGGTAGGTGATGAGTGTCAGTCCAGCGTCGTTGGCCCCGAATCCGTAACTCTCACTGAGCAGGGTCAACGGCAGCTCGAAGAGCTGGTACGATCCAATCACGCTCATGATGACGACGAAGATCACCACGTGGCGCATCGAGGGCAAGGTCACGTGCCAGAAGATCTGCCAGGGACTGGCCCCATCGATACGCGCCGCCTCCTGCAGGGTCTTGTCAACGGTCTGCAACGCCGCAAGGAAATAGATCATGTTGAACCCCACCCACAGCCACAGCGAGGTCAGCACGATGGCCGGCATGATGAGCCGAGACTCGGAGAGCCAGCGCGCCTCCAGTCCCCAGTGTAGGACCATCTGGAAACCCCGATTGATGAGGCCGTAGCGCGGCGTGAACAGGACACTGAAGAGAATGCCCACCAGAACCTGGCCGACCAGGTTGGGCGAAAAGAACACCAGCCGGAAGAATCCCTTCACCCTGTCACCGCCTGAATTGAGAAGCAGCGCCAGGGCCATGGACAGCGGCAACTGTATGAAGACCGAAACCAGAGCAAACACTGTGGTATTGAACAGAGCCCGCCGGAAAGTCGAATCCGTGAACAAGAAGACGAAGTTGGCCAGTCCCACAAAGGCGTGGCTGCGCGGTCCATTAGTCTCGTAGAACGCCAGCAGAATGGCATTGACAAACGGCACGGCAAAGAACGCCGCGGTCAGCACGATATAGGGCGACAAGAAGAGATAGGGCGCCTTGCCCTTGTAGCGCGGCCGGCCCGGCGGCCGCGCTGGTCGCTGAAAAATCTTGCCGCTCATAACGTCCCCTTGGCCAGGATCTTCTCGCGCCTGGCCCGTCGGCGCACGTCTTCGGCTGCCTCGGCCAGCTCCGCCCGGATTTTCTCAAGCAAGCCGGCCTCGCCATTTTGCGAGTAGTACTGCGCGGATCGGTTGTAAGCCCGGTCCAGAGCGATTCGCCCGGCGTCGTCCACTGGGCTCGAATACACGGACGGCGCCTCGGGCGCCAGCTCTGCGTACATCTGCCCGACCCGCTGATTGGAATAGTAGGGGAAGGGCGTGGCAAACTCCGGCAGGTTCCACGCGTCCTTCAACGCCGGCAAGATGTTGGTGGCGAGAAAGCGCTCACCCAATTGGGATGTGTCGAAGTAGAGGTACTTGGCCAGCTCCCAGGCCAGGTCCGGGTGGCGCGTCTGCTTCATGATCATCAGGCCGGTGCCGCCCCACGTCGACGTGCGCCGCCCGCCCGGGGTCCACGCCGGCAGCGGCATCAGCGCCATCTTGCCGGCCAACGCCGGCGCCTCGTCGGCAAACACCCAGCTGCGCCAGTCGGGCGCCCAGTGGAACAGCACCAAGCCGTCCGTCATGGCCTTGACCACCGGCTGTCCCCAGCCGCACTCGTAACCGATTCGGTGCGGCCCGCGCGTCTGCTCGATATACCATCGAATGAGCTGCGCATTGTCCTCGGTGGCAAAAGCCACCTCGCCCTGCGGGTCGAAGACCTGACCGCCCCGCTGGAACATCAGCACCTGCAGGGCCCAGTTCCCGTCGTAGCGCATGTCGAGCATGTAGCGATCGACGATCCCGTCGCCGTTGAGATCGCGGCTCACCTGCCGCCCCACCTCGACGAATTTCTCCCAGGTGGTGAGCTTGCTCACGTCGATGCCCAGCGCCTCGACCAAGTCGCGCCGGTACGCCAGCATCACGGGATGCACGTCGTGGGGAAGCGCGTACACCCGGCCGCGTGTCGACCACAGACTGAGGCGTGACTGCACCAGGCGCTGATCCAGTCCATCGGCGCGCATCCGATCGGTCAAATCCAGCAGCCCAAAGTCCTCCGCGGGTCCGCGGGTGAAGAAGCCCAAGGATCCGGCAAACACTTCAGACAGATCGGGCACCTCGGTGCCGGCCAGGATGGCGTTTTGCAGGCGCGCCTGCAGGGAGGCCCAGTTGGCGAATTGCAGCTGCACCTTCACCCCATGGTCGCGCTCGAAGCGCGGGATGGCCTTGCGATAGGCGTCGAACTGGGCCTCGGTGTGGGTGACGATCACCAGATCGGGCCGCGCCTCGCGCGCGCGCGAAGTGACCACGCGCAGACCCACCGACACGACTGCGATGACCAGCAACCAGAAAGGTGCCCTGCCGTACGGAAAGTTGCTGACGAAACGCATAAGGACCGAAGGGGGATTTGGAAGGTCTTTTAACATTTTAACCTTCCCGCAGAAAAGGGCAGTGTTTCCCCTTCCGACCCGCAAGGCTCCGCGCTAGAGTTCCCGCCGCGCGGAGCGCGTCCCATGGCGAGCGTCGAGCTTTCCCACGTACACAAGATCTACGAAGGCGGGTTCATCGCCGTAGACGATTTCACCCTGCACATCGCGGATCGGGAATTCATCGTCCTGGTGGGTCCCTCGGGCTGCGGCAAGTCCACCACCTTGCGCATGATCGCCGGCCTTGAGGAGATCACGTCAGGCACCATCGCCATCGGCGGCCGCCTGATGAACCAGGTGGCGCCCAAGGACCGCGACATCGCCATGGTCTTCCAGAGCTACGCGCTCTATCCCCACATGACCGCGTTCGAAAACATGGCCTTCGCCCTCAGCCTGCGCCGCATGCCCAAGGCCACCATCAACGACAAAGTCCGGCGCGCCGCCGAGAAGCTGGGGATCGCGCAGCTGATGGACAAGCGGCCGCGCCAGTTGTCAGGCGGGCAGCGCCAGCGGGTGGCCCTGGGACGCGCCATCGTGCGTGACCCGCAGTGCTTTCTCTTCGACGAGCCGCTGTCGAACCTGGACGCCAAGCTGCGGGTCGAGATGCGCGCCGAGATCAAGCGGCTGCACCTGGAATTGGGCAGCACCACCGTGTACGTGACCCACGACCAGGAGGAGGCGATCACCCTTGGCGATCGAGTGGTGGTCATGAAGGACGGCGTGGTCCACCAGTGCGCCGGCCCGCTCGAGATCTATCATCGCCCGGCCAACCGCTTTGTGGCCGGGTTTCTCGGCACCCCGCCCATGAACTTCTTCGCCGGCCGCCTGGTCGACCAGGCGGGGCGGCTGCTATTCGACGAGGGTACGGCCAAACTGCCGGTGCCGGCCTGGGCCGCGCCTGCCCTGCGCGACCGCGCGCCGGGCAGCCCCGACTTGGTCATGGGCGTGCGGCCCGAGGCGCTCATTCTTCCCCGACCGGGCGATTCCGGCACGACGGACGCGGTGAGCCTGCCCATGAAGCTTTGGTTGCTGCAACCCCTGGGCGCCAAGATGGACGTATACCTAGCCACCGCCCGACACGAGCGCATCGTCGCCCATGTGGACGCGCGTGCGGGCCTGGGCGTGGGCGCGACCTTGCCGGTGACCATTGACATGGATCGCGTGCACTTCTTCGAACCCGGGGAAGCCGGTCGCACCCTCGCGAGCCACGACGTTCCGCCCGCATAAGGATTCTGGAGGACACATGGCGCGTTTCCTCGGTCTGGACGCCAGCACGCAAAGCATGTCGGCGTTGATCATCGACACGGACACCGGCGCGGTCTGCGCCAACCACAGCGTTGTGTTCGGCGAACGGCTGCCCAGGTACCACTGCCCCAATGGTTTCCTTGTGAATGATGATCCCCGGGTCATGCATAGCGATCCCCTGATGTGGGTCGAGGCGCTTGAACTGATTCTGGGAGATCTGGTCAAGGCGGGGGTGGACCTTGGCAGCGTGCGGGGTGTATCAGGGGCCGGGCAGCAGCACGGCTCGGTGTACCTGGCGCATTCCTTCGACACGGTCGGCGCCTGGTCGACCGAGAGGCCACTCCACGATCAGGTGCAACCGTTGCTCAGCCGGCGCACGTCACCGATCTGGATGGACAGCGCCACCAGCGCGGAATGCGCCGAGATCACCCGCGCCGTCGGCGGCGACGAGCGCGTGGTGGCGCTCACCGGATCGCGCGCCATCGAACGCTTCACTGGCCCGCAGATCCGCAAGTTCTACAAGGACTCGCCCGCAGACTGGGCGCGCACCTCGGAGATCCACCTGGTCAGCTCGTTCATGGCCTCGCTGCTGGTCGCCTCAAGTGCGCCGATTGACCTGGGCGATGGGGCGGGCATGAACCTGCTCGATCTCGGCACCGGAAACTGGAACCCGGACCTGCTCGATGCCACCGCGCCGGGCCTGGGAACGAAGCTGGGGCCGCCCGTGCCCTGCACCACGCGGGTGGGCGTGGTGGCCGACTACTTCGTGAAGAAGTACGGCTTCTCCCCTGGCACGCCCGTCATCGCTTTCACCGGCGACAATCCCAGCAGCCTGGTTGGTATGGGCGCCTCTCGTCCCGGCACAGCCGTCATCAGCCTGGGCACCAGCGACACCGTGTTCGCGGCCATGGCTGCGCCGCGTACCGATCCGCACGGCTATGGTCACGTTTTCGGCAACCCCGCAGGCGGCTTCATGGCGCTGGCCTGCTTCGCCAACGGCTCGCTCGCCCGCGAGAGGATCGCGCGCCGATCTGGGCTGGACTGGGACGCCTTCGCGGATGCCATCCTGAGCCGCACGCGGCCCGGCAACGGCGGCAATCTGCTGCTGCCCTACTTCGTCCCTGAGATCACACCACGCTTGCCGGCCCCGGTGGTTCGCCGGTTCGGATCAGATGCCTTTGTCAACGGCCGCGACCCCTATGCCGCCGCCCGCGCCGTGGTGGAGACGCAGGCGCTGAGCATGCGCCTGCACTCGCGCTGGATCGGCGAGGACATGGACCCCATCCTGGTGACCGGGGGCGCCTCGCGAAATCTCGGCATCTTGCGCATCATGGCCGACGTGTTCCAGGCGCGCATCGTGCCATTGCAGGTGTCCAATTCCTCGGCTCTGGGCGCCGCCCTGCGCGCGGCCCAGGCAGTGGCCGGCACGCCATGGGACGAGTTGGCCCGCCGCTTTTCTGCCCCGGCCCATCACCTTTCGGTGAAGCCGGAACCACGCGCCCGGGCTGTGTATGACGAAGCCGGCCGCGAACTGGAACGCCGGCTCAACGAGGCTCTGGCACAACCTTTTGTAAAGGGGTAAAAATAACTTCATGGTCGATTCGTTCTTTTCAGCCATCGAACCCATTCGCTACGGCGGACCCGATGCGGCGTCCGCCCTGGCCTTCCGCTACTATGACAAGGATCGCATCGTGCGCGGCAAGCGCATGGAGGATCACCTGCGCATGGCGGTGTGCTTCTGGCACACCTTTGCCTCGGACGGGAAAGACATGTTCGGCAGTGGGACTTTCCAGCGCCCGTGGCAAGGCGCGGGCGACGCGCTTGATCAAGCGAAGCTGCAAGCTGCCGCTGCTTTCGATTTCTTCTCGCGCCTGGGCGCGCCCTTCTACTGTTTCCACGATCGGGACGTATCGCCCGAGGGGCGCAGCCTGGCCGAGACGAACAAGATGCTGGATGGGATGGCTGATGTGCTGGCCGGCCACATGCAGCGCACGGGTGTCAAGCTGCTGTGGGGCACCGCCAATCTGTTCTCGCACCCGCGCTACATGGCGGGCGCTGCCACCAACCCCGATCCCGAGGTCTTTGCCTACGCCGCCGCCCAGGTGAAACACGCCCTGGAGGTGACCCAGCGTCTGGGGGGCGAGAACTACGTGCTGTGGGGCGGCCGCGAAGGCTACGAGACGCTGCTCAACACCGACATGAAGCGCGAACTCGATCAGCTCGGCCGCTTCATGAATCTGGTCGCCGAGCACAAACACAAGATCGGTTTTCGCGGACCATTGCTCATCGAGCCCAAGCCGCGCGAGCCCACCAAGCACCAGTACGACTACGACGCCGCGGCGGTCGACGCTTTCCTGCAGCGCTATGGCCTGACCAATGGCGACTTCCGCCTGAACATCGAGGCCAACCACGCCACCTTGGCCGGTCACACCTTTGAACACGAAGTGGCCTACGCCCTGGCCGCCGGCCTGTTCGGCAGCATCGACATGAATCGCGGCGACACCCTGCTGGGCTGGGACACCGACCAATTCCCCAACGACCTGGCTGAGATGTCGCTGCTGCTCGCGCGCATCCTGCAAGCGGGGGGATTTTCCACCGGCGGATTCAACTTCGACGCCAAGGTGCGCCGGCAGAGCTTCGACCCCGAGGATCTCTTCCACGCCCACGTGGGCGGCATGGACACCCTGGCGCGTGCCCTGCTGGTCGCCGACCACATTCTGACCGACGGCAAGCTGTCCGCCCTGGTGGACGCGCGCTACGCCGGCTGGAAACAGGGGCTGGGCAAAGAGATCCTCGACCGCAAGCTCTCGCTGGAACAGATCGCCGATCGGGTTAGGTCAGGCAACATCGATCCCAAGCCCCGTTCGGGTCGGCAGGAGATGCTGGAGAACGTGGTTAGCCGGTATCTGTAGACGCAGGTCGCGAACTGTCGATCTTCGGGCAGGAAGTAGCTAAGCGGTACGCCCTGGAGACAGTCGGCTACAGTTCCGTCGCCGCATGCGCACGAACATCGTGGCTGCCCACGATTCGGTAGGAGCGCACCGTGCTCTCCATGGCCAGCAGCACCGATCCGGTCAGTTCGGCGCGATCGGCCAGGGTCGAGGGAACGATGGCCACCCCGCGCGGCAGCAGGGCGTGACGCGCGACCGAGGCGCGGACCTCGTGCAGGAAAGGCTCGCCTGTCTCGATCACCGGACCGCCCAGCACGATCATCTCCGGGTTGAGGATGTTGAGCAGGAACGAGATCCCGCGACCCAAGTGCTCGCTCGCCTGGGCCAGAATCCGCCTGGCAACCGCGTCCCCTTCGGCCGCGGCCGCGGCAATGGCCGCCACGTCAAGCTGGCCCTCCACCCGGGCAAGCCGCGTCTCCTGTTTGCCCGCAATCGCCTCCTCGGCCGCGCGGATGATGGCCATGGTCGAGGCCACCGTCTCCAGGCAGCCGCGCCGCCCGCACCCGCAGGGGGGGCCGTCTTCGCTCACGGGACAGTGGCCGATCTCGCCGGAAAAGCCGCTTTGCCCGTGGAAGAGCCGCCCGTCGACCACGATGCCCGCGCCCACGCCGCTGCCCACGTAAAGCCACACGTAGGAACGCACGCCGCGCGCGGCACCCACCCGCCCCTCGGCCACCGCAGAGGCTTGCGTGATGTTGTTGACCACAACCGGCACGCGCAGCTCATCCTGCAGGATCTCGCGCAATGGCACGTTCTGCCAGGCGAGGTTGGGCGCCAGCACGCACACTCCGGTTTCATGGTCGACCAGGCCAGGCACGGTGGCCCCTGCGGCCGCGACGCGCGCCCGGGGAATCTTGGCCGCCTGCAAGGCCTCGCTGACCATCGACCGCACCACCTTGCTGGCTCGCGCCGGAGCATCACGCAGCGACAGCCGCCTCCGCACCACGCGGATGACTCCTCGAGCATCGGCCACCGCCACCCTGGTCGCGCGCACGCCGAAATGGATGCCCAGGTAGGCGGCGGAGGCATCGTTGAATTCCAGCAACCGCGCCGGCCGGCCCCCGCCCGATAGTGATTCACCCAGCCCGACCTCGCGCACAGTCCCGTTGCCGATGAATTCGTCGATGATGGTCGACACCGTGGGTTTGGTCAGCTTCGAACGGCGTGCCAGTTCCGTGCGCGAAACCCGTCCCGCGCGACGGACTAGGTCGAGAATGATCGATCGATTGACCTCTCGGATGGCCTGGTTGTCGCCCTTGCCCAGCATGGATTCGTGTCGCTCGCGCATGTTGGTTCAGGTTGAAACAGGGTGCCGAGGGCCGGTGTCCACGGCGGCTAGCAGCGTACTTTCCGAGTCAGGGGAAGACAAGGCTGTTTCCAAGGTAAAAGCCCTTTCCGAAATGGCGAGGACCCGTTAGGCTGGCCCCAATGTCCACGCAGACTCTCTGTCGCTGCGCGCTTCTCGGTCTGATGCTCGGCGGGTGCATCAAGAGAACAGCGCCTCCTCCCTCTTCGCCCGCTTCCGAACCACCGCAGGCCTCGCTTGCCCTTGAGGCTGCCAACGCCCGCATTGCCGGCGTGCCACGCATCGACCTGCTCGGGGGCCGCGGCCAGCGCGACTTCGTTCTGCAGGGCGAAGTTCAGAAGGCCGAAGCCACCCAGGTTTCCGTGCACGGGCAGCCGTTCGGTGAGGCCACCCGCCTTCGTGTCAAAGAAGGCGCGGGCAGCGAGTGGTCCGTGCAGTTCCAGGACGCGACCTCTGCGCCGGTCGAGGCTGGTGACGTCCTGCTGGTCACCTTCTCCCTACGTGCCGAGGTGCCTAAAGAGGACGGCGTGGGTGAGACGTCCTTCGTGTTCGAGCTGGGCAAGCCGCCCTACACCAAGTCGGTGGAATACCCGATCCAGGTGTCTACCCAATGGACCAAGGTGCAGGTGCGCTTCCAATCCGCGCAGGCCTACGCCGCCGGTGAAGCCCACATGAACTTCCACCTCGGCTACGAGCCAGAGACCCTCGACCTTGGCGGCGTCACCGTCGAAAACTTCGGCAAGCGGATTCCGCTCAGTCAGCTACCCAGCACGCGATCCGCCGACCGCCACCGTGAAAAGGCCAACGCGGCACGGATCGCGGCCCGCGATCAGGAAGCCCTGTCAGGCCCGCCCACAGAGGGCGGCGAGCTGCGCTTCGAAGCCAACCCAAAGGCCGTCATCCGGACCATCAGCCCGTACGTGTACGGCATCAATTCACAGAAGATCGAGGGTCTCGGCGCCACGGTTCGCCGCATGGGTGGCAATCGACAGACCGCCTACAACTGGGAAATCAACGCGTCCAATGCGGGCAGCGACTATCAGCATTCCAGCGATGAGTGGGCCTGCACGTCCATGGGCTATCGCAATTGCAGCACGCCCGGCGCGCAGTTCCTGGATTTCGTGCAGGAAAACCGGGCCGCGGGAATGGAATCGATCGTGACCATCCCTCTGGCCGACTACGTCGCGGCGGACAAATTTGGGTCCGTGGCCGAGAACGAAAAGGCACCCAGCCCGCGCTGGGTGCGCTCGTACCCGAAGAAGTCTGGCCCGTTTTCCCTCTCGCCCGATCTGTCCGATGGGAAAGTCTACGAAGACGAGTTCGTCAATCTGCTCGTGAACAAGCTGGGCAGCGCGGAAAAGGGCGGCGCCAGATTCTACTCGCTCGACAACGAGCCAGCGCTGTGGCCTGGTCTGCATTCGCGAATTCACCCCGAAAAGACCACATACAAGGAAATCATCGAGCGCAGCGAGGCGACCGCCGATGCCATCCTGTCCGTCGATCCCAGCGCGTTCGTCCTCGGGGGTATCATGTACGGTTGGGGCGAGTTCCTGAACCTGACCGACGCCCCTGATGCGAAGGAACACAACGAGAAGTACGACCGCTATCTCGACTTCTTCCTGGCTGAGGCGAAGAAGCTGGAAGCCAAACACGGAAAGCGCATGGTCCACGCCCTGGATGTGCACTGGTACCCGGAAAACCGAGGCAGCAAGCGCATCACTGAGAAGGACGCGTCGCCCAAGACCGTGGCCGCGCGCCTGCAAGCGCCGCGCAGCCTTTGGGATCCTGACTTCATCGAGAAGACCTGGATCGGCGACTCCTTGGGCAAGCCTGTCCGCCTCATCCCCTGGCTGCTGGAACGCATCGCCGAGCGATACCCGGGCACCAAGTTGACCATGACCGAATACAACTTCGGCGCAGGCGAGCATATCTCGGGCGGACTGGCCCAAATCGATGTCCTCGGGATCTTCGGTCGCGAGGGAATGTACATGGCCAACTATTGGGGAGACAACGCCGGCAACACGGTTCTGCCGCCCTACACGCAGGCTGCCTACCGCCTGTACCGCAACTACGACGGCAGGAACGGGCGCTTTGGCGACATCGCGGTGGCTGCAACCACGGACAATGCCAAGGCTTCGATCTACGCGGCCCTGGATTCCAAGAAGAATCTATCGATGATTGTCATCAACAAGGAACTGCACACGGCCTTCACCGGCAAGGTCCAAATCGCAGGCGCGGACTGCAAGTCAGCAAACGTGTTCATGCTTAACGGCAGCGAGCCGACCATTCGCCCGATGCCCGCCGCCGCGGTCAAAGACGAACAGATCGAATATCGCCTGCCGCCGTTGACTGCGACGCTGTTCGTCTGTCGGCCGTAGCAGGGGCGACCTGCGGTCGCCCAGCCAGATGTGCTTCGAAACTGCGCGTCAGCTTCAGTTGCTGACGAACGAAACGTCGTCGATAGTCAGGTTGATGCCCGTGCAGTTTGGCTGGCCCCCGTCGCCCACCGGTGGCGGAGATTCGAACTGCCACTGCAGCCCAATCAACTCCTGTGCGATGGCCGCGGCTGTGGCCGGCTGACCGGTGCCAGCCAGATCCGTGAATTTGACTACGACCGGGCCCGATGTGCTGGTCAGAACTGCCGTGGGGAACCCGTAGCAGCTGCTGACGCACCCGCCGCCGTTGGCCGTGGCTTGCTGCGAGTAAGTCTGGGCCTGGAACTTGAGAGCACAACCTTGGACATTTCCGCCCAGGGTGAACTGCACGCCTGTGTAGGTTGACGTGTTCACGCATTGGTCGAACGACATGCCGCCGCCGCCATAGCCACCGGGCGCCATCACGTCGCCATACAACACGAAGTTTTCGGCGGCCGTATCTACCTTCCATGACATTGTGCTGCCGGTGCTCGCGTAGTTGAACCCGGAACCGGTCAGGTTGCCGACCGTGCCCCACTTGCCAGCGGCTGGGTGCCATCCCGCTGCCGTTGCCGAGAAATCCGTGAGCAGCGGCGTGGCCGGCGAAATGCCTGGCGTGCACGACAGCCCGACCGAGGTCGCGGTGGTCCCGGCCGCACCGGTTGTTCCGCCTGGAGCCATCGTGCCACCTGCCGCCGTGGTCGCCGGGCCGGTCGTCCCGCCGCCTGGAGTGGTGTCTGGCGTGCCGGTCGTGCCCCCGGTCCCAGTCGTTTCTGGCGTGCCGGTCGTGCCCCCGACCCCGGGCCGGGTCCCGCCCGAGCCACAGCCTGCCGCGGAAGCAGCCAAGGCCAGCATGCCCGAGATGATGAGATACCGTCGCACTTTCACAGCCGTCTTCTCCATGAGTGATCTCCTTTCATTTGCCTGCGCTTGTGCCGGCATCCGGCGGAACATCGCGCCGCACCCTGTAGAAGCGAAGGTTGTCGATCCAGTAATCGATCCAGCCGGCGTCCCAGGTCAGACGGACCGTGGACACCGACGATGTATCAAAGAAGGGCCACCACTTCGCCCACCCCTGCTGGTACATGGTCGTGAAGGGCACCAAGTAGAGTCGCCATTCGGTGGTCAGGTGCAGGGGGAAGGTCCAGTAGTCCCCGCACGACTGGTCCGGCTCGGCTGGCGGTGAATCGGGGCGACCACGTGGATCGAGGCGCCCATTCGGGAGATAGAGATGATTGGGATCGGAATCCCAGCAATAGCTGCCTTGAGTTCCGCTGCGGAAAGCATAGGGGCTGCAGGGCCGGTTGACGAACTGCGGATCGGGCGATCCCGGGTAGGCTGAATATTCCTCGTTGCAACGGCTCACGTAGCACTTGTTGGTGGACTGGATGGCGTTGCCGGAAGTGGTCATGGGTCGCAAATCCGTCGCCGGATCCCAACAGTAGTAACCCTCGTCATTCGCGCCGGTTCCTTCCCAGTAGTCGCAGGGTCTTCCGTTGGTGCAGCCACATTCACGGGCCCTCTCGCAGTAGCGCTTCTCTATGGGATCGCCGTTGATGTATTGCTTGTAGCTGATGTCATCGTCCGTGTACTTGTTGCCCACGAGCACGCGCAGAAGAGGCTGGCTGTCCGGCCCACGCCGGGCCCACACCGCGACGCCGTCCCACTTACTCGCGTCGATGGTCGTCGTCGAAATGGCACCGCCCTCGTCGCCGTCGGGTGGGGGACAGAAATCATACTGCGGGGGATCGCCATAGTTACAGTATCCCTTGCCCCATCCGCCCTCGCGCTGGGTGAAGTGTGCCATGGGCACTCCCACACCCCCGCCCCAACCGAGAAATGGCCCGCCCGAGATGTGCAAGACGTGATTCGCCGTATCGGAGGTGCATACGTTGGCAGCCTGCGCCAAAGGCTGGTACCCGGCAGGCGCCTGGATCCCGTCGCGGTTGGCGTACACCTGGGCGGTCGAATCCGTGTACGAGTACATGTACTGGGCGATATACCCATTTGTCGAGTCATTCCACTCGAAGTCGGCAATCTTGAGTGGAGAGAGGAACTCCAGCCCTGCTTCCGCCTCGGCACAGTTCACCGGCGGCGAACCTGGATCAGGGTTACAGGTTTCTTGAGGCTTCACACAGAAGCCAGTCGGCCCAAGCGGGGCCTGGTTGCCGGCATTGGGTATGCAGGCCGCCAGGGTGCAAAGTCCAGCCAGCAGCCCGCGCTGAAGGTCGGCTCTATATGTCTTTCCCCGCGTCACGGTTCTCACCACCACATGCGCGCGGACAGCGAAATCACGTCGCCGTCGGGAACCACCGAGATATCCTCCATGGGCGGCTGGCCCACTCGCACGGTCGTATAGGGGCCGTTGAACCAGTGTGAATACTGCAACACGATCTGATCGGTGGACTGCCAGCCGGTATGAAAGATGAGCCGGGGCGAGAGCACGGAGAAGCCGTAGCGCGTGTCGTCCCAGTTTGGGTCCACGCGATCAAAGCGCGCCGAAGCCGCCAGCCAGGGAAGCAAGCTGTAGGTGGCCTCGACACCGTACTTGAGCTTGAGGATGTTGTCGTACTTGGCTCGGCCCGTGTTGGGGTCGATGGTCTTGTCCGTGCTCCATGCTCGCGTGGCCATCGAGAACAGGCTGACGAACAGATCAGGTCCGTCACCCGAGAAGGGCACTGGATAGCTGACCAGCCGGCCAATGCTGAGATCGTACTGGCCGCCCACGGTGAGGAGTTGCCCGGTGCCGCCGCTTTGCGGTCCAAGGTAGTTGTCCATGAGCCCCTTGCCCCCTTGCGTGTTCAGCACCCCAATGATCCGGCTCACGCTTCGCGCCTGCAGAGCGTCCACATACGACGCGGCGACATACGCATGGCCAAAGCGCCCCCGGTTCGCCCGTACATCCATTGCCCACACGTCGATCCGTCCGTCAGGGGCCCGGGTCCCGGCCCGGTCATCTTGACTGAAGGCACGCAGATAATGTGCCCCGACCATGAGCGAGTTGGAGTACCCCACGCCCGCGTGCACATGGGCCACGAGAGTACTGCCCGCGCCCGAGTCTGCGAAGTTGTTCCACAGATCCGGCGTGATGCTGGACCCAGCGGTGTTGGTCTGGCCATGCAGCCCCTCTTCGAGCGAGAAGGTGAACGGGCCCAACCCGGTCTTCAGCGCCACATGCTCGCCCACGCCGCTGATCCGCGCGATCAGCGGTGTACCGTAGCGTCCCTCGTCGTACTCGCCGGTCGTGCCGTAGCGAAGGGTGAAGGCGCCCACCAGCACCTGCATGGTAACCCGATCGCCCAAGGGGGGCAGGATGTTGAAGAAGACGTCCGTGATGCCCATCTGAGCAGCCGGTTCGACAAACCCTTCGGACACGTTGGCCTGCCGGGCCAGGATGCTGATGTTCGCGGTGACGATGCTGTTGCCCTCAGAGAAGTTGAGTTGCGCGTAGGTCGTGGGCACCACGCCGGTATGGGAGAAAGTTTCGAGGTCGTCGGGAACGATCGGGGGCGAGTGCAACACGGTCTTGTTCTGCCCGGGCAGGGGGTTGGGCCGACTGTTGATTCCCATGTTCAAGGGCGCCGCGATGTAGCCGTGAAAATCGAAACGCCATTCACCCTCACTGAGTGACCGCTGTCCGAACGCCGGAGTCAGGCCCCCGGGAAGGGCCGCCGCCTGGGGCGAGGTGGGATCGAGGCTGAGCGAAGGGTCGAATCTCAGCCCTTGCGCGAGGCCATCGGTCACCGGGGCAACGCCCCCCTGGGCGTGGGCCGGGCCGACGCGGACCAGCGCCACGACCGCCATTGCCAGAATCGGAAGTGCGCGACGGGCGCGGATATTGAGTCGGTCATCCATGGTCACCACCACATGTTCACATTGAAAGCGATCAACTGATGGTCGAGGCGCCCGGTACTCGGGATTATGGAGTTCGCCTCGGGATGGCTGTGAGAGCCATAGAACCACCTGCCGTAAGTGATCGAAATCGCCTCACGGCTGACCCAGTTGGTGCGAAACACCAGCCGCGGTGCCAGCACGTAGAACGTCTCACTCGTGTCCTTGGAATTCGGCGCCACCATGTCGCCGCGCAGGGCCACGGACACCCAAGGGCGGAAGGTATAGAGGGACTCAAGCCCGAACTTGTAGCGCCAGCGATGGTTGAAAATATCGACCGAGGCGGGCAAAGGGCTGGGCGCCATCGGGGGGGCCGGGGGAATAGCCGTGGGGTCGCTGTCGGGACTGCTCGTGCCCGGGGACGTCAGCGTGTGGGTCAGGGTGTAGGCCACGACAAAGCCCGCGGTGATCGCCACGTCAGGGGCGTCGGCCGAGTACGATGGTCGCAGCAGACGGCCCAGGCTGGTGTTGTAGTTGAGACCCAAAGCAAACAGCTTGCCCGTGCCCCCGCTCAACGGCCCCCACCAGCGGTCAGTCAGGTTCTGGCCCTCGCCCCCGAATGTGCTGAGCCCCTTCAAAGGGTAGGCATTGTTGCCCTGGATATATGAGGCCCCCGCCCCGAGATAGCCCCAGACCGGGTTGCGCACGGTCGCGTCCCACCCGAGCACGGTGAGATTCCCATCCTTGATCCGGTCTTCAACCATCTGTCGCGTGGTGCCGTTGTCGGCGGGCTGCTGGGAACGATCGTCCTGGGACCAGTTGTAGAAATAGTGCACTCCGGTGCGGACCTCGGTTTCGCCCGTACGGCGCAGTATCAAGTGGGCGTGGTGGACCCAGCAGGCCGGGTAGCTGGGATTGGCACCGCCGTTGCCACCGGTGGGAACCACGTTTAGCGGCACGGTGCCATTGCGACTTCCCAGGATTCCATGCTCAACAAAAAGGGTCAGGGTTGGCCGCAAGCGATATTCGATGGTGGTCAGCTCACCGATCCCGCGGGGCGATCCCACCAGTGGGTTGGTGTACATGCCCAACCCGTACTCAGCCAGGCTGCCGTAGAAGGGACCGAAGTAGCCAGCCATGACCTTCGGTCGCAGGGGACCGATGGACGGAATGTTGAATTCGAGATAGGCGCTGAGGAGAAAGAGCTGGCTGCCGATCTGGTAGAACGTGGTCGGCTCGGTGGGATTCCAGGTGTTGAGGCTGACGTTGCCGGTGACCACACCATTTCCATAGGCGAAATTCATCCCCACCCACTGCCCCGGCATGGTGTTGGTCCCCACGAACGACGCGTATTCGTCGAGAGTCTGCGGCGGAACGTGGAGAAGCGTCTTGTTCTGTCCCGGCAGGGTCTCGCGGCGCTGACCGATGCTCCCTTGGAAACTGGCGCTCAGGTACCCGTTGTAGCGGAGCGTCCACTGTCCAAACGGCATGGGCGCAGCGAACCCTGGCGTGATCCCTCCGGGAGCCGCACCGACCCGGGGCGAAAGGGGCGGCAAGTTCAACCCCTGGTACATGCGATACCCGGGCACATACCCGGCACCCGCCAATTCGTCACTTACATGGGAACCCTGGGAGGGTTCCCATGCCCTCCCGCGATGGTCCGCCGCCGGCGAGGGCGCGCGCGAAGCGCGCGGGGTGGGCAGGGTGGGCTGTCCGTCCCGAAGTGCCGGCGGGCTCCCCACGCGACTGTCTTGGGAGCCGCCGTTGAGGACCGGAGCCTGGCCCGGGGCCGAAGCAGACGCAGGGGCAGTACTGGGCGGCGGGGCCGGCGTCGGAGCAACGGCCGGGACGGGAGCCGGGCTGGGCGTGGCAGGCGCCGCCGGTTGAGCTGGGCTGGGCGCGGCCGACACAACCGCCTCAGCCGAAGGGCCGAGAAGCGGCAGGGCCAGCAATTTCAGGACAAGAAGTGCGCAGGTCACACCACGACCCAAGACGAGGTTGGTAAGAGCCTCTTACCAAGTTGCGGGCCGGGTTACCATCGTTTTCTTTGGCCCGCCCGACCACCGGCTGGGGTATAGTGACGGGCATTCCATGTCTCGTCTTTTCTCGTGGTTGCTCGTGCTGGCGGGCGCTTCCGGCTGCATAGGCGTCTCACAAACACGCAGCGCCGGCAGCGGCCTGGGCGCAGCAGACGTCGGGAGTTGTCGGCTGGGCATGCGGCCCGCTGACGATGGTTTGATCGACGACTTCGAAGATGAGAACACCCAGATCAACGTGATTGCGGGCCGGGATGGCTACTGGTGGACCAAGCACGACGACAAGGGATCGACCATTGGACCTGATCCCTTCATTCCCAGCGAAGGGGGGGCCGATGGTTCGGGACTGGCGCTTCGCGGGACAGGCAAGACTGCCATCGGCGCGCCACAAGAGGCGTGGGGCGCTGGCTTCGGCCTGAACCTGCTCAGCCGCCAGGATGGCGTCTACGACGCCTCAAAATTCGTGGGCGTCTCGTTCAAGGCCAAGGTCGGGCAAGGTTCGACCCGCCAGACCCGCTTTGCCATCGGCGATGTGAACACGCACCCCAACGCCGGGGTCTGCAAGGTCTGCTGGAATCACTTCAGCAAGGATCTGGTCGTGACCAACCAGTGGAGAGAATTCCTCGTTCTGTTTTCCGAACTCCAGCCGCAAGCCGGCTGGGGTGATCCCCGTCCCACGGCGCTCACGCCCAGCAAGTTGGTCTCCATGGACTGGTCCATCAGCGGCGGCCAGGTCTACGACCTGTGGGTAGACGACATCCAGTTCCTGGTCTGCAAGTAGCTATCGCTGCTTCAGTTCTTCGATTCACCGACGGCCGGCTCTCGAACGCGAACCTGAAGCAGCAGTGTCAGCCAGCCGCGACCGGCGAATTCGTGGCCGCGGTGGCGTCAACCCGGGCGAACGACGCAGCCAGGGCCTGGTGCTCCGGCGTGCCGAGCCGAGCCGCCAACTCATTCTTGTCCGCCGGCATGCGCGGGCTCAGCAAGGCCTTGAACCGCGCCGTGCGCGCCCCGCTCTCCTGCACGCGGCCGCGCACGTCGGGCCGGGTCTCGGCTGCGCGCACTAGGGCCGCAAAGGCCGCCTCCTGCCGCGCCCGCGGCTCGCGCACCAGAAAGTGGTCCACCCCCGCCAGCAGACTCTGCACGACCAGCTCCTCGATGGGCCAGCGGTCGGCCACCGCACGCATGCCCAGATCGTCGCTCACCAGCAGGCCGGCAAAGCCCAGCTCCCCGCGCAAGATCTCGCGCGCGATCCGCGGCGATAGCGTGGCAGGCAGCCGCGCGTCCCACGCCGGGTACAGCACGTGCGCGGTCATGATCGCGGACAGGCCCGCGGCCACCGCTGCGGCAAAGGGCGCCAGTTCCACCGCACGCAAGCGGACCTCTTCGTGAACCACCACGGGCAAGTCCAAATGCGAGTCGGTCTGTGTGTCGCCGTGGCCGGGGAAATGCTTGCCACAGCCGAGCACGCCGGCCGCACGCAAGCCACGCCAGAAAGTCAGGGCGTGGGTTTCCACGGCCGCGGGCGTCACACCGAAGGCACGGTTGCCGATAACCGGATTGGCGGGGTTGGTGTGCACGTCAAGCACCGGCGCAAAATTCCAGCCGATGCCCAGGGCGGAAAGCTCGTCCCCCAGCCCACGTCCGACCGCCTCGCTGCGCGCGGGATCCCCAGCCGCGGCCACCGAGAACATGTCGGGCCACACGGTCAAAGGCTGGCGCAGGCGCTGCACCAATCCGCCTTCCTGGTCGACGGAAACCGCCAGCGGAAACCCAGCCGGGCTGGCCCCGCGCAGGGTCCGCACCAGCTCCGCTACTTGCGCGGGCTCGACGATGTTGGGCCGAAACAACATGACCCCGCCCACCTCCGAGCGCGCAATGCGTGCCAGCAATTCGACCGGAGCCTGCGGCCCGTCGAAGCCGACCGACAGAAGCTGGCCGCACAGGGTGCGAAGGCTGGCGGAAGTCACGGGGCCATCATACCGAGAACCTTGGCCGAGAGGCCAACCTGTTGTTATAAGGTGCGCCTACCTAGAGACGTTGCGATGATCAAGCTCAACTGCTTCTGCACCAAAACCAGGCCTGGCCTGGCATCCTCTCTTGTCTTCGCAACCCTTCTGGGCGGCGCAGGCGCTGCCTGGGCTCAGATGGGGGCCATGCCCGGGGGCATGGCTCCTGGCGGCATGGGGGCCCCACCACCACCGGGCGGTCAAGAGCACGACGAAGGCCCCGCCGAAGCCGCGCCCGAGGAGGAAGGCAAGGCGGCTGCCGAAACCGGTGCCGACTCTGGCTATGCCAATCAGCGCCGGCGCAAGACCCAGGTGATCGAACTCGATGGCTACTTCCGTCTAAACCCCGAGCTGCTGCACAATTTCAACTTGGGCCTGGGCTACGTGGATGCCAGCCAGCCCCAAAACGGCTTCCCGCCCTTCCCCACCCCGCTCGAGTGCGGCACCAAGGCGGGCGGCTGCGCGCAGAAGAACCTGGGCCAGACCAGCATGCGCCTGCGCCTTGAGCCCACCATCAACATCTCGGACCAGGTGCGCGTGGTGGCTCAGATCGACGTGTTCGACAACCTCATTATGGGCTCTACCCCGGACTCGCTGATAGCGGCGTCGCGTCCGGATCTGCGCAGCAACCTGGCGCAGACCGGAATCATGTCGAACTCGACCGCGACGCCCGAGTCTGGACAGAATACCTACACCTCGGCGGTCAGGCCCAAGCGGGCCTGGGGCGAAGTGGACAGCCAAATCGGCTCCCTGCGCTTCGGCCGCATGCCCTGGCACTTTGGCCGCGGGATGTACTTCAACAAGGGCGACTGCCCAACTTGCGACGGCGGCACCACGGTGGATCGAATCATGGCCATCACCCAGCTCTATGGCCACCAATTCGCCTTGTCCTGGGATTTCGGCCCTTCCGGCTACGCCTGGGGCATGACCGATGTCGGCCGCAGCGACCCCAGCGGCCCGGCCCTCGATCTGTCGCAAAACGACGAGGTGGTCGAGTTCGCCGCAGCGCTGACCATGCTGGACGATGACCGGCGCTTCCGCGAGCGCGCACAGAGCGGAGAGCTGGTACTCAACTACGGCGCCCAACTCGTGTACCGAGCCCAGAACAATGAAGTCTTCAAGCTCTCGCCGTCCGCCAAGGCGAACCAGACACAGAATGGTGCGATCTCACGCACCGACCTCGACAACAACACCGACAGCAGCTCCGCATCGCTTAGGCAGAACATCAATGCCTGGCTGCTCATCCCCAGCGTGTGGTTCAAGCTGGGCTGGAAGGCCCTGACCCTGGAGTTCGAAAGCACCGCCCTGGTAGGACGCATGGGCAACGCCGGGCCCCTGCGCATGTACGAATCGTACGGCCCCGACGGCCAACCGGTCGGCGACAAGCATCTCTCGATCCTGCAACTGGGCTGGGTCCTGGCGGCCGATCTGAAACTGTACAAGGATTCGCTGTTCGTCGGGCTCGAAACCGGCGGCGCCACCGGCGACCAGGCCGAGACCGCGTGCCGCGACGTGGCCTGCAACGCGAACGAAGTCAACCCGAGCCCCTATCTCAACTACCGCTGGAAGTTCGTGCCCCAGCCCTTCAAGGACAGCTCGCTGCACAACTTCTATTTCTCGCCCGAGTACCACGTCGACGAGATCTTCTTCCGTCGCATCATGGGTACCATCACCAACGCCATCTACGTCAAGCCTTCGATCGCCTACTGGTTGGACGTGGCCGAGGGACGCCAACTGGGGCTCTCCGGAGCGGTGGTCTACAGCCTGGCGCCGGTTCCCGTGTCCACACCCGGTAATTCGATGGGCTACGGAATCGAGATGGACCTGAGCCTGGGCTACCGCAACATCGGCGAAAAATTCTACGCCGGCCTGGTGTGGGGCGTGTTCTGGCCCTTCGGCGCTCTCAGCCGTCCCGTCGAGCTGTTCACCAGCGGCGGTTCCGGATCGGCCTCCGCGGCCCAGATCCTGCGCGCCTTCATGGGGATCAAGTTCTAGCCAACTACTTCTTCTTCGCCGCGCCTTCGAGAGACTTGATTCGTTCCTCGGCATCGCGCCGCGATTCGGGGTCCAGCTTCTCGCTGGAGGCCAGGTACTTCTTGAAGGCGGTCATGGCGTCGTCGTAGCGCCGGTCCTGCGAGTAGAGCAGCCCGAGATCGTAGTAGCCGCCCGCCAGCCCTGGATCGAGGGAGACCGCGGTTTCGTACTCTCTTATTGCGTCGTCGGTCTTCTTCTGCCTGCGGTACGCCACGGCCAAATTGAGATGGATCTGGCCGTTCTTCGGATCCAACTCAGCCGCCTTCTTCAGCGCCGCGATCGCCCCTTCCCGATCGTTGGTCTTGGCGAGAGCCACGCCCAGGTTGGACCAGCCCACGGGCTCCCCCGGCTTGAGCTCGGTCGCCTTGCGCAGGTGCGGAACCGCCTTGGGATAATCGCCAATCTGCCGCAAGGCTGCGCCCAGGCTGGTCCGGGCTTCGTAGTCTTCGGGCTGCAGGCTCACCGCCCGTTCCAACTCCGGGATGGCCTGGTTCCATTTCTTCTGCCGCGCATAGATCGCGCCCAGGTTGGCGTGCGAATTCCCATCGTCGGGCTGAAGCTTGACCGCCTTCTGCAGCGCCTGCGCCGCATTGTCGAGATCTCCCTCGGTGCGATACAGGTTCCCCAAGGTGAACCAGGCCGCCGCATAGTCCGGCCGCGCCTGGATGGCCGCCTTGATCTCGGTTATAGCCTCCGCGGGCTTGCCCTGTCGTTTGAGCTGCAATCCCATGTTGTAGTGCGCGGCCGCATCGTCCGCGCGCGCCGCTCCCCCGGCCAGCAGCCCGGCCAGCAAGACACCAATACTCAAGGTCACTAGTTTGCGTCTCATAGACGCAATGATACACCTGTTCACCACTCGATGTGCACGCCCGCCGACGGCAAGATCAGACGGTAGCCTTGTTGGACCACAATGCCGTTCTTCTGTCGTTTTTCGTCGAACACTTCCTGACTCATGGTGGAGTTGACCAACTCCAGGTAGATGTCCATGACGTAGCTGTCGAAGACGAAACGCTTGTCGCCACGCAGATCGAGTTGAACAAAGGCCGGGAGCCGCTGGTAGTCAACCCAGCCGAACCCCGGGTCGTAGACCGGATAGGGACGGCCGGAGTTGTAGTGGAATCGCGCGGATGCGGCATAGCCGCGGGGCAGGCGATAACCTGCCACCAGGTTCAGCACGTGGCGCTGGTCCCAATCCGACGGCGCGATCACACCGTCCACCACACGCAGCGAGCGCGAGAGAGTGTAGGACATCCATCCATACAGACGGTGGCGCATGGGCCGGCGAAGCATGATTTCGACGCCGTAGCTCTCGCCCTGGCGTGGTTCAAGGAAGTCGCGCGACTGCGGATCGAGGCTGATTGAGCTGCGCACGTCGGTCACATACAGGCGCTGATAGAAGACCGTGGTGTCGAGCGAAAGGTCGGCGCCGTCGCGCTCGCCCAGACCGGCCTCCACACCCAGACTGCCCTGACGCGATTGCTGCAGGCCCCAGCTTCGCAGGCCGAAGCCATCGAAGCCGGGAACCCCCACTGGCAGGGAGGGCATCTGGGAAAACTGACCCACATGGCCCTTCAGCCAGATCTCGGGAGCCACGCGATAGCGAAGCGAAAGGCGCGGGCTCACCGCACCCGCACGGGTGTTCTCCTCGAAGTAGCCGTCATAGCGCAGGCCGGGCGTCACCCGCAGTCGGTCACCGACCTTGATGGTCAGGCCCGCATAGCCGCCCGCCGACAGGGCGCTCCGATCGCGGAAGATATCGGTCAGATAGTAGTTGCCCAAACCCCCGCCCAAGAACGCCAACACGGACCGCGGCCGGAAGCGCTGTGCCTCCGCGTCGCCGCCCACCTCCAGATCCACCCAGCGCCCCAGACGCCAGCCCAGACCCAGGCGTGGCGCCGCCATCAGCATCCGGCTGCCGATGGGCAGACTGAACATCTGCGTGTTGCTGACCGTCGAATCGTCATAGCCGACCAGGGCGCTGGCCAGGAGATGCCCGCCCAGCACCCCGCCGTCCCAGCGCAGTTGCAGGCGGTGGAACATGAGCTGGGCCAGACCGGGCTTGATGTTGGTGCTCCACTGCAGCGGATCAGGGTGTTTCTGTTGCAAGCTATCGCCGGAGCCGAAAGCGAACAGGGTCAACCGCCCCGGCCCCAGGCGGTGCTCGATGCGCAACTGGTAGTCCCAGTAGTCCAGGCTGTAGTCGTTGGAAAACGCCGACAGCAGGACGCCGGTGTAGGAATAGCGACCGGCCACCGCCACCGTCCCACGTCCCTGGTCAAAGGGCGTGGCCACGATCCCGCCCGCGTCGAAGAGGCGCACATCGGCGGAGACATGCAGGCGATCGGTGGCGGGCGTGGCGGTGCGCGCGGCGACGATGCCCGAGACGTAGCGACCATACTCCACGGGATAGCCTCCGGGGAAGAACTCCATCTCACTTATGAAGTAGGGATGGATGACCGAAGGGCCGAGCGCGAAATGGAACAGCGCCGGCGCCCGCACGCCGTCGATGAAGAAGCCGGTGTTGCCGGGATTGGCGCCACGAATCGCGTACATGGGCAGGGGCCACAGCGCCTGCACCACGCCGGGCAAGGATTCGACTACGCGAAATGGGTCGCCGAACGCGCCCGGGGCGCGGGTCAGCTCCTCCCGCGCCACCGGAACCGCGGGCGCGCGCTCCGGCGCGGCTGTCACCACGGTTTCATAGCGGTCACCGCTGAGCCGCGGCTGCAGGCGCAACACCAGGCCGCTCGCGCCGCGCTCGCCCAGGTCGAGTTTCGTCGAGAAGGGCTCGAAGCCGGGATAGTGAACCCGCACCTCGCACGGGCCGGATCGCGCAGTCAGCGCGAAGTCGCCTCTCTCATCGCTCTCGGCATCGTGGGTTGCTCCGTTGCCCAGGATCACGCGCACCTGCGCGCCTGCAAGTGGCTCGCGCGTGCCACGCGCCAGAATACGACCACTGAGCGTCGGCGCCGAAGCGAGCGGTTGGGCAGCGGCGGACACGCCCGCCTCCACGCCGGCGCCCGCATGGATGTCGGCGTCGGCTCCGCCCGCCTCGGTCAACTCGCCGGCGTCCGGCACGCCGGCGTCGGGGCCAGCATCCACCGCGGCCGCCACCAACAGGGCGGCCAGAAACAAGCCGCTCACGCTACTGGCCCCCGTCCTGGCCAGGTGGCGCCAGGGTCGTGCACCACAGGCCGTCATGGTCGGAAAGCGCGCGGCCCCGCACCACGTACGCGACCAGGCCAGACCACTGCGTGGCCTCGGTCACCGCGTGCGCCATGGTGCGGCCGACGCTGTCCTGTACGTCCTGCACGACCAGGTCGCCCACCCCGTCCTGACCTGACACGCGGACCGTCCCGAAAATCCGCTGCGAGTCCACGGTCACGTTTCCGATGGCATTGGCCACCACCTTCAACTCGCCGGTCTCATGATTGGCGAAGTAGAGGTCAGCCGAGGAGCGCACAATATTGGACCAGAAGACCAAGATGTGGCTGACGCCGCCATCGGTGCTGGGACCGTCGATGAAGAAGTACTTGCCTCCCCTGACCGTCATGCCCGGAGTCGAAATCGGGCGGGGTGGACTGACGAAATCTGAATCCAGCACCATCAGCGGCCCGTGTGGATCCGGATCGACCTCGGTGGTCGGCTGCGGGTCCACGTAGATGAGATACCGGCCGTCGGGTGAAAATATGGGGTTCAGCATGGGCACCGGCACGGGTCGAAGTATGCGGCGGTCATTCTTGCCGAAGAACACGCTGTGGTACTGGCTGTCGAGATACAGGACCTCGTCGACCCCCGGTCGATCGATGGATCCCGCGAAGTCGACCAGCGGGGCCGGCAGGACCAGGCCGGTGTCCGTGCCGGTCGTCAGATCAAGGGTGTGATACTCAGCGGGCACATCGCCGCTCGCGCTTTGCGAGTAGGTGAACAGGTCCGGGTTCGCGAACCCGATCCAACAACAGGGATTGGGACGAGCCAGCGGTATCTCCTTGCCTGACTCGACGTCGAGCACCACGGTCGTGGTCGTGCCTGCCTCCGAGAGGGAAAGCGCGGCGTATTTCTCGTCCCAACGGATGAGAAAACGGCTGACGCAGCCGTGCAGGTCTCGTTGGTCGTCGCTCAGCTTGCCGAGTCGACTCAAGACCCGATTGCTACCCAGCACGAAGTAGGCCGTGCCGCTGTCCGCGA
>Ga0182021_10000550_pt1 | contig 40514 bp, 36 predicted proteins | sample 612E3MmetaG_FD_120493 | JGI IMG/M metagenome (GOLD analysis project Ga0182021, IMG submission 120493) | Permafrost microbial communities from Stordalen Mire, Sweden - 612E3M metaG (Illumina Assembly) | ecosystem: Environmental > Terrestrial > Soil > Wetlands > Permafrost | place: Sweden...
TCACCCGCCCCACGGCCTCCGTCCGCGGTGACCCCAAGAGTGGTTTAGGTCGAGTACGACCTTTGGCTCCGGGGGTTCGAACCCTCAAAGGTTAGTCACTGCTTGGCGGAGGGAGAGGGATTCGAACCCCCGGAGCCTTGCGGCTCAATGGTTTTCAAGACCACCGCAATCGTCCACTCTGCCATCCCTCCGTCGACTATTTTACATCAGGCGAAGCGGAGTGAATGTGGAATTATGACTTGTCGTAATATTTGTTGCCCTGGTCGGGTTGAGCTGCAGGTCAAAGAATTGATGGCGGGCGGGCGGAGCCGGGCCTGGAGAGACCCGGCTCAAGAAGGTCGAGACGTATGTATACTTAAGTGGTCCGCGGAGCAATCAACCGGAGAATAGCTGGAAAGCGGGGAGACATGTTTGACGAGAGTAAATGCGATCTTTGCGGTGACTGCCTGACCCTGTGCCCTTACGTAGATTACGAGCGCGATGAGGCTATAGAGCAGTTCCAGAGCCTGATCGAAGGTGGTACGCCCCGGATAGTCAGCGAGTGCATCACGTGTGTCGCCTGCAACCAGTTCTGCGAAAAAGGCGCCGGGCCGTTCGACCTCATCCTTGAGCGGCAGGAGCGGACAGGGGTGCTCAACATCCCCGAACAGAACACACAGCTATTCCGGAATCTCCCCAACGCTCCAAGCCGGGTGATCCCCGGGGACGCCGACGGCCCGGCGCTTTCCCTGTGCAGCGTTGGCGAGCTGCTCCCCGGTCTTTTCGATGGGCCTCTCTTCAAAGGGATGACCGTGCTCAAGGGCGGCGATTATTTCTGCGGCGTGGGGTGGGTACACCTCGGGCAAGAGGCACCCTTGCGCGAGAACGCGCCGGGGGTCATTGCAAACCTCGCGGCATCCAATGCGAACGAGATCGTCTTTTACCACGACGACTGTTATGCCCTCATGGCTTCAATCGCTCCGGACTATGGCATAGAGGTGCCTTTCCAGCCGGTTCACATCATCGAGTACCTCCTGCGGCGCGCGAAAGAGCAGGCGGCGGTCAAGCCCCTTGGTATCAAGGTCGCATATCAACAGCCGTGCGCTTCTCGCTACACTCCCTGGAAGGACGCACAGCTCGATGAACTCTTCTCCCTGATAGGTGTCGAAAGGGTCGACCGCGACTACGATCGCGCATCCGCCCTTTGTTGCGGATCTCCGTTGATGCCGCGCGACCGGAAAAGGGCAATGGAGGTCAAGGAGCGCAACATCAGCGACGCGGTCGCCGCCGGGGCTCAAGGCATGGCTTACCTATGCCCGCTTTGCGTCCTCAACCTTCGCAAAGTCGCCGAATCGTCCGGGCTCGAAAACTATCACCTTATCGAGCTGGTCGACCGGGCTCTCTACGAATAGTCTTTCAGAATAACTTCAAAGCAGGCGCCGTTGTTGTCGTACGCCAGTATGTCACCGCCGCAGATTCGCGCGATCTTGCGCGCTGTCGAGAGGCCGATCCCGTTCTCTCCGATTTCTTTTCCTCTGTGAAAAAGGGTGTCAAAACCGAAAACAGGTAGGGGCAGGGCGCTCAAGTCCCCTGGCTCACTTCCGATAACTCCATTGAAGGGAGAATCGGAAATGAGCTGCTGGAGAACGAAACGCATGTCGCGCGGCCACGAGGCCAACGGAGCCGTCGTCGCCTTGAGGCTACCGGCCGTGGCGCTTGCGGTGGCAGCCCTTGTCTGCGTTTCCAGCTTGTTCCTCGGACCGTCGCTTGCCAGAACCTCAGCCTCAGGGTCGACTGGAGCGGGATGGAAACCGCCGGTGTTCCAGTTCAAGGTACCTGAAGCCCTGATAGAAAACTTTGATCATCGGGCGCAGGCGGCTGTTGCACCCGGACAGACCATGGGGCGAATACAGATTCCACGGATCGGCCTCGACGTGCCCCTCCTCGAGATGGCCAACTGCGACGACACTCCCAACCTGAACAAAGGTCCCGCGCACATCGGTGGCACGGCCCTGCCGGGTACCGCCGGCAACTGCGGCATCGCGGGACACCGCTCCACCTATTCCATGCCGTTCGCCCAACTTGGTTCCCTTCAGGCCGGCGACGAGATCGTCGTTTTCGGCCCGGCGGGTGCAAGGTATATATATCGCGTGACCCGGATCTGGGTCGTGAGCCCGAGCCAGGTATCAGTGCTTGACCCTACCCCACTGCCCTCCCTGACTCTGGTGACGTGCCACCCGTACGGGTCGTCACAGAGCCGCCTGATCGTAAGGGCTGTCATTTCCGGCTAGTGCTCCGTCCCACTAGGAACCCGCCCCCGCCTGATTTACAACTTACATGCAATCCCGCTCCGAGGTAGGACGATACGCGGACGCGTAGAATTCACAACTGCGACGACACTCAATCCAGAGGGAGCGCAATGGACGACAAGAAGAAGTTCACCAGCGAAGAGCTGGCGGGGTACGGCGGCGAGGACGGCGACTCTTACGTCGCCGTAAACGGCAAGGTCTATGACGTATCCGATAGCGACATGTGGGAGGACGGCGACCACTTCGGCGAGCACAAGGCCGGTGAAGACCTGACCGAAGCGATGGAGAACGCTCCACACGGCATGGAGGTCTTTGATGACTTCCCCGAAGTTGGTGAGCTCGAATAGCGGGTCAGGGCCGCCGGCCCGCCGGTCTTGACAGGTCCGTAAAATCAGGTTAACGTCTCAATTGTTGACATGTCAATTATTGAGGTATTAAGTATCATGGACAGGTTGCAGGATTCTCTCTGCTTCAAACTTGGCTCATCGGCACGCAGCATGCAAAAGCAGTACAACGCCCACTGTGCCGAGTACGGGATCACAATCGCTCAGTCGTTCATCCTCTTCCTCCTGCTCGCTGAAGACGGGCTCAACCCAAAGACACTGGCCGAGCAACTCGAGATCGACGGCAGCGCCATAACCGGGTTGGTGGATCGCCTGGAGAAAGAGAGCCTTGTCGAGCGCAAGACGGACCCTGCGGACCGCAGGGCGTTCTGCGTATTCCTCACCAGAAAAGGCAGGCGCAAGGCCGAGCAGGTCCTGCCAGCCGCGATGGAGGTCAACAACAGGCTCAAGGCGGGCCTTTCGAAGGGGGACGAAGAGACCGTGTCCCGCTTCCTCGAGAACGTAAAGGGACTCGACAGGCAAGACTGATATTGTTCTGGAGCACGGAGGTTTTTCCATGGCAGATGTTTACGAGGAACTCAGGCTTCACCTCGACAAGCACCCGAGCGGGGCTCCCGAGGGGCCAGGGATAATCGAGATCCTGTCGACGCTCTTCACCCCAGAGGAAGCAAAGGTCGCACTCGGGGCGGTGTTTCGCCCCAAATCGGCGACGTTCATAGCGGAGCGCGCGGGTGCACCTGTGGACGAGGCTGAAGTTGCGCTCGAGAGCATGGCCGACAAAGGCCTGCTCTTCGCACGCGAGAAGGACGGCGTCTGGGGTTACTCTCTGATGCCTATCATGCCAGGCATCTTCGAATTTCCGTACATGAAAGGCCGGAAGGATGAGACGCTCGAGAGGCTCGCGAAGCTTTGGGAAGTCTATCTCATGACCCATGCGTCAGACATGATGGAGGGTGGCACGCCGTTCGCCAGGGTTATCCCGATCCAGGAAGAGGTCGAAAACGAGCCCAGGGTCTTGACGTACGAGATGGTCTACAAGCTCATCGACGACGCCAAGGTCGTCGGGCTCTCACACTGTGCCTGCCGTACGGCGTTCTCCAATTGCGACAGGCCGCTCGAAGCGTGCATGCTGTTCGACGACACCTGCGAGTTCCTCGTGGACAGAGGGTTCGCGCGCTACATCACCAAGGATGAGATGAAGAAGCTCCTTCGCGAGTTCGACGCCATGGGGCTCGTTCACAACGTGAACAACTCCCAGGACAAGCTCCAGTTTATCTGCAACTGCTGTTCGTGCTGCTGCGGATTCCTGCGCGTGACGCGCTATGTCAGCAAGCCGAGCTTCCTCGCGTCCTCAGGATACCAGCCTAGCCTCGATACCGACCTCTGTACCGGGTGTGCCGTATGCGAAGACCGTTGCCCGATGGATGCCATTGAGATGGTCGATGACGTGCCCGTGATTAACGAAGCCCGGTGCATCGGTTGCGCACTTTGCGTGACCGGCTGCGGCACCGACGCGCTCGAGCTCGCGCGTCGCGATGACGCTCTCACGGTCCCCGGCTCGATGTCGGAAATGGCCGTCGAAGTCCTCGAGCGGCGCGGCAAACTCAAGGAGTTCATCGACCTCCACAAATAAGACAGGCCAGGCGATTGTTCCCTGGTCGATGAGCGCTTTCGCGGGTCACTCGATGACCGTCTTGCCTCCCATATACGGTTGCAACACCGGCGGCACCACAACACGTCCGTCATCCAGCTGGAAGTTCTCGAGTATCGCCGCGACCGTTCGGCCTACCGCAAGGCCCGAACCGTTTAGAGTATGCACGAACCTCGGCTTCCCACCCCCGCTGGGCTTGAAGCGGATATTTGCGCGGCGCGCCTGGAAATCCGTGCAGCACGAGCACGACGATATCTCGCGGAACTCTCCCGCGGCCGGTAGCCAGACTTCGAGGTCGTAGCACTTGGCGGCAGAGAACCCGAGATCACCGGTGGACAGCAGCATGACCCGATGGTGGATCCCCAGCCGGCGAAGCACTTCCTCGGCGTTTATGATCATGGCCTCGAGTTCGTCAAAACCCTTGTCGGGGTGAGCGAACTTGACCATCTCTACCTTGTTGAACTGGTGCTGCCGGATGAGACCGCGCACGTCTTTGCCGTAAGATCCGGCCTCGCGTCTGAAGCATGGCGTATAGGCGACATACTTGATGGTCAGGTCCTCCTCGGGGAGTATCTCGTCGCGGTGGATATTCGTTACCGGGACTTCCGCGGTGGGCACCAGCAGCAGGTCGTCATTGCAGACGTACATGTCCTCCTCAAACTTCGGAAGCTGCCCTGTCGCGGTGAAGGTCTCGCGGTTCCCAAGGATTGGAGGGAAGACTTCGGTGTAGCCGTGTTCGCGGGTGTGCAGATCGAGCATAAAGTTGATCAATGCTCTTTCGAGCAGTGCGCCGGAATCGCGGAGCAGGGTAAAGCGGGACGCCGCAATCTTGGCACCACGCTCGAAATCGAGTATGCCCAGGGCCTCTCCGATCTCCCAGTGAGGCTTGGGCTTGAACGTGAAGCTCGGCTTTTCTCCCCAGCGGCGGACCTCGACGTTGGATTCCTCGTCCGGACCGACGGGGACCGTCTCGTGCGGGATGTTGGGTATGTCGAGCATGATCTTGCCGATCTCAGCCTCGACGTCGCGCACCTCTCCGTCAAGCTCCTTGATCCGCTCGGAGATGGCCCTCATCTTCTCGACTATCGCCGATGTGTCGCCGCCCTCTTTCTTGAGCCTGACTATGTCGTCGGAAGCCTTGTTACGCTGGTGCTTGAGGTCTTCTACCTCTACGAGGAGAGCACGCCGGCGCGCGTCCATCTCCAGTGCGCCGTCGACGTCGGCGACTTCCGCGCTCGTGTCGCGGTCGAGTATCGCCTGCTTGACCCGTCCGGGCTCTTCACGTATGACCTTAATATCGAGCATTTACATGCTCCCCTCTGATCGAGAGTCACGCTACCGTAACCAATTGGCTTTTCGAGCCCCGGGGCCTTCAAAACCCAGGCCTGTTCTGTGACTTGCAGACTTGAAAAACAGATCTGACCCTAGGTTTTCAAGCGGTGGGGTAGGAGCCAAGGAGTTTGAGCTCGCGGAGCTTTCCTACGAGTGAGCCTATCGCTCCAGCCACCTCGGGATCATCGAAGTGTCCCATTATGTCTATGAAGAAATAATACTCGCCCATCACCTTTTTTGTCGGGCGGCTTTCGATTTTTGTAAGGTTGACGCCGCGCGATGCGAACTCCTGGAGCATCTCGAGAAGGCTGCCAGGATGGTTTGCACGGATGAAGCAGACTATCGACGTCTTGTCGTTTCCGGTTCGGGCTGCTTTTTTCTTTCCGACTACCACGAACCTTGTCTGGTTTATCGGGTAGTCGGCGACATCGCTCGCCAGGACCTCCAACCCGTATATCTTAGCGGCCAACTCGGTCGCAATAGCTGCCAGTGGCTCGCTCGACTGGGATACCGTGAGCGCCGCTTCGGCAGTGCTGTTTGCCGCCCGGACCGGAACGTTCGGGAACCAGCGAGAGAGGAAGTTGCGGCACTGGGCTGTCGCCTGTGGATGAGATACTACGGCGGTGACGTCCTCGCGCGCGACTCCGGGTCGGGCCATGAGCTGCTGGCTGACCTCGTACGTTATCTCGCGCTCTATGACCAGGTCCGTCTCGAACGCAAGCGTGTCGAGGGTTACGTTGACCGAGCCTTCGATGGAATTCTCGATGGGAACCATGCCACTGTCCACTTCACCCGACTGGGCGGCTTGAAGCACCTCGGGTATCGTGGCATAAGGGATTTCCTCGTCGAACTGCCCGTGAAGGTAGGCCTCGAGGGCCTCCTGGGCGAACGTCCCTCTCGGGCCGAGGTACCCTATTTTCGGCACTCCTACTCGCCCCTCGGCTCCCTGTTGCGAAGCCGCTCGACCGGGGTATCCAACCCGCGCGGTCGTGAAGCCGCCGGACGTCGCGGTGCCTGCTTCTCGGGCGTACTGTCCGCTCGGCGCTCGGGAGGTGGCTCGTCCATCAGTTCGGACACCAGGTCTATCGGCGGACCCGTGCGCTCCAGGGGCTCCTGTTCGAGCTCCGGCTCGCGCTTCCGCTCCTGGCGCCCGTCCTGCGGCGGACCGACATGCTTTACTCTGCCGGGTCCGCGGCGCTGATAGGTCTCGCGCGGCGCGGGTCGCGGGCGCGGCTGTGGTGCTGAGGCTTCTTCGGGGGCACGCCCTTCGTTTCGTTCTTCCGCGTACTCGTCTTCACGGGACTGCGCTCTCCTCGCGTTTTGCGTGCGCTCGGAGCCTGATTGGGCGCGGGCATTCTCTGTTCGCCCCTGAGGGCCACCCGTACGCTGCGCATACTCGCGGTCGTGGAACAATCTAAGATTTGCCATGCGCTCTTCATGCTCGCGGTCGCGCGCCTCCACCGGCAGGGCACCCAGCTCTTTGCTTTGCATCGCAAGGCGAATGGCTTCTTTTTCTTCGGGAGAAAGCTCGTATGACGAACCGCGTTCGACCACGGGTTTCGAATAAGTCCTGGACTCGTTACGCCCGTAAATCGAGCTGAGGGCGAGCCCGTTGCCCCTGTCGTCGAGCAGCGCTACGGCGAAGCTCAACAGCCCACCGAGATCGCGAAACGCGTCGAATCGTACGACCCCGATATGCTGAACCGCGCCTGCCATGCGCCTCAGCACCTGTGCGTACTGCTCGGAGAGCATCTCGACCTCATATAGCAGATGCTCGACCTGCGAGATATTGTCTCCGACTATCTCGACGAAGTTCTGGCCCTGCGTGTCACGCACCAGCAGTTCACAGTCGGCCTCGAGCCTTCGAGTACGCCAGAAAAGATAGACGATTAGCACTACGGCCACCACAAGGACCGCTCCGAGCACTATCACAATCGGCGTTATGTTGCTTTGAATCATGGATTGGAGCCCTCTTGGTCTTTGGCTTTTCTCTGCGCACCCAACCAGCACGCGGTTACCGATTATACCATTTTGCGCCAGCGCACCCCCATTATTGAATCTTCCATTCCTCCAGCCATGCCTTTTCCTTCCTGGCTGGCCTCCTCCAGCCCCTTGACCACATTGATCCTGCCTCTCGGTGAAGGGATAGACTCGGGCCTCCAGAAACAAAACACCTGGGGACGGTCTCTCCAGGCCGCCCGGAGCCGGGCCTGAGAGACCCGGCTCAAGAAGGGGTGGGGTCATCGCTGGGCCAGGTGTCGGATTCCGTGCGAAAGTCAATAAGGGTAAGATAATAGGCGATGGATGCCAATCTTGATGACAAATACTATAAGCTGAGGAAGCATCTCGAGGGCATGGGCCGCGTCCTTGTCGCCTATTCCGGAGGGGTCGACAGCACTCTGCTCCTCGCGGTGGGCAAAGAGGCCATGGGCGATGATATCCTCGCCGTAACGGTTAGCTCGCCACTTCACCCGAAGAACGTCGTGGAAAGTGCCTCCCGGATGGCCGCCCGTCTCAGAGTCAATCACATCATCGTCGAGGCGGACGAGCTCCAGATCGACGACTTCGTCTCCAACCCGCCCGAGCGCTGTTACCTGTGCAAGCATCTTCGATTCAGCGAGATGCTGGATATCGCTGCGCGCGAGGGCATCACAGAGCTTGTCGAGGGAAGCCAGCAGGACGATTCCTCGGACTTCAGGCCCGGCGCTGAAGCGGCGCGGGAGCTCTCGGTGAGCAGCCCTCTAATGGACGTTGGCTTTTACAAGTACGAAGTAAGGGCCTTGTCACGCGAGCTGGGCCTTTCGACCTGGAACATGCGCGCGAGTCCATGTCTCGCGACCCGCATCCCGTACGGGGAAAAGATCACCCGCGAGAAACTTTCGGTTATTGACCAGGGTGAGAGATCCCTCATGGATCTGGGGCTCAACCAGGTGCGCTTGCGCTACATCGAAGACAGGACCGCGCGGATCGAGGTCAACTCCTCGTCGATACAAGAGTTGACTGTGAACGGGACCAGGGAGCGCATCCTGTCGCGGATGAAGGAACTCGGATTCCTCTACGTCACGGTGGATCTCGCCGGATACCGAACCGGAGCCCTGAACGAGGTGCTCCCGGAGGCTTGACGGCAACCCTCCGATTGGAGCTTGCATGACATACGAAGATGAACTCAAGGAGTTGCTGCTGCGGGTGCAATCCGGCGATGAGTCGCCTGAGAACGCCTTCGAGACGCTGCGGACTCTCCCATTCTCAGACCTCGGGTTTGCGAAGGTCGACCATCACCGTGAGCTCCGGCAGGGGTTCGCGGAGGTCGTCTTTTGCGAGAAGAAGACGCCGGAGCAGGTGCGCGAAATAACGCGCGCGCTTCTGGACAAGAACATCGGCAACCTGCTTCTTACACGCGCCGGACCCGAGGTCTTCGAGCTCATTCGCGAGATAGACAGCCGGTCTGAGTACCACCCGCGTTCTCGTCTCATAACGATAGAGCGAGAGCATATTGAGCCGTTCGGCATGGTCTCCATCTTCACTGCGGGTACGGCGGACATTCCGGTCGCTGAAGAGGCGCGTATCACGGCGTCTATCATGGGAAGCAATGTCGTACCTACTTACGACGTGGGCGTGGCCGGGGTACACAGGCTTTTCGCCCACAGTGAAGTGATCGAGAAGTCGAGCGCCATCGTGGTTGTAGCAGGAATGGAGGGTGCGCTCGCGAGCCTTGTCGGCGGCATCGCGCATTGCCCGGTCATCGCTGTCCCTTCGAGCGTCGGCTACGGGGCAAGCTTCGGGGGGCTCGCCGCGTTGCTGGCTATGATGAACTCGTGTGCCGTCGGAGTCTCGGTCGTCAACATCGATAACGGTTTCGGCGCCGGCTACCTCGCCGGGCTCATCAACAAGTTGGCAAATAAGTAGTTGCTGGAGGCCATGTGACGATAGCTTATTTTGATTGTTTCAGCGGCATCAGCGGAGACATGGTGCTCGGAGTCCTGATCGACCTCGGGCTCCAGCTGGATGAGCTAAACGAGGCTCTATCCACGCTCGACCTCGAGGAGTTCAAGATAGAGGCTCGCGAGGTGCAGAGTTACGGCCTGCGCGCGACCAAGGTCGACGTCATCGTTCCCGAGAGCGTTATCGTGCGGACATTTGCGAACATCAGGGACCTCATCGTCTCGAGTGGTCTTCCCGAAACGGTCAAAACGATGAGCCTGGAGATATTCATGAGGCTCGCCCTGGCCGAGTCCGTGGTGCACAGCAAGCCTGTGGACCAGGTGCATTTTCACGAGGTCGGCGCGGTCGATTCCATTGTAGATATCGTTGGGTCCGCCTTCGGGATAGACGCGCTCGGAATCACGGAGGTGTTCTCATCTCCACTGCCGCTCGGCCACGGTATGATAAAGACCGCCCACGGCTCGCTTCCTGTACCCGCCCCGGCCGTGCTAGAGATACTTGAGGACACGCCAACCTATGGCCGCGGTATACCAACAGAGATAGTGACCCCCACCGGCGCAGCCGTCATCAAGACTCTTGCGAGCTCTTTCGGTAACGCACCACTGATGCGCCTGGAAAAGACCGGGTACGGCGCAGGCACCAAGGACCTTGGCGTGGCCAACCTCCTCCGCGTGATCACCGGGGAAGCGCTCGATTATCCGAGCGAAGCCGAGGAGCTGGCGATCATCGTCTCGACGAACATCGATGACATGAACCCGGAGTTCTACGACTACGTGATGGAGCGTCTCTTCACCGCGGGAGCCCACGACGTCTGGCTGACCCCGATACAGATGAAGAAGACCAGGCCAGGCACGGTCGTGAACGTTCTCTGCGCACCAAAGGATGCGACCGCGATAAAGCGTATCCTGATAGAAGAAACGAGCACTTTCGGGCTTCGCACCTCGATGGTCATGAAGAAAGCTATCGAGCGCGAGATTATCGAAGTCGAGACACCCTGGGGGAAAGTCCGAGTCAAGGTTGGGCGCGAGAGCAATCACATCACGAGCGTCTCACCCGAATTCTCCGACTGCGCCCGCATCGCCGGCGAACAAAGCGTCCCCATTAAAGAAGTCTTCCGTACAGCCCAATCCCTCGCCCAGGAACAACTCGAATAAGCCACCTTAACCGGTTTCGGCGCGCATGATGAATTGTTGTTGGGTTTCGTTGTTATCGACTTTTTTCTCGTTTGGGACCGGGCCGGCTTTTACGGAGAGGGTGTTGAGAACGCTGGAACCGGTGACTGGTGTGAGGTCCTCGAAGACGAGGGATGCGGTCTCTCCTGCTTTCAACTGCGTGATCTTCTGGGTCTTTTTCTGCGGCGTGGAACCGTTGTCAGCGGCAAGGGTCACGACCACAGGCACATCGGTCTCGGTCTGGTTGCCCTGGTTCTGAATGCTGACCTTTACGGTGAAAGTCTTGTTGTAAGGGAGTACAGATACGCCGGACTGCGTCGTATCGGTACGCGCCGGTGACGTGGAGACTCCCACGACGGCAACTCCGTGAAGCGCATTTCCCACGCCTTCACCGGACAGTCCCCCTATGTACTCGCGAACCGAAGCCTCGAGCGCATCGTCGGTCTTTTGCATGTACACGGAATCGGCGATCTCCCCGTTGGTCAGATTGGCGTCGGTCAGCTTCGCGCCAAGGCTGCTCCTGAACCGCTGCAAGGCCACATCGCTCAGCACGAGGTTAAGAAGCCCCTGGGACATCGTCGTGGCCGCTTGGTTGGTGTCTTTCTTATCAAGTACGTCCACGAGGGCTCCCCTGTATTTGTCCATCCCGTCGACGCGCATGTCGAACGCCAGTTGGACGAGGGGCTGCAGGCCGTAGACACTCTTGGGGACGACTACCTTGGTGGAGTCAGCGGCGATTTCCTTGCTCGTCTCTACCATCTGCGTTAGCTTGCGGTTGACATCATCGCGAGAGAGGTCCTGGGCGGTAGCCCTTATGTTTTCGAACTGGGTACCGATTACCGCGGAGCGCATGATCAACTTGTTGACAGCGGACGTGTAGTCTCTGAGCTTCTCGTTTTCGCCGGCTTCCTTGTTGCTGCCGCACCCTCGTCCGAATATCCAGCAGAATACCAGCGCAACGATCACCGCTGTGATTATCAGTATGGGAGTGGGGCCCTTTCGTCTCGCCGGGGTCGGCCCAACAGGGCCGGTGCGCCTGCGGACGGTGCTCCGCGTGCTCCGCCCCGTAGAGTAACGGGGTTGTCTTGACTGCGAGAATCTCGCCATCTCTTTTCTCGAAGGTTCTCATAGCTTGTTCAAGCTCGGGTGTCCACCAGAGTGCCCACCCTTTGGCCAAAAATAAATAGTGCCTCGATAAGGCACATCAAGTTCGCCGATTATGTCAGCTTCAAAGCCGATTTGTCTATCGCGTCCATGCGTCCGCTGAAACGCACTTTGTTGGTGGGCGAGGAGGGACTCGAACCCTCATGCCCTTGCGAGCACAGGACCCTGAACCCTGCGTGTCTACCAATTCCACCACTCGCCCGCCGGACAGCGCGTCTTCAATTTGCGGTACGTCGGCCAAGAGCCTGCAACCGACACACCTGGTACTGCCTGTGCATCCCGCAGGATGCCGCATCTAACATCGTATACGATTTTATTGTTTCACAGCCTGCTTTACGTGGAGCATACGATGTCAACCGTCTCTCCGCCGGTCGCCCTGACCAGGTCGTACGACCTTATCTTCAGGATCGCGGAAAGCTCACCGCTGCCAGTATATACTACATCTTCTCTGAGGGTGTAATAGTCGATATACGCCGCCATCTCTATCTTGTGTGCGACAGGCGGCAGGGCACCAGCTATGTACCCTGACAGCGATGGAACATCCTCTCCGGGAATCCGTTTTATCTCGCTGGAGCTGGACACCGCGATCAACTTTTCTTCGTCGACACGCCGGTCGGCGGGAAGGACGACCATCACTGGTTCGCCGTCGAGACGGTAGAGCTCGACCCTTGCCATCTGCGCCAGGTCGAGCCCCAGTGCAGCGGCTGCCTGTTCCAGGCTTCCGGCAGGCCCCGCGAGCTTGAATATCTCGTGTGGAACGTCAAGTTCCTGCAAGCGGTTATGAACGTTCAGGCTTGAATACATGGTTGTATGCGCAGTCTCAATTCACCGGGAAAGGGGTCTGGGTTGTTGACGACGATATGGCCTGAGGAGTGTCTACTTCATGCCGCCTTTACGGCCGATCTTCTGGTAGAACTCCGTTCCATACCTTTTCTTGGTGGTCTGGCCGCCCTTCTTACCTCCGACGCTTCCGATCTTGCTGTAAAAATCGGAACCGTACTTCTTCTTGGTGGTCTGACCGCCCTTACGGCCGGCCTCGGCTCTGGTCATCTTCGCCTTCGCCACAGCAATCGCCCCCCCGAGGCTAACTAAGCGGAACCGGCTAAACCTGCAGGCCGGTTTTCAATTACCCGCTTCTACTATTATGTCACCATGTTATCAACAATTCCAGTTGGTTGCTTCCCTGTTCGAAACTGTTTTCCTGCCTGGCGACACGTTTTTACTTAACTTGCCTGTGTATCTTGCCGATATACAATTTGCATTTATTCACCCTCTGAGCGCACACTGGCTATTGATGGCAACTTTGGATGGCAAGTGGAAGGGGGGCATGACCGTGGATCCGAAGGATGTCCCTTATTTTCTCCTTGGTGCGATGAGCACTATCAGGGAGGAGACGAAGAAGACCGTCGACGACCTGGTTGAAAAAGGGAAGAGCGGCTCGAGTAAAAGCGCAAAAGGCCTCGCCCAAACCGATAAGGCGGTCAGAGATCTCGTCGACAAAGGTCGCAAAGAGCGGGAAGACCTCCTCAATGCTATCGGTAAAGAAGTCACCAGGGTCCTCGATAACATTGGTGCCGTTACAAAGAACGACATAAGATCGCTCGAAAAAAAGCTCGCCAACATCGAGAAGAAGGTCAAATAGCGGCCCATTACCTTTGGGAATCACTACGAAGCGAGGTGTCGACATGGATTTGAATGACATGCCTTTTCTTCTGTTGGGAGCGCTTGCATCCGCCAAGGATGAGTCGGTCGCGTCGCTTGACGACATGATTGCCAAGGGAAAGGGACTGGCCGAGGGCACGAGGTCCAAGGCGAAGGCAACCGTGCAGGACAAGAAGTTGGACGCCACCGTACGGGAGCTCGTGAAGAAGGGCAAAGAGGACAGCGCCGAGCTCGTGGATGCTGTTGGAAAGGCGGTCAGGGACACGCTCAACTCACTTGGGATCGTGACCAAGGCCGACATCAAGAACGTCGAGAAGAGGTTGGACGACCTCGAAAAGAAGATCTCCGCCAAACCGGCGAAAAAGCCCGCGCCCAAGAAAGCCGCCGGGAAGAAAGCGGCGGCGAAGAAGCCCGCGGCGAAGAAGAAAGCTCAGTCCGGGAAGAAAGCGGCGGCGAAGAAGAAAGCTTGACGGTCGTACGTCAATTTCCGGATATCTCAAACCCGTGACGCAGCGTCACGGGTTTTTTATTGCTTCACCGGGCGGCGGCGCGATGTCCCTGAAAGCCTCGATCGGTACACTTTCACCGGCGGGCTCCGGCGCGACCGCTTCAAGGCCCGGCTCGACCGGTGGACCACCAACCACCTGCTCCGCGGGACGCTGGAGGTCGACGAACGGTGGCACCCTGGAGCGCGACCGCTTCGACATGGTATTGCCGATGACGCCCACCAGCAGAACCAGCGCTCCCACGCCCAGCGCGATGTCGAAGAAGAGGGTGGTCTTCGAACCAATGTTTCGGAACGCATCGTACATGGCCGCTTTATACGCCACTCCAGAACCGGACTTCCAGAAGAATTCGTTCATCACGCGGATCCACAGCGAAGCCGGGATTGTCGCGGCGATGAGCACGAGCCCGGCGCCTATCGCCTTGCCCCATCCTCTACAGAACACCAGGAAAAGGGCGCCGAAGGCGAGAAACAGAACTCCACATCCGACGAGGGGCCAGATCAGCGTGCCGTGGGTATTCTTGTTTAATTCGCTCAGCAGCGTCGCGTCGACGGCTTTTGCTCTTTCCTCACCGGTGCCCCTGGCCGCCTTCATGGGCAGGTTCCCTAGATATCCCTGCCTGAATATCTGCTGCGCGACTTCAGAGACTACCTTGACGGCGAGGTCAGCCGAGCTTAGCGAATTGATATCCGATGCACTGAGAGAGACGTCGACTCCGAGGTCCGGAATCAGTATCGTCGCGTTCTTTAGCCTGCGTGCTTTCGACCTGAGGTCCCTGTAATTCTCTTTCACGACTTGCCTGACCTGTGTCGCGTCAGACACTAGTGGGACAAGGAGCACCTTCGACGCGCCGGAACTCGTGGTCCTGTACATGCCTGCGAATGCCAGCGAGGCAAAGAGGAGAAGCGCGGTCAGTATCCCGAAGACCCACTTGAGGTCTCCTCTCCAGTGAGATGGAGCCGGCTCGGTCAGTATCCCGAACTCCTCGTCTTCGAGCGCGTCCAACTGCGGCGGCGCATACGGCTGCGGGTACGGAGTTCCGGGGTAACCCGGGGGCTGCGGTCCCTGCGGGAAGCCCATTGGAGGAACCGGGACTCCGCTGGAAGCCACCGGCGCACCGGGCATCATGGGGACAACAAGTGGGGGAACCGGTATCTGACCGGTCTGCTCGACAGGTACGGGTGGGCGGACATCCGGATACCCCCCGGGCGGAACGAATCCAGGCCCGTACCCGAACGAGGGGGGTACGAACGGCACCGGATACCATTGGGGCTGCGGGTAGAAATATCCGGGAGGCGGGGCCACCGGCGGCGGCGCGGGGGCCTCTTGAGCCGGAACGCCCGCCTGTGCGGTAGGCGCCTGACCAGGTGCTCCCGCTTCGGGAGGCGGTGTTACCGGTTGTACTGATCGAGATGGAGGAGCCACTAACGGCTGGTTCGGGGCAAGCCGGGGCTGCGGCGCGGGAACGACGGGCGCGACTCCCCCTGTCCATTGACCTCCTGGTTGTGATTGCTGAACGAACCCTGGCTGGGGCTGCGGTCGCAGTTGTTGTGGCTGCGCCTGTACTGGAGCGGGCCCCCCTGGCGGCAGCACCTGTCCCGCCGGGCTCACCTGCCCGGGCGAAGGAGCCGGAAACACCTGTCGCCCCGCAACCTCGGGCGGCATGCCCGTTTCGAGCATTCTCTGTTCGGCTTCCTGTTCTTCTTTTTTCCTTCGCCTGTGCTTGCCTTTTTCAGCCATGGAGCCCTCCCGGCCCGATACGAGCGGACCAATGCGCCATTACGGCTCACACTAATATATTCACGGAAGCAGGGTCCTATCCCTTATGTTTTATTGCCGCGGTTAAGGACAACGAGAAGACTTTGATCGCGCAAACAGAAGAAGGGCTCAGGTCTGGGGGGTTGAGAAAACAGATCTGACCCCTGGTTTTGAAGGGGCGCAGGTCTAGTTAGTGGGTTGGGTCTGTTGGTTCTGGTAGGCTGTTGGGAGGGTCTAGATGTGAGGTGAGGGAATGGACCGGAGTGAGATAGAGGGGTTCCTCAAGGAGAATGGAGCGGATTTCATCGGCTTCGCGGACGCGGATCCTTTTGAGGAATGGCATGAAGAATGCGCGGCTAGATTTGAAAACGGAATGCTGCCGGCTCGTTATTCCAGGGTGCTCGAACATGACCCATGCCGGTACATCCCGGGAGCGAACTCGTTGATAGTCCTGGGCTTGCGCTACCCGGCCCTCTCCGAGGTTGACGACCCCGGCCGCTGTTCGGTCGCCGGGATCGCATGGGCGCGAAAAAAGGAAAGGGACCTGGCCGCTCGCCTCGTGCAGTTCTTGGAAGGTTCAGGCGCGCAGGCGCGTGACGCTACCGGGCTTCCCGCAAAGGCAGCGTCGGTGCGCTCGGGCCTCGCCACCCAGAGAAAGAACTCCCTCGCCTACTTCGAGCAAGGTGGTTCGGCTGTCAGGATAGGGGTCGTGGTAACCGATCTCGCCCTGGAGCTCACCCTCCCTCTCGAGTCGGATCCTTGCGTCAGTTGTACGCTCTGCCTTGAATGCTGCCCGACCGGAGCTCTGGTCGACGAATACGTCGTGGATGTGCCCAGGTGCCTTTGCTACGTGCTCGAACACGACAGCGTCCTGCCCGAGGACATGCGCCCGGCAGTCGGAAACCGTCTGATCGGTTGCGAGACTTGCCAGATCGTCTGCCCGGACAACCGCGAGGTGCCTCGTTCTTCCCTCGACGACGTTCCGTGGTTGGACCTCCTGAGGCTTGCCGGGGAGGTTTCCGTCCGTCCGGAGAAGCTCCTGTCGTACCTGCGCGACGACCTGACCCTTCCCGTTTACTCCGAGTACACGCCGCTCAGGGCCGTGGCCCTTGCCCTGGGCAACTGGAAAGACCCCAGAGGGGTCTCTTACCTCGAAGCCCTGGCGGGTTCCGAACGTCCGGAAGTCGTCGATGCCGCGCGCTGGTCGCTCGAGAGATTGCGCGAGTAGTGTGAGCGCCGCGGGGATGCGGTTTCAGTAACCCATGGCGTCGTGCCCACCCGTCCACGAGCCACCGTAGTCGAAATACATCGGGCGCTCGGCGATGATGCCGACATTGTTGGTCGACTCTACCTTTATCCCTATATCGTGGGACGCGTCATCCGCCACACCGAGGAAGTCGTTGGCGCTGATCGTCGTTCGCGAAAGCGCGGCCACGAACACCTGTTGCTCCGCCGTGGAGCCGTCCCCTTTCAGGTAGGTCACCTTGACCTGAGCTCCCTTTTCGGACGGGTTGGAGAGGCAGATGTACGTGGCGAAGTTCGGGCGTGTCGTTCCCTCGGCGAAATACCACGACGGCTTCGGGTACGAAGTTCCCATGGCGTCGCTGCCCCCCGTCCACTCCCCGCCGTACTTGAAGTACATCGGGCGCTCCGCGATGATGCCAACCTCGTTTGTCGAAGTGATGCGGCATGAGAAGTCTCTGCCGGTGCCGACGTCGTTCTGTGCAACCACGGTTGTCCTGGACATCGGGGCGACGGAGTAACCCTTCTCAATCTTTCCGCCGCCGGACAGGAGGTAAACCACCTTCACCGTGGCGGCTGTATCGCTGGGGTTGGCAAGGCACAGATAGGTATGGAAGTTCGATCTCGTCGTGCCCTCCGCGAAGTACCACGAAGGCCTGGCAGAAAGCGAACCAAGCGAGTCGTGGCCGCCGGTCCAGTTCCCCTGATAGTTGAAGTACATCGGGCGCTCGACGACCAGGCCCACCCTGTTCGGGCTGTCCACCGTGCAGGCGAAGTCCTTTCCGGTGCCGATCTCGCGCGCAACCTCTATGGTCTTTCTGGCCCTGCGCCCGACGGTATAGGACCTGTCCTGGCTTCCAGCACCTTCGACCATGTACTTGACGGTCACCTGGGCTTCGGAGTCGGAGGGGTTACCAATGCAGAGGTAGGTTTCGAAGTTGCTTCGGGTCGTCCCCTCCGCAAAGTACCACGTCGGACGCAGGAATGCGCTGCCAACCGTGTCGCTGCCCCCGGTCCACTTGCCTTTGTAGTCGAAATAGATCGGGCGTTCGGCTACGACAGGCACGCCGTTGGTTGAAAGAACCTCGCACGAGAAATCCTTTCCGCTACCGACGTCCGCGTTCGCGAGCACGGTTCGCCTCGAATGTGCAGGCACAGTGTAATCTCTATCGACGCTACCATCACCATCCGTCATGTAGCTTACCCTCACCTTTGCGTCCGTCTGGCCAGGGTTGCCCAGGCAGAGGTAAGTCGCAAACCCCGCGCGGCTCGTGCCCTCAGCGAAGTACCAGTTCGACGCGGTCTGCTCCGTGCTGCGGACCTCGACACCCGTATAATAGTGCTTGAGGATGTCTCGGTAGTCCCAACCGTTCTGCGCCAGCACCCTGGCACCTTCCTGGCACATCCCAACGCCATGCCCCCACAACGTAGTGTTACCGCAGGGACACCCGACGCTCCGGCAGTAAGGCAGGTCCCCCCAGCCTACGTCTTCCGAGTTCCGGGTGTGCCCGTCGCAGTGCCCGAAGAAGAACGCCTCGATCACCTGGCCATCGTACAGGGCTGCGACTTTGTGGGTCGAGTCAACCGCGAGATCCGTGCGCGGGTCGTGCTGATCGCGCCATACCTGGCTGTTGGTGGTCGTGTCCACGTCGGCGTTCGGGTATTTATGCGCGGTCGCCGCGTAACATCGCGAAGCGATTGCCTGGGCGCAGAGAGCGTCATAAGGCCAATCGGCGCTCACCTCCGCGGGCACGACGCCCTTGAGGTAGTCGTCCATGTACATCACGCGCACGGACTTGTCGGGCATCAAAACGCGTACGGTCTCCGGGACTTCGGTGATGCCCGTGGCTTTCCGCGCCCCACCTGCCGGAGGCCCCTGTTGTCTCGAGCTGGAGGCGGAAACGGCGCCACACAGCAGGCCGAAGCATGCGACCATCGCCGCCAGCGCAGTGATTGCCCACTTCTTCCCGCTTGCTGTTGCCCGCCACCGGAAACGCACTTTTCCTCCAGTAATCTGATTCTTTCGACTCGTATGAATTCTTTCAGTAAACAAAGGAGCCCTCGTATGAGGGCTCCTTTTAATGCGTTATACGATGTGCGGTACTTTTACCGGGACTTTTTGACAGGGCTGGCCTGCCCTTCCCCTGCCCCATGTACCGCGAGCCTCACCCGGCGTTGATCCACCTTCGCCTGGAACCGGCTCTTATCTGGTTTTCGAGCTTCTGGAGCCCGAAGCGATCAATCCTCGGAATCGCCGCCGAACATAGGAGGACGATACGTCGCCATCCTCAGCTTGGATACCGCCGCGCCCGCACTGCGGGTGAAGACGTTCGGGTTGATGCACTCTACATAGCGCGGCAGAAGCCGCTCGTTATTGTTGATGACGTCCGCAACCTTCTGGGGGTCGAGATACTTCATCATCTCGCCTGCGAACGAAAGGCCTTCACCCATTGAATCCGCGATGGCTTTTGCGTCGAGGTAGGTCAGGATCTTGCCCATCATACCGGCGTTCTCGTTGATAGCTTCGGCTAGAGCACGAGGGTCCATACCCTCCATAACCCCGGAAATCAACTCCTTGTTGCTTCCCATCTTTCCACCGAGTTTACCCAGGGTCCTCATAAGTGACAATTCAACAACCCCCTTCCGGTCGAAACCGCTCCCGCGCAGCTTTCAGACAGCTGCTGCGCCGATTGACTATAACCTATCAGAACTGGTGGGTCAAACCTCAATTCTGTTTTATCTTCTTGGTCAAAATCGTTGTTTCCGGCAACGGTTTCCAAACGGCCGCTAACGCGCTCAAAGAGCTCCCGGAAGGAGGTTTCCCCACCAGGGTAAAGACATCCGGGCGCCATTCAAGTGGCGAAACGGCCTCTCCTCGGGGATTATTGGGTGTTCCAGGGTGAGCTCAGAGGCGCTGAACTCTTAGGCGTCTGCTGACCCCACGGCTCAGGACCGCCGTCCACGGCAGTCAGGAGGGCTCCGCCTGTAACGGCCACTTTTCCTCCACCTGCTATCACCCGCTCTTCCGCTTCAACAACTGCGGTGACTGCGAGGGGGCGGTCCTGAGACCCGACAACGTCCACTCGGCTGACGGATGGCGGGAGTCTCTCTCCCCGACAGTGGACAGGTACAAAGAAATGGATCAAACGCGGAATAACTGTCCCCGGATGACGGAAAAACACGAGGCCTGGAGGGAAGATGCAAGAGTTGGAGGTATAGAGTTGGAGGCCTTGAAGGCGGCGGTACCGGGTTTCGTGCGCCGAAAGGACATTCTGGTAGTAGAATATCAGCGTTGGAGGCGGCATATGAGTAATACCTGTGTAACAGGATTCCATCATATGCTCTCCGGTCGCAAGACAATGCGGATCATAAGATATAATCGCGCGAGTCGAACAGCGGCAACGTCTACCGAAGGGAAAGTCGAAAATGACTGAACTTGAAAAACAGTGGCCAGAGATACAGAAACTCAGCGGGCGGGCGTTTCCGAAATACATTTTCGCGACCGTAAATGAAGACGGATCTCCGCATATCACGCCGATGGGCTCGCTCGCATTGCGAGACGACTGCACCGGATTCTATTTCGAACGGTACTCGAAACAAATGCGCGGGAACCTCGACAGGGACAACAGGATAAGCATACTCCTCCTGGACTTCCGGCTTGTGTTCTGGCTGCTGCCGCTGATCAGGGGCAGGTTCGCGAAACCCGTCGCGGTACGCCTGAACGGCACCGTCGGCGAGAGACGGGAAGCTACCCTGGCGGAGGAGAACACTTTCAAGAAAGACAACTGGGCGATCAACCTTGCGCGAGTCCTCAGCCTGAGAGGATACAGGCGCCTGTGGGCACCGCTGAACCGCGTGCGTGACATCAGGTTTGAATCATTCGAACCGGTTGACCTCGGAATCATGGGCCGCGGGAACTGGGGGATCGAGGAGTACTCCGAGTAGCAACCTGTTAGACGTCTACATAAAGTAGATCCGGTCCTGCGCGGTTTCGCGGGATGAGAGGCGAAGCCGAGGAACCTCTACTTCATCCAGACTGAGATAGGAAAATTGGGTTTAATAACAACGGTCACCGCCCCAGGCTTAACCACCGTCTTTATCTCCGTGTTGGTCCACTCTGGGGGCTCGGTTGCCAGCACGACGTTGAAGGAGACGGAGGAGGCTACTGTTCCCATGTGCCCCCCGCCCAAGCCCTTGCCCGCTCCCTTGCTGTCCCCGAAGTTGTTCCCGGTTATTTTTGTAAATCGCAATTAAACAACTACATGCGGGTTTGACGGTATGACCGGCGACAACGTACTCTTCTGAAGACCTTTTGCGAGCGATCGCATGCGCGAAGGTCGGAGAGGAACACCGGATCCCCGAGCCAGGCTGACACGAGCGTACAGAGCTTGCGATCTGTCCTCTCTGAACAGCAGGCCGACGAGTCCGAAAGCCAGGGGCGCCACCCCGAGTTCCGTCGCCTTGCCCTTCGTTGTGAACACCAATATGAGGATGAACGCGGCCAGGAGTGCGAGTATCAATATGAGCACGAAGATAGCCCTCGGGGTGAATATCTTCTGCTGCTCGGGAATCTTATTTGGCGCCGGGAGGGGTGCCTGGTCGTACGGGATCGGCTCTGGGATCTTCATCCACGAGATGTCTTTTCCGCAATTGACGCAGACCATCGCGTCCGCCTCGTTGCGCGTACCGCAGTTCGGGCAGAACTTGCGGGGCACACGCGTCTTTCGGTAGAGCTGTTTTTGCTCTTCAGTAAGGTTCTCGTCGCCCTCTGCCATTTCTCACCCCTCAGATTCGCATTGCTCTTGTACTTATTCTAGACCTGATCCGCTACCCATTACTTGACCCCGATCAAACCACGGGAGGTGGCTTGCCCCTCATCCTCCGCAAACCAGGCTCATGAAATAGTGAAGCAGGGGGGATCAGCCCATGACGATGCGGACTGTGTGGACGGCGCCGTCGTTGAAGGGTTTTATGACGTTGCCCTCGATGGTTTCGCCGTCTACTATGACACGTCGGACTCCCTTGCTGATTCCCTTGGGCTTATCGATCTCGACTTCGTAGATTGCGCCACGGAACCAACGGCGTGCAGTGATAGCTTCCCAGTCGGTTGGCAGGCAGGGGTCGGCGAGCAGGCCCTCGTAAGTGGGTCTGATGCCGATTATGTATCCCCAGAACACATGCCACTGCCACGCCGCCCCTCCGGTGAACCAGGAGTGAGAACCCTCGCCGAAGTACTCGGATTCCGGGCCGATGATGTATTCAGCGTACACGTACGGCTCGGACTGGTACAGGTCTCCGTCCTCATGCTCGCGGATGAGCGGCAGGACCGACCGGTACGACTGGAGAGCCGTGTCCCCGTCCCCCACAAGCGCCCACGCCATCGTCGCCCACGCGGTCGCGTGCAGGAATATCGCGGCGTTCTCCTTGGTGCCAATGGCGAATCTCGTGATGATCCCGATGGAGGGGTCGGGCTCTTGCCAGCCCGGAAGGAAGAGAGCGCAGCCTTTTTCGGTCAGCAGCTTTTCGCGCGCGGATGCCATCCCTTTCGCGGTGCGCTCCGGATCGAGCCCCGCGATCGCCGCCCAGCTCTGCGAGTTGACGAATATCTCGGCGACGGGATTGCCTTTACCCCCGAGAACCTCTCCCTCGTCGTTTGTGCCCCTTGTGTACCACTCGCCCCCCCAGGTGTACTCCTCCAACGCCTCCCTGAGAGATTCCCCGACGGAGGCGACGCTCTTGACCCCGGGCATGCCATCAACCAGGGAGGCCAGCTCGAGGTACTCGTTACACAGGTAGAGCAGTTGCTCGCTTGCCATCACCGATTCGCCTCTGCCCTGCCTTCCAGCGTAATTAATCGCGTCGTTCCAGTCACCCTTCTCTATGTGGATCAGGTTCCTCGAGCTGCGGCGCTGCCAGACGTTCTCAATGATGCGATAGATGAGTTCGGCGAGTGTCATCTCGACACCGTCGTTCGTGGTCACGATCTCTTCGACCTGGTCCAGGTTTCCGCTCTCCTTCAGATAGAAGAAGATCGAAATGGGCAGCCACATCGCCACGTCTATGTTGCCGGCTATCCCCGAGGGAAGCGCGATGTCCCGGATGTAACCCTGGTCCACGCTTCCGTCCGAGCGTACGAGGCTGATATGTTGTACGATCCGCTCCCAGGCGTCGTCGAGGAACCTGGGCAGCGCGCCCAGGATACACTGGGCCGTGTCGCGGTAACCCCAGGTCTCATTTCCGCTGCAGATGTAGTACGATCCGTCCGAGCGGTACCACCAGAAGCAGATCCTCGACTGGTACTTGTTCCATATATTGACGAACTGGTTGATCTTGGGATCTTGCGTGAAGACCGTATCGCCGTACGCAATGTCGTGCCAGTACTGATTGCACTCCTCAAATCGTCGCTCGCACACCTCCGGGCGGATGTGGTACTCGATCATGTCAAAATCCTCTTCGCGCTGAATCACGCCCATGGAGATGATAATGCGCTCCTCCTCACCCGGGTCGAGCTCTACCGTGTACTTGTGCGCGAAGACCGCCGGACGGCCGTCGTTCTCCCTGTTGCTCAGCTTTCCCTCGACGACCGCGCGCGGGCGGGCTGTTCCTTCACCCGGGCCGACGAACTCATCCCTCAGGGTCTCAAACGACTCGGGCTTGCGAGTGCTCGCGAAGAACACCTTGATGGGCCATGCTCTGTTAGGCGCGTATGCCTCGCGGTTCCAGTACGTCTTTTCCCCCACGAGCAGCTCGCCCTGTTGATAGACCCTGTTGAAGAGGATGTTGGAATAGTACGAGATTATATTGGGCATGTGCTGCCCCAGCAACAGCTCGACGAACGGGTAGACCTCGAACGTCTTGCGCCGCTGTGATTCGTTGGTGAAGTGCAGGATCCAGTATTCGATGTCTGCGTCAAGTGGCACGAGAAACGAGAGCCAGGCCGTCAGACCGTTGTGTTGTGCTTCAAGCCGCTGGTACCCGAGGCCGACCCGGCAGAGCCATGACGTGAGGTCCGTTCTTGTCGGGAGCCAGTTCGGCGTCCATATCTCGTCGCCTTCCTTGATGTAGACAAACCTGCCCGGGCCGTTGTCGAGGGCGGGGGCCCAGAGGTTAATCCCGTAAGCCGGTGGCTGTTTCCAGAACGAGTATCCACCGCCGGTATGTGTTATGAAAGAACAGTACGTACCGTTCGTCAGGTAGTTTATGTAAGGGTACTTCAGCCTTGGGTTCGTGATGATGTACTCGAGGCCGTCCTCGCTGAAGTAGCCGCTCTTCCTGGGATTCTTGTGTTCTGGCACGCGCGCCCTCCGCTTGATCCGGCGGCCAGTTCCCGGCCCGCCTGTATTCAGCTAACCGCAACATATTCTTTATCGAACCGGCGCTTTTTACCTCCCGGCACGAACCTTTTGCCGAGAGTTCCTCTCACGTCCCAGCCGTCACGTCACTACCTGCGCCGGCGGGTTCCAGGTGAAGCGCGGTCTGGATTCGCAACAGTGCTATGAGCCAGTGTATGGTCGCCTCAGCGCTTCGATTGGGATCGACCTCGCCGAAGAGGAGGCCGTCGGAGCAACTGAACGACGCGAAATCGTACAGGGGCTGATCGAGCGCGTTGCGCCCCAGAAACCACTCGAACGCCGCCCTCGCCATCTCGAGCCACTGCTCGTTGCGCTCTATCAGGTACGCATCGATGCATGCCGAGGTAATGGACTCAGCCTCGATCGGGAGCTGCTCGAACTTAGCTCTCTCACCACCCTTGCGGTGCCAGCCCTGGTTGCCGACGAGGTCGAACATGCCATCGCGGTAGCTCTCACGGACCAGGAACCCGAGGCTCTCGAGGCCAGCCGAACGGTACGGCTCCAGTCCTGTCTCCCGGTACGCGAGAAGAAGCGCTCGAGGCAAGATGCCGTTCGCGTAGTACAGGCTTCCCTCAAACCACTCCCAACCGGGCGAGGAGTATTTCTCATAGGCCGCGTTAAGCTTACTCGCTTCACGCTCGAGGACGCCGGCGACGATGCTGGCGCCCGGAAGCCGGGCCAGATAATGATAGCAGCCGCATATCGTATATGCGGTCGCCCGGAGCGAGGTCGGCTCCAGGTTCGGCAAGGCGTCATCGAACATCGCTTTTGCGAACGATGCCAGCCCCTCGTCCGGCTCGAGCGCGATGGTCACACCCAGGCCTTCCAGTGCTTTGCCCTGGCACTCCTCCGAGCCCGCATCATCAGCGAACGACTTGTCGTAGCCGAGCGAGTTATGGAAGTGGCCGTCGGGGCGCTGCATGTAGCTGAGAAGACCTATGTTTGTCCTGGCCAGATCCAGGCTCAAGGGATCGTCGGTCAGTACGTGGGCAAGGACCGCGGCTTCCAGGGCCAGTGCGTTGTCCTCCGTCGTGTAACCGCTGCCCCGGTCGGGGATGTCGAAGTGAGATTTGTGGATCACGCCGGTGGCGTCGGTAATGCGCACCAGATAGTCTAGCTTGGGTCTCGGCAGGTCCCGAAGCATGACGGGCTGCCGGTGCATCTCCCTCACGGGCGCTACCTTCCTTCCGGCAAGCACCTTTCCGAAGAGATCGACGTATTCCCTGGATACCTCCTCCCATATCATCTTGCGGCCGAACTCGTATGCGCTCTCACGCATCCCTCTCATCTTTTCCGGGTTCGAGAGCAAGTCGATCATCGCCCGTGACATGGCTTCCGGGTCTTTGACCGGGACCAGAATGCCGCGTCCGTGGTCGAGCAGTTCCCGGGCGTAGAAATACGGGGTGGAGATGACCGGTTTCCCAAGACCGATCGCGTATGCGAGCGTGCCCGATACGATCTGGTTCATGTCGAGGTAAGGCGTCACGTATACATCGCAACTCGCCAGGAACGAGTTCAACTCCTCCAGGGTGACGAACCGGTCGTAGAATATGACGTTGTCCTCGACACCCAGTTCGCGGGCGGTCCGCTTCAGGAAGAACCGGTACTTTTCTCCTTCGCGCCGCTTGAGTGGAGGGTGCGTCGCTCCAAGGACCACGTACACCGCGTCCGGGAAGCGCTCAACGATAGCCGGCATGGCCCGGATCATGTATTCGATGCCCTTGCGGGAATGCAGTAGCCCGAAGGTGAGTATCACTGTCTTGCCCTGCAGACCCCATCGGTCCTTGTAGTCGTCAGCGTCCGCGAACGGCATGTCCGGCACTCCATGATGGATAAGCGACATCTTGTCGCGGGGCACCCCATACACGTCTTCGAGTATCTCGACGGACTTCTCGCTCATGACGATGACCGCGTCCGAGAGCTCTGTGACCTCTACCATGGCGCGCCTGCGCTCGGGAGTCGGGTCGGGAAGGACCGTATGAGCTGTTGTCACCACCGGCTTCTTCAGATCTCGCATCAGGTCGGTGAGGTAAATACCCATCGGACCCCCGAATATCCCGAATTCATGCTGGACGCACACGAGATCCACTCCCGAGAGATTTACGTAATCCGCGGCGCGTGGGTAATCACGGGGGTTGTTTGCCTGCACCTCGAAGCGGACCATCGGCGGGTAATCATACCCTTCCGGCCGATCGTTCATCGCCACGACAAAAACGTCCGAACGCGGGCCGAGCGTACGCGAAAGCCACGTCGCGACATCAGTCGTGAATGTGGCCAGTCCGCACTGTCTCGGCACGTAATTGCCGATGACGGCAACGTTCATTTCTTCCCTGGTGTATCGAGGTCGACCGGTATTATGCATGGCTACCATCCAATCCTGCTTCAGGGGGGCAGGCCCTATACTTCTATATGCTTCCTCCTAAGCCTTCGCGATGCCACGGGTTAACCCGGGTTTTTTAATGATTTCGTGTGCTAGACTAATGCGGCGCCATCTGGGGCGCTCTGGGCAAAGGACTTGAGATGACGACGATAAGGCTCGAGAGGCCGATTCGGATAGAGAACGGAAACGGTCCGCCACGCTACCCCGTCAAGGAGGTCCTCGCCCGCTTCCGGGACCGCATCTACAGGGGCGACAGGTGCGAGTGCGCATGCTGTGGGCGATCGTTCAAGCTGTTCCTCTACAGCAATTACATGGCCGCGCTCTGCCCGTACTGCCTTTCGGTGGAGCGTTACAGGCTGCTGTGCAAGTACCTCCGAGAAAAGACCGATTTCGGCTCGTACCCGATGCGGGTCCTCGACATTGCCCCGATGTGGTGTTTTCAGGAGTTCTGCCGCTCCTTCGAGAACGTCGAATACATGTCAATAGATATCGAGTCGCGCCTGGCCATGCGTCATATGGATATCCGCGACCTCGAGTTCAAGGACGATCACTTCGACCGCATTGTCTGCTACCACGTTCTCGAGCACATCGATGACGACCGCAAGGCGATGGACGAGCTCTACAGAGTTCTCAAGCCCGGCGGGCAAGCGATCATCCAGGTGCCCATCTTTACCGAGACTACCATCGAGCGAGACGAGCTGTCGGAAGCCGAAGCGGAAGACCTGTTGAAGTACGACTGCCACCTGAGGTCCTACGGCAGGGATTTCGGCGGGATACTGTCCGTTTCAGGCTTCGACGTCGAGGTCGATGATTTCGCCAGGAAGTTCGGCGTCGAGGAGCTGAAACGATTTGGCCTTGATTGCACCGAGGATCTCTACGTCTGCACCAAATAACCTCCGAAATAAGCCGGCGCGCGTTGCGGGCTCGACATATAGACCCGGGAAAATTGATGCTATAATCTAGTCGAAACCGGTTCCAAAAGCGTGAATGGAACGTTCTACCTCTGGATGTTGTCTTAATTGACGCAGGTCCTGGTAGAGCACCTACCTCAGTAGAGGTGACTCGATGAAACCGCAAGACATAACTACCGCGATCAAGAAGCGCTGGTGGATCGTCGTCGCGCTGACCCTCGTGGCCGCGCTCGCGGCGACCCTCGCGGCGCACTTCAAGCAGCCGGTCTACAAGGTCGAGGTAATGGTTGCCGCCGTGGCGCCGGTGAACGCGTCCACGGGCGCTGTGGACGCGACAGTCCAGCTCGCTTACCAGATGCAGATGGCAAGCATCGCCGATGCCGCCGAGAGCCTCGATATCGCCAACGGGGTCAAGAAGCGCATCAAGATCGATGTCCCGGCGGAAGATCTCGTGGCGAAGGTCTCGACCACCGCCGTAGCCAACTCCGCCGAGTTCAAGCTGACCGTGAGCGACGAGAGCCCGACAAGGGTCGCCGAGCTCGCCAACGCCTGGGCCGACGAGACCGCCTACCAGCTTTCCAAAAACAAGATCCTGCTCGGTGGCAGCCTGACGGTGGCAACCAGGGCCATCCCTCCGAGCAAGCCGACCCAGCCGAAGCCGATGGTATACCTGGGGCTCGGCGTCTTCCTCGGCCTGTTGTTTGGATTCACCATCGTGCTGGGCTGGGAGTACTTCGACCCCCATTTCCGGAGCGAGGATGAGACCGAAGAGATGCTCGGCATCCCGGTGCTCGGCGTGCTCCCCAAGAAATCCCCCGCTGACGTGGTCAACAAAGAGTTGTACTCCGGGCTTCGCGCGGGCATTATGTTCTCCCGTGACGGCCAGGAAACGAGCTCCGTGGCCGTTGCGGCCGCGATGCCCGGCGGCGAAGAGCAGAATATCGCTATCAACCTCGCAAAGAGCATCGCCGGAGCCGGTGGCAAGACCCTGCTCGCCGATTGCGACATGCGTTCGCGCTCCGCTTCCGAGCTGATGGGAGCGGGCAAGCTGGCCGGTCTCGCGGAAGTCTTGGAGAAGGGCGAGCAGATAAAAGACAAGGTGGCACCCACCAGCGTGCCCAATCTCTACCTGCTTCCCGCGGGCAAACCTTCCGCGAGCCCATCCGACCTCCTGTCACTGCCGCGGTTCACCGAGGTTTTGAAAGCGCTGGAGCGCAGCTTCAAGTGGGTGGTGCTCAGCGTTCCTCCGTTGACCTCGGCGGTTGACGCCGCCCTCGTGGTATCAAAGGCGCAATCATCGCTCGTGGTCATCGACACCGAGACCTGCACGCGCAATGCCGTCCTCGACGCCCTCCAGAACCTGCGACGGCTCGAGCTCGAGCCGACCGGGGTCGTTTTGACGAACGTCAAGAGGAAACGGCGGGGACGCAAACTCGAGAACGTGTGATACCCACCGTGCAAAATCAACCTGGTAGTAATCGGCGCTGTGCGGCGGCGGGCGGCGGGCGGGCCACGCCGGACGATCTCTGGCCGGGCGGTTCCCCCTGATGGAAAGAGTCGGACAGGTCACCAAGAGCGCTTCCGCGCTGGTCATCGCCAAGCTGGTCACGTCGGCCCTGTTCTTCGTGCTGGCCATCGTGGTGAACAGAGAGCTGGGACCGGCCAAAGCCGGCATCTACGTCTACGCGATGACCCTCTACGCGATATTCCAGGTCATCCCCGACTTCGGTCTCGGCAACATCTGCATCCGCGATGTCTCGCCCGAACCCCGCAAGATACGGAAGTATCTCAAGAACATCATCTCGATACGCATCCTGCTGGGCGTGCTCTCGTTCGTGCTGCTCATGCTTACGGATATCATCACCACCGCCGTGCAGCATTCCGGCCCGCTCTCCACTCAGAGGTTCTGGGTGGTGTTCGTCGTGGCATTCTCGCTCCTTCTCGAGCAGCCGTTCTCCAACTCGCTCTCCGAGGCTTTCATCTCGCTCGAGAGGCAGGTCGTGGTCGCGTACGTGTACACGATCATGGGTTTCATCAGGGTGGCCCTGTCTCTGCTGGTCATCCTTTCCGGTGCAAGCAACGCACTCGTGCTGCTGATGGCGATGTACGTGCTCACCATCGGGTACTCGATAGCACACTTCTACGTCGTCTACAGGCGGACGATAAAGCGCATGGGCCTGGCCGGTGCGGCCGTACCGGTGGCGGAGAAGGTTCAACTTGATGCTGTCCAGAAAGAGCCGGACATCTCTCTCCAGGTGGACGCCGCCGTGCAGGAACTGGGTCTCGCGGTGGGGCCCGAGGCCGGTGCAGGCGCCGCTAACGAGCTCGTCGGTCTGATCGAGATGGCCGGGGCTCTTAAGCCCGGCGAAGGCCCCGGAGCCGCGGGCGAGGGAGAACCCGAGATCGACTTCGACCTGTGGCGCTACCTGCTCAAGGCGGCATGGCCGCTTGCAATCGCCGCTGCGGGGATCGTTGTGTACGCCGGCATGGACGTGCCGCTGCTCTCGTGGATCCTCGGGGGCACCAAAGGCGACACCGCTGTCGGGCTCTTCAACGCCGGGGCGATGTACGCGAAGGCTTTCGCATTCCTGACGATCGCGGTGACCATGGCTACCATGCCTGCGATCTCGATTGTCGGGAAATCGCATCCCGAGAGGCTGGGAGAGATCTGGGAGCGCTTCCTGCGGTACGCGCTGCTCATCGTCCTGCCGATCGCCGTTATTGTTCCGATTATCGCCCGCCCGGTCCTCCTCCTTCAGAAGCACGACTACATCCAGGTATGGAGCGTCGTCTGGATCACCATGGCCGCGATCAACTTCACCATGATGACCGCTATCAGCTACCCGTTCTTCATAGTGTTGAACAAGCAGCAGAGGGTCGTACAGGTTGTAGGTGTGGGATTGGTTTTGAGGGCGATACTCGATATCATCCTGATATCGACTTGGGGATACAAGGGAGCGGCGGTCACGATGCTGGTCTCAGAGATACTGGCGTTTGCGATCATTTACTTCCTGCTTTCGCGGATAACGGCGCACCGGTTCAAGATGTTCCGGTTTATCGGCGTGCCCGCGGTGTTCCTCGGTGTTCTCTACGCGGTCGCTCTCCTGCTCCAGAAGCTGCTGATCTCGGGCAAGACGTTCAAACATGCCGCAATCGGCACAATGCCCTATGCACTACTAATCTGTGCGATTATCGTTGTTATATATGGAGCACTCGCTCTTTCGACAGGTGCGCTCTCCAGGAGGGGCCTGAACGAGCTCAACGAGCTATTGAAGGTGAAGTGATGAGGTATCGACTGACACGGGCGGTCTGGCGGAGCAGGAGGCCGTTTCGAGTGGCCCTTCTCCTTGTCCTGCTCGTCACCGTCCTGGGCGGCTCCCTGGCAACGGGGGGATGCTTCGTTACCGAGACCATCAACAAGGCGGTGGTCACGAAGCGAGGCCTGGACATCGCCAACCAGATAAACACGAAAGCCCGCGAGGGTTACGATGTGCTGGCGGCGCGCACCAAGTGGGTCGAGGCGCTCCAGGCTTACACCGCGAACGACTTCAGCAAAACCAACAAGCTGATCAATCAGGCTCGCGCCGTCCTCGCCTTGAGCAACAAGAAAGTCGCCGAGCGCCTCTACTACAGGAGCGCGGACGGTACGAAGGTCTCAGGGCTGCTGTACAAACCCGAGGGCAAAGGCCCGTGGCCGCTCATCGTCCTCTGTCACGCGGGTTTCGGCGAGGGCGCCGACTTCAGTGACGTGGCGCTAATGGTGCGCAGCAAGGGTTACGTGGTCTTCAACCCGGACTTTCGCGGAAGCGGCAAGTCAGAAGGAAAGCATGAGGGCGCCAAGGGCGAGGTCGACGACGTCATAAGCGGGATCAAGTACGTGAAATCGCTCGGCGTCGTGGACGATACCCACGTGGGGATGTACGGCCAGAGCCACGGGGCGTCGGTCGCGATGCTGGCCGCATCTCGTTACTCCGGAATCAAGGCCGTCGTCGAGGAGGCCGGTTTCACCGACGCTGTAGACCTCTACAACAGCGAGGCCAACTCCACGGACGCGACCGTCTCCACCCTCAAGAAGGAGCTCCTCTCGATGATTGGCGGAACGCCCTCCCAGGTGCCCAACGAATACAAGGTCCGCTCCGCGATCAACTACGCCGACAGGATTAACGCGCCCATGCTGCTCATACACGGGGCGAAGGACCCGCTCATACCCGTCAGCGAGGCTCAGCGTATGTACGATGCCCTCAAGGCGGACGGAAAGACGGCGGAGCTCAAGATCTACCCCGAAGAGGCGCATTGCGTCGCCATCCCTGCAAACCGCAACGAGGTATGGGAGATGATGTTCGCCTGGTTCAAGAAGTACGTCTAAGCGGCGAGAGGCCTTTCTCGAAAGATGCCTCGAGCGAACACATGAACGCGGCTGGCCTGTCGCAGGCGTGCGGACGGGAGCCGTGGCTGCGCGCGGGCGTCCTTGCCGGGATGCTTGCCGGCGCACCTGGACAAAAAATCCTGCTGGTGGGTGAACGAGAGGGCATACTTGCCGCGCGGCTATCGGCGGAGCCGGGGTCCGAGGTGACCTGGCTCGACCCGTGCGGCGGCCAGGCTCAGTGGGTCGCGGCAAGCGGTCCGGGGGTATGTCCCGGGGTCGTCCGGGTCAACAGCGGCCCGCTCAACACTCCGTTCGCTGACGCGGAGTTCGACGCCGTCGCCTCGCAGTTTGCTATCGAGTTCGCGCCTGACCCCTCTGGAGCAATCGGTGAATGGGCAAGGGTCCTGCGCCCCGGAGGAATCCTGGCGCTGGTGACGATGAACGCTCTTTTCAAAGGCCCTGAACTCAGGCCCGGGGCCCGCCCCATGCACGAGTTCGCGCCAGCCGCCCTCAAGGCGCTCGCGACAGGTGCGGGTCTCGAAGTCCGCGGCGTCCGGACACTCATCCCTAACCTTCGTCTGCCGCTCTTCTACCGGGGCGACATGGGCTACAGCTTCCGCTTCGAGGACTTGCCGTATTTCGGGAACAGGGGGATGCTGCTGTTTTTACAGGCGGTAAAGTAGGAGGGCCTGGAGTTTGACCTTGAGAGTAGGCCTTGACGGCCGAGCGCTCGGAAATATTAACAAGAACCGCGGGATCGGCCGCTACACCGCGCGCCTGGTGGAAGCGCTGTGCGAGCAGAACAACGGCTTTGAGTTGGTGCTTTTCGGCTACGGGGACGGCCCCGAACCCGGACTCATCGACAGTGCCGCGCTGGAGTCTGTCGAGTGGCACAGGCTGTCGGGTTTCGAGAGATCCGCATACGGTGGCGCGCGAGGGCACCTGAGCTTCGCCAGGGCTGTTAACGATTCGGGTGTCGGGCTCTTCCACGGAATCGATCACAACATGACGCCTTTCCTCTCCTGCAGGAGCATCGTCACGGTCCACGACCTTATCCCTCTGGTCCTCAAAGGGCCGTACCTGGGCCCGAAGTCGTGGCTCTGGATGAAGGCTCACCGCGCCGCCTGCAGGAAAGCCGACCGGGTTATTGCGGTATCGGATTCAACAAGGGATGACGTCGAGCGCTTATGGAACATACCCCCGGACCGGATCGAGGTGGTCGCGGAAGGCGTCAGCCCCAACTACGTCCCGGTGTCGGGTGTCGATCTCGAAAACACGCTGGCGCGTTACGGCATCAGCCAGCCATATTTCCTCTATATCGGCGGGTTCGACCCGAGGAAGAACATCGGCAATATGCTGGTAGCATTCAAACGCTTCCTGCACGCGGGAGGTCAGGGCGTCATTGCGCTGTGCGGAGACGCCGGAGGGTTCGAAGAGTACCTCTCCGACGAGATAGACCAGCTAGGCATTCGCGACTGCGTGCTCCTGCCAGGCTTCATAGACGATGATGATCTGCCCGCCCTGTACTCGGGCGCGCGTGCCCTTGTCTTCGTGTCGACATACGAGGGTTTTGGTCTGCCGCTACTGGAAGCGATGGCTTGCGGCACCCCGGTCCTGGCATCCGATGTCTCGTCGATACCCGGCGTGGTCGGAAAGGCTTCGGTGCTGGTCGACCCGCTGGACCCATCGGCAATCGCACGGGGGCTCGCGGCGCTGTCGGGCGAATCGGCCAAGAGGTCCGAGCTCGTCCTCCTGGGCCGCGAACGCGCGGCGCGGTTCACGTGGGACAAAGCGGCCTCGCGCATCTCGGGTATCTACGACGACGTGCTGCGTGGTGGTGCGCGATGAGCTCCGGGCGCGCTATCAGACCGAGAGTCTCAATACCCACCGGCAAGAGTCGGAAGACTTGGCTGCTCGCCGGCTTGGTCGTCCTCGGGGTCATAGCGGGAGTTCTTCCCTCCACCGGCGTACCGATCAAAATTCTCTTCGCCCTGCTGGGAAGCGCGGCCCTGTTCGTCCTCATCTTCAATAACCTCCAGCTCGGATTCATCCTGTTCTTCGCATTGAACCTCACGCTTCCACAGGCCGGCCCGACCTGGAACATCGGGATGCAGGTGGCTGTAGTCGGTGAGACCCGCGGCCTCCACTTCAACCTCCACGAGATCGTCATTATGATGGTCCTGGTGTCGTGGCTCATCAAGATATTCATCGGGCAGGCCGACTGGAAGCGGTCCAGCCCGCTTCTGGTGCCGATCATACTATTCTTCCTTAGCTACGTCCTGGGCTCGTTCGTCGGTTTCTTGAACGGCGGCTCAAGCCTGGTCATAGTGTTCCGTTTCACTCGCCTTGCCTTATTCGCCTATATCTTCTTCGTATTCCTCAACAACGTGACGACCCGAAAACAGCTCCAGCAACTGGTGATCGTGCTTCTCGTCTGTTCGACGCTCGTCGCGGGCTTCGGCCTCATGCAGAAGTTCATGGGCCAGGCGTGGACCGAGAAAGTATCAAAGAAGTACCTCTTGAAGCTCGGCTTCCCGGAGGCCGTCAACTACGTCGCCGGCAGTAGCGGGGAGGACCAGGCTTACCGCATCAACTCGACGTTCCTCCACCCCAACGTGCTGGGCGCATACATGATAATGGCGCTCCCGTTCTTCATAAGCTTGCTCTGGTATTACAAGGAGCCATGGCAGAGGTTACTGCTTGTAATGGGAATCGGTATCAATCTGGGGTGCCTTTTCTACACCGGGAGCCGGGCGGCGTGGATAGCCGGCGGAGCGATAGCCCTCATCTACGGCGTGTTCGGGTTCATGGACAAGCGGATGATCCTGTCCATTGTCACAGTAGTGCTCGTCGTCGCCATGGTGTTCGTGATCATAAATCCGCCCTCGTTCATCAAACAGCGGTTCGTCAGCCTGAGCGCGAAGGAGGCCGCGACGGCAAGGATCTACCAGTACAAGATGGCCGTGGACTTTTTCATGGAGCACCCGATCTTCGGGATCGGAATGGGCATGGAAGGGCAGAAGATCATGGTCAACAACATCCGGAATTTATGGGCGGCGGTGGAGAATGCCTTCTTGACTTACCTGGTGGCGGGTGGGCTCTTCGGGTTCACGATCTTCATGCTTCTCTTCATCTTTTACCTGGGGATGATGCTGTTCGCACGGAACAATTCGGCAAACGACCCGTTCATCCGGTTCCACGCCGAGGCGTTCTTCCTTGCGATGATCGGTTGCATCGTCTCGAGCCAGTTCGGCGCATGGCTCCTTTTCGCCATACCGATGTGGACCATGTTCTGGGCGTTCCTCGGGCTTGCTGGGTGCCTCTACAACCTGTCTCGCGAGGAAGTGCTCGCGGAGGAGCCCTCCCTCGCGCCGGGAGAGTTGCTATCACCGGAGGCTTTCGCGTGAGTGAGCGGCTGGCTTACCGCGCTTGAACGGCCCTACCGCTATTTGTTACCATCAAACTCGTCAGTCCGGCTGGAGTCGTGGATCCCGAAACGCATACCTCGGCTCCTCTGCCTCTAAGGAGAGGTGCCTCGTGGATAGTAAACGCCTCTATAATCTGGCCCGCGGATACGCCTTCCTGGGGCGGAGTCTTATCGGCGGCAAGATCGTCAACGTGTTGCTCGATCTGCTTGCTTTCATGGATTACCGCATGCTCATCTTCCTGTCGATGTGGCACCCAGACCACGACACGCGCATCAAGTACCTGAGGAAGCGAGGCGTCCAGATAGGCGAGCACGTTTTCATCGACCTGGGGGTCTGGATAGAGATAACGGCGCCGCACGCCGTGATCATCGAAGACCACGTCGGAATCTCCTACGGGGCCGTGATAGTAGCGCACGACGCCACGGCAAGCAGGGTCGTCGACCTGCCGGTACGCGTCAAGGAGACGCGGCTGCGCTACGGAGCCGGGGTCGGGATGAACTGCATCGTGCTGCCCGGGGTGGAGTTCGGTGAGTTCGCTCATGCAATGCCGGGCGCGGTCGTCACCAAAGACATCCCACGCGACATGGTGGTCGCGGGAAACCCGGCCGAGATCAAGTGCCGGATGGAAGACATCGGCCTTGCCTGGCAGGAGCACCTGAAACAGCACCCGGAGATCTACTTCGACCACGCCAATCCCTGGCGCCCGCCTTCCACTCCATACGACCACCTGCTCAAATGGCGTGCGGAGGGCTACAAGGTCAGGGACGTTTCCGAGCTCAGGACGGGGACGCCCTTCGACTATGTCCTCGACGCGAAAGCGGAGAAAAAACAAAAGGAAGAGTAATTGTACGACGAGGGGTACTACCGGTACCGCGAGCAGACCCGGGACTTTCGCGTTGAAAGCGACATCCTGATGAGACTCCTGCGACTCAAGCCGGGCTGCCGCGTTCTCGAGGTGGGATGCGGGGGTGGAGCATTCCTCTCCCGGCTCAAGGAGGCCGGTTGTGACGCCGTCGGCGTAGACTTCCTCGAGGAAGCGGTGGCCGCCACGAGAGAACTCGTCGAACAAGCCGCCGTGTTCCAGGCGGATGCCGCGCGACTCCCGTTCGAAGACTCAACATTCGACAGGGTCGTCGCTCACCATCTCGTCGAACACCTCCCCGACCTGCCTGGTGCGCTCGGAGAGTGGAAGCGGGTCCTGACGCCCGGAGGCACGATCGTCATCTGCACCCCAAACCGTCTCTATCCAAGCCCGAGGATATTCGACGACCCCAGCCACTTACACATCTATGACAGGGCCGAGCTCTGCTACACCGTCGAGCGGGCGGGCTTCTCCGTGGCGAGGTCGATGACAGTGTTCCCGGGCCTGTCGAAAGACCGGATCAGCGTTGCGGTCGGCGTTCCTCTCTACCGCCTGTTCAGGCCGCTCCCCTATTTCAAGAACCGCGGCAGGAGCATCCTGTTGTCAGCGGTAAGGCGTTAGGAGTCCCTTTGGCACGCTACAACCTCCTGGTCGTTAATCACGCCGTAGAGATCGGAGGCGCTGAGCGTGTGCTTCTCCGGCTGCTCGACGCGCTCGACCCCGGGCTGTTCGAGCCCGCGCTGGCATGCCCGACCGAGGGCCCGCTGACCGACGAGGCGCTCAACCGCAGGCTCCAGGTGCACCTTGGACATCCTTCGCCGCGCCTTCTGGCGATCAAGAGGCAGTCGCTCGGCAGCAATCGCTTCGCCGTTGCTTCTTACCCGTTCGACATGGCGACCTCCGTCTGGCGTCTCGCACGGTTGATACGCCGGGAGCGATTTGACCTCGTGCTCACCAACAGCGCCAAAGCCGATATATACGGCACTCTCGCTGCCCGTCTCGCGAGGCGTCCAGCGGTGATCCGGCTACATGACATAGTCGATGCCGACGCGTTCAGCAAGCTCAACATGTGGCTGTTCAAGACGAGCGCAAAGTATTTCGCCGACAGAATCCTGACCGTCTCGCACGCGACCGAAAACGCGATGGCCGCACTCGGCGTACCACGCTCAAAGCTGCTCACCGTCTACAACGGCATAGACCTGGAGGAGGAAGGTCAGCCGGTCGATGCCTGCGCGGTCCGCCGCGAGTTCGGAATCGGAGCGGAGGTGCCGGTTGCCGGATTGGTGGGGCGACTTGTCGACTGGAAGGGCCCTGATTATTTCATAAAGGCCGCAGCGAAAAGCGCTCGCGAGTTGCCCGAATCCCGATTCCTGTTGGTGGGCGACGCGTTGTTCGGGGAAAAAGAGTACGTGGACCATCTCAAGGAACTCGCTGAATCCCTCGGGCTGCACGACCGTCTCGTGTTCACCGGCTTTCGCTCCGATGTGTCGCTCCTTGTCGCGGCGCTTGACGTCCTGGTGCACGCCTCCACCCTGCCGGACCCGCTGCCGACCGTTCTCGTTGAGGCGATGGCCAGAAGCCGGCCGGTGGTCGCAGCCGATGCCGGTGGCGTGCCCGAGATCGTCATTGATGGCGTGACCGGGTTCACCGTCCCCCCTCGGGATACGGAGAGGATGTCAGAAGCGATCACATATCTCCTGTCGAACCCCGACGAGGCGCGCCAGATGGGCAAGGCGGGCCTTGAAAGAGCGAAAGAGATATTCGATATCCACAAGACTACTTGCTCGATGGAGGAGGCCCTCCTGTCGGCTATGGACAAGCGAAGAGAGCCGGCCCAATGAGAATCGGTGTAGAGGGGCGCACTCTGCAGGGTCGGAGGTACGGCGTCGCGCGGTACCTGGTGAACCTCCTGCGCAACCTGGTCGACATCGACGAAGCGAACGAGTATGCCGTATACCTTTCCGAGCCCATCGAGCCCCTCGGTTTCACTTCGGCCCACCTGGAGGAGAAGGTCATAGCGGGAGGCCCGTCACTTACATGGAGACACCTGCGCCTGCCGCGAGCGATGAAAGCCGACGGTATAGACCTCCACTTCTCTCCGTCTTACTTCCTGCCTCTGTACGAGGTCTGCCCCTCCGTCGTCGTCGTGCACGACCTCACGTTCAGGGCGCATCCCGAATGGTTCGCCCGCGATTGGAGGATGAGATTCGACGACATCTTCTGGCACAAGGTGAAGAAGGCGGACCACATCATCACCGTCAGCGAGTACTCGAAAGCCGACATTATCGAGCTTCTCAAAGTTGACCGCGGCCGTGTGACGGCGATACCCGAGGCCGCGGACGAGTATTTCAGGCCGGTTGAAGACCAGGCGAAGCTCGAGGAGGTCCGCGAGAAGTTCGGCGTCCCGGCCGGCTTCGTGTTCACGGTCGGAGCGATTCACACGAGGCGCAACCTCGAGCGCCTCATCGAGGCACTGGCTATGGCGCGAGACGCCACCGGTGCGGACCCCTTTCTCTTGATTATGGGGACTCCCGCCGAGTTCAGCCCCACCGTCGACATACATGGCGCCGCGGCCAGGTGCGGGCTCTCCGAGAGGGTCAGGCACGTGGAGTACGTCACGGAGGAAGACCTGCTCCTGCTCTACAACGCTTGCGGCCTGTTCGCGTATACGTCACTCTACGAAGGGTTCGGATTGCCGGTGATAGAGGCGATGGCGTGCGGCGCCCCTGTCGTCTGCTCCAACGTGACGTCCATCCCCGAGGTTGCGGGCGACGCGGCGCTTTACTTCAACCCGGAAATAACCGAAGAGATTGGCGAGGTGATTGCCTCGGCTCTCTCCGATGCTACACTGAGGGACAGGCTCGGCAAAGCGGGCATCGAGCGCGCTGCGGGGTTCTCGTGGAGACGCACCGCTACGGAGACGCTCGGAGTCTTCAATAAGGTCCTGGGGTGACAAAGAGATGAAGGAACTGCCGTGGGCGGGGCGCGACCCCGTGGTAAGCGCGGTGATACCGAACTGGAAGCGCAAAGACGACCTCATCGACGCACTCGAGGCCATAAAGGCGCAAACGTACCCGATCTCCGAGATCATCGTCGTCGACAACAACTCCGACGACGGGACGCGCGAGACGATCGAGGAGCGCTTCGGCGAGGTCAACTTCATCGTCAGCCCTCATAACATCGTCATCCAGGCGCTCAACATCGGCGCCAAAACGGCACACGGCGACATCATCCTGCACCAGGATAACGACGGCGTGCTCGAGCCTGGGGCAGTTGAAAAGATGCTCAAGGTCTTCGACACCGACCCCAGCATCGCGGTCGTCCACTGCAGGAACCTGTACTACGATTCCGGTGAAGTGTTCGACCCGTTCCGTTGGTTCACACCCGCCGAGCACGAATCAGACGGCGTGTTCGATGTGCCGAGCTTCCACGGCAACGGCGCTCTGATAAGGCGCGACGTCCTCGAGGAAACGGATTACATCGAGCCCGAGATCTTACTGTACCAGTTCGAGCGCAACATCTCCGCCAAGGCTATCGACCTGGGCTATCGAATCGTCTACTACCCTTCGGCGACCATCCGACACAAGATCTCGCCCGTGAGAAACCGGGGTTGGACGCTCTACATGACCATGACTGGTGGGGTCTGGTTCCTAGCGCGTTTCTATCCTGTGGGCACCGCGCTCAAGAAAACGTTCTTCTACACGATCTTCTTTGTGCTGTATACGATAAAGCACCGCACGTTCAAAGATTTCTATAGGGGGATGGAGGACACGCTGCTCGGCCTACCTAAGGTGTTGCGAGGCAGGAGCGTTGTCTCCCCGCGTACGGTGAAGATACTCGAGAGTAAGCCATATGAGACGTCTCTGATAATGTACGGATCGTATGACACGGTCAGGAAGTGGCTGGCCGCGCGCGCGTTGAGGCGACGCGGCACGACGGGAAGGAGATAAAGTGGAGGAGCCAGCGGCGTCCCATTTGCTGTCAGACCTGAGACTGGCCATCAAACGCAAGGGCATTGGCGGGTTGTCACGCGACATACTGCTGCACCCGGGAAACCAGGCAATAGCGTTTTACAGGCTCTACCGATGGCTGTATCTGCACGGCCACACGTTCCTTGCGGATCTCGGATACCGGCTCAACTTCTTTCTTTGCGA
>Ga0182021_10000551_pt1 | contig 40467 bp, 40 predicted proteins | sample 612E3MmetaG_FD_120493 | JGI IMG/M metagenome (GOLD analysis project Ga0182021, IMG submission 120493) | Permafrost microbial communities from Stordalen Mire, Sweden - 612E3M metaG (Illumina Assembly) | ecosystem: Environmental > Terrestrial > Soil > Wetlands > Permafrost | place: Sweden...
AGGATGCTGGCACGGTAGGCCGGATATCCAGGATCCGTCATCAGCACGGTATCGCCGGGATTTATGCAGCCCAGAACGAAGTGATGGCAGCCTTCTTTAGAGCCGATGAGACCAAGGATTTCCATTCCCGGATCGAGAGATACCCCGTATCTCGTGTTGTACCACCGGGCAATCTCCTGCCGGAAAGCGAGCATGCCTCTTTCCTCATCCGTAGGGTACCGGTGATTTTCCGGGTCCCGCGCTCTCCTGCAGAGTTCATCGATGATCGAATCCGGCGTTGGTTCCACGGGATCTCCGATGGCGAGACTGATGACGTCAATGCCCTCAGCCTTCGCCTTGTTAATTTTTTTTCTCAGCTCCACAAAGAGGTAAGGCGGAATCTTTTTCAGTCGGTCGGCAATCTGCAAAACAAAACACCTCCGGTTTTTTCTGTCTAAGTCTGAGGGCACTTGTAAGCCTCGTCCCAGATGCGCCCTTCATAAACCACATTGGCTTTTCCTTCAAGATAAATATCCTGAAAACCCCGGTCCTTTTTGTGGAAATATATCTTCAATGTCTCTCCGCTTTTCACCCTCGCATCAACCGGCGATTCCACCAGTCCCTGCGAGGACGATATCAGGGCAGATGCCACGGCGCCGGTGCCGCAGGCTAAGGTTTCGTCTTCTACGCCTCTCTCATACGTCCTGATTCTGATAGTGTGCCTGTCTATCACTTCCATGAAATTCGCGTTCGTGCCCTCAGGCTGGAATTCCCTGTGGCGGCGAATCTTCCGGCCCGTGTTAAATACATCATACCTGTCGAGACCTTGGACGAAACAAACGGCATGGGGTACGCCCGTGTTGATGAAGCTGACTTCAAGCGGTTTCCCGTCGATCATAACTGATATGTTGGCCTTCATGGCCTGCGGGTCTGTTAATCTCAGTTTTACTACATCTCCTTTGACCTCGGCGTCGATGATGCCTGCTCCGGTCTCGAAGGACATTTTTTCCTTTGCGATCCCTTTAATACAGGCGAAACGGGCGGCACACCTCCCTCCGTTTCCGCACATATCCACTTCACTCCCGTCGGCATTGAAAAACCGCCACCGGAAATCAGCGCGCTCCGAATCTTCGATAATGATCAACCCGTCTGCGCCCACCGATACCTTACGTTCGCAGACGGCTCTCACGAATTGTGCGATGTTTCCGACGGCCAGGGATTGCTCCCTGTTATCGATCAGGATAAAATCGTTGCCGCTGCCGCTCATTTTAAAGAAATCTATCATGGGTGCCAACCTCGCGATGAATAGGGACAGCTTCACCTATTTTCTTAAATATACGCTTCTGATCTCCTTGATCTGGTCGTCCGTAAGGATATCGGGTTCTCCTATCTGCAGGGCCAGAAAAAAAACCTTTGCCGCCATTTCGATGCGGCAGGCTATGGAATATGCGTGGGACAGGTTTCCTCCTGTGACGAGGACGCCGTGGTTCTTGAGCAATGTTCCCATCACAGGGGGCGGTCCCTTCATGGCCTTAATCGCCGCCCAGCCTTGTGCCGCCGTGCCGGGACACGCATAATCGGCAACCGGTATGGGCCCGCGCACAGCCAGTCCTTCGGTGCTGATGACAGGAATGCTTTTTCCGACTGTGGCAAAAGCGAGCGCATAAGGCGAGTGAGTATGCGCAACTGCCTTCACGTCATGTATATTCTTATATATAGTTGCGTGCATTGGCGTTTCGGATGAGGGTTTGTGTTTTCCCTCAACCAGGCTGCCATTGAGGTCAATTACCACCAGATCTTCTTCCGACATTTCATCATAGGATATCCCCGTCGGTGTGATGACAAGATGCTCCTCTGATACGCGGACGCTGATATTGCCCGAATTAAACTGAACAAGGCCTTTTTGGCAAAGCCTCAAGACGCATTTAAGTAGTGCCTTTCGCGCATCCTCGTATAACATGCAAAACCTCTCCGGGATCGTATCTATGAAAAATATGCCTCCAAGCCGGACGGCGGGAAAACACCCTTCGGCGTAACCACGGCCCGTATCAACCCGGGGGGCGTGATATCAAAAGCAGGATAATAGCCTTTCACGCCGGATTTAGCCGTACGGATTCCCATGGCATGCACCGTTTCTTCGGGGTCTCTTTCTTCAATCTCAACCTTCGAGAGGTCGGGATTCGTTGCCGATGGCGTACCAAGAGCGTAAAAAGGCACGTTGTAAAAATGTGCCGCCAGGGCTATCTGAAAGGTGCCGATCTTGTTCACAACATAACCATCGAGCGTGATGACGTCTGCGGCGGACATGAATGTCTGCGCCATTCCTTTAGACAGGACGTATGCGGGCATGTTGTCGGTAATAACCGTCACCGGCACACCCATGTCACATGCCACACTGGCTGTCAATCTGGCCCCTTGCAGATACGGCCTGGTCTCCGGGCAAATCAAAGATACTTTTTTCCCCTTCTCCTGAGAGACTAGCAGCACAAACCCGATGAGGGTTTCCGCATAACACTGGGTGAGTATGCTCACGTCATCCGGCATCAGGTCTACGGCATACGCTGCAATCTGGCGTGAATTGCGGTAGCGCTTTTCCAGATTCTTCTGCACATAGACATATGTGGCGGATTCTGCGTCTTCCCCGCGGTCAATTGCTTCCTCCGCTTTCTTGAAAATTCGCATGATGTGGATTCTCATATTTGCCGATGTGGTCGGCCGTGCACAGATCAGCACGTCTGCCGCGCGCTTCAGTTCTTCCTTAGCCTTTGCATGAGAAAGGTTACGCACCCGCCTCGCAGTGTTTACCATTCCATAAGCAGCTGCGAGCCAGGGTCCCCCGCTCTGAGTTACCATGTCTGCGATAGCCCGGGCAACCTCCCGATAATCCGCGCAGCGCACAAACTCTTCTCTCGCAGGATATTTTCGCCTGTCCAATATCCACACCTCGCCGTCCCTGTAATCCGCCACATTCTCATAGCGCAGGAGGAATGGCAGTCCTTCGTCAGCCCTCACGATGTTCATCCACCTTTTGAAAAAATATTTGCTTCATTATTAGTAACTCAAGCTTCTGTGTCAAACGAAAAAGAGGATCTGATACCGGCAGGTACACGGTAATCACATTTTTGTCAAACTCATGTCCATATAGCACAAAAATGTCACATTGATTCCTGCCCGCAGCCACTCCTATAGCACATTAATTAATATAATCAACAGCTTTTATGCATGGCACCCTCCTTGCTATTGTAGAGATCAGAAACGGATTTCAAGAATCAGGAGGTACTTAATATGAATTCAGGCGATACAGCATGGGTATTGGCATCGTCAGCATTGGTATTGCTTATGACGGTGCCTGCATTGGCCTTCTTTTACGGCGGCCTGGTGCGGCGGAAAAATGTTCTTTCCCTCTTGATGCAGTGTTTTATCATATTGTGCGTCATCAGCTTGCAGTGGATCTTATACGGGTACTCCTTAACGTTCGGTCCGGATACAGGTCATGGCATCATCGGGGGCTTCGACTGGGTGGGATTGAGGGGTGTAGGGGGGCAGCCCAACGCTGATTATGCTGCGACAATCCCCCACAGCGTTTTCATGATTTTTCAATGCATGTTTGCCGTCATCACACCGGCATTGATTGTAGGCGCCTTTGCGGAGCGGATTAAATTTTCCGCCTTCCTTCTTTTTACGATTCTCTGGTCGACATTTGTATACGATCCTTTGGGCCACTGGGTCTGGGGAATGGGAGGCTGGCTGAAGAATCTGGGCGCCCTTGATTTCGCGGGCGGCATCGTCGTTCATACCAGTTCCGGCATATCGGCGCTCGTGATGGCGCTGCTCATCGGCAAGAGGATAGGCTATCAGCAACAGCCTTTCCGGCCACATAATCTGCCCTTTACTGTGCTGGGGGCGGCGCTGCTCTGGTTTGGCTGGTTCGGATTTAACGCCGGGAGTGCGCTGGCGGCAAACGAACTGGCGGCAAATGCCTTTATCACGACCAACACGGCGACAGCCGCTGCGGGATTGACCTGGGCGCTTATCGAATGGCAGCAGCACGGTGCCCCGACCATCCTGGGAGCGGCGACAGGCGCGGTTGCTGGCCTCGTCGCCATTACACCGGCCTGCGGATTTGTGAACCCTATGAACGCCATATTCATAGGCGCTCTCGTCAGTGTCTTCTGCTACATTGCCATTGCCAAGATAAAGGTACTATTCAAATATGATGATGCGCTCGACGTTTTCGGCGTGCACGGCGTCGGCGGGATGTGGGGAACCATCGCAACGGGTCTTTTTGCCGAAAAAGCCGTGAACGAAGCCGGCGGAAACGGTTTGTTCTTCGGGGATGTTCATCAGTTTCTGATTCAGCTGATGCTCATCGTTGTGACCGCCGTATTTGCGGGTGTCATGACCTGGATAATCTTCAAATTCGTAGACGCCTTGGTAGGCATTAGGGTTGAAAAGAACGATGAGATTATCGGCCTTGACCTGACACAGCAGAGCGAAGCCGCCTACACGGTCGTAGAATAAGGAGGTCAACAGATATGAAATACATAATCGCGATAATACAGCCCCACAAACTGGACGAGGTGATGAAAAGCCTCGAGGACGTGGAGGTGAACTTGGTGACCGTATCGAATGTGCTCGGACGCGGCAGGCAGAAGGGATTGACGGAGGTATACCGTGGCGCGAAGGAGGTAGGGAGCCTGCTGAAGAAGATAAAGCTGGAGATAGCGTGCAACGAGGATTTTGTGGAGCCTACGGTACAGGCGATCATCAAGGGAGCGCGGACGGGTGAGATCGGAGACGGGAAGATCTTCGTGCTGGACCTCTACGATGTTATCCGGATCCGCACAGGCGAACGGGGCGGCAAGGCCATAGGATAAGCACCCTCCCAGCCTGATTCTCTTATTCCCCCTGCAGCATGTGATCTATACGGGATGCGGGGACGTCATAGACAGTGACGCCTCCGCCTTCCATGATTATGAATGTGTAGTTTATTTCATTCTTGTTCTGGGTAAAGACCCCCGCCCGCATCTCCTTCACTCGCGGCGTGACTCAACAACGGTCCCACCTGCTTATATCCGTATTTTACCGAAATTACAACGCAGAGTCGAAGCCTACATGCGCTATTGACATATGCATACATTTCTCATATATAAATCCTTTTGTTTGCCAAATTCGCGAAGGGCGTGAAGCAGAAGAGAGGCATTGCGCATGAAATACTGGAGAAAACCCCTTGATTTAGAGAGCATCAAGGCGAGCAGGGGGAAGGTCATCATTGTTGAGGATCGATGCAAAGGGTGCGGATTCTGCATCGCCTACTGTCCGCGCGATGTGCTTGCCATGTCTCAGGTTTTTAATGCAAGAGGCTATCATACGCCGGCAGTTATAGACGAGTCAAAATGCGTCAATTGCCATTTCTGCGAGGCCCTGTGTCCGGAATTTGCAATATTCTCTATAGAGGCAACGGAAGCAGCGCAGGGCAAGACTGCCCGGTCTCGAAGGAAGCACAAATAGGCAAAGGGAGCTTACTTCATGTCAGGTAAAAAAGTATGTGCTAAGCGAGGTGAAGCGCATGGCTGACAAGGCCGTAATGACGGGGACTTATTTCATGAACGGCGACTATGCCTGCTGTGAGGGCGCCCTGGCTGCGGGCTGCCGATTTTTCGCAGGGTATCCGATTACCCCGGCAACGGAGATTGCAGAGCGCATGTCCCGCAGGCTGCCCGAGCTCGGCGGCATATTTATACAAATGGAAGACGAGATTGCATCCATGTCGGCTATCCTGGGCGCAAGCTGGGGAGGCGTGAAGGCCATGACCAGCACGTCCGGCCCGGGCTTTTCCCTGATGATGGAGAATATCGGTCTCGGAATCTGTACGGAGACGCCGTGTGTGATCTGTAATGTGCAGCGGGCAGGGCCTTCTACGGGGCTCCCGACACTCGTCGGCCAGGGAGATATGATGCAGGCCCGCTGGGGGTCACACGGGCATTACGAGGTCATTGCGCTTGCTCCGTCCAGTCCTCAGGAGATGTTCGACTTGACCATCCGTGCATTCAACTTGAGCGAGCAATACCGCATACCCGTCATGATTATGGCGGACGAGGTGGTCGGCCACATGAACGAGCGCGTCGTCATCCCGCGGAGAGAGGAAATCGAGATTGTCGGGCGGCGGAAGCCCAAAGTATTTCCGGACAAATATTTGCCCTATCATCCGGACCCAGACGGGGTCGCACCTATGGCCAACTGCGGCGACGGCTACAGGATCCATATCACAGGTCTGACGCATGATGAGCGCGGCTATCCGGGAATGGACGAGAAGACACAGGCGCAGATGGTCAATCGCCTGATCGGAAAAATCGTAAATAACAGGGACAAGATCATCCGGACGGAAAATGTGTACCTCGATGATGCTGATGTCGTTGTAGTCGCCTACGGGATCAGCGCGCGGTCCGCCAGGCAGGCCGTGCGCGATGCGCGCGCCAGAGGCATACGCGCGGGACTAATCAAACTGGAAACGGTGTGGCCCTTTCCGGAAGCACTTATCAGAGACGTCGCCGGCAGGGTGCGCGCCCTCATTATGCCGGAAATTAACGCAGGCCAGATGGTGCTTGAAGTGCAGCGGTGCGCCGGAGGCGCGTGTCCAGTTCACCTTGTATCACACTTGGGCGGTTCCATAATCCACCCGGCAACCATCCTTCGCGCCATCGAAGACTCTATAAAGGGAAAGAAATGAAAACAAAAAAAGCAGAACATACCGCGCCGGAGCATCCCATGGAAGGATTGATCCGGAGTGAGCGGCTTCCCCATATATGGTGCGCCGGCTGCGGCATCGGCACCGTTTTCGGGTCCGTGATAGGAGCTATACAGAAATCGGGATACGATCTCAACAAGACAGCCATAGTTTCCGGCATTGGCTGTACAGCGCGGATGGCCGGATATATCCGGCTCGATTCCTTTCACACAACGCACGGCCGCGCCCTGCCCTTTGCCACAGGCCTGAAGCTGGCGAATCCGGAGCTGAAGGTGATTGTCGTCTCCGGTGACGGCGACTTGCTTGCCATAGGGGGCAACCATTTCATCCATGCGGCCCGCAGGAACATTGACATCACGGTCATCTGCGTGAACAACTTAAATTATGGGATGACGGGCGGGCAACTCGCTCCCAGTACGCCTTTCGGGGCTAAGACTACCACAAGCGTCACGGGCTGTCCGGAGGAGCCGTTCAATTTCTGTTATCTGGCCTCTGCATGCGGGGCAATTTACGTTGCACGCTGGACATCTTTGCATATCCGCAGACTCACGAACTCCATCACGGAAGCAATGCAGAAGCGCGGTTTCGGATTCGTCGAGATACTTACTCCCTGCCCCACCTCCTTCGGGCGCCGTAACAAGATAGGCACTGCCCTCGAAACTTTGAAGTTCTATCATGAGCGCTCCGTTATTCGCAACGACATCGACCCGAAAGAGGCGCCGATAGACTTCGGCAACAATATTGTGGTGGGAAAATTTGTGGACACGGAAAGACCGACATTTTTGGATAACTATCAGTTGAGTTGTAAGAATCTGATCGGGGACTGGCCGGATTTTGAAGGCACGATTGTGCCGGAAAATCAGGCAGGGTGATGAGCTATACTATCATGAATAAGGAAAAGCACATTCTCATAACGGGCTTCGGTGGACAGGGGGTCATCATGGCCGGCGACATCCTTGGAACGGCAGCCACCCTTTACGACGGAAAATTTGCCACCATGACGCAGGCCTACGGCCCGGAGGCCCGGGGCGGCGCCTGCTCGGCCCAGATTATTATCAGCGAAGAGGAAGTCCTTTTCCCTTACGTAAAGGAGCCGCATGTCCTGATCTGTCTGAGCCAGGAAGGCTATGCCAAGAATATCGGCAGTCTGCGTGAAGGCGGTATGCTTATTCTGGATGCGGATCTCATACAGGCAAGAAAAATTTCTTCAGACATAATTGCATACGATATACCGGCGACCCGCTTCGCCGAAGAACTGGGCAATAAAATGATGGCGAACATCGTCACGCTCGGATTTCTTGCCGCTGTATATAATTTAGTGGGCGCAGAGGCTTTGCGCAAAGCCGTGCAAACATCTGTGCCGGCGCCAACGCGGGAAATGAATTCACGGGCCTTCGAGCGCGGCAGTGAATACGGTAAGGCCACCCTCAAGAGCCGGGCAAAACAGGGCAGGTTGGCAAGGGATTAACGATGCATAGGAGTTCCTCAACCAGCAACCTGAAAAAAGCAGTTCTCCTGGTAGGCTCCGGTTATGGCGCCCTTAAGGTGGCGCAGGACCTGTCGCAATCCGGGCTGCCCCTGGTCTGGGTCACGAAAGCGATTCACTTCCTCGAACACCCCCGGGGAGCCGCGCCTTTTACAGATTACCCTGAGGATCTGGATTTCCAGTTCCGCCCGCTGTACCTGCAGGTAACGCGCCATCCCCTGGTCACCGCCTTAACCCATGCACGCATCGAGGCCATCAAACGGGGTCCCGATGGCTACAGGGCGGTCATCACTCAAGATCCCGTATATGTGGACTACGACCTGTGCACCGGATGCGGCCGCTGTATGGATGTGTGTCCCCTTCAGGATTCGAGTCATCCTCCCCTGCGAAGAACACCGGCCTATTGCCCTTCCCGTGCGCTTGATCTGGATAAGCGCAAGCCCGCACCTTGCAGGATAAGCTGCCCGCTCGGCGTGAACGTCCAGGCCTATCTGGCGCTCACTGCAGCCTCCCGATTCGACGAGGCCCTTGATGTCATCAGGCAGGACAATCCCCTGCCGGGCATATGCGGGCGCGTCTGCCACCACCCCTGCGAGGACGCCTGTCGCCGCAGTTCACTGGACCAGGCGGTTGCCATCTGCAGTATCAAACGTTTTCTTGCCGACCGTGAAATGGCGGAGCGCCGGCCCCGGCTGCCGGGCGCTCAAAAACCGGGAAGGCCGGAAAGAGTGGCCATAGTCGGCGGCGGTCCCGCCGGTCTTGCGGCTGCTTACTTCCTCAACCGGGAGGGTTTCAGCGCAACCATATTTGAGGCCTATCGCGAAGCGGGAGGAATACTGCGGATGGGAATCAATGCCTTCAGACTTCCCCGCGCCGTCCTGAATGCCGAAATACAGGCCATTGAAGATGCCGGTGTGGAGATACGCACGGGCACGCCGGTCCTCTCCATCAGAGATTTGATTGATCAGGGTTTCCATGCCGTCATTCTGTGCACAGGAGCCCACCGGGACCTCCGCCTCAATATCCCCGGTGAAGATGCGAGGGGCGTACATGGCGCACTGGAGATGCTGAAGAAACTCAACACCGGCGGCAAGCCCAACATCCGGGGCAATGTGATTGTCATCGGCGGCGGCAACTCCGCCATTGATGCAGCCCGTTCCGCTGTCCGGCTGGGAGCTAAATCCGTCATCATCTGCTATCGGCGTAAACGCAACGATATGCCGGCGCACGGATCGGAGATACGGAGAGCGCAGGAGGAAGGAGTAAGGATTGAATACCTCGCGGCGCCCGTCCGGATCGTTTCCGAGAGGGGAAGAGTGACCGGCCTTGACATGATCCGTATGAAGCAGGGCGCCGTCGATGAAAGCGGACGGAGAAGACCGGAACCGGTCAAAGGGTCAGAGTTTTTCCGGCCTGCGGATACGGTAATCATCGGCATCGGACAACAGCCGTCCTTGTCAGATATAGGGCTCGGAAAAGAGCTGATTACGGGCCGGTCCGGGACGATTAATGTGGATGCGCGACTCTCAGCTTCACAGGCGGGCATTTTTGCCGCCGGGGATGCTGTGACGGGACCCGATACGGTGGTAGGCTCCATGTCTCAGGGCCGCCGGGCCGCTGCGCGGGCTGTCGAATATCTTACCGGCACATCTCCCCCGTGGGGCGCGCTACCCGATGAATCCCGCGGCGCCGGAGAATATGTGGAAATCTCCGGGGACACTCCCCGAAAATCGCGACCCGAAATGTCGCGAAGGCAGGCGACAGAGAGACGCCGTGATTTTAAAGAAGTGGAACTGGGACTGACCGAGGAGCAGTCAGTGGCTGAAGCCTCACGCTGTCTGCACTGCAGTTCCTGCTGCGAGTGTCGCGTCTGTGAAACAGTCTGCAATGACATTGGGGCCATCAATCATTTCAAGAACAGAGAGCTCATGACTGTTTCGAGTCCTGCCGTGATTGTGGCGGGCGCTGAGGAAATTGCGCACCTGGATTTAGCCGATGAGGAACGCGTCTACCGCATAGGAGACTTCCGGAGCGCTACGGACCTAGTAAATGTACTGATTGCCGGTAGCGCCTCGGCGGGGCAGGCCATGGCGGAGTGCTCATCCCTCCGGACCAATGGGGTCCCCTGCCAGCCTTCTGCAATCGCTTCTGAAGAGGAAGTGCGGTTCGGGGTATTCACCTGCACGTGCAACGGGACCCTAACAACACCCGGCGCGCTTGAGCGCATCCGGGATATGGCGCTCGCGATGCCCGGCGTGATGCACAGTGAGCTGATTTTTTCTGCCTGCCATCCCGAGGGCGCCGAGCGGATTGCCGCCGCCGTGCGGGAGCACAGGCTGGGCAGAGTCATTCTGGCCTCGTGCGTATGCTGTCCCCTGGAGTTTCAGTGCATCTCCTGCAACGATCAGAGAAACCGCGCCCGTATCCTTCTGTTTGAAAGGCACGGCCTTGACCGCTGCCGGTTTGAGACAATCAACATCAGGGATCACCTGGGTTCTCCGGATGTATCCGAAGAGATGCTTGTAGAAAGAATGCGCAACTTTCTGAGGGAGGCCTTCATACGCGCCCGGGTCATGGGACCGCTCCGACAGAGCACAACGAAGATTGGAAACCGGATACTGATTCTGGGAGGTTCGGAAGTGGGCCTGAGCACTGCCCTCAACCTGAACATGCAGGGATTCAAGGTGCGCCTGGTTCATCGCTGCAGCCTCAAGGATGATCGGAAAGTGCCCGCTGAGATCCGCAAAAGGCCCGTCAACAGGATCGCCGGGGCTTCTATCACGCATGTAGAGGAAGCTCTTATCGAAGGAATCAAAGGACACTTGGGTGATTTTACGGTGGTCGTGCGTGAAGATGGCGTTCGCAAGAATTTTCATGCGGATATAGTGTGTCTTGCCGATATGAACGTCCTTCCGCTTGCGATTCCCGTGGGGATGTTCGGCCTCAAGAAATTTTATCGCTACAACTTTAAATTTTTCCACAGCCCCCAGATCGGCGTCTACCGGGTTATGCCCAGGACCCTCAAGAGAGTTACTGCTTTCCAGGCAGGAGCTGCTCTGGCTGCGCACGTGGCGACTACTGCGGCAGAGGCCTTTTTGAAAGACCATGAGCTCAGTCCCAAGGTGGACAGGAGGCGATGCCGCGGCTGCGGCCGCTGCGTCGAGATATGTCCTTTTGACGCCGTCAGGCTTGTCGCCAATGAGCGCGGCTTTTACACGGCGGAGGTATTGCGCTACAACTGTGTCGGGTGCGGCGGCTGTGTGGGACGCTGTCCGGTGACTGCCATGGACATGCCTTATTTTACCAATCGCCTCCTCGAAGAGATCGTAGCGGGCGCACTGGTCAGGGAGTTATGATATGGAGCCTGTCCGCATCCTCGGAATTTGCTGCAACTGGAGTCCTTTTGCCTGCTATAACGCAGCGGGGATGACGGGGATGAGCATGCCCGCGAACTTCCACCTGATACGGGTGATGTGCATCGGCCGCATCAATCAGGCGCTGATCCTGAGGGCCTTTGAGTTTGGTGCAGACGGCGTAATACTTCTCGAATGCACGGACGAAGATTGCCGCTACGGCCCGGGACCTGAGGTGGGACATGAAAATGTGCACCGCGTCCGCAGGATACTGCACCTGCTTGGCATCCGCCAGGAACGGCTGGTGGAGCGCACCTTCGGCGCTCATGAAAAAGAAGAGCTGGTTCGGACCCTATGGAATTTCAGGGAAGAGGTGGAGGCTCTGGGGCCTCTGATGTCTAAAGACGGCAGGAAACGGGAGGCAGTTAAGAGTTGAACGACCCGAAGATCGATCAGATGATCGTGGATATGTCGCTGTATCAGTGCCTCGAGTGCGGCAAGTGCACAGCCTCGTGCCCCCGAAGGCTCTCCGGCAAGGAGTACTCGCCCAGGCTATTGGCGCACAAAGTGATCTCCGAGCGCGAGGACGAGGCCTACATCGAAAATTCTGTCTGGGAATGCCTGACCTGCGGCGTGTGCCGTGAACGCTGCCCATCGGGCGTAGATTTTAATCGGTTCATCCTGGAGATGCGCACGCTGTTGGCCAAGACAAAAGGCATGAAGGGCTATCGCGCCCACGACGGCGCCATCCATTCCTGGATGAGGATGATGACCGCACCGCACCTGAAGCAAAACCGTCTCGACTGGCCGGATGCGGGAATTAAAGTGGCTTCTTCGGGAGAGGTCGCATTTTTCACCGGGTGCGCGCCGTATTTCAATGTCTTTTTTGCCGGCATCGACGTGGATACGCTCTCTATAGCGAGAGACAGCGTGCGGCTGTTGAATTTTTTGGACATCAAGCCTGTCCTGCTGCCGAATGAAAGGTGCTGCGGACACGACCTCCTCTGGTCGGGAGATATCGAAAATTTTGAAGCGCTATGCCGTCTGAACTACGCATCCTTCAGGGATGCCGGTGTGAAGGAGATCATCGTCTCGTGCCCCGAATGTTTCCAGGTCTTGAGTGAACACATGCCGCGCATCATTCCGGGGTTTGACATCAGAGTAACTTTGCTGCTTGACCTCCTCCAGCGGGAAATGCAGCCGGGAAGCACGGCCTTCCGGCCGCTCAAACGCAAGGTCACTTACCAGGATCCATGCAGGCTGGGGCGCATGTTGAACCGCTATGCCGGCCCGAGGGATCTGCTCGGCCTCATTCCGGAAATGGAGTTCCGTGAAATGGAACACTCGGGCAGGGGCGCTTTATGCTGCGGCAATTGCGGCTTCATCAATTGTGATGCCTCCTCAAAGCAGATTCAGGTGCAGAGGCTCTCGGAGGCGCGGGCGACCGGCGCGGACCTGCTCGTTACGGCATGTCCCAAATGCATGATCCATCTTACCTGCACCATACGTGATCCATTGATGCAGGGGAAGAAGATACAAATGGAAATACGGGATCTGGTGTCCGTCCTGGCCGACCAGATCGCGTAATACAGAGGTTTCAATTCGGTAGCGAGCGCAGTCCCCGTGGCTTGCTGCGGGGTAAGCGAGCGAATGACGAATGGTAATGTTCCTTAAGAATCGAAGATCCTCGGCAGCTTGCTGCGGAGAGCTTCAATAAAGAGGATGATGAATGGAAGAATCAAAACAGGATAACGCAGTCAGAATAGGCGTCTATGTCTGCCAGTGCGGATCGAATATCGCAGGCGTTGTCGATTGCGATGCAGTAGCCGCATATGCGGGCAAACTGCCGGACGTCACGATATGCCGGAACCAGGGCTATACGTGCTCCGAGCCCGGCCAGAACCAGATCAAGAATGACATAAAGGAATTCGGACTCAACCGTGTGGTGGTGGCCTCGTGCTCACCGCGGCTTCATGAGGCTACGTTCCGGCAGTGCGTCAGCGAGGCCGGGCTGAATCCCTACCTTATGGAGATGGCGAACATCCGTGAGCAATGCTCATGGGTGCACAGCCATGATGCCAAGAATGCCACTATCAAGGCGAGGGATCTGGTGCGCTCCGCCGTATCGAGGGTCCGCCTGCTTGCCGCACAAACGGAAATGGATGTTCCGGTCGCGCCGTCCACGCTGGTCATAGGCGGAGGCGTAGCGGGGATCCAGGCAGCGCTTGATCTTGCGGACTCGGGTTACAAGGTGATACTCGTCGAGAAGCAGCCCTCCATCGGCGGCATCATGGCGAGGCTCGATAAAACCTTTCCCACTATGGACTGCTCCATCTGAATACTCGGGCCAAAGATGACGGATGCCGGTCGGCATCCCAACATTACGCTGTTGACGATGAGTGAAGTAAAAGAGATCACGGGATTCGTGGGCAACTTTCATGTGCGCATCCTGAAGAGGGCGAGGTACGTGAAGGAGAAGGAGTGCACGGCATGCGGCGACTGCGTTGAGGTCTGCCCGGTCATCATTCCCGATGAGTTCAACATGGGCCTGAGCTCCCGCCGGGCCATCTATTCGCCTTTTCCGCAGGCGGTGCCGGGGGCTTTTGCAGTAGACATCACCCGATGCCTGGGTCACAATCCCATCATCTGCGGGAAGTGCATCGAGAAATGCAAAAAGCACTGCATCGACTTCGACATGAACGACGAGGAGATGGAATTCGACGTCGGTACCATCATCGTGGCGACCGGCATGGAGGCCTATGATCCGACTATCCTCGATGAATACGGCTACACGCGGTATGAGAACGTGCTGACGAGCATGGAGCTCGAGCGGCTCATCAACGCCGGCGGGCCTACGGGCGGCAAGGTCATCCGCCTTACAGACAGCAAGGTTCCCAAGTCCGTCGCCTTTATCCAATGCGTGGGCTCCCGATCCCAGCGCCGGGGCCGGCCCTACTGCTCGAATATCTGCTGCATGAACACTGTGAAGAGCACGATCATGCTCAAAGAACACTATCCGGACATGGAAGTGAAAGTTTTCTACATTGACATCCGGGCCTTCGGCAAGGGATTCGAGGATCTCTTCAGGCGCAGCAAAGGCATGGGCGTCCGTTACATCCGGGGCCTTCCCGGCGACATTAAGCAGGACCCGAGAAAGCAGGACCTTGTGCTGACAGTGGAAAACACGGCGACAAATGAACTGGAGAGCCACCACACGGAAATGGTAGTCCTCGCCGTAGGCCTTGAACCGCCCTCCGACATGAAGGCCATTCAGGAGATGCTTGCCCTCCAGACAACATCGGACGGCTTCTACATGGAGGCCCACCCGAAGCTGCAGCCCGTGGATTCAGCGACACGGGGCATCTTCTTTGCCGGCTGCGCCGAAGGTCCCAAAGACATAAAAGACTCCGTCACCCAGGCCTCTGCAGCCACTGCCCGTGCCATGCGGCTCATGAATCCCGGGTCGCTCACCGTGGAGGCGATCACAGCGGCAGTTGATCCCGAGCTATGCAACTCGTGCGGCCTGTGCGCGAAGGTGTGCCCGTACAATGCCATCAATGTGGACACAAAGGCAAAGACGGCAGCGGCGGTCACCGGCGCCGCGTGTTCGGGCTGCGGCACCTGCGCGGCAGAATGCCCCACCATGGCCATCACGATGAACCATTTTACAGACGCGCAGATCGAGGCCCAGATCGACGCCGTCCTCGAAGGGAACACCGCGGAGAGGATACCGGTCTTCGCATGCAACTGGTGCTCCTATGCGGGCGCTGATTTTGCCGGCGTCTCGCGGCTTCATTACCCGCCCAACACACGCCTGATCCGGACGATGTGCTCCGGAAGAGTGCACGAGAAGTTCATCTGGCGCGCCTTCGCCAAAGGGGCGCCCGTGGTGCTGGTATCGGGCTGTCACATCGGTGACTGCCACTACATGCATGCCAATCAGTGGACCGAACGGCGTATCAAGCGCATCTGGAAGAAGATGGAAAAGATGGGCCTCCGCACGGAAAGGCTGAGCCTGGAATGGATAAGCGCGGCGGAAGGGCTGCGCTTTCAAGCGGTCATGGAGAAGATGGAAAAGATCAGGAAGAGCGTCACTCCCAAGGAGATCGCCGAAACGCTGCGCCTTGTGAAGGGACAAAAGGCCCGCTCGAAAGGCAAGGCTTCGGCGGCTGCAAAAGATGGCTGATTGATTTCAAGGCAGGATCGCAATTAGGGCAAGAGGGATGTGAGGGCGATGCATCAGATAATATGTTGCCGGTGATCAAGCAAACGAGCCCCGGAGGCGCCTCCGGGGTTTTTCTTTTTTTACAGGAATTGATATGACGCACGCATTTATGCGATAATAAACCATCATGTTAGAACAGGATATTATTATGGAGAAAGCGGAGCAGGCGGGGGGCGGGTCTTACCGCTGGCTCATAAGCCTGGTTAACTTTTTTCTCAGCTTCGCTACGATGAGCTCATTTATTTTCGTCCCCCTCCTCGGTGCAGAATTGGGGGCGTCGGACTTTGAAGTCGGCGTTGTGGGCGCAGCCTACGGGGTCGCGTTTTTGTTTTCTTCTCTTATTTCGGGCTGGAAATCCGACCACCTGGGAAGGCTTGTCTTTGTGCGGTGGGGGCTGCTGATGAGCAGCGCGGCCTTTGCCGCCCAGCTTCTCGCGCACAGCGTCCCGGCATTGATTATAGTTCGGGCAGCCGTAGGATTTGCCCTCGGCATTGCGGTTGCGGCGACAATCACCTACGCCTTTGAATGCGGCGCCAATATGGGGAAGTACAGCTCCTACGGGTCCCTCGGATGGATTTTCGGAGCCGCCGCGTCGTCAATGGTCGGAGATATCGAACTTCTTTTCCGGCTTAGTTTTCTGTTCTGCCTGCTGGCTTTCTTCATCTCTCTGGCCTTTCAGAAAGTGCCTACGTATAAATTCTCCCGACCTCCGAATCTGTGGCTTGTTATGCGCCGGGACTACAGGGTTTACCTTGCCGTATTTCTCCGTCATCTCGGGGCAAGCGCCGTCTGGGTCATCTTCCCGTTGTATCTGGTTTCCATAGGGCTCGATCATTTTTGGATCGGCCTTTTATGGGGCGTCAATTTTGTCGTGCAATTTCTGGTGATGCGACAGCTCGAGAGGTTTTCCGAATTCAAGACTTTTTTCTGGGGTCAAGTGCTTTCGATATTCGTGTTTTCAGCATATGCTTTTTTTACAAGCCGGTTATCCCTGGTCATATTGCAGGTGGTCCTCGGAGTGGCGTGGTCATGTCTCTATGTCGGCGCCCTGCTGATCGTCTTGCGCGGCGGGAAAGAAAAGGGCACTGCAGGTGGCATCTTCCAGTCTACCCTTAATTTGTGCAATGCCATAGGTCCGATCCTCGGCGGCCTCATCGCTCAGGGATGGGGGTATCGCGGCGTTATGCTTTTCGCGGCCGCCCTATGCGTGGGCGGTATGTTCGTAACTGTGCCGGCCCGCCCGCCCGCATCCGGCACTTAGCACGCTCTTCAATGGAGATTAATTATGTTTTACAGCAAGCCCGTAACAGAAATCATGAAGATGCGCTTTTCCTGTCGGACATATACAGACAAGCCCATCGCGGAAGAAGACCGGGAGCGTCTCTCCGCTTTCCTATCTGTAAGCGGCAGAGGCCCATTCGGCGGAGCAGCGCGCTTTAAGCTTATCGCAGCCACGGATGAGGATCGCAAGGCCCTGAAGGGACTGGGCACATACGGCTTCATCAAGGGCGCCTCAGGATTTATCGTGGGCGCCGTGGGGCCTTCTTCAAAGAACCTGGAAGATTTTGGCTACACGATGGAGAGAGCCATCTTGTTTGCGACGGATGTGGGGCTCGGCACATGCTGGCTGGGAGGCAGTTTTACCAGGAGCAGTTTTGCAAAAAAGATTTCCGCCACAGTCGAAGAACTTGTGCCTGCCGTAGCCTCCGTCGGATATATTTTGCCGAAGGAGCAATCTGGTGTCACGATCCGTCAGATTGTGGGAGGGCACAACCGTAAGCCCCCGGAGAATCTTTTCTTCCGGGAGACATTTGGCATTCCTCTCTCGTCCGATGAGGCCGGTCCCTATGCAGTATCGCTGGAAATGGTGCGTATAGCGCCATCTGCTTCAAACAAGCAACCTTGGAGAATTATCAAAGACCGTGGTTCCTGGAACTTCTACATGCAGCGCACCCGTGGGTACGGCAACAGCCTTTCTTTCAGGATCTTGAACATCGCGGATCTGCAGCGGGTTGATATGGGCATCGCCATGTGTCATTTCGAACTCACGGTGCGCGAACTTGGCTTGAAAGGCAGGTGGGAGATCAAGGAGCCAAAGATCGAAAAGCCAAACGCCCTTTGCGAATACACCATAAGCTGGATCGGTGAAGTTTAACTCTCCACGACTGACTGCGAGTCCCCTTTTTGAAGGGCAGTATTCTCTGAATTCTATTATCACACCCGCCTCCCCTTTTCCTTCTTGCGAAGTTCACGCTGCCCATGATAAATAGAAATCAGGTTGATCGGAACGTCCTTAATTAGAATCGGCGGTATTTCTCTTGCTCCCATATAGAAAGAATCGGAAGCAAGAGCGGGGAGAAAAAATGCAGGACAAAACGGCGTCCACACCATCAGACCTTTATAGGGCCTGCACTGTCTTGTTTGGAACAGATGCAAATGTTTCCGGCAATTTCCTGAAATACCTCAGGGCTTCCGGGCTCAAGAGGGCGTATCGGAAGAGGGCTTTCGAGACACACCCGGACCGCGCCACAGCGCTCGCCGAATCACCTCTAAGCCTGACCGAGCGCTTCAGAGAGGTGACCTTCGCCTACAATCAACTCAACACATTTCTCGAATATCCCTGGAGATACCCGCATAGCGGTCACGCCCACAGGGCCCATGAACATGAAGCAGTCAGAAAAAGACAGCGGACATATGAGACGCATGATCAAAGAAGGACGGGGGGTAGCGCTCATCGGGGCAGGTATCAGGGCATGAGTGAACATCTCTGGCAGGGAGGGCTTCCGGGAAAACAGCTTCTCCTTGGTCGGTTTCTTTACTACAGCGGCATCATTTCGATGCCTATCCTGATCGAGGCTATCGTGTGGCAAAAAAGCAAGCGGCCCATGGTTGGCAACATTGCGGCGCGATGGGACTGGCTGGACCAGAATGATATCCGGTCAATTATCTCCATGCGACGTAGAGGCGAGAAGTTCTGTGAATGTGCTCTTCGCTGCGGGTACATCAGCAGCTATCAACTGACCATTCTCCTTGCAAGACAAAGAATGCTGCAGCCCCTCATCGGCAGCTTCTTCGTCGATCGCAAGATTATCGCTCCCCGCGAAATGGAGCGTATCGTCGAGCAATTTCACACCCACAACAGAAAGCATTGGCGCCGGTGATCCGCCTGCGCCGGGCGCCGCCCTATTTGACTTTATACATCTCTTGATAAAGCTGAAGCTCGATGGCGTCGAAGAAAGTGTCGTACTGTTTCTTCCCGAGGAGCCTTCGCATTTCCCAGCCGTTTGACGCCTTCTTTTCGGTAATGACGGAGAGAACAAGTTCACATTCTTTCCAGTTGATTTTTTTTACACGGGCTATGCCCTTGGTCCTCCAGTCATCCTGAACCAGGTAACCCGACTCCACCTCGTTCGTCTCCTGATTGATCGCGGCAGTCCCGAATCCCTTGTCTTTGAATACCTGTGCGACAGCCTGAAGCAGCTTATTTTCGCTGGCCTCGTAAACGTGCGCAAATTCGTCCGGCTTGGTAATGACTTCTCCCTCTTCCTTGCAGGAAGCAAGAATGAAACCGGTTGCGAAAATGACTGGCAAGAGAAAGATAAATAAAGTTTTGCGCTTAATCATGGCATAAGATAATTGAGGCGATAGAAGGGGCGCTTCCGTCAATCAGCTCTGTAATTCGAACGGTCCCGATATCATTTCCTGCGCGTGAGACCTTCGAAAATCAGCACCTGTAGTCATTAACGTGGTGCCGCAGCCCCGGGCAGCGAGCAAGGGCATTGAGCTGTCGGTCTTATGATTTATCAACGGCCAGCAATATTTCTCCACCTCGTCTAAATGACAAGATGGGAAATTTTCAAAGTTCTTATAGCGGTATGGGAATTCTATTAATAGCGCGGTCTGCCGCCGGGACGTCTTCCGCCGCCGCCGCCGCCACTACCGCGGCGATCATCGGTGCGGGGGCGAGCCTCATTCACGTTCAACTTCCGTCCCTTCACCTCTTTGCCGTTGAGACCGCTGATGGCAGCCTGTGCTTCCTCGGTCGACGGCATTTCTACAAATCCGAATCCCTTGGAATGGCCGCTGGACTGGTCCTTGATGATGGATGCGGACGCTACCTGCCCGAATTCTCCAAAAGCCTGACGTAAATCTTCTTCCGTAACAGTGTAAGCCAAGTTCCCTACGTAAATATTCATAACATCTCCTTCATTAGATTTGACACATTATATCCGTTTATTTCTCTTTTGTATATTTAATTTCTCATCTTTCGAATCAACGGATACTGCCTTGTTTTCGCTATATAAAACGGGAATAACTGAAGACAGGCGCTTTTCTCCATGGATACCGGTGTTCATGCAGGATACTCGAAGCAGGCTCTGTCAACGGTGGAGGAATCAGACGTCTGTCGCACCGGAGACTGTTTGAGGACATTTACCAGACTGCTGACATTCAATCGCATGGCTTTCAGGGCTGATTCGCAGGCTCGACCTCGACCGGCGCCGTCGCCTCATCAGACTCGGGCTCCTTGTCTTTTTTGCTCTGACGCCTCAGCATCTTTTCTTTAGCTTTTCGCATGCGTTCAAGTTCTTTTTGCCTCTTAATGAACTTGTTTTGACTTTGCCTTGCCATATTCTACCTGCCTTCATACGGCGTCGTCTATGCCGCTTATGAGGAAATACTTTCAGCCCTAAAAAAACCCAGCGCCCTCTTTAAGCTCTGGGTAGGGGACTCGGACATCAACCGGCTCTAAAAGTTAATTTACTATATGATGCCCCGTCGATTATGTCAAGCATCAGTCTGGCGGGGCGTTTTTAACGAATGCAGCAGGAAAAGATTTTTGATTCAGGGCAATAATTCGGCCATGGCGTCATCCGGCAGGGCGTCGCCGAATAAGCCTGTTTGCCGACTGCCCGGCGCGGCCATTTGCAATTGACACCGGGTATCTTTACCTTTATACTCCGTGAGCCAGAAAACAAGTTTCAATTACATTCGAGGGCAGGCCCAACAGGGAAAACGCATAGTAATTACCGGATGCCCTTCTTCGCCGGCGGCAAGTGCATATTTTATGAAACCTGCAATCAGCCATCATGGAATGCCAGGCTCATCAGGGAGAGGCAGTCTGAGGGCCTATCTTCTTCTTATAACCCTGATCGCCCTTGTCATAGTGTACTATCGCATACCCAAGCCGTGCCAGGAGCCGCTCACCTACCGGATAGGCACGGTAGATGCGAGGTTCGGTGTGAGCCGCCAGGATTTTGCTGATGCGGCAGGCAAGGCTGCGTCCATCTGGAGGAAGCCATACGCCCGCGCGCTTTTCCGGGAGGAGCCGGAGGGCAGGATAGAGGTCAATCTCGTCTACGACTACAGGCAGGAAGCTGCAGACAAACTGAAAAAACTGCACTACGCAATCGGGACCACCAAAGACGCATATGACGACATGAAGGTTCGCTTTCTGAACCTGAAGGCGGAATATGAAAGTAAAAATTCAGCACTGGCGCATGACTCTAACGCCTACAGCAGACGTCTTGGCGCCCACAATGCCGAGATTGAAGCGGGGCGTCAGCGAGGCGCAGTAACGGAAGCCGTCTACAAGCGGCTCACGGCGGAGGCGGGCGAATTAAACAACATCCATGAAAACCTGCAGGCGCGCCGGGAGGAAGTCACGAGGATGGCGGATATACTTAACAGCATGACCGTTGTTATAAATGATATCGCCGCCAACCTTAACCTCGACTTAGTCAAATCCTATGATGCAGGCAACAAGCTGGGCAGTGAGTTTTGCGGGGGCGAATATGTCAGCAAGGACGGCAAGCGCACAATTACAATCTACCAGTTTGACGATAGTAACAGACTGGTGCGGGTGCTCGCCCATGAATTCGGCCATGCCTTGGGATTGCAGCACAATAATAATCCTAAGGCCATAATGTACAGGCTGATGCAATCGGATTCCCTCAGCCTCGCTCCGGATGACGTTGCCGCACTGAAAGAGCGATGCAGCGAGTAAGTCGAGGAACAACCGGTATAGAAACGATGGCGGTCCATAACAAGATCGGTGCGATGACACAGGAGATGACGAAGTGGCGTCATGCGCTCCACGCCTGCCCGGAAACGGCCTTTCAAGAAAAGGAGACGTCCGATTATGTGGCCGAAATATTGCTCTCCTTCGGCCTCGATATTTATCGCGGTCTTGCCGGTACGGGCATTGTATCAACCATTCAGAGGGGCACGGGAGGTTCGCCGGCCATAGGCCTCCGCTCCGATATGGACGCCCTTGATATTACGGAGGCAACCGGTCTTCCTTACGCTTCGCGCAACGAGGGGAAGATGCACGCCTGCGGCCATGACGGCCATATGAGCATGCTTCTCGGGGCGGCGAAATATCTCGCCGCAAACGATACCTTTCGCGGAACAGTCCACTTCATCTTTCAGCCCGCCGAAGAAAACGAGGGGGGAGGGGGAAAGATGGTCCGGGAGGGCCTATTCGACCGCTTTCCCGTCCGGTCCGTATTCGCCCTGCACAACTTTCCCGTTCTGCCCGAAGGTGTGTTCGCCATCTGCAAAGGCCCCATGATGGCGGCCTATGATGTCTTCGATATAGAAATAAGAGGAAAGGGCGGTCATGCCGCCACCCCCCAGAATGTGAAGGACCCCGTGCTCGCGTCAGCCTATCTGGTGAACCTTCTCCAGAGTATTGTGAGCCGCGATGTTAATCCGGCGCAGGCTGCGGTAATCAGTGTTACGGAAATTCACGGCGGCACCTCGTATAACATAATTCCGGACACGGTCAGGCTCCGGGGGACAACGCGTCATTTTCTTCCCGCGGTGCAGGACATGGTGGAGACGCGCATGCGAGAGATATGCGCGGGCGTGTCGGCCTCATTCGGCGTTGCCGTTGACATATCCTACGAGAGGCGCTATCCACCTCTCGTCAATACGGATCGGGAGACTGATGAAGCGATCCGGGCTGCGACCATGGTTGCGGGACAGGACCGGGTCTTTGCCGACATCACACCCGTCATGACCTCGGAGGATTTTGCCTTCTTCCTCAAGGAGAGGCCGGGGGCATATATGGGGATCGGCGGCGGAAATCCAAAGGAGACAGGGAGACTGCACCAGTCCCTGTATGATTTCAACGACCGTATCCTGCCCGTGGGCGCAAGCTACTGGGCAACTCTCGTGGAGACGCTGCTGCCGAAGTGAGGGAGTTGATACAGCAGACTTGAAGGTCTGCACTACGTTGCGTCAATAAAATGTAGTGCAGGACTTTAGTCCTGCGAAGAATGGCCCACCTGCAGGTGGGTCGCCACAAAACATTTATGCATAAACTAAAGCCGATCCATCGCGATCTTATTATTTACTTTATCCTTGTCCTGGTTACCGCCTGCGTATTCTGGCAGGTGAGCAGCTTTGACTTCGTCCGCTATGATGATGACAAATACGTCACCGAGAATCGTCATGTGCAGGCGGGACTCACCAGGGGCGACATCGCCTGGGCGTTTCAATCGGTCTATGCCAACAACTGGCATCCCCTCACGTGGCTTTCGCACATGCTCGACTGCCAGCTCTTCGCAATGAATCCGGCCGGCCACCATCTCATCAATTTATTTTTCCATATAATTAACACGCTTCTGCTTTTCTTTCTTCTAAAGCGGATGACGGATCTTCCCTGGCGGAGCGCGTTTGTGGCCGCGTTGTTTGCCATCCATCCCCTCCACATCGAATCCGTGGCATGGGTAGCAGAGCGCAAGGATGTGTTAAGCACATTGTTCTTCATGTTGACCATCTGGGCTTATATCCGCTATGTGGAGCGTCCTGCAATTTATCGTTATCTTGCGATTCTTCTATTTTTCGCCCTCGGGCTGATGTCTAAGCCGATGCTGGTGACCATGCCCTTTGTCCTGCTTCTCCTGGATTTCTGGCCCCTTGGCCGTTTGCGCCTGGATGGGACGGCCTTACGCAGAGAACCAGGCGATATGACAGTCATGGGGCACGGGACCGGGAAGAGGTCAATCATGGGACTGATTATTGAAAAGATTCCCCTCTTCATCCTCTCAGCCGCATCCGTATGCATTACACTGTTTGCGCAGTGGTCCGGTATTGCCCCTATCGTGTCGCTGCCGTTTGCTGCACGGATCAGCAATGCCCTTGTCTCTTATGTATCTTACATCGGAAAAATGGTCTGGCCTCAAGACCTCGCGGTATTATATCCATATCCGGATGCAATCCCCGCGTGGCAAATCGGCTTCTCTCTCCTGCTGTTGATATTGATTACCGCAATTGCGGTGCGTTTGAGGAAGCGCTATCCTTATGCGATAACAGGGTGGTTGTGGTATCTGGGCACTCTCGTGCCTGTCATCGGCCTTGTCCAGGTCGGATACCAGTCCATGGCGGATCGGTACACATATCTGCCCATGATCGGACTGTTTATATCAATCGCGTGGATAGTGCCGGACCTGCTGGCCCATCGGCGTTTCCATCGCCTTGCCCTTGCCGTACTCGCAGTGTGTGCAATTGCGGCTCTGATGACTGCATCGCTGTTTCAAATCCGCTATTGGCAAAACAGCACGACCCTGTTTGCGCGTGCCCTCGTCGTCACAAGAAGTAATGCTGTAATCGAAACTAATATGGGCGCGTCTCTCGCGGAACAAGGCAAATTCGGGGAAGCCATTACCCATTATCAGGAGGCTTTGAGAATCAGGCCGGATGATTTTGAAGCCCGTTACAATCTGGCCAATGCCCTCGCAAGGCAGGGAAAACCGGAAGAGGCCGTTTCTCACTACGCCGGTATCCTGCAGACACAGCCTGATTCTGCGGCAGTCCACAACAACATGGGCATAGCACTGTCTCAATTGGGGCGAACCGGTGAGGCCACTGATCACTTTCGTGAAGCGCTCCGCATAAAACCCGATTTTCAGGATGCGGGATCGAACCTGGAAAAGGCGCTCATGGGGCAGGCAAAAATGAAAAAGCCGGCTCCCGAAAAAGTAGCCATTCAGCCGGCGGACCCGAATAGCGCCGAAGGGCAGCTGCGTATGGGCCTCTCTCTCTTTCAGGAGGGCAAAGCCCATGAGGCCATCCCCAGGTTTGAAGAGGCCCTGCGGTTAAACCCGAAGCTTGCGGCGGCGCATGTCTCGTTGGGCTTGATTATGGCGCAGAAGCGTAACCTCGATAAAGCCATCGAACATTTTCGCAAGGCCCTCAAGATCAAGCCTGATATTGCGGAGGTCCACAACAGCCTGGGCGTAGCTTTGACATATAAGGGGGCTCTGGATGAGGCCGTGGAACATTTTGAGACGGCCTTGAAGATCAATCCAAAGTTTGCGAAAGCGCATAACGGCCTTGCGGTGGCGCTGGCGCAGAAGGGCAAGACGGACGAGGCAATCAGCCACCTCAGGAAGGCTTTGCAGCTGCAGCCCGATTATGAAGAAGCAAAAAGAAACCTGAAAGTTCTGCTCGAAATGCAGGGCAAGTAGTCATAGAGCAAGGCCTGCGATACGTGACGTAAATGAATGTAGTGCAGGACTTTAGTCCTGCGAATACGGCACCTGAAGGTACGCCACTGCGTTAGCCGGGAGAAACTGCGGTAATTGAGGAGAGCGCTGTTCAATACGTATAGGTGATCGCGCCGCCGGCGGAGAGTCTTTCGGAATATTGTCCTTCGACGTTCATGCGGAAGCCCTTGCCGAGGGGCAGGTCGATTCCGGCAAACCCTCCTAAATTTGTCTTATTCTTGAGTGTAGTATCCGCTGTTGAAAATTGAAGACCCGGGACGTTCGTAGAGAGTGATGCAGTTGCCTCCGAATAGTAAACGTATGGACCGGCATATAGCCTGATACCATAAGGGACGGTCGCCTGAAAACCAATACCGAAATTCACATCCCACAAATCATTCACGCTGAGCACCGCCCTATAAGGAGTCCCGGCATTTGTTCCCGAGACATCGTCTTTGAGACTGTTGAAGGAATATGATCCCTGTACAAATGCCCCCATTCCGAATGTCTTGCTGAAAGGATAGAACACCTTCGCTCCGAGGGTACCGAAAAATTTCCAGTTCTCGTCAAAATCATTATTGGACGTCGTAGTAAGTGCACTTGAAGATCTGAAGGCATCCTGGATTCTCAGATTCGAGACACCTATTCTTCCGTATATGTCCCAGCGATTTTGCGCGCCGTAGCCCGCTTCCGAATAAACCTGATCCTGTCTGGTCACAAATTCTACACCGTTTTTGTATATGTCTTCGTGATGCCAGTAGCCGATGGCCGTGTGCAGTCCTCCCGCCTCTCTCGCGATGGGTTGAGGCGCGCCAAAAGGCCCGCCTGCCGCGGCTATTCCGTGGATGGAAAAGATAATGAATATTAATATGGCGATTATTCTGAGAGTCTTCGTATGAATTCCAGCCTTGGATTTTTTTGTGTTCTTTCCGCCCGGGCCCGTCATCTCTCCATCCTCATTCCACTCGGAGCAAGTTCTTCTATCGGTGCACCCTTCAACTTTATCTTCTTCCAGCGATACTGGACGTAGGCGTCGCGGACCGCCACGTAGGGATCGATGGCCGCCGACTTCAGCGCCTCATAGTCGCCGATCCGGAGGGACGTCCTGTTCACTTCCTCGTATGACCTGACTACGGGCCATACATACCACGGGGCGATCAGACTCATATAGGAGGCGGGATAGAGGAAATATTCACCGGCTATATCAATGGAATCCCGCGCGCTGGAGGAGCCCATGAGGGGCCAGACAATATAGAAACCCTGTCCCACTCCCCATATTCCGAGTGTCTGTCCCAGATCCACATCCTGTTTCTGGAGATTCAAATCCTTACCAGCCGCAGGGTCCATAAGCCCCCCGATGCCCCAGACAGTGTTTACCGTGAAGCGCCCGACTTCCGTGGCCGCGCACTTTGCGTCCGCCTGCAGCAGGCAACTCAGGAAACGGATCGGGAATCCGAGGTTGGAGAAGAAATTTTTCACGCTCACCCTGGCTTCTTCCGGAACGACTGCTTTGTATCCCTGTGCGACAGGCTTGAGGAGCCAGAAGTACAGCTTGTCATTGAATTCGAACATGGACCGGTTGAAAGGTTCGATGGGGTCTGCGATTGCCGGAGCCTGTTCTTCCTTCACCTCTTCCGCGTAATCCAGGCTCGCATCGTTATTGATATTCCCTTTTTCAGGGCTTACCGGCGCCTCCGGAGATTTGACCGTCGTCTCAGGCGCTTTTGCAGGCATCTCCTCTTGCGTGGCAGCAGCCGGTGCTGGTTGCGCCTGGGAGGCCGCGACCGTTGCAGGCGAAGATGCGACTTGAGGGGCGTGAGCACACCCCACGGCGATAAAGGCAAACAGCATAATCGCAAACAAGAAAGATTTCATCAGATGGAACCACTCTTCAGAAGTTGTCGCTTCTCACACCCTATTGTGCTTTCACCTTTTTTCTGAGGATCTCAAGCAGCTGTTCGGGCGTATTTTTTGCCAGGATGTCATTAAACTGGGTGCGGTAATTCTGCACCAGGCTCACATTCTCTATGGTAACGTCGTATACCTTCCAGGCGCCGTCCTTCAGGATGACTTTGTAGGTAATCGGGATTTCCTTCGATGCGGTGATCACTTTCGTCCTGACCTCCGCCGTGCTGCCGGAGATCGTTGATTCCTTGGTATACTCTATCTTCTCGTTGGTGTAGGAAAGTATCCTGTCGGCGTATGCCTTCTCCAAGACCTGTTCAAACAGCTTAACAAACTCCTCGCGCTGAGCGGCATTCAGTTTGTTCCAATTCATCCCCAGGGACCTCCTGGAAAGTTCGACTTCGTCGAACATGCTGACATAGATGGCCCGGAGTTTATCTTTCTTCATCTCCTTGGCAGACGGGGCTTTGAGCTTCGGATCGCGCAATACATCGAGGACCTTATCTGCATTCATCCTGACCGCATCCATCGGCGCACCGGCATACACGGCAGTAGTTATGAGAAATAGCATCAGGATGCTTAATCCAACGAACAATCGCTTCATGGTTTTACCTCAGGATTTTTTTTGGCATCATTTATTTTTTTAACATCGCCGAAGGCATACTTGCCGATAAGTTCGGCAATGTCTATGGCCGGCTGCGTCTCCGTAATGGACCCGCCGGCTTCGAGGACTGTACCGGCGCCGCCGGGATCGATGCTGACGTACTTGTCGCCGATCAGCCCTTCCGTTTTGATGGAAGCGATGGCATCATCGTAAATTTTAACATCCTTCTTTATTCGCATTTCCACAATTGCCCTTTGATCGGTCTGATCCATGGAAAGATTCTCCACCCGTCCGATATCGAGACCAAGCATGTTCACAGGATTGCCGACTCTCAGTCCGGACACGGACGTGAATCGTGCATGTATTGAGTAGGAGTTATCGCCAATCAGGGATACGTGGCCAAGTTTTACGCTCATATATGCTATGCAGAGCAGTCCGAATACGACGAAGATGCCGACAGTTGTTTCCATCAGGTACTTTTTCATTTGTTTACTCCCCGGCGGCGCACCGTAGCCGTCCAATTTCTTTCTGCTTACTTTCGGCAGACGCTATAATGGTTTCTATTTCTGCAATGGGCTGTCCCTGGGCCAGTCCGGCGAGGATGATGAAGTCAACGCACATCCCCGGTGCCGCTCTCTCGCGGGCCCCCGCCCAAATTTCACCAATTCCGTGCTCCTGAAAATCCTTGACAAAATCTTCCAGCAAATCTTCAGCCTCGTCCAGTTCCGAATACGGAAAGACCGTAACGAATTCATTGATGCTGCGCCGGGTGGAAAATCCCCCTATGGCGCCAAAGTGCTTGTCGATAAACACCCCCATAGACTGTATAGCCTCCTGCGCCGATTCGTGGCCCAGCTTTTCTATGATGGTATCCAGCGATTCCAGCTTAAAAACAGCGACACAGTATGTATCCCTGAGGGCTCTCCTTTTCATCTGACCATGATACATAACCTTGAACTGCCGCTTGGAGTGCAGGCCCGTTAATTCCTTTTGCAGGCCCTCCAGGCTGCGGATGACCTCGTCTTTGAATGGGTGGTCGAAGTCTTCAAGCTCCTCTGGAGTGCCCTGAAAAACGATATTGCGGCCGTATAGGGCAAGGATGCGGTTTGAGATGAAGTACACATCCGGAATCTCATGGCTGACCACGATCGCCGTAAATCCGAATTTTCTCTGGTACTGGGCAATCATGCCAAGTATGGCATTTTTCCGTACAGGGTCCTGGCCGGAAGTAGGCTCATCAAAGAGGACAATAGTGGGATCAATCACCAGTGCCCTGGCCAGGGCCGCCCGCTTTTGCATACCCCCGGAAAGTTCGGAAGGAAACTTGCGGGATGAGTCGGTGAGTTCCGTCTGCTCTATTCTTGCCATAACCTTACGGTTGATTTCAGCCTTTGTCATGGTCGTCCTTTCCCGGAGGGGCAGGGCGATATTTTCATAGACCGTCAGGGAGTCGAAGAGAGCGTTGTCTTGGAACATGTAGCTCATCTGGGCAAGTGAGGCATCGACTTCGCTCTTGCTCATACCGTTGAGCGGTTTGCCCCGGAAGAGGATGGTTCCCTCGTCAGGCTTTATGAGCCCTATGATATGCTTCAGGAGAACCGTCTTGCCTCCGCCGGAGAGTCCGATGATGGTCGTCACCTCTCCCTCATAGATCTTGAGGTTAACGCCTTCGAGAATAGTCCGCCTTCCGAAGCGCTTCGTGACATTCTTGAATTCGATGAGCGGTGTGTCCATGACTCTCTCTATATCAGTAATGACGTCACTATATAATCCGCCACAAGAACGAGCACGGAGGAAAGTACGACGGCCGAGGTGGTGGAAACGCCGACGGCCTTGGCCCCATGGCTGTCCTGCCGCATATGTGTAAAATAGCCCTGATAACAGCAGACCGTAACTACGATCACCGCGAAAACTACTGACTTGACAAACCCGTCTGTGAGGTCTTTCATGTCCAGGCTGGACTGGACGCGATGTAAGTAGGTGCCCGCGTTAGCGCCAAGGAGCACCACTGCCGAGGTGTAGCCCCCGATGATGCCGATGAGATCAAAGAGCGCCGTGAGCAAAGGAAAACTGATGATCGCAGCGATAATTCTCGGGCTGATGAGGTACCGCAGCGGATCAATACGCATGGTGTCCAGGGCGTCGATTTGCTCGGAGATGCGCTGGACGCCGATCTCCGCGGTGATGGCGGAGCCGGCCCTCGCTGTAATCATGATGGCCGTGAGAACGGGCCCCAATTCCCTTACCAGCGAGAGTGCCACGAGTGTGCCTATTGCCCCCTGTGCGCCCAATTTGACGAGGGCATGGTAAGACTGGAGACCCAGGACCATGCCTGTGAAGAAGCCGACGAGGAGGATGATCGTCGTGGAACTCGCTCCGATGAAATAGAGCTGCTGGACAATCTTGGCTAACTGTTTGTGCCAGAAGGTCTTCTTCAGGGCGAGAACGAGAAAAATTGCGGAGGCCCCGGAATTGTTGACCCAACTGATCGCCGTCCTGCCGACGGCGGTAAACGGCGAGAGCAGCAGCTTGGTAAGCCGCCGAGCTGTTTTGCTTTCTGCGCTGCTCTGACCCTTTGCACTTATTTCCATCGACAGTTCCCGTTATTCGTCTGATACCGCAACCGGTGGCGGTTCCAGAATCGCCATCCTCCAGATGGAGCATGAATAATTCTTACCAACTATAATTACTATCAATATTCCTGCCTTTAGGCAATCAAAATATCATTAATTTTTCAAGCAGGCTTTTGCGGAGTGGGTCATTCCCACCGCCGATAAGGTCATTGAAGCTCTCCGCAGCAAGCTGCGGAGAATCTTCGATTCTTAAGGAACGGTCCTTCGTCATTCGCTCGCTTACCCCGTAGCAAGCCGCGGGGCATGCGCTCGCTACCGAATTCGAGGGCAGGCTCTAGCGGGAATCCAGGCGCCGTCCTCGCGCAAGCGGGGAACCATGAAACAGATTCCGGATCAAGTCCGGAATGACAGACTTTTTTCCTGTCATTCCGAAGGAACTCAGTCACTGATAAATCCTTGTCCCGAGCGAAGGGAGGGATCTTAATATCCTTTTCTCAGCAGGGAAAAAGATTTCTCGCATTCCCCTTCACCACGTTCAGGGCTTCGGCTCACCGAGATGACAACTTCCCTCCAATCGCCTGACACAAAGAGCTTGACACGAAGTCCCATTCTAATTAAATTGACCCGACCGCTGAGATCAGATGTAATCCGGAATAAACCTATGTTGGACCAAATCAAGAAGTACTTTATCGCGCCCCGTCCCTGGTCATTCACGATGTCCCTCATTTCCGTTTCCGTGGGGACGCTTCTGGCCGCCGAAGAGGGGAACGTATCCTGGTTATGGTTTCTCGTGACCGCAATCGGCATCACCCTTTTCCATGCGGCAGCCAATTTGATCAACGATTATTTCGATACCCTCTACGATATCGACCAGCAGGATTCGCCTACGGCGAAATACCGGCCGCAGCCGATCATCTCGGGCATGCTCACGCCCCGCGAGACCCTGATTGAAGCCTCTCTCTGTTTGGTCTTGACTGTCGTCATCGGCATGACGGCGGCCGCGGTCCGCTCCTGGCACATCCTGTGGATCGGTCTTATTGGCCTTTTTACCAGCATCTACTATACTGCCGGTCCGGTGAAGTTCAAGTACCGCGCCCTCGGCGAGTTTGCCGTCTTCATGATGTGGGGACCTCTCATGATCGAAGGCGCCTACGCAGTGCAGCGCCAGGCCTTGTCCATGAAGGCCTTGTACATATCGGTTCCCTTCGGAGTCCTGGTCGCCCTCGTTCTCTTCGCCAACAACATGAGGGACATAGCCTACGATTCCCGCCATAACGTCAAGACCGTGAGCATCATGCTCGGAAGCCGCAACAGCTACATCCTCTTTGCAGGGCTCATCGCGCTTGCCTACGCGTACGTCCTCGGCATGATCCTTACGGGAATCATGAGCCTCTGGGGACTGCTCATCTTCCTCTCTGTTCCCAAAGCGGTAAGCCTCTTGAGAACCTTCAAGGAGAAGGTCCCGGACATGGCCGACGCCCTAACGGCCCAGTTTGACACGGTCTTCGGTATTCTGCTTATGATGGCTATCTTCTGTGAAGCACGGATCATCCTGTAATTGCCGTCTTTCCCGCTCACCGGAATATTTTATTTCCCGCAGATTTTGATTTCATAAAAAAAGCCGCCCCACGAAAGTGTGAGGCGGCTCGAAGAGTATCTACAGACGCAGGTCCGCTTCTGCGCTTGGAGGGTTTGCAGACTACAGCAGCTCCCGCCACATTTCTTTGTAAACACCGCTGCAGATGATCAGGTCATCGACCTTTTCAAAATAGACGTGCTTCACAAGGTCTTCTTTGGTATCCGGTTTGTACCACTTGTAATCCACGAAGCCGCTGCCTTTCTTGTCGGCGACTTCCACGATCTCCCGGATAAAGCTCCTGCCGTCGGAATCCTTGACGTCAATGAAGTCCTGCCCTATGTATTTTTCATTGACCCCGTGCGCCAGCATTGTCCCTTTGAGGTTCAACACAAAAACATACTGCTCGCCTTCGATAAAAGGTCCTTTGGGGTTGGTGAACTCTGCCAGGGCAACAGCCTTGCCAGTTTTCTTGTAGAACGCAATTGCTTTTTTCACAAACTCTTTCGCTTCTTTTCCTGATGCTCCGTACATATGCGCCTCCTCTTTAGTAGTTAATAAAACTCAATTATTCAGGTTATGTTTAAGCTTGCCGCTGCTGTTGCCGCTGAATCATACGCGAGGCTGATATTCGCCGAGATACGCGTCTCCTTGATATTGCATATTCTCAAGATTGTAGGAGATGATATCCATCAGCCTTATTATATAGATGCCGCTGCAAATTATCAAGTCGTCGACTTTCTCGAAATACAGGCTCTTGGGTTTTGTTTCTTTGGTAACCGGGTTGTACCACTGGTAATCAACCCAGCCGCCGCCGCTCGCATTTGCGGCTTCGACGATTTCCCGAATGAAACTCTTTCCCTTGGAATCCTTGAGGTCGATGAAGCTCATGTCCGCGTATTTCTCATTGACTCCGTGTGCAACCATGTTGCCCCGGGAATCCAGCACAAAGATATACATCTCGTCCTGGACAAAGGGGCCATGAGGATTTGTAAACTCGGCCAGCGCGATCTCCCTGCCGGAAGCTTTGTAAAACTCTATCGCCTTGGCCACCCACTCTTTCGCTTTTTGTTTTGATCTTTCTAACATGATATGCTCCTCCATTTTTTGGCTGATCCCCGATTAGTCTGATTATCAGCCGGTTTATAAGTTTAATTTACGCGCCCTGCATCCCATATCTCCCCTCCGGGGGACGAAAGGGGATTCTTGCGTTCTAAGAAAAAATCCCCTTCGACCCCCTTTCCCTAAAGAGGAGGGATCGACACGTTTCTTTTATTGTCACTGCTCCTTCTTGTCATTCCTCTTCTCCCGCTATTTCCCCCTTTTGTAAAGGGGGGGCAGGGGGATTTTTGGTTGTGGAATAAATCCCCCGGCCCCCTTCCCCAAAGAGGAGGGATCGACACATTCATTGGTCACATCTCCTTGCCCTCATTAGGAATGACATTTACTGTACCCCGGCCCGACAACGCCACGTCCGCATTCATATGCATGCAATCTCCACAGCCGTCATCAGGGTGTCGACTGTTATCGAATATCTGGACAGGATGCGCATCCCGGGGCTGCCCGGTGGCGGGGTATCTTCAATTCTGTCTGTGACACCGGGCGGCTCGCCGGAATGCGTCCTGTTGTCTTTTAATGCCTCTTCCATCTTTTTTTCCGGGGACATTTTCATCTGCGTTATCGTCTTTCGAGGACGTAGTGCAGGACTTTAGTCCTGCTGATTCAGGCATGTCTCTATCTTCCTTCTACCCAAACAGAATGGGAAATGAGACCGTACTCTCTGAGGACATGAACCAGGCAGAGGCCGGTGGCGCTGCCTTGCGGCTCTGCGTTCCCTGTTTCCCAATGAAGGTGGACACTCATGTCGTTATCCACCACCGCGTTGTGGTAGAGTTTTATATCCTTCATGCTGCCGTTATTGCCGAGGTCTGTTATCAGCTTCTCGATTTCTTCTTCCACCAATTCCGGGTTTTTCTCGGCGATGCGGAGCTTTATTTCCTCCATCCACTGCATTCACTTAACCTCCTGCTTGAGTCTGTCCTGAATATGAGCATACAGCATGCCAAAAAATATTGGTCGTGATACTGATAAGTTACGAAAGGCGGGCATTGTGACTTGTGAATTACCACAATAATTCTTGCGCCATTTCACAACGATGTGTTAATTTGCGAAATACAACAACCACGCTCGGTCATTCCCGCGCCGCCCATTGTCATTCCCGCGAAGGCGGGAATACAGAATTTCTTTGCCCCCTTTTCTAAAGGGGGCCGCGGGGGATTTTAAAAGGAGACCACTTACCCATGCCCATAAATGAAAACGAATTCTTTCGTCAGATGACAGTGCTCATCTGCAGCAGCCTCGATCTGGAAACCGCCCTGCAGCGCTCTCTCCACTATATCGTGAAATACATGCCCGTGGACAGCATCTTCCTGCACCTCTACGAGAAGAGCCTCGGCGCCATCCGCACAATCACCGAGGTCAAGGCGGAAGAGACCAGGACCATGGAAAAGATAACGCCGCTCACCCGCGAAGGCAGGGACAGCTTTGAAAAGCCCGGCGTGCCGAATGTGCGGATCGTCAACAGTCCCGAGCAGGATCCCGTCATCAAGAAAATCGCCGAATCCTTCAACATGCCGAATTCCTCCGCCCTTGTAATGCGCCTCGTGATTGAAGGCGCGAGATTGGGTTCCCTCACCCTGACTGCGGATGGAAAGGACAGATACACGGACGAGCATGCCCGGCTCTTCGCCCTCCTCAACGAACCCTTTGCAATTGCACTCTCCAACGCGCTCGCGTACCAGCAGGTCCTCAGGCTGAAGGATATGCTGACGGACGACAACCGCTACCTCAATCAGGAATTGCTGCGCATGTCGGGCGATGAGATCGTCGGCACGGACTTCGGCCTGAAGAATGTCATGGAGATGGTGAGAAAGGTTGCGCCTCTCGAAAGCCCCGTGCTGCTCCTCGGCGAAACGGGAGCGGGGAAGGGCGTCATAGCAAGCGCCATCCACTATCTCTCCCCCCGGAGGAAAGGCCCATTCATCACCGTCAACAGCGGTGCCATTCCGGAAACTTTGATCGACAGCGAGCTCTTCGGGCACGAGAAGGGGGCCTTCACGGGCGCCATCGAGCAGAAGCGCGGGCGCTTCGAGCGCGCGAATCACGGGACAGTTTTTCTTGACGAGATCGGTGAGCTTCCGCCGCACGCCCAGATCAGGATGCTCCGCGTCCTTCAGGAAAAAGAGATCGAGCGTGTAGGAGGGACAAAGGCCATTCCCGTGGATATAAGGATCATCGCCGCCACCCACAGAAACCTCCAGGACATGGTCAGGGAAAAGAAGTTTCGCGAGGACCTGTGGTTTCGCATAAATGTATTTCCCATCAGGGTGCCGCCGCTGCGGGAAAGAAAAGAAGACATTCCCTCGCTCGTCTATCATTTTATCAACAAGAAAATGAAACAACTGAAGATGCCCGTCGCCCCGGAGCTTTCAACCGGAGCGATAGACCGCCTGATGACGTATCACTGGCCGGGGAACGTGCGGGAGCTGGAAAATGTTGTGGAGCGCGAGCTGATCCTGAACAAGGGAGAGCCTCTGACCTTCAGGCTTCTGGCCGGAGCGGACGAAGTCACTCCTCCGGAAATCCCTGCCGGCCGTGCGAATGAGCCGGCCAACCTCGACAAAGCCACTGCCCTGCACATACAGCGGGCACTGCAAAAGGCAAACGGCATCGTGCACGGGCCCGGCGGTGCGGCCGCCATCCTCGGCATAAACCCGAGCACACTAAGAAGCAAAATGAAAAAGCTGGGGATTCCTTATGGAAGAAAACGCGGTTGACAGGATATACTAAATACATCATTACACTATTGAGGTGTCATTTCGACCGAAGGGAGAAATCTATTTCTTTGCCCCCTTTGACAAAGGGGGCCACAGGGGATTTCATTATTAGCGGAGGTGTGGTACGGTCAAGAAACGTATTCCACCGGTGCTCATTCTTTTGAAGGAAAAGACGGACATCCCGTATGAAAAATCTGAATACAAAAAAAAGAATAGCGAATCTTGGCATATTCTTCGTGCTCACCCTTTCCATATGTCTCGTATCCTGTGTGAACATTATCATGGAAAAACCCTCCTTCGTCATTCGTGAAATAATCCTCAGCCCCAGCTCCTTCACGGAGGCGAACCTTCTCATCGGCCTCGACGTTCAAAATCCGAACCGTTTTGACCTTACGCTCAAGTCTTTCGAATACGCTCTTTTCCTTGACAACGAAGAAATCGGAACCGGGCGCCTGGACAAGGAGATTTTCGTCCCCTCGTCATCAACAACGCAGGTGCAGGTATCTGTCGTTGCCAAGTTTAAAGACCTGGGCGGTAGTCTGAAGACAATCATCACCGGGCATGACCTGCCTTACAGGATAGAAGGAAAGGCCTCTGTTAAAACGGTCTTTGGCAGCCGCGACTTCCCTTTCTCTAAAGACGGGCGCATCAACATGAAAATTTTTTAATGCCCTCCGCGATAAGAATAATCGTAATCTTAGACGCAACATTTCGATCAATAATCAAACAGTAACTTATTCTGGTCATTTGTTGTTGACATACATCTATCTATTTCTTACAATTTTCATGAGAGCAGAGAATACTTATCAATAATAGTGACGAAGGAGAAGGCGATGAAAACCAACGTGGGTTTATGGATTGACCATAAGAAGGCCGTTATCGTGGCTGTTACGGATAAAGGGGAAGAGATAGGACTGGTAGTATCGAAAGTCGAGAAACAGCTCCAACGTTCCGGTGATTCGCCTCTTAAGGGGTCTTACGAAGCGCGGAAAGTGCCGGCGGATGATAGCCGCCAGAGAGTGTTTACGGCACATCTCAACATTTACTACGAGGCGGTGATTGCGTCCATTCGTGATGCGGAATCCATTCTGATATTTGGTCCTGGTGAGGCAAAGGGCGAACTGAAGAAGCGTCTTGAAAAAAGCAAACTTGGCGGACGCATCGTAGGTGTTGAAACAGCTGATAAGATGACGGATCGCCAGATTGCGGCGAAAGTTCGACAGTACTTTGCAGAATTGTGAGAGTATAATTTCAAACGGCGCAGCTATTTTTCTCCAAATTGTTCTTTAGATAATGGTTTTTTTATTATATAATTGAACTAAAGCTACTCAAGATGAAGTGTTAGCGGGGACTTTGCACAAGCATGCAACACCGTGCGCGCTCGGTTCTCGCGTATATCGTTTGTTTGGACGATGACGTTCTATTAAAGAGCACAACATGGAGACAACAATGCATCAGCAACGCAGCTCAAACCTGATTGACTCAATAACACCAAATCAAATCGGTCCGCAAAGGATGCAGCCTGACCGAGCCGGACATTTTCTCAGGCAAACGGCACTGGCCTTATTTCTCTGTGTCGCATGCGCTGTGCCGGTCATAGCCGCACCGATCCAGTTGCCGGCGATTGTTGAGCCGGCCAGCCAAGAGCATCACGTCGGCAAAGTTATATTTGTTGAATTGGTGACGCCGGACCTCGCCGCCGCCAAGAAGTTCTATGCGGGACTGTTTGGCTGGACATTTCGCGACATTCAGGCAGGCGAGATAGCGTACGCCGAGGCGTTTCTCGACGGTCGTCCGGTGGCAGGACTGATTCACAAGGCTGTACCGGCGGGCGAGCAACGACAGCCGGCGTGGCTGAGCTTCTTCGCAGTGGGCGATGTCGATGCAGCAAGAAAGGTTGCTTTGCAAAACGGCGCTAAGGTGCTGTTCGAGCCGCATGACATTCCTGACCGCGGCCGGGAAGCAGTCTTCGCGGATCCGCAGGGAGCCGTGTTTGCGGTTCTCGCTTCCAGCAGCGGTGATCCGCCCGATGTTCTGGCCGCACCCGGAGAATGGATTTGGAGTTCGTTAATCACGGGAGATCCGGATGCCAATGCTGCTTTCTACCAGAAGATTTTCAACTACGAAGTCTTCGAGTTGCCGGCTAAGGAGGGCCACCAGCATCTCCTGCTCGCGTCCGACAACCATGCACGTGCGAGCGTGAATACGCTGCCTGTGAAGAGGCCCAATGTCCATACCCGCTGGCTCAATTACGTGCGCGTCGAAGATGCGGTCAAGATGACTGCAAAGGTCGTGGCGCTTGGCGGCCGCGTGCTGGTCGAGCCGCGGATTGATCGCCACGGCGGCAAGATCGCTGTGGTGGCCGACCCTTCGGGGGCGCCCTTCGGATTGCTTGAATGGCCGGACACGGAGAATAAAGAGGTGCCCAAGTGAATATCTTACTATTACGCCGGTTGGGGTTTGCCTTCGTGGTTTTGACGTTGACGGTCATCTTGTCCGGCTGCGTCGTAGCTGGTGGTGGCGGATATGGATACGATGACGGCGTGGGCATTGGGGCTAGTTACTATGAACCCTACGGCGCTGACTACTACGGCGGCTGGGGACATGGCTACGAAGTGGCGCCGTTTCGCGGCGGTGACCATCGTCCCAGCGGTGGAGGTGGCCGCGAACCTGCGCACGCTTACAGATCCGCGCCTGCTTCCCGCTCGATGCCGTCTATTCCGTCGCGGTCACGGTCTGATAGTCCATCGAAGTCACGTTCTGGTGGTTCGTCGAAGTCGCGTGATGAGGGCTCGCGATCACGTTAAAGTGCGGCCCGAGTCTTTTCGTGTCCCATACGTCGGGAAAAAGATTTCTCAGTCACTGCGTTCCTTCGAAATGGCAAGAAGGAAAAGTTTGTCATTGCTACCCCTCCCTTGTCATTCCCGCGCAGGCGGGAATCCAGATTTGTTGTCTTTTCTTTCCCGCCCCCTTTGACAAAGGGGGCCACAGGGGATTTCTTTGGAAGACAGCTTTACATACTATGAATCAAATACACTACAAGGAAGATTCCAACTGCGAGGACTGCTATGGTGAGCAGTATGTAAAGTATAGATGAAGGTTGATACGTATCCTCATTTATTTGTCTCTCAACCTTCTTGTATCTGACAAATGCAAGGAGGCCCATCAATGTGCCAAAACCGACAAGGAAGATTCCAACGATTGCCGAATATCCATGAGAAGGAGGAGAAACGTTTTCAATATTGGCATTTCCCAAAATCAATGACATTTGTTTTATGAACAACGCAAACTTTTCAACAACAAAACCGAATGCCATTATCCCAATGCTTGTTCTTATCCACGCAAGAAATGTTCTTTCATTCGCCATGTGAATACGTCGATTACGAACTCCTGTGGATTTATTGTCTTCAATTATCTCGGACATATGGTTAATCATGCTCCTTTCCAATTTTAAGACGTAGAGTGATCAATTTCAAACGGCGCAGCTGTTTCGGCCTATGCGCCGGACCGGGTCCTGCTGGTAATATTCCCGGAGAACGCGATAAAGGTCGGGGGCGTGGTCCGTCATCAAGCGTGGCTGGTCGAAAAACTGCTCGGTGGCAACGGCGAAGAATTCGGCTTCGCTCACCGCGCCGTATGCATTGAGGAATGATTTTTTGCCGTGTTCGACATCATGTCGGAGGCGAAGATATTCACGAGAACATATCTCAACCCAATCACGGTATTCAGCCCGGTCCCGCAGCGGGGGCGTGCCGTCCGCAGCGCCGTCGAGCATGTCGAGTTTGTGGGCAAATTCATGATAGATAACGTTGTGGCCAAGCTCAGGATGGCGGCCGCCGTGCAGGGCTGAATCCCAGACTATAATGAGCGGCCCCTGCTGGAAGGCCTGCCCGATAATGGGGTGGGCAATTCCTACCGGCGCGAGAACATTTTCAAAAAAGCCGGGTTTAGGATGGGGCGGTACTACAGTGGATGGATAGACGATGATTGACTCCACATTTTTATAGTAATCATGGGGGAGCCCGAGAAGAAGGAGGCACGCCTGTGCGGAGACAGTGACGCGGATCTCATCGGTAAGCTCCAACCCGCCGCAGCCTTCCCAATCTTTTTCGGCGATAAACACCTGGATCAGAGAGCGAAGATGAGCGCGTTCCGCATCTTCCAGCATGCAATAATGGGCAACGTTTTTCTGCAGGATTTCTTCCCATGCGGGAGGGAAGGGAACTGCCGTGAGCTTTTTCCGGCGGCGGTCAGTGAGCCAGTGAAACATCGGGATTCCTTTTTTACCGAAGAATAATATATCTTCAATTATATAATCGTGGGGACGTTTTTACTATTGTAATGTTTCCGTAACAACTTTACAAGATTGTCATTTCGAGCAGAGCGAGAAATCTTTCCCTGATCTAAAACAGCATCAAGATTTCTCAGTCACTGCGCTCCTTCGAAATGACAAGAAAGAAAGGGTGTCATTCCCGCCCCTCCCTTGTCATTCCCGCGAAAGCGGGAATCCAGGATTTCTTCTCGCCAATAATAAATATAATTCATGCCTGACGACAGACATCCGCGCCTCACCTCACATTTCGTTGTCGAAATTCCATTGACACATAATATCGTTCTTTGTATTCTCCCAGAGCGGACCGAAGGGAAAAGAGTCCATCGTCACCGGCGGCACACGCGAGAGCTCTGTATGA
>Ga0182021_10000552_pt1 | contig 40449 bp, 41 predicted proteins | sample 612E3MmetaG_FD_120493 | JGI IMG/M metagenome (GOLD analysis project Ga0182021, IMG submission 120493) | Permafrost microbial communities from Stordalen Mire, Sweden - 612E3M metaG (Illumina Assembly) | ecosystem: Environmental > Terrestrial > Soil > Wetlands > Permafrost | place: Sweden...
CGGACGTGAGATTCGACGCCAGAACCCAAGGGAGGAGCCCAGTGCGCTAGCAGTGCACGCTGGGATCTGTGCGGGGGGCGGGCCGAGCCCTCACGAGCGAAGGCCCGTCCCTACCGCGATCAACCCAGAGTGAACGTCATGCCGGGGGTTCCTCGGCAGGTCTGGGCCTCCACTCGTAAGGTACGACCAGGCCCCTCGAAGGAGGTTCAGGAGCGCTAGAGCGCGTTACCTCGAGCCGGTCTCCGAGGACGGGGGGTTTCCAGATGGACCGCTTGAGGAATGTCGAGAGCGGTGGGCCGCGGATGCATGGTAGCGCCGGGGCCACCAGTCGGGCGGCACTGTACGGATCAGGAGGTCATCATGCCCATAGTGCGTATCGAGGTCTGGTCCGGACGGACGCCGGAACAAAAGAAGGCGCTCATCCGCAATGTCACGGATGCGGTCGTTACGTCGGTCGGGTGCCCAGAGCAGGCCGTCGAGGTGCTTCTGTACGAGGTCGATAAATCGAACTGGGCCTCCGGAGGGGTCTGTCACGCCGAGCGGTTCCCCGAGCCGGCGCCCCCCACCCCGAAGTCATAGCCGCGGCGGGCGCCGCTGGACTTGAGCGCCGAGCCTCGCTAATCCCCCTGCCCGGCGATCGCCCGGATCACCGGCTTCATGATCTCCCACGCCTCCTCCGCGGTATCCACGTACTGGAAGATCTCGATGTCTGCCGGGGCGATCACGCCTTCCTCCACCATCCCTGGGAAGTTGATTATCTTCTCCCAGTACTCCCTGCCAAACAGCAGCACGGGCATGGGCTTGATCTTCTTCGTTTGGACGAGGGTGAGCACCTCGAACAACTCGTCCAGGGTGCCGTAACCGCCGGGGAACACCACCAGGGCGACGGCCCGCAGGAGGAAGTGCATCTTGCGGATGGCGAAATAGTGGAAATTGAAGCAGAGGTGCGGGGTGACGTATCGGTTTGGCGCCTGCTCGAAGGGCAGCACAATATTGAGACCGATGTTGTCCGCGCCGATGTCGTGCGCGCCCCGGTTGGCCGCCTCCATGATGCCTGGGCCCCCGCCGGTGACCACCACCACGCTGCCTAGGTCATGTTTCAGGAGGCACGCCTCCTCATCCGACACCCGCTCGTCCTCGATGGCGCAAATGAGTTCCGCCAGGCGGCGGGCCTCGGTGTAGTAACGCGACTTCTCCGCAAGGCCGCGCATGGCCTTCAGCCGCCAGGCGGCGTCCGGATCGTCCGGAAGCTCGGCGACGCGCCGCTCGGCTTCGGCCACGCGGTCGGCGGCTGCCTCCGGGGAGGGTATGCGGGCGCTCCCGAACACCACGACGGTGGCCGCGATGCCCCGGTCGCGCATGAGGATGTCCGGCTTGAGGAACTCCAGCTGCAGCCGTGTAGCGCGCAACTCGTCGCGCGAGAGGAACTCGGGGTCCTCATAGCTGAGCCTGTAGGAGGGCGACTCGGTCTGCGGGGTGGAGACGTCCATCCGCGCGTGTAGCCGGTCCTCGTGGGCCGACGGGAACGGCCGGGCGACGACGGGGCCATGCTCCACCTTTTCAGGATCCGGCTTGCCGTCCACGGTTCCCCTTTCTGCGATGAGTCCGGGCCCGCCGCCATGCCGCGGCCGGGCGGCTTTCAGGCTTCCTGTTCCTTGCGCTTGTCGATCACCCGCTGGGCTTTGCCCTCTTGCCGTTCGATGGAGCCGGGCTCTTTGAAGTTCACGCCCACGTTGATGCCGATGATGTCCTTGATGTTCTTCTGGATGTTCGACTTCAGGTGCACCATCTTCTCGTGCTCGGCGATGGTGGACACGTCATCCATGGACAGGATGGCGTCGGACACTTCCTGGTAGAGGTCCTGGTTGATCTCCACCTCCACCATGAGGTTGTCCATGGCGCCCTTGCGGGTGACGATGAGCCGGTAGTGCGGCTCCACCTGCGGGGACATCAGCAGAACCGACTCCACCTGGCTGGGGAAGACGTTGACGCCGCGGATGATGAGCATGTCGTCGGTCCGACCGCTCACGCGCGCCATGCGGGTGTTGGTGCGGCCGCACACGCAGGGCTCCCGCCAGATGCTGGTGATGTCGCCGGTGCGGTAGCGGATCAGCGGGAAGGCTTCCTTGGTGAGCGTGGTGATGACCAGTTCGCCCACCTCCCCTTCCGGCAGCACTTCGTCGGTCTCCGGGTTGATGATCTCGGGCAGGAAGTGGTCGTCGTTCAGGTGCAGCCCGTTCTGGCCTTCCACACACTCGCAGGAGACGCCCGGGCCGATGATCTCGCTGAGGCCGTAGATGTCGCAGGCCTTGATATCCCACTTCTTCTCGATGTCGCGGCGCATAGCGTCGGACCAGGGTTCGGCGCCGAACACGCCCACTTTGAGCGGGAATTTCGTGACATCCAGTTGCAGCTGCTGGGCCACGTCGTAGAGGTAGAGCATGAAGCTGGGGGTGCAGCAGATGACCGTGGTGCCGAAGTCCTGCATCAGCATGAGCTGGCGCTGGGTGTTACTGCCCGAGATGGGGATCACCGATGCCCCGAGGTGCTCGGCGCCGTAGTGGGCGCCCAGGCCGCCGGTGAACAGGCCGTAGCCGTAGGCCACCTGCACCACGTCGTCGGCAGTGGTGCCCGCCCCGGCCAGGGCGCGGGCCATGACGTCCGCCCACATGGTGATGTCGTTCTTGGTGTAGCCCACGGTGGTCGGCTTGCCGGTGGTGCCGGAGGAGGCGTGGATGCGCACCACTTCCTTGAGCGGCACCGCGAACAGTCCGAACGGATAGTTGTCGCGCAGGTGGTACTTGCGGGTGAAGGGCAGGCTGGGCAGGTCCTGCAGACCGCGGACCTTCTCCGGAGCCACGCCGACTTCGCCAAAGAGGGATCTATAGAAGGGGACTCGATCGTAGACACGCTTGGCCAGCGCGACGAGGCGCTCGCTCTGCAGGGTTTTCAGCGACTCCCGGTCCATGCACTCGTGTTCGCGGTCGAAGATCATCTGCGGATTCCCCTAGCTTTGGCGATTGCGAAGCGGCACTGCGTGGGCGCGGCCGCGGCGCGCGGCGAAAAAGCGCTGAAACAATGCCCAAAGATGGTATAGGGGTGCGGCTATAGCGTCAACCTGGGTACTTGCACTCTCGAAAGCGTGCCGATCGAGAAAGGTGGCCGCCATGGGCGGGAAGGGACCTCTCCTCACACTGAACAACGGCGTCAAGATGCCGGCTCTCGGGCTCGGGGTCTTTCAGACTCCTCCCGAGCAGACGGCGGGCGCGGTCGAGCGGGCGATCCAGGATGGATACGGCCTCATCGACACCGCTGCCGCGTATTTCAACGAGCGCCAGGTGGCCGAAGGACTCGCGCGGAGCGGGATCGCCCGGTCCGAAGTGTTCGTCACCACCAAGTTGTGGATCAGCGACTTCGGCCATGAGCGAGGCCTCCGCGCCTTCGACGCAAGTCTCCGCCGGCTCGGCATGGACTACGTGGACCTGTACCTGCTCCATTGGCCGGTCCCCTCGACCTTCGACGAGACGGTGGCCGCCTACCGTGCAGCTGAGAAGATCCTGTCGGAGAAGAGGGCCCGAGCGATCGGTGTGTCCAACTTCAACCCGCACCATCTGGACGTGCTCTTGGACCGTAGCCAGATCGTGCCGGCCGTGAACCAGGTGGAGTTGCACCCGTTCTTCATCCAGCGGGAGGTGCGGGCCGCCGACGCGCGTCACGGTATCGTCACGCAGTCGTGGTCGCCGCTCGGGGGCGCGACGCTCTACAACGCAAGAGATCGGAGCACGGCGAGGAGCCCGCTCGAGCACCCGGTCGTCGCCCGGCTCGGGGCGAAGTACGGAAAGACCTCCGCTCAGGTGGTGCTGCGCTGGCACATCCAGCATGGGTTGTCGGCCATACCGAAGTCGGTGCATGCCGAACGGATCGCCGAGAACATCGACATCTTCGATTTCGAGCTGACCGCGGGCGAGATGGCCGCTATCGACGGCCTGGACACCGGGAGGCGGAGCGGCGGCGACCCCGAGTTGGCCGACACGAAGATGTATCCCACCAAGACCGAAGAATAGACAGCCGCTTCGCGGGCGCCCAGACTCCCACCCGGTTGCCCTCGCCCCTACAGCTCGAAACCCTCCGGAAGCGTGTTCGGGAGCACGTAACGGCCGTCGCTGAAGAACCCCTTTATCGTCTCCATGGGGTCCCTGGCCACCCGCGTCTGCGGGTTCCCGTCCTTGAACTGATCGACCGGGTAGAGGGGCTCCTCGTAGATCTTGCGATAGACCTCGTTCCTCAGCAGCGCCACGAAGTTCCTGGTGGGGTCCATACGCCTGCGGCGAAGCTCTTCCAGGTTGATGGTGGCGGAGATGATGGCCTCGCCGGGGAAGTCGGCGTATGCCAGCATCGCTCCGGTGTAGCTGCAGATCATCGATTTGCCCGGAGCGGTCATCTTGGGCCGCTTGGCGCCGAGCAGCGCGCCCCACGACGCCGACACCACGTAACACAGGTTCTCCCAGGCGCGCATGCGGTTCATCATCTGCCAGGTCTCCGAAGGCGGGGACATCATGGGGTCGATGAGCAGCGGATGCAGGATCACTTCCGCGCCCTGCACGCCCAGCGCCCGGGCGGTCTCCGGGAAATGGCCGTCCATGCAGGTGATGGTCCCTAGCCGGCCGATCTCCGTCTCGGTGACCGGGAAGAAGCTGGCGAGGCTGTCGCCGTACCGCTCGATCCACCGGTTGTAGAGGTCGTGCGGGCTCACCGACAGCTCGTAGTGGGTGGCCGTGGTGATCTTGCGGTACTTGTGGATGATGTCGCCCGAGGGGGCGATGATGAACTGGGTGTTGAAGAAGAAGCCATCCTTCTCCCACTCCGGATCGCGCTCCAGCGCACACCCGGCGATATACACCTGGTGCTCGCGCGCCTTCTCGCTCAAGCGGGCGGTCTCGGGACCGGGCAGCTCGATGAGCACGTTGTCGATGTAGTGGCGGTACGGCCAGTGGCCCTCGTGCCCTTGGATGAAGAACTCGGGGAAGCTGATGAGCTTGATGGGCGCCCACGAGCCTTCGTACGTGCCCCGGGCGGTGTAGCAGAGTTGCGGGGCCGAGTCGATGAGCTCGAGGCAGCGGCTGAGGTTTCGGTCGATGTCGGAGCGGTCGCTTACGACTTTCACTTCGTTCTGGATCGCGACTGCGGTGTAGATGTCGTAGTTCACTGCGTGTAGCTCCTTTGTACCGGTGGGCTATGCCAACATCTTACGTGCTTTCGAACTTGAGACTTGCTGCGTCTAGATCGGCGGCAGGCCGTGGGATCGCCGCATCCGGTCGATGGTCTGCCGCACGCCCTCTTCCACGGAGCAGTGGGGGCGGAATCCCAGGTCGCGCTCGGTGGCTGTGGTGTCCACGTCCTTGATGCTTGCCATGGAGGGGCCGGGCAGGAGGGTGATGGAGGCGCCCGGCAGCAACTCCAAGACGTAGTCCCGGATGGCCTTCACCGAGGACTCCGGGCCTCTGAGATCGAACACGGCGCCCCGGGTCTTCTCCCGCTTCACGTCCAGGGCGAGGACGGCGGCGCGCGCGGCGTCGTCGGCGTGGAGGAAGGTGTCTGTGGCTTCCGGGTCGTACTGCACCACCCCCAGCTCGCCGAGGGCCGGCTTGAGCAGGAGTTCGCGCATAAGGTCGGCGCTCTTGCCGTGCCGATGACCTACGCCGTAGCAGATGGAGCCGATGCGCAGCGTGGTTATGTCGGTGCCCCACGTCCGGTAGTAGTACTCGGCGGCATGTTCCCCGTAGAGTTTGGCCGCCCCGTAGAGCCCGAAGGGGTAGATGGCCAGGTCGGCGACGCCCCACTTCTCGCGTGGCTTGGCCGGCAGGCGCGCGGGGAAGGCGGCGCTGCTGCTGAGGAAGATCACCTTCTTGAGTCCCAGCTCCTTGGCCGCCTGGAAGCAGTTGACCGTGCCCGCGCAGTTCACCCGGGTGGCGTACGCCGGGTCGGCCTTGATGTCGTCGCCCATGATGGCGGCGCAGTGGATGACGGCATCCACTTCGTTCTCTCTGACAGTCTCCACGAGGAGGCCGTAGTCCAGGATGTCGCCGGCGACCCACGTGATGTTCTCGCGGGCCTCGGGACCGATGACCAGCTCGATGATCTCGGCATCCGGCCTGCGGGAGTGGCCCACCACGCGCTCACCCGCCCCGGCCAAACGGTCGGCGACGCGGGATGCGATGAGGCCGGAGGCCCCTGTTATCAGGATGGCCATGGGTCCTACTCCTGCCCGACGCCAGCCACTGTTCGAGGAAGGCGCCTGATCTCTTCCGTGAATACTAGCGCGCCGAAGAACTGTGGTCGTCAGCGACCAGCGTCACGGCGCCCGGGTTCCAACGCAGCCGGATTGGGGAACTAGCCTCGCGACGCTACTGCTCCGAGACGCCGACCGCTCCGGCCGCGGTCAGAGGGGACCATGCAGCAGTTCCTGATCGGGATATCCGGCGCGCTCCTGGGAGTCATCGGCTGGCTGCTGGTGGGCATGTACATCCAACGCCGGCTCCACGACCGGCAGGCCCGAGACGCGGCCCGCTCGGTTGCGGCTAGTGGACCCCACTGGCTTGGATCGGCCCCTTCCCCCGCTCTCTCAGACCTTGAAAGCGGAAGGGCAGATATCGTTCAGCGGGCACTCGCCGCACTTGGGCCGCTGCGCCGTGCAGATGGCCCGGCCGTGATCGATGATCAGATAGGTGAAGTGGTTCCAGTCGTCTCGCGGGACCACTTCCATCAGTTCGCGCTCGATCTTCTCGGAGTCCTTCGAGGCGGCCAGGCCCAGGCGCTGACTCAGGCGGTTCACGTGGGTGTCGACGGCGATCCCGGCGTCCGAGTCTTTGGCGAAAGCCTCGGGATTCGCGTTCCCCAGCACGATGTTGGCCGTCTTGCGGGCCACGCCGGGGAGGGTGAGCAACTCCTGCATGCTGGCCGGCACCTTACCGTCGTAGTCGGCGAGGATCTTCTGGGCCGAGGCGATGACGTGCTTGGCCTTGTTCCTGAAGAACCCGGTGGCGTGGATGTCCAGCTCGATCTCTCCCTGCGGCGCGGCGGCGTAGTCCTCGACGCGCCGGTACTTCTTGAAGAGGTTCGCGGTGACTTTGTTGACCGTGACGTCGGTGGTCTGGGCGGAGAGCATGACGGCCACCAGCAACTCCCAATCGCTGCCGAAGTTCAGCACGATGTGGGCGTCCGGATACTCGCCGCGCAGGCGGCGGATGACCTCTAAAGCCTGGGCTTTCCTATCGGGCACTGCGGGCATATGCGCATCATACGGCAGAAAATGACTACAATGGGCCCATATCCCGGACTGGCAGCGGGCACAGAGGATAGGAGAAGACCATCGACGGGACAGCGGTGACACGGGTGATCGTGGGGATCACCGGGGCGTCCGGCATCATCTACGGGGCGCGGCTCCTTGAGGCTCTGCAGGAACTGGGCGTGGAGACCCACCTGGTGATGACCGAGGCCGCCCGACGGGTGGCCGAACTGGAGACCGGCTACGGCGTGGCCGACATCGAAGGGCTGGCCACCTATTCCTATGCAAACGACGAGATCGACGCGCACATCGCTTCGGGGTCGTTCCGCACGAGCGGGATGATCGTGGCGCCCTGCTCCATCAAGAGCCTCTCGGCGATAGCCCACAGCTACAACGACAGCCTTCTGGCCCGCGCGGCCGACGTCTGCCTGAAGGAACGGCGCAAGCTGGTCCTCGTGGTGAGGGAGACCCCGCTGCATCTGGGCCACCTGCGCCTGATGGCGGAGGCTACCGAGTACGGGGCGATCATCCTGCCGCCTATGCCGGCCTTCTACCACCAGCCCAAGACCATCGCCGACCTGGTGGACCAGACGGTGGGTAAGGTGCTGGACCAGTTCGGCTTGGACCATGATCTGTACCGGCGCTGGGGCGGCGGTGACACGGCCGGCGAATGAGGCGGCGCCCGGCGAGGCCGGCGGCGCCGCCGCGCAAGCTGCGGCCGGCGACCTGCGCGAACGGGTCGCCCGATATCTGAGGGACCACCACACCATGACGGTCGCGACGGTCGGGCCGCTCGCTGACGCAGATGGGGTGGCGCACCTTGGCGGCGTCGCTGACGCCGAAGGTGGGGCCGCGCGCGCAGCCGCGGCTGCGGACTCTCCGGTACCCCACGCGGCCAGCGTGTTCTACGCGGTGGATGACAAGCTGCAACTGGTCTTCCTGAGCAAGCCTACCAGCGCCCACGGGCTGCATATCGGGGTGGCGGCGGCGCCGGTGGCCGTCACCGTTACCGAGCAGTACGACGACTGGGAACTCATCCAGGGCGTACAACTGTGGGGCACCGCGAAGCGGGTCACCGGGGCGGCGAAAGCCGCCGCTATGGCGGTCTACCTGCGGCGCTTCCCGTTCGTGCGCGAGCTCATGGAACAGCCTCGGCTGGCGGCCTCAATGCGTAAGGTGGCCGTGTACCGGGTGGATCCGGACCGGGTCGCCTTCACCGACAACACCACGGGAGTGTTCGGTCGAGAGGTCCTCGACCTGAAAGGATGACTGACGAGATGCCCGGCATACCCACACGGAGCTTCACTCGATACAGCGTCGAGTCGAGCCGCGACGAGATCCGCCGGGAGCACCAGGTGCGCTGGCTCGAGTGGGTGGCGCTCACCGGCGCGTGCGTCGTGATCGCGGCGATAGCCTACCTGCTCGTGTCCGGGGGCTTGGTGTGACCGTCGACACCGCGTTTCCAGGCGGCGAGTGGGGTTTCGTGCCCCGCGGGGAGATCGAGCGCCGGACCCAGCGCTTCCAGGCGGCCCTGGCCCATGCGGGCGTGGATATCGCGCTGATCGTCCAGAACGCCGACCTGTACTACCTCACCGGCACCATCCAGCAGGGCCAGTTGCTCGTGCCGGCGGAGGGCGAGCCGGTGTACCTCGTGCGCAAGTTCCCCGACCGAGCCCGGGCGGAATCGGCCGTCAAGTACATCCGTCCGGCGAGCAGCCTCCGGGACGTACCGGGCGTACTCGTGGAGTTGGGGATCGGCGACGGCGCCACCGTGGGGATGGAGCTCGACGTGCTGCCGGTGAACAGCTTCCGCCGGTACGAGGCCCTGTTCCCCGGGGCGGCCATCAAAGACTGCTCGCAGATCATCCGGACGGTGCGGAGTGTGCGTTCCGCCTACGAGCTGGCCTTCACCCGCGAGGCTGCCCGCATCGCGGACGCGGGATACCAGGCGGCCGTCCAGAACCTGCGCCCGGGCATCACCGAGCTCGAGCTGAGCGCCGAGTGCGAAGCGGCCATGCGCCGGCTAGGCAACAGCAACGTCAAGATGCGCCAGTTCAACGAGGACTGGCCGTTCGGCAACGTGTCCGCGGGTCCGGACGCGGGGCTGGCCGGCTACACCGGCAATCCCTTGGCCGGCGCCGGGGTCTCACCCGCTATCGGCGGGGGCTCCGGCTGGCGCTCCATCGCTCCCGGCGAGCCGGTGGTGGTGGACCTGGTGAGCTTCGCCGCCGGCTACCTCTGCGACCAGACCCGTATCATCTGCCTGGGGCCGCTCCCCGCCGACCTGGCCGAGGGGCAGCGCCTCTGCCTGGGCGTCCAGGACGTAATCCGCGATGTCGCCCGGGCCGGCGCCCTTTGCGGGGACGTCTACAAGCGGGCCAACGACTGGATGACCAAGCATCTGGCTTCCACCGCACTCGACGCCTACTTCATGGGCGCCCCCAACAACCAGGTCCCCTACGTGGGCCACGGGGTCGGGCTGGAGCTGGACGAGCTGCCGGTACTGGCTCGCGGCTTCAAGATGGTCTTGGAGGACGACCAGGTGGTGGCCTGCGAGCCCAAGCTGGTGTTCCCCGGCAGAGGCGTCGTGGGCGTGGAGAACACCTGGCGGGTGACCGCGGGCGGTCTGGAGAAGCTCACGGTCTCGTCCGACGAGCTGATCGAGGTCTGAGCCGGGCTCGCCCGCGAGGCAGCGGTCGCGCCGGAGCCGTCGGGCGGCCTATTCGGACCGTGTAAAGGCCCGGACCCATTTCCGTTCGTTCGCCCACCCGTTATTTATGAAGTTGCCCCTCCCAACCGATAACAGGGGCATGGATATGTGTCACACGTGGAAGTGCCCGGGCTGTGGCGCGCTGGTGGGTTTGCCTGCGGCTGCCCCTGCGCCTGTGGACGAGCCGACCGAGAAGCGATTGGACCAGCTCGCCCAGGCGTCGTGCGGCTGCTGGGTGGACGTCCTCTCAGAGCTCCGGATGGCCAAACTGCTCGACGCTATCGTCTGCGTCGATGACGGCTTTGCGGACTTTCCCCGGATGTTCGCGGGCCGCTCTTAGCGGCGCACGGTCTCCCAGGCCCAGGCTGTCGCCACATCGTCTTTGGTCAGCCAGCCCCGGCGGGCCTCCCCGATCCCCCAACGCAGATTGTCGAAGTCCGACGGCGAATGCGCGTCGCTGCAGATGACCAACTTCGCGCCCAGTGACGCCGCCCGCCGCGCGGCGGGGGAGGCCAGGTCCAGCCGGTCTGCGGAACCGTTGATCTCCAAGAAGGTGCCGGTCTCGGCTGCCGCCCGGGCCAGGATGTCGACGTCGATCTCGTAGCCCTCGCGTCTGCCGATCAAGCGGCCGCTGGGGTGGGCGATGGAACTCACGTACGGGTTGCGCATGGCTCCCAGGATGCGCTCCATGATCTTGGCTGACGGCTGACTGAAACCGGAGTGGATGCTGGCCGTGACGAAATCCAACCGGGCGAGCACGTCGTCGGGAAGATCCAGGCGCCCGTCGGCGAGGATGTCCACCTCGATCCCGGAAAGTAGCCGTATCCCTTCGACACGGGCGTCAAGAGCCCGGATCTCCTCCTGCTGGGCCATGAGCCGCTCGGGAGTGAGTCCCCCGGTCATGGCCAGCGACTGGGAGTGGTCGCAGAAGCAAAGATACTCGAGACCTTTTTCGCGGGCGGCGAGGGCCATCTGTTCCAGAGAGGCCCGGCCGTCGGTCCAGTCGGAGTGGACGTGCAGGTCGCCGCGCAGATCGGGGAGATCGACGAGGTCCGGGAGCAGTCCTGCCTCGGCTGCATGGATCTCCCCCTGGTCCTCGCGCAGTTCGGGCGGTATGTAGCGCAGGCCCACCAGTTCGTACACGCCGGCCTCGGTGGCGCATTCGATCCGGCGCCCGGATTCGAGGTGCTCCACGCAGTATTCGCTGATCTTGTAGCCGCGGCGCTGCGCGTACTCGCGCAGCGCGACGTTGTGGTCGGCACTGCCGGTGAAGTGTTGCAGCAGGTCGCCGTACGACCCGGGCGGGACCACCCGGAGGTCCACGTTCAGGCCCGTGTAGGTGGCGGCGGCCAGTTTGGTGTCGCCCTGGGCTTCCACCCGCGCCAGTTCCGGCAGAGCCGCGAACGCCGTCATAACCGCCGTGGGCTCGAGGGAGGCCACCACCAGGTCGATGTCGCGGATGGTGGAGCGGCACCGGCGCAGGCTTCCGGCGAAGTCGGCGGCAATCACTTGGGGCAGCGCGCGAAGCGCCTCCACCATGCGCTCCGCCTGGGGTTCCACCTGGGCCCGCAGTTTGCGGCCTTGGTCCGGCCCGGCCGCCGTAGCGGTCCAGGACTCGATGGCGCGGAGGATGTTCTCCTCGGTCTTGACTCCCATGCCCGGCAGCCCGCGCAGCCGGCCCTGGCGGGCGGCGTTCTCGAGCTCCCGCAGGTCGACGACGCCCGCGCTCTCGTAGACGAACCGGGTCTTCTTCGGGCCCATGCCGGGAAGCCGCATCACCAAGAGCAGCCCCTCCGGGAAGCGCTCGCGCAGGTTCGCCAGGAACTCGATGTCTCCGGTGGCCACGTACTCGAGGACTTTCTTCTCGATGGCCTCGCCCACCCCGGGCAGCTTGCGCAGTTCGCCGTGGAGCGCCATGTCGGCCACCGACACGGGGTGCTCGCGAAACAGGGCGGCGGCTTTCTCGTAGGCGATGATGCGGTAGGTGGACTTCCCGTCCAGGTTGAGATAGTCGGCGATGGTCTGCATGACCTGCGCCAGTTCCTGGTTCGAGGGTAACTGCCCCTGCTCAGCCCCCATGCCGCTCTGCCTCTACCCGGAAGCAGCCGTGGATGCGAGGATTGCGGGCGAAATCCGGCGGGATGGTCTGCTTGGTGATATCGCTCACCGCGAACTCCGCGGCCAGCTCCGGATCGAGCTTGAACCTGCGGAAGTTGGTGGAGAAGAGCAGGATGCCGCCGGGCGCCAGCAGAGTCATGGCCTGGCGGATGAGCCGCGGATGGTCGCGCTGGATGTCGAGGATGTCCTCCATGCTCTTGGAGTTGGAGAACGTAGGGGCGTCAAGGAGGATGAGGTCGTACACGGGCGCGGGCTGCGCGCCCCGCCCCGCCCGCCCGCCGCCGCCCCGCTCCGCTCGAGCAGCAGCCGCAGCCTCCTCCAGCCACTGCAGACAGTCGGCGCGGATGAACCCATGCTGCGGCCCCGACGATCCGTTCAGCTCCAGGTTGCGCGCCGCCCATTCCAGATACACCCGGGACAAATCCATCGTGGTCGTGGCGGCGGCTCCGCCGGCCGCCACGTAGACGGTGGCCGCGCCCGTGTAGGCGAACAGGTTCAGGAAGCGTCGCCCGGGCGCGAGCTCGCGGATGAGCCGCCGCACCGGCCGGTGATCCAGGAACAGGCCGGTGTCCAGGTAATCCGTGAGATTCACCAGGAACTTTAGCCCGCTCTCCTGCACCTCCAGGAAGGAGCCGCGCTCCTGCAGCTTCTCGTACTGGTCGGCGCCGCGCTGCCGGCTCCGCACCTTGAGCACCGCGTGGCTCTCGGGGATGCCAAGCACGTCCGGAACCATGGCCATCACGTCTTTGAGGCGCCGCCGGGCGTGCACCGGGTCGACGGTGGCCGGCGGGGCGTACTCCTGCACGTGCGCCCACCCGTCGTAGAGGTCCACGGCCACGGAATACTCGGGCAGGTCGGCGTCATAGACGCGGTAACAGGAGATGCCCTCTCGGGCGGCCCATTTGCGGAGGTGCTTGAAGTTCTTCTGCAGCCGGTTGGCGAACATGAGGGCGCCGGCGCCGGGCGCGGCCGGCGTGGCCGGGCCTTGCGGTGAGGCGGCGTCCTGGGCGCCCTGGGCGCCGCCGCTCTTCGCGGGCACCTCTCGGCCGCCACCGGCCGGCCTGTCAGCCGCAAACCCGGGCCCGATGTCGAACACCAGCAACCTGGCCTCCAGCGGCCCGTTGAAGAGCACGTTCACCCGGCGGGCCCGCAGGCCTAGATGGGCGGTCAGGTCGGGGTTGGCGGTGAAGACCGCCGCTTCCCACCCGGCGAACGACTGCTTGAGCCGCTCACCCAGGGTCTCGTAGAGGCCGGTCAACTCGTCAACGTCGCCCAAGCGCTTGCCGTACGGGGGGTTGGTCACCACCAGGCCGGGCACGGAGCCGGCGGGCACTGTCAGGCCGGCCACGGCCCGCTGCTCGAACTGGATGCGCCCCGGCAACCCCGCCCTGCGGGCATTGGCCCGGGCCGCGCCGAGCGCGCGCGCATCGGCGTCGGAGCCGAACATTCGGGGGAGCTTGGCCAGACCCAAGCGCCGCCGCTCGGCGGCTTCAGCCAGGAGCTCCTGCCAGACGGCAGGGTCGAAGCCTCCCCAACTGAGGAAGCCGTAGTACTCCCGGAGAAGCCCCGGGGCGATGTCGGCGGCCATGAGCGCCCCCTCGATGAGCAGCGTGCCCGAGCCGCACATGGGATCGAGCAGGGACCCGCCGCGCGCCGCGACGGCCTGCCAGCCGGCGCGCATCAGGATTGCGGCCGCCAGGTTCTCCTTCAAAGGCGCGCCGCCCCCCTCGAGGCGATAGCCCCGCCGATGCAGGCCATGCCCGGAAAGGTCCAGGCTGAGCACCGTCTCCGCCGGCGACAGGTGCACGGCGATGCGGACGTCCGGCCTCATCAAGTCCACTCCCGGCCGGCGGCCGGTCCGGTCGCGGAAGTGGTCCACCACTGCGTCCTTGGCGCGCTGCTCCACGAAATGGGTGTTCACCGTGGCGAGCGGTCCCTGGCTGATGGTGGAGGTCGTCTCGATGGCCAGGGTGCCGTCGACCTTGAGATGGTCCTCCCAGGAGATGCCGCGGAGCGCCTCGTAGAGCTCGTCGATGCTGCCCACCGGGAACGAGGCCAGACGCAAGAGCACCCGGCTGGCGATGCGCGACCAGAGACAGGCCCGATACGCCAAGGCCAGAGGACCTGTGAAGGTGGCGCCGCCCCGGGTCTCCCGGGCATCGGTGGCGCCCAGCGCGCGCAGTTCCTCCGCCAGCAGGCCCTCGGTATTGCGCGGGCAAGTGGCGAAGTAGGTCTCGGCCGCCCCTTGGGGCGCCGGTCGCCGGGTGGTCGGTGGCTGGGTGCTCGGCTTCTCCATGATGGAGGGAGTATAGACGGGAGGCGGGGCGATAGAACGCCCCGCCTCCCGGTGGCGGCAGATCAGGCCGCGGTCAGGGCCTCTGAAGAGGCTGTCAGACCTTGGTGTCGGTGCCGGTGCCGGTGAGCTGCGAGGTGCAGGCCGGGCAGCGGGTGGCGGCCTTCGGGATGGCCGTGTAGCAGTACGGGCAGTCCTTGGTGTCGACTTCCGCCGCCACCGGTTTCTGACTCCTCATGTAGAGCTCGACCATCAGGAAGAGCACGAGGGCCACGATCACGAAGATGAAGATCGTGTTGATGAACGTGCCCCAGTTGAGAGTCACCGCGCCGGCGTCATGCGCCTGTGCGACCGTGTGATACGGGCCAGGTGTCTTGCCCACTTTCAGCACCGCGAAGTGGCTGTTGAAGTCCACTCCGCCGGTGGCCAGGCCGACGGCCGGCATGATGATGTCGTTGACCAGGGAATTCACCACCGCGGCAAACGTGACGCCCATGATGAACGCTACTGCCAACTGCAGCAGGTTCCCCTTGTTGATAAAGTCCTTGAACTTAGCGATCATCTGCGACTCCCCTTCCTCTCTCGTGGTTTCCGTTACGTACCCGTCTCTCTGGCCTATCCCCAGGCGCCGGTGAGGGTCCCGGACTCGTCCTGCCAATAGGGCATCCATACCAGCCCCAGGGAATCCACTGTGATGTCGCTCTTGCGCGGGCGCATGAGCACCTTCTCGAGGGTCTCGGTGGCCGGATCGTTCTTGCCGGTGACCGAGGCCAGCTCGGATTGGAATTCGGCGTCCAGGTCCGCGTGCTGCTGCTTCACCGAAGCGAGGGTCTCCTCCGCGCGCTTCACGTCGCCGGCTTCGTCGACGCTGCGGCTTACGTCGCGCACGGTCGTGGTCGCTCGGCCCAGCGTGCTCGCGCTGATCGCCTTGCGGCCTAGGAACGCGCCGAGGACGGTGGCCCCGAGCGATACCGCGGTCTGCATCTTGCGGTTCCGAGACTGCTCGGCTTCCCGGTCGATGGCCTGTTGCGCCCGCATCTCCTGCTGCTGCAGCGTGGCCACCTTGGCCGAGTACTTCTCGCGGAGCTTGTCGCTCGCCGCGTCTCTATTCTCGCGAGCGGCAAGTTGCAACCGGGCCCGGAACTCGCCCTCGGTCTCGCCGGGGTTCGACGTCACATCGTAGGAGTCGCTCTTGAGGAGTTCCATCGTCTGGGTGCGGAACGCCCAACCCGAGAAGTCGGATGCCCAGGAGCGGTACGACGACAGCTTGCTCATAGCAGGCGGCAGCGGAGCGAGGGTGGCCCCCGCGTAGGGCTGCCGGTCGAGTTCCTCGAGGAGCGGCTCGAGCGGCTGAGCGGCGTCCCAATCCGCAGCCAGCGCGCTCTCGGGGGCGGCAGCCATGCGGCGGATCTTCACGAAGTTGCTCGCGCCGGTGCCGGACTGCACGAAGTTCACGGTCGCGGCCGCGAGCACGCCCGCCTTGTAGACCAGCTTGGCATTCTGCGGGATGGAGCCGCGCAACGGCAGGTAGTACTGGGGGATCTCGGCGGGGAGGTCCGGCGGGGCGGCGCTCTGCGCGGCGCCGCCCGGGGCGGCAGCGGTAGCGGACAACGGAGCCGAAGGCGGGGCCACGGGGATGACCGGCGCAGCGGCCGCAGCGGCCGCAACAGCGGCGGCTGGCGCCTCGGCCGGTCTTTTCGGGTCCATGAGCGTCTTGATCTGCGCCCGGGTGAGCGGGCCTGCCAGGTACGACATGGTCCAGCGGCTGGTGAAGGTCACCGGGGCGTTCTCGTGCACGTTGTACATGAGGAACACCCGCTTGCCGAGGCCCGCCAGTGTCTCGTCCATCTTCGCCCGGTCGAAACCGCTCTCGGTGCCTGCGGCCACTCCTTCCAGGCCTTCGAGCAGCCGGTTCTTGTCGTTCTCGGTCTGCAGGCGCCCGATGAACCAGGTGCCGGCGTTGGCCAGGCCCTTGTAGTCCAGGTCGACGGGGTTCTGCGTGGCCAGCAGCACGCCCACGCCGAACGCGCGCGCCTGCTTGAGGAGCGTGAGTAGCGGCTGCTTGGAAGGCGGGTTCGCCACCGGCGGGAAGAAGCCGAAGATCTCGTCCATGTATACGACGGCCCGCAGGCTGCCGGTGCCCGGCTGAGACCGCACCCACCCGAGCACCTCGTTCAGCAGCATGGACACGAAGAACATGCGCTCCGCGTCCTCCAGGTGGGCGATGGAGAAGATCGACACGCGCGCTTTACCCTCGGCCGTGAACAGCATCTTGCCGATGTCGAGCGGCTCGCCCTCGAGCCAGGTCTGGAACCCGGGAGCCGCCAGCAGGTTGTTGATGCGCATGGCCAGCGTGAAGCGGTCTTTGGACGGATAGAAAGACTCCAGGTCCATGACGCCCACCTTGGCGAAGGGCGGGTTCTGGATCTGTTGGATGAGGCTGGCCAGGCTCAGGTCCAGGTTGGACGACCAGGCAGAGGTGAACAGGCTGGACAGCAGGATGTGCTCCCGGCTCTGGATGGGGTCGGCTTCGATGCCGAGCAGGCCCAGGAGGCTGGTGACGGCCGTGCCCACCCGGTCGCGCAGGGCTTCGTCGTCGGCCAGCACAGCCTGCGACGGCGCTCCCAGGGACTTGAGGATGCTTACCGTAAGGCCCGCATTGGAGCCGGGGGTGTAGATGGTGAAATCGGCAGCCCGCCTTGAGCTTGGCGATGCGGGCCCCGTCCTCGCCCCAGTCGGCCAGCCCCTTCGTCCACGCGTCCGCCTGCTGCTTGGCGAAGTCCTCGGGGGACAGACCCTCGCGCGCGGCCTCCTCCGGGTCCACCCAGGGTTGGAAGTCCTCGGGCTTGAGGTCGGGGAAGGTGAGCAAGAGGTCGCCCAGATCGCCCTTGGGATCCACCACGATGGCCGGGATCCCGTCGATGGCCGCTTCCTCCAGCAGCCCGATGCACAGGCCGGTCTTGCCGCTGCCCGTCATGCCCACGCACACGCCGTGGGTGACGAGGTCTTTCGAGTCGTAGAGGAGGAGGTTGCCCGCCTCTTTCGTACCAAGATCGTATTCCCGGCCGAGGTAGAACGTCCCCAGCTTTTCGAAGTCTTCCACGGTAGAAGCTCCTTGACTCACTCGGGCACAGTTCGGGACACACAGTGGACTTTCGAGTACAACAATAATGCCTTTCGCCCGAAAAGTGAACCATGGTTGTCGCCATTTACCGTTCCCGGCCGTTTGGCTCCTTTTCCTGGCAGGGTATGTATGCACCGTGGCGCTCCGTGAGCAAACCACATCCTCCACGAAGCGAAAGGGGAAATCATGTCGGACAAGAAGGTCGGGCGTCTTGGCGCCCGTCCCACCACCCCCACCGAACAGATGGAGAGGGCCCTCTCCGACCCCGGGACGGTGAACGTGGCGGACCTTCCTCATGACAAGGGCAAGGGGGCCATCGCCGACAAGTTCCGGGAGCGCGAGGAGCGATGGAGAAGGGAACAGACACTGCACGACCAGCAGGCCGCGCATGCGGTAGAGCCAGAGGAGCGGCCGGCCCCCGAGGCGGGGACGACTGCGCAGGCGGGTGACGAGGCGAAGAGGGAACAAGGGGGGGAAGGCGGTGCCCGATGATCGACAGTCTGGCCGCCGCGACCACCAAGCTACGTGACCTGGCCGCCGCCCGGTCGCCGCACGGGGAGTTCCTCACCGTCACTTTATCCACCAGCCGGCTTGACGACTGGCGGCAACTCGGGCCCACGTTCCTGAACAGCGAGTCCGCCCGGATGAGCAGGGAGGGGACGCTCTCCAAGGACCAAAAGCATGCTCTCGAGAGCGAGATCGCCGAGATCGCGGCCGTCCTTCAGTACGACCTGACCGACTCGACCCAGGGCCTAGCTCTCTTCGCCGACGGCGACGGCAGCATCTACCAGCGCATCGAGCTTCCCTTCCGGCTCATCAACCGGTTGGTGCTGGAGCCCTCGCCCTACATCCGGCCGGTGGTGCACGCCCTTTGCCTGCTCGAGCCGTTCATAGTCGCCCGGGTGAGCCGGGACGAATCCAGCCTCTATTTGGTGGACGAATGGGGCGGCGTGGTCAGGGAAGGCGACCTGACCGGCCCCTGGCTGAAGACCAGCGACCGGGAGACCGGTGAGCTGTCCATCAAGGACTACTTCGCGGCCGCTCGCCAGGACAGCCTGGTGGAACTCCACTACAAGGAGGTGGCCGCCACCCTCGCCAAATGGCTGGAAGCCTCGCCGGCGAGGCGGGTGGTGCTCTGCGCCCAGCACGACATCGCCAGCAACTTCCGCCACACGCTTTCGCCGGCGGTGGCGCCCAAGGTGGACGCCGAGATCTCTTACGACGCGGCCGACACCATCGGCCAGATGCTGGTGGCCGCCCGCACCGCCGCCAACGAGGCGCGGCAGCGGGCGATCGCTCAGCTGCTCGGGCGGATCAATGAAGGGCTGGGCAGCAAAGGCCGCGGAGCCGTCGGCTTCCAGGAAGTCATGGACGGCTTCGAGCGAGCGCAGATCCAGACGATGGTCGTGGACCGCAACTACCGGCCGCCGGGCTGGAGATGTCCCGGCTGTAACTGGGCCGGACTCGAACCGGTTACCGAGTGTCCGCTCTGCGGCGGCACGCCGGTGCCCATCAGCGACGCCGTCGGCGAACTCGTGCGCTTGGCCATCCTGCAGGACACCCGCGTGGATGTGGCAGAGGACATCCCCGCGCTCGACGAGATGGGAGGCGTCGCGGCCCAGCTGCGGTTCGCATAGCGCGGCGGGCGTCAGCCGCCGCGCGGGAACCAGGGCTGCGCCATGAGGTAGTGCGCCACCCCGTCTTCTTCCACCGTGCCGCAGTGTTCGTCGGCCAGGGCGGCGACCTCGGCGGGCGCGTCGGCCATGGCCACCCCGGTGCCGGCCCAGGCCAGCATGTCGGCGTCGTTGTAACCGTCGCCGAAGGCGAGGACGTCCTTCGCCTCGAACCCCAGGCGCCGTCCCAGGATCTCCAGGGCCCGGGCCTTGGTGGCCGTGGGGTTGGTGATCTCCAGGAAGAACGGCCAGGTCTTCACCGCCACGATGCGGGAGCCGAAGTGCCCGCGCAGCCTGGCCTGCAGGTCGTCGAGGGATTCCGGCGGCCCGCCGATGCCCATCTTGGTGGTGGGCCGCTCCAAGTAGTCCAGCAATCGCCCCACGACGATGGCCTTCATCCCCGACAGGGTCTCGTAGCGGTCCACAGCCACCGTCCGCTGCTCCACGCAGAGTTGGTCCTCGATGTAGAGGTTCAGCGACAGGCGGTCCGGCTCGATGAAGGCCAGCACTTCGCGGCTCAAGTCCAGAGGCAGGGGGTCGTGGTGCAGCAGGAGGCCGGTCCCCACCTCGCGGATGAGCGCTCCGGCATAGGCCACCACCGGACCGGTGAGTCCCAACTGCCTGGCGAACGTGGCCGCGGAGCTGAACATCCGCCCGGTGACAAGGATGGTGATGATCCCCATCGCGGTGAGGGTCCGCACCGTCTCGACGCTGAGCCGGGTCAGCCCCTGACTGCCGTCCAGTACGAGGGGGAGAAGGGTCCCATCAAGGTCTGCGGCCACCACACGCGGGGCGCCGGGAAATGATTCAAGGGTTTGGGCTACCACGGCCGATAGATTACCAGTATGTCCATGGTCCAGCCGAACACGCGCGCGATCACCTGCCCCCAGTGCGGGGCTCCGGTCACGCTGCCCGAGTACGCCGATCTGGCGCTCTGCCCGTTTTGCGGGTCCACTCTTGCGAGACCCGACCAGAGGGCTGCCGACGCTTGGCAGGCGCCCGCTCCAGCCCCGTCCATCTCAACGGCGGGCCAGTGGGCCCCGTCCGTAGTCTCTGCCGCCCCGTCTGTGGTCCCCGCCGCGCCGCCCGCCGCTGTCCCTTCCGAGACCCGGACGCTCCACTCGCTCGCCTGTCCCCAGTGCTCCGGGCCGCTGAGTGTGGAGGCCGGCCGCCGCATCCTGCTGTGCGCGCACTGCGGGGTGCGGGTCCTGGTGTACGGCGAGGGCGGGGTGTCGCGTTGGCTCTTCCCGCAGAACGTGAGCCAGATCCAGGCCCTTCACGCGGCCGCCAAGTGGCTCACCGACTACCCGGGTATCGCGTCCGTCGCCAGGAACGCTCCGGTGAGGCAGGCCCAGCTTGTCCACCTGCCCATCTGGGAGCATAAGGCGCTGGTGGCCGGCTGGGAGTTCGGCACCAAGCTCCGCACCAAGACCTATACCGTGACCGATCAGGACAAGCAGGAGCACATGGAGCTCGCGCTGGTGGAAGAGCGCTTCCAGGACCCCCACCTGCAGGAGCGCCGCTTCTTCCAGCCCGCCTACGACCTCACCTCCCTGGGCGCCGCGCGGCCCCGCTTCAGCGGGAGGGAACTTCTCTTGCCCCTCGTCGCCGGCGAAGTCGATCCGTCATCTACCGTGCTGGAGCCGCAGGGCACCGCCGCCCAGATCGCGGAACAGGGCCGTAAGATCGCGGTCCAACCGGCCAGCGGGGCGGCCGATCCCAACACCTGGATGCTGGTGCTGCGCGAGTCGGTGACCTTGCTCTACTACCCGATCTGGCTGGTCGAGTACCAATCGGGAGGCCGGCCCTACCGCATCGTGGTCGATGGCCGGGAGGGTGACGTGAACTCGGCGACCGCACCTGCCGGAAATGCACGTCTGACCCCCGCTCTCTGGGGCCGGGTGGCCGGGCTGGCGGCCGTCGTGGTCCTTGCATTGGCGCTCGCCGCGGCACTGCCAGCAGTCCGTATGGCGGCCGTCATCCTAGCCGTTATAGTGTGCATAGCCGCGGTACTCATGGTGCTCAGGTCGCCCTCGGGCGGGGAGGTGGAATATCACGAGCCCTTCTCAAGTTGATCTGGTCTCCTTGCTGTGCACTCAATGCGCTCTCCCGCTGGCAGGAGGGGACGAGGCTGCCCTTTTCACCTGCCCCAACTGCGGGCTGGTCCATGAGGTGAGGGACGGCCGCCTGACCGCCTCCCGTGCCTCGACCGCCGCCATCACTACAGAGCTCTCCGTACCAAGCCACCTTCGCTATGTGGCCGTGTGGCGGCTTCCTCTGGCCGACAGTGCGGTGGGCGACCCTGTGTGGGACCTCGTGCGGCGCGCGGCAACGCCCCGGCCGGCGTACCTGTACGTGCCGGCCTTCTCACTGGCCCGAGCGGTGGTACAGACGCTCGGCGTGAGGCTCACCGAGGTGCAGCCTCTCCTGGGACTCACCCGGAGCGCTCCGGTGGCCCGTGCATTGCGGCCCGCCCTTGTCGACACGGCTTCGGGCGCGGCGCCCTTTCCGACCGCCGGCTTCATAGCCCCCTCCGGCGACCGCGCGCAGGACGAAAACGCCGACAGCCCGGGCGAGCCCGGCTCGGATGCCGTCTCTCCCATCCTCGTAGGACGGCGGGAGGCATGGGGCCTCGCCTACTTCATCTACATGGCCTTGGAGGCGCGGGAGACCCACGACCTGCGGCCCTCCGACATAGGCCGGGAGCCCGGCCAGGAAGAGCTGGTCTTCCTGCCGGCCGTGTGGGACCCTCGCTGCGTCCACGAATCCAACTGGAGACTCCTGCTCCGCGAGTTCGATGGTCTGGTAGCTTAGAAGAGGCACGCAGCGGAGAGGCACGCAGCGCGGGGCGCAGATCCGACGAAAAAGGAGACGACCGTGGCTGGAATAGACGATCGCATAGAGCAGAGCAAGAACTGGTTCGAACGCATAGCCGAGCATGTGCCAGGCTACAAGGGCTACAAGGACAAGGAGCTTCGCCGGGAGGCCGACAAGACGCAGCGCCTGTTCGTGGCCGAGCGTCTGGACACGGTGGCCAAAAAGCTGGACGACATCAAGCTCGATCTGGTGAACCGGGCCCAGCTGGACAAGGTCGGCGCCATCGACCTGGTGAGCCGCAAGTTGCGCACCCTCACCGACAAGATCCGCTATGCCGACTATGGCTACGCCGGGCTGTTCGACACCGACAAAGTGGACGAGCCCATCCTCGACCAGCTCTACCAGTTCGATAACAACCTGCTCACCGGGGTCCAGGAGATCGAGACCCTGGCGGGCGCCCTCAATGCAGACGGCCCCACCCTCACGAACGACATCGCACTGTTGCAAGACAAGATCGAAGCCCTCGGCACCCAGTTCGCCGAGCGGGAACATCTCATCACCGGAGCGGGGAGGTAGACCATGGCCTTGATGAGCGTTATCGAGTTCGTTGACGAGCAGGGCGGTGAGATGGTCCACCGCATCCCCGAGGAGGGATCGGGTAGCTTCAAGGTGGGCTCCCAGCTCATCGTCCGCGAGAACCAATGGGCGGTATTCTTCCGTGACGGCAAAGCCTACGACGTATTCGGACCGGGTCGCCACACCCTGGCCACCCAGAACATCCCGCTGCTGACCGCCGCCCTCACCCTCCCGCTGTTCGGCGAGACGCCGTTCCGCTCCGAGGCGTATTTCGTCAGCCAGCGCACCTTCACCGACATGAAGTGGGGCACGGCCGAGCCGGTACTCTTCAGGGATTCCGAGTTCAAGATGATCCGGCTGCGTGCCAACGGCATCTACAGCTTCCGGATCACCGATCCCAAGCTGTTCGTGCTCAACATCGTGGGCACCCGGGCCATCTACGCCAACGCCCAGATCGAGGACTTCCTGCGGGGCATCATCGTGGGGCGACTCTCCGACATCCTGGGTGAGACCCTCGATTCCGTGCTCGACCTGCCCCGCTACTTTGACGAACTGGGCGCGGGCCTCAAAGCGCGGATCAAGGACGATCTCGCCCAGTATGGGCTGGCCGTGGTCGATTTCATCATCAACGCCATCACTCCGCCTGACGAAGTGCAGAAGCGCATCGACGAGCGGTCCGGCATGGAAGCCGTGGGCGGCATGGACCGGTACTTCCAGTTCAAGGCTGCGCAGGCCATCGGCGACCTGGCGGCGGGCGCCGGCGCGGGCGGTGCGGCGGGAGGCGGCGGCGCAGCCAGCGGCATCGGCAGCGCGGCCGCGGCCGGTCTGGGTCTCGGCACCGGCGCCGGTCTGGGCATGATGATCCCGGGCATGCTGCAGCAGGCCATGGCCGGTGGCGCGCAGCCCAAGATGCGCTGCCCCAACTGCAAGCAGGACGTGCCCGTGGGCAGCAAGTTCTGCCCCAACTGCGGCTACAACCTGAGCGCCACGGTCACGTGCCCCAAATGCGGCGCCACCATTCCGGCAGACTCGAAGTTCTGCCCCAACTGCGGCAACACGCTGGCTGCAGCCCCGGCCGGCGCCGAGGCGCAGGCCGCGCCGGCCGCCGAAGCCCAGCCTACCGAGGAAGACAAGAAATGACATCCGTCAGTCTCGGCTCCATCGCGCGCGCGAACGCGCCCGCGCGTCGCTCCTGGGGGCGGCGCCTCTGCGTCGCCGCCCTTCTCACAGGGTTGCTCGCCCTCGTGTTCGTCTTCCAGCCCCACGGCGCGCAGGCCCAGGCCAAGGATTGGAACGTCGGCTTCATCGACGCCACGCTGAACGTGCAGAAGAACGGCGACGTCATCGTGGACGAGAAGTTCACCTTCAACTTCACGGGCAACTACCACTTCGTGGTCCGCGACATTCCGACCTCCAATCTCAACGGGATCGACGACATCAAGGTATACGACGCCAGCGGCAACGCGTTGCCGCTGGGGGATACGCCGGGCACTTACAGCGTCTCGAGCGACAGCGGCCACAAATATATCCAGGTCAACTTCGACCTCACCGACACCTCGGCCACCTACACCTTCCACTACCGGACCCCGGACGAGATCATGTTCTTCGACCAGGGCGACGAACTCCGCTGGTACGTCATGGACGCCGAGACGGAGGTGCCCATCCAGGGCATCAGGGCGACGGTGAAGCTGCCGGCAGCCTCCGACAAGACCAAGCTCACCCAGGCGGTGCAGACCACCAACGGCGTCCAGTACAAGACGTCGACCCCCGACGGCAGCACTCTGGTCTACGAGGCCACCGACCTTCCCGCCTACACCCAGTTCTGGATCGTCGCCGGCTTCCCGAAAGGCGTGGTCAAGTACACGTGGACGGCCCGCCGCATCGGCGCTTTCATCCTGCCCAAGCTGGGCTTCATCCTGCCCATCCTCTTTTTCCTGGGCATGCTCCTCATCTGGCGCACCCGCGGCCGTGACGAGCCTTCCAAGGCGTACGCCAGCTACATCAGCGAGCCGCCGTCCAATCTGCCACCGGCTCTGGCGGGGGCGCTCGTCGACGAGAAGGTGGACACCAAAGAGGTGATCGCCACCATCGTCGACCTGGCCCATCGGGGCTACATCGAGATGACCGACACCAAGCCGGACAACGTCTTCTCCCGGGCGGAGACCATCTTCACCCGCACGAAGCCGTTCGACGACCTGAAAGGGTTCGAGGCGAGTGTGGCCGCCGCGCTCTTCGACGGCTCCCATCCCGACCAGGTGACGACGAAGGACCTGCGCGACCACTTCTACACGCACGTCCAGCCCATCGTGGGCCAGGTATACGACGGCGTGGTCGGTGCCGGCCTGTTCTCCCGCAACCCGAACACGGTGCGCAGCCGCTGGATCGGCTATGGCTTCGGGGCGGCCGTCATCCTGGGCGTGCTCACCTTCATCTTCGCCAAGCTGGACATCGGCGGCTGGGGCTTCTTCCTGTTCGGCTCCATCGTCTCGGTGGTCATCGTCTGGAGCTTCAGCCCGTTCATGCCGCAGCGCACGCCGGCCGGTTCGCAGGAAGTACGCAAGTGGCAGGCGTTTCGCAACTATCTGCACGACCTCACCCGCTTCCAGGACATGGACTCCGCCAAGGACAACTTCGAGAAGTACCTGGCGTATGCCATCGCCTTTGGCGTGGAGCGGCAGTGGGTGCGGCGGTTCGAAGGTCTGAACGTTCCTTCTCCTGGGTGGTACCACCCGCCTATCTTCATCCCGCTCAACATGGGTGGAGGCGCTTTCGGCGGTCCGGTGAACACCCTGGGAGGCGGCATCGGCGGTGGAGTGGGGGCGCCCCATCTCCCCGGTGGCGGTGGCGGGTTCAGCCTTGACACCATCTCCAACAGTCTGTTCAACAGCCTAGGGCACATGTCGAGCGTGCTGACCTCGGCTCCCTCCAGCACCGGTTCCGGGCACGGGGCCTTCGGTGGTGGAGGCGGGTTCGGTGGAGGCGGCTTCGGCGGCGGGTTCTCGGGCGGTGGTGGCGGCGGCGGCGTCCACGCCGGATAGGAGCGACCATGCGTTCACGCATCATCGGGATAGTGCTGATCGTCGTCAGCATCGGCGTCGATATCTGGCTGGGCACGGCGCTCGCGTCGGGCGCCCGGGCCACCGGCGTCTCGTTGGCGTTCGTGCTCATCTCGCTGCCCTTCCTTGCGGTGGGCGTCTACTTCCTGCTCACCGGCCGCGGTGAGGTGAAGGCGGAGAGCAGTGTGGACAAGGAGCGGGCCATCCTCAACTCGGTGATGACCCGCGGAAAAGTGAGCATCCCCGACCTGGCCATCGAGGGCAACCTCACTCGCGACCAGGTGAAGGATTACATCTACGACCTTATCGGGAAGGACCTGTTCCGCGGCTACGTCAACTGGGACAGAGGAGAACTGGTGTCCGCGGAGGCCGCGCAGATCAAGGATGGCACCTGCCCAAACTGCGGCGGCCACTTGGAACTGGCCGGCAAGGGCTTGGTGCGCTGCCCGTTCTGCGGCACCGAGACCTACCTGTCGCCGGCAGGGAGCGCTGCGTCCGCGAGCGCGCAGCCCACGCCCCCTGCGCCACCGCCGGAGTCGCCGGCGGCTTCGCCGCCGCCTCCGGGTGACGGCGGGACCACCACGGGATAGCGTCCGACCGATAAGGGGCCGAGCGTGCAACTCAAGTACAAATTGTGGCTGGACTATCGGGGCCGGGCTTTCGGAGACGGCCCGGCCCGGTTGTTGGCCGGCGTTGAAGAGTCCGGTTCGCTACGCAAGGCTGCTCAGGATCTGGGGATGTCGTACAACAAGGCGTGGCGCATCATCCACGCGGCTGAAGAACGACTTGGCTTCGCCCTGCTCGATCGCAGCGTGGGCGGCAGCCAGGGCGGGGGCTCCAACATCACTCCGGCGGCTCGGGACCTCATGAAGCGCTATAACGCCCTATCTGCAGAGGCCGCTGCGGCGCTGGAAGAGGTCTTCCAGCGCCACTTCTCAGACTGGGTGGATCCGGTCCTCGCCGAGATCGACGGCACCGATCCGGCGGATTGACTCCACCCGGGCCGGCGCAGGAGGCGGCGCCGCCACCCACCGGGCCGGCCGGCGCGTCCGCGCCTAGCTCACGCCCAGTGCGGCAGCGTTCTTTTCGTACAGCATCTCCCGCTCGCTGTCGCTCAGGTCCAGGCTTTCCAGGAAGGCCATACACTCCTGCATGCTGTCGTACGGGTGGTCGGTGCCCAGCAGGATGCGGTCCATCCCCAGCGCGTCCTTGGTGCACTGGAAGGCGGCCGGCAGGTAGTTGCCGCTGGTCGATACCCACATGTTCTCGCGCAGGTACTCGCTCGGCTTCTTCTTGAGCGGCGGCGTCGCGCCGGTGTCGGAGATCACGTGCGGACGGGCGTAGGCCCAGTCGATGCGGTGCATCAGGAACGGCAGGAACTCGCCATAGTGCCCCAAGACCAGCTTCAGCTTCGGGAAGGCGTCGAACGCGCCGTTCAGGATGAGGCGGTACATCACCAGAGCGGTCTCCACGCCGAAGCCGAAGGGCGGGCCGGCCAGGGCCACGCCGTACGTGCGGAGCTCCTCCATCTTCGGCATGGTGGGATGCAGGTAGACGGGGGCGTCCAGCTCCTCGGCCTTGGCCAGGATGGGCCAGAAGCGCTTGTCGTCCAGGTAGATGTCGCCGTAGTTGCAGTGGGTCTTCCACCCGACCAGGCCCAGCTCCTTCACCGACCGCTCCAGCTCCTTGACGGCCGCGTCCACGTCCCGGATGGGCAGCGCGCAATATCCGCGGTAGCGGTCGGGATGGGCGGCGCAGGACTCGGCCAGCGCGTCGTTGGCCTCGCGGGCCAGGGTGATACTCTGCTTGGTCTCGAAGCGCTCGATGCCCGGCGACGTCAGCGAGATGACGGCGAGGTCGATGCCGGCTTCGTCCATCAGCTTGAGACGCGGCTCGCCCATCTCCAGCAGCTTGTCGATGATGACGTCGCCGTAGGGCTCGCCGGCTCCCGGGAAGTAGTATAGGCGGCGGTTCTTGCTCACCGGGTCGTGCCTGAACTGCGGGAAGTCCTGGTTGGCGTAGAGGGCGTCCACCCACCCTTGTGTCGCGAAGTGGACTTCGAAGTCGATCTTCTTCATCGCGCGTTCCCCCGGTTGTGGTAGTGCAGCCCTGCGGTGGCATGCCGTCGGACTGTGGCGACTGTAGGATAGCAACCGGGCGGTCATGCGGGATACAACGACGGAGCCACCTCGAACCCGTGCTCGTCGCCCTCCTGGGCGGCGGCGCCCGCTTGGCAGGCACGCTCCTGTATCCTGATCTGTAGCGCCTGCGAAGCACAAGGAGGCACCATGCAGACACTCGAGCAGGACCTTGACGATGCCCGCGCCTATCATGGCCACCTCTGCCACGGGATGGTGATGGGCGTCCGTATGGCGAGATATGGATGCCGGCTGCTGGGTATCGACGATCCCCGTTCCTACCGGGATCTCGTAGCTTTCGTGGAGATCGACCGCTGCGCGACGGATGCAGTGGGCGTGGTCTGCGGGGTGACGCTGGGGCGGAGGCGGCTGAAGTGGAAGGACTACGGCAAGCTGGCCGCCACGTTCGCTGACCTGGCGACCGGCAAGGCGATCCGCGTGGCGCCGCGTCCGGACGTGCCGCACGCCGAGCACGGTGTGGACCCCATCGAGTTCTGGAAGGACTGGACCGACGAGGCCCTTTTCGCGTGGACTCCGGTGACAGTGGTCATCCCTATCGAGGACCTGCCCGGCCCGCCGGTGAGCAGCGTGGACTGCGCCCGCTGCGGCGAACCCGTGAAGGACTGCAGGGAAGTGGTGATGGACGGGCTGACTCTCTGCCGGTCCTGCGCGGGGGATTCGTATTACGAGGTGTGAGCGGGCGCGCGAGCGGAGCCGCCGGATACCGTAGCCGGGCCGCCTATGAGGGCGAGTCGAGCGGCTAGGAGCGGGACCACTCCGGGGCCAGCATCCGCCGCAGCCGGTCGAGGGCGCGGAACTGCAGGGCCTTGACTGCTCCTTCGGTCTTGCCCATCATCAACGCTACTTCATGCACCGGTAGGCTGAAGTAGAAGCGGCAGCCGATCACGACCCGCTGGTCCTCGGTGAGCTGCATCACGGCCTTGTACACCGTATCGCGGCGCTCGTATGCGAGGAGAGCGCCTTCCGGGCCTTCGCCCGGGTCGGTGACCGCGAAGAGTTCGGCCTCGGCGTCGTCCACCTGGGGTAGCCGGCGCTTGCGGTAATGGTCGATGATGGTGTTCTGAGCGATCGTGTACAGCCAGGTGGAGAACTGCGCCGGGGAGGGCCGGTAGCGGCCGATGGCGGCGAACGCCTTCTCGAACACGGTATTGGTGATGTCCTCCGCTTCCTGCGCGCCGGTCACCCGCGAAGACACGTAGCGCAGCAGTTGAGGGGAGTATATCCGGTACAGGTCGCCGAAGGCCGAAACGTCGAGATTGGCCGCCTGCCGCGCTAACGAGCCGACTTCGCTCAGCATTGCCGGCCTCGGGGCCGTGGCTGTCATGAGGCGTGTCATCACAGTGAAGGTATCGGCTGAGGGCCAGTTTTTCTTGAGAGTAGAAATATGCACAAAAACGCGCAAAGTGGGGATGTGGGAAATAGAACGGGGCGGCGGCCTTTCGGCCGCCGCCCCGCATCCAAGGCTTACTTCAATGCCCGGCGCTCCCGGGCACCTGACGCATCCAGCCGGCTAGCTAACTCGAGGGGGGACCGCCCCCTGTCGTCGTGGTGTGGCCCGTGGTGGTGGTGTGGCCCGTGGTGGTCGTATGGCCCGTGGTGGTAGTCGAACTCGACGTCCCTACGATCACGACTTCCGGGAACATCGGCCAGACACTGATGAACGTGTCGTTGTGGATGACCTTGCCGTTCGCGGTGACGGTCCGTACAGTCTTGAGCGATTTGCCGGTCTGGCCGGCCTGGCTGACCGCGGTCTGGCCGGCCTTCATGCTGGAGTTGAGGATGGTGGTCTTGCTCATGCCCTGCACGCCATAGAAGCTGCCCACTTGCCAAACGGTGGAACGGCCTTCGTCCGTGCCCCACACGGTTATGGTGGTGGTAGTACCGGTCGATGTTCCCGTGATCCACACGTAGTGAGTCATGTCATTCACGAACCGAAGGTTCTTGCCGCCGCCGGTGACGGTCGCGTCCCGGCCTTTGGGGTAGTGCGAGATGAACAGCGAGTGATTATGGCGCTCGGTGATCTTGAGGCCTGCCGCACCACCGCCAACCGCGTTGAACATGGTGGTGGACACCTGGCAGATACCGCCACCGAGCACATCTTCGAGCTGGTTCGGGCCAACGATGCCGGGAGCCAGCTTCCAGCCGCGGGCCGAGGTCCGCGGGCCGATCTGCTGGTCGAAGTTGTACTCCTGCCCAGGAGCCAGGAACACGTTGGTGGAGTACTTGGTGCACAGCTTCACGTTGGTCTGCCGCGCGGCCGGGCAGTTGTACGACGTGGTATAGCTGTTCAGCTTGGTGGTGACCCCCATGGCCGTGGCCTTAGCGGTAGTGAGGTCGGGGTCTTTCTTCATGGTGACCACCTGCACGGTACGGTCGCCGTTCTTGAGCGTGGCGTCGGTGATGGCCTGAGCCGTGGCATCGCTGTCCAGCTGCTCGCCCTCCTTGCCCGGGACGACCCATGCCTTGCTGTCGTCGTGGGCGAAGGTGGCGTTGACCGGGTCGGTGGCGACGTCAGGAGCGATCTCCGTGAGTAGGGGTTGCAGCTTGGTGGAGTCCATGAAGGGTACCAGCGTGGACACCCCGTTCTCCTCCTGCGACTTGAAGCTCATGTACGAGGCGATCTCTTCAGCGGTCACGCTCCACGTCTTGCCCCCGCCCTCCACGGTCACCGGACCGCTGACCATGGTCTCGGCCTGCTTCTGGGCCTCGGCGTTGTCCTGGGCTTTGACTGCCGGCTCCTTGACCACCACCGGCACTTCCACCGTGGTGCTGTGAAGGGCTTCGAGCAGGGACACCAGCTTTTTGGACAGGGTGGCCTGATCGACCCCTTTGCCCTCCACGCTGTCGATGACCTTGATCTGGCCGTTCTCGATCGACAGGGCGGCGTTCACCGGGGCCACGTCGATGTCTTTGGCGATACCCGCTACGAACGTCTGCATCTTGGTCTGGTCCACGGTGCCGGTGAGAGCGACGTCGCGCTTGCTGAAGTACAGCTTCCAGCGGGTACCTATGTCGGTGAAGATGTTGTGCTCACGGGTGATGTTCATGGCGGCCTTGACGGCGCCTGCCACGTCCATGGTGGCGCCCACGTCCGCGGGCATCAGCGTCCACTTCTTATCGCCGGCAGTGAGGGTGATAGGGCTGGTCTGGCTCTTGTCCACGACCGCCTGGACTGCCGCGACGGCCTGTGCCTTGGTCTTTCCTCCAACGTCTATCCCGGCCACGCTCACGCCGGCATGCACCTTGTTGTAGTAGGCTGCCTGGTCGATTAGGATGGCGAGGACGACGATGAGGATGATCGCACCGACTGCGATGAGAGCCCAGAACCCTGGCGTGCCGGTACGGCGCTTTTTGCTGATCGGCTGCTGGTTCAACAACGGTTCCACTCCTAAAATCGGGGACGCCACAACATAGCAGATGCGATTTGCTTCTGAAAGGTTTCCGGGAAGACGATGCTCCACCTGGTACTTGTTCGGCGCCCATCCGGCCAATCCTCGGCTGAGAGGCCGGGAACTTGACTCCTTCGGGCGTTCCGGTGCGCGATTCTATTGCCGTCGACGCCGTTCTGCGCTTACTCCTGGGGCTTGTGGAGCCGGGAGCGGCATGGGTGGCCGGCCTGCCTTACGAGTACCTGCCGGAGTGCGCATCCACCAACGCCGCGCTCAAGGAAATGGCCGACTGCAGCCGGGCCGGCGCCGTGCTCGTCACCGACGACCAGACGAGCGGCCGGGGTCGTCTGGGCCGCAACTGGCTGAGCGAGCCGGGCCTCGACCTGACCTTCTCAGTGCTTCTCCGGCCGCGCCTCGCGCCGGCGCAAGGACACCTCCTGTCGCTGGCCGCCGGGGTGGCCGTGGCTCAGGTGTTGGAGGAGGCGTTCGAGCTCGAGGGACAAGTGTCGCTGAAATGGCCCAACGATGTGCTGCTGGGCGGCAAGAAGGTGTGCGGCATCTTGCTTGAAGGATCGGTGCAAGCCGAGCGCTTGGCCTGGACGGTCGCCGGCATCGGGCTGAACGTCAACGGCGAGCCGGCGAAGATGGTCGCAGACCTCCCCGCTGATCGAGCCGCAGAATGGTGCGGGCGCCCCGAGCCCATCTCCTTGCGGGAGCATCTGGGGACCACCGTGCCGCGCGCCCCCCTGCTGGCCGCGCTGCTTGCCCGCTTGACGTTCTGGTGGACCGGCCTGGAGTGGCTCAGCACCGTAGGGAGCCTTCTGGGTGAGTGGCGGCGCCGCGATGCGCTCGCCGGGCGGCCGGTGGAAGTGTTCGCGGGCGCGGACCGCTCGGAACGCGTGGCCGCGGGCGAAGCGGCCGGCGTGGGAGAAGAGGGGCAACTTCTGGTCCGCGACGCCGCCGGGAGGCTGACCGAGGTCTTCGCCGGGGATGCGAGCGTGGTGGCGCCGCAAAGCGGACCAGGCGTCGCCGGGACGTGACGGCGCTGCAACCCCTGTGATTTGACAGAGACGGTCACCCTGGCTAGACTGCGGCGGCGGGCCAACTCGGGAAGGACGGACTGATGAAGGCGTATCTACTGCGGGCGCACGTGGTCCGCTCGGCCACGGCCCAGAGGGCCGTCCTGGTCCTTGCCGGGGTAGGGATACTCGTCGCCTCGGCCTGGCTTTCGGTGCCGTTCTATCCCGTTCCTCTCACCATGCAGACACTCGCCGTGCTGCTCATCGGCGGCACGCTGGGGCCGGTCCTCGGCGTTTCCTCTGTGGTCGGCTACCTGGCCTTGGGCGCCATGGGTGCCCCGGTGTTCCACGGTGGGTTGGGTGGCGTCGTGGTCCTCGCCGGTCCCACCGGCGGTTACCTGCTGGGCTTCATCCCGGCGGCGTTCGTCATGGGCTGGGCGGCACGCCTGGCCGGGCGCCGTACTGCCACTCCGAGTCTCCGTGTCGCCGCCCGGCGGATGGCACTGCTTGCCGCCGGCGCCATCATCGCCAGCGCTGCCATCTACGCGGTAGGCGTCCCCTGGCTGGGACTGGCCTCCGGCCTTGGCATCGAGCGGGCCCTGACCGTGGGCTTCGTCCCCTTCCTCCTTGGTGATCTCTTGAAGGCCGCCGTCGCGGTGGGCGCGGTCTACAGGGGGAGCAAGGCCGTCTCCCAGCGGAGGCCGTCCCTCTTCTGAGGCCGCTGATTTGACGGTCTTCTACGCCCTCATACTCGGGCTGGTACAGGGAGTCACTGAGTTCCTCCCGGTCTCGAGTTCCGCGCACCTCGTGATCGTCCCCCAGTTGTTCAACATGCCGGCGCCGACCGTGGCGTTCGACGTACTGCTGCATCTCGGCACCTTGGTGGCGGTGGTGGGTTTCTTCATCCAGGACATCGCCAACATCGTCAAGGCCTTGTTCCTGCCGAAGCTCATGGGCAAAGAAGGGGTCAGATACTGGCGGCGGGTGTTCTTCTGGCTGGTGATCGGCTCGATCCCGGCGGCCATCATCGGCGCGGCGCTGAACGGCTTCTTCGAAGACCTCTTCTCGAGCACCGCCGCGGTGGGCATCTTCCTGCTGGTCACCAGCGTCCTGCTTACTGTCGCCGACTTCGTCACCTGGCGGGCCAGGCGGATAGAGCGGCAGGGGGTTTCCCTTCGGCAGATGACCTGGCCGGACGCGGCCATCGTCGGCTGCTTCCAGGCGCTGGCCATCGCGCCGGGCCTGAGCCGGTCGGGCTCCACCATCTCGGCGGGGGTCTTTTTGGGTTTCGACCGGGAGACGGCCGCGCGTTTCGCCTTCCTGCTCAGCATCCCGGCCATCCTGGGTGCCTTCCTGTTCAAGCTGAAAGACCTGGGCGGCGGTTCTGGGGGATACGGGGGCGCGGCGCTGGCGATCGGTTTCCTGGCGGCCGCAGTGTCCGGGTTCCTGGCGGTCCGGTTCATGATGCACTTCCTGAAGAGCCACCGCATGTGGCCCTTTGCGGTCTACACCCTCGTGGTGGGCGTATTCGTGATCGTGCTGAGTCTGGCTTAGCGGGCTGGTCCCGGAGCCTGGCTCAGCTCGCCCCGTTGCCGCCGGCCGCTTCGCCGTTCTTCCTGCCGTTGGTCTTGACCGGGGCCGCGACGTGCGCGGGTAACGTGACGATGACTTCGAGCCCGCCCTCGGCCAGGCCTGTGAGCCTGACATCACCGCCGTGCGCGGCCGCCACCGATTTGACGATGGAGAGCCCCAGGCCGAAGCCGCCGGTCTTGCGGCTCCGCGACTTGTCCGGGCGGTAGAAGCGTTCGAACAGCCGTTCCAGGTCTTCAGGAGCCAGCAGGGGACCGCTGTTGGCCACGGTAAGCACGGCCTTGTCTCCTTCGGTGCGGGTCTTCACGCTGAACCAGCCGTCGGGTAGGTTGTGGCGGACGGAGTTCTCCACCAAGTTGCCCACCAGCCTCTGGAGGAGCATCTGGTCGCCCTGGACCGGGGCGGGCTGCAGGTCGAGGTCCAGCCGCAGGTTGAGGGCGTCCGCTTCCGTGGAGGCCATGTCCACCTCGGTCTCGGCGATCTCGGCGAGGTCCAGATCGATCATGGCGGGCCGGCCCTCGGCGTCGGCGCTGGCGAGCACCAACAGGCCGTCGATGAGGCCCTCGCTCCTGTCCACGGCTTCGGTGATGGCCGCCCCCATCTCCTGGAGGTCCTCGGGCGCGATCTCCGGGTCGCTCAGGGCGACATCCACCTCAGTGCGGATGATGGTGAGCGGCGTGCGCAACTCGTGGGAGGCGTTGGCCACGAACTCCCGCTGAGCCGTGAACGCCGTGTCGAGGCGGCCGAGCATGTCGTCGAACGTGTCGGCCAGTTCCTTCAATTCGTCTCGTGGCCCGCGTAAGTTGATGCGCTCGTGCAGGTTGGAGCCCGACAATCGCCGGGCCGTGCTGGTGATGGCGTGCAGCGGCTTGAGCATGCGGCCGGCTAGCAGCCACGACAGAGCGAATACAAGCACCACCATGATGGCGAGTGCGATCATTGAACGTATCCAGAGCTGGCGAAGGGCCTCCGCCCGCAGTTGGTTCTGCGCCTCCTGGATGAGTCGGGGAACTGGGACTACGACCCCGTTGACCAGAACGCCCCAGTTGCGATCGCTCTGAGGATCGATGCCGGGCAGGTGCTGGGGCTCGAGGTATCCACGCGGCAGACCGAATTGCTGCTCCACGGCCGCGCGGGCTTTCTCAGGGGCGATGTTCAGGCTGTTGCGGACCATGAAGTAGTTGGCGGCAATGAGGACGATACCGCCCAGAATGAACAGAAAGCCGTACCACAGCGTCAGCTTGAGCCGGATGGTGACGCCACGTTTGGTACCCGCCCGGTCCGGGTTCTCGCCGGCCGCATCGACGTGGCCGGCAGACGTGATCCCAACGGCACCTGCAGTGGGAGCCGGTAGGACGGTCTCGCAAGAGGACAGTTCGAGTGTGTCGGGGGCGCCTAGGAGGGGTTCGTCGGCCTGGCCCGCCGGCCCGTCCAGGGACGGGCTATCTGCGATGCTCATATCTTGTAACCTACTCCGGCGATCGTGTCGATCAGCGGCGGGTCGCCGAGTTTGCGTCTCAATGTCATGATCGTGACCCGTACCACGTTGGTGAACGGGTCAGCGTTTTCGTCCCAGGCCTTCTCGAGGAGTTCCTCGGCGCTCACAACCCGTCCTTCGGCGGACAGCAGCACCTCGAGTACGCCGAACTCCTTCTTGGTGAGGTTCAGGTCCTGGCCGTTGCGCTGGGCTACGTGCTTGGCTGGGTCGAGGACGAGGTCGCCGCTCTCCAGGATCGGGGGCACTGCCGGCACCGCCCGGCGGCCGAGGGCCCGGATGCGCGCCACCAACTCGGTCAGGGCGAAGGGCTTGGGCAGATAATCATCGGCTCCGATCTCGAGGCCGGTGACCCGCTCTTTGATGGAGCCTGCCGCCGTCAGCATGAGGATACGAGAGAGAGACTCGCGGCGCACCAGCTCGCGGCACACATCGTCGCCGTGCACTTTTGGCAGGTTTCGATCCAGCACCACGACGTCGTAGCTGTTCATGGCCGCCTTGTCCAGCGCGGCCGCACCGTCGAGCACTACATCTACCGCCATACCTTCACGGCGGAGGCCCTTGGCGATGGTGTTCGCCAAGCGCTCTTCGTCTTCTACGAGTAGGACCCGCATGTTCACCCTTTTTATCGCGTCGTACAGCCGCGATAATACCCCGAGTCACGGCAAGCCCGAGTTTAGACCGCCGCAAATAAGGCCATCATAAGCTGGGTCTGGCTGGGGACGGGACTGTGGCTTACGGCTTTCTTACACCCCCACGGGTATTATCCGGCGGCGCAGCGTCTTAGAGGCTTTTTCGGGAGGGATCCCCATGAAACAGCGCGATTCACGAAGGTCGACCCTTTCTCCAGCTTCTCTTTCCCAGCGTTCTCGTATGTCTATGCTTATCGCGGCGGCCGTCGTCGTGGTCGCCGTTCTCGGTGTCCTGGTGGCCGCGTGCGGGAACACCGTTGCAACCATCACGTCCGCCAAGGGCGCCACGACCACCGGCGCGGTCGGCCAGGGCAGCTCCCTGACGACCGCCGGAGGCACGACCTCCACCACCGACGCCACCGGCTCGAGCACCGCGAGTACCGGCAGCGGCAATGCCACCAGCGGTACCACCACGCCCACCGTCAAAGCCCAGGGCGACGCCAGCCCGGCGGAATCGGTGGCCCAGGTCCTTGGCCCCAGCGTCGTGAACGTCAAAGTGACCGGGACCACGAGCGTCGACAACGGCTTCGGCCAGTTCGGCGCGCCCCAGCAGTCGCAGCAGTACACGGCTGAGGGCTCCGGAGTCATCTACCGCTCCGACGGCATGATCATCACCAACAACCACGTGGTCACCGACGAGAACACCGGCAACCCGGTGTCCACCATCAAAGTGACCCTCGCCACCGGCGAGCAGCTCGACGCCACCATCGTTGGCCGCGACCCGCTCACCGACCTGGCGGTCATCAAAGTCAAGACCGACAAGACACTCCCCGTGGCCCAGTTCGTCGGCACCCTGCCGGCCGTGGGCGAGTACGCCGTCGCCATCGGTAGCCCGCTCGGCTACGAGAACTCGGTGACCCTGGGCATCGTCTCCGGGCTCAGCCGTAACATCGAAGGCCTCACCGGCGCGGAAGCCGCCGCTTACACCAACCTCATCCAGACCGACGCTCCTATCAGCCCCGGCAACTCCGGCGGTGCGCTGGCCAACTCGAGCGGCCAGGTGATCGGCATCAACGTAGCGTACGAACCGCCGAGCCAGACCGGCGCTGTGAGCATCGGTTTCGCCATCCCGGCGTCGACCGTCACCAGCGTGGCCGACCAGCTCATCAACTCCGGCAAGGTCACTCAGGGCTACCTGGGCGTGAGCCTGTACCCGGAGGCGCTGAGCACAGACCTCCAGAAACAGTTCAGCCTGTCCCGCGACAACGGCGTGCTAGTGTCGGAAGTCATCTCCGGCGGCCCCGCCGCCAAAGCCGGCGTGCAGCAGGGCGACATCATCTTCAAAGCCAACGGCACCACCGTGACCGACCCCAGCACCTTCATCGCCCTGGTCCGCGACATGAAGCCGGGTACGCAGTTGCAGCTGACGGTGGACCGCAAGGGTTCCGACAAGACCATCACGGTGACCATCGGGCAGCGGCCGACCACCACGTCGACCACCACTCAATAGTAGCGAGCAGCACCCGGTAGCCGGCGCCATGGGGCGCCGCCACCCGGTATGAGAGACCCCAGCAGGGCTTCAGCGTCAGCCGACGCTGAAGCCCTGCTCTCCTTTTGGCTCCTCGTCGTGGATGTCCATCTGGTCCACCCGGGCGTTCACCGGGCCGCGGCGGGTCCAGGCGAGCATCTCTTCCACGGCGTCTCGCGGTCCTTCATACACGGCCTCCACGCGCCCGTCGGGACGGTTGCGCGCCCAGCCCATAACGCTCAGCCGCGCCGCCTGACGCGCGGCGCTCACCCGGAAGCCCACGCCCTGCACCCGGCCGTCCACGAACACCCGGACGCGCACCACGCGGCTGCCCGCGTCACCATTGGATGCCGGTACCGCGGCACCGCTCGCCGTCGTGTCGCCGCCCTCCAGGGGTGTTACCCCTTCAGGATCCGCAGGCCTTTGTGCTTACGCTTCCGCCGCTGCCGGAGCCGGTAGACGAACAGGAACGTGAGGCAGGCGAACAGCGCCCCGACGATGGGGACGAGAACGAACAGCAGGGTGCCGATCAGCACGAGGATGTCCGCGTAGATGCTCAGCAGCACGAACGGCGCCGCGTCGATCTGGGTGCCGGGCTGCGCGCCGGGGCGCATTGCGTGGGCGGCATGCTCGGCCAAGCCGGCGATGACAAAGCCCGCCACTGCGCAGATCACCATGGGGATCCACCCGTCGGGGGCCATTGCCGAGGCGAACACCAGCCCGCCGAGCGCGATTCGGAAGGGCTGCATCACCTGGCGGTGGAGGGAGGAGATCTTGGGGATCTTGTCCGTGGCCAACTCGACGATGGCGAGGGCGAAGAGAAGAGCGATGACCCAGGTCTTCTCGAGGAACGCGAACGGGGTGCCCCGGAGGACCGGGGCGCTGAAGAACGTCAGCCGGGCGTAGAGAGCCAAGAACGCGACCGGCAGAAAGGCGCGGACACCGCTCAGCGCGGCCAGGCCGGCGCCCATGCAGACCCGTGCGTAGATGCTCTTGAAGACGGGATTGTCCATGTCGGGCGACTAGGCGAGGATCTCGTCGACGGTGCGGCGGACCTTGGGCATGCCGGCCTCGGCCGGGTACCCGATGGACACCATCACGGTGGGGACCAGGTTGTCGGGCAGGCCGAGGATCTTGGCGAACGCGGGAGGCTGGAAAGCGGTCATGGGGCAGGCGCCGAGGCCCAAAGAGTAGGCGCCGTTGATGCAGTTGCCCAGCGCGATGTACACCTGCTCCTTGGACCAGGCGAGCCGCTGCTCGGACGACATACCGTTGGCGACGTTGGCCGCCATCTCCATCATGGCCTCGCGCATCTGATCAGGGATGCCGCCGCCGGCCATCACCTTGTCGGTGGCTTTGATGATGGCGGCGTAGTCGGTGTCGGCGCAGAAGACGAAGAGGTGGGAGCAGGCCTTCACCTGGTTCTGGCCGAAGGTGGCGGGGAAGAGGGCGTCCTTTGTGGCCTGGTCGGAAACGACCTTGATCTTCCAGGGCTGCAGCTTGATTGCGGATACTGCGTAGCTGGTGATCTCGAGCAGTTCCCGGATGGTGGCTTCCGGTACCGGCTTGGCCTCGTACTGCCTGATGGCCCGGCGGTTCTTGACGATCTCTTTGAAGTCCATGCCTACCTCGCTGCGCTCGGTTTTCGATTCACTCGGGGGCCCGCCCCGCAGGGCAAGCCGAACAACATCGTGGTGCCGGTCTGACGGCGGCCCCGCCGCTGTCCGCGGGGTTGCACCTTCGACGCCGGCGGGCGCCCCCGGGGAACTCCGTGAGCCACCGCCTGGTCACCTTCCGTGTCGGCCGAAAGCCAGTATACAAAGTACCCGCCGCGCGGCGGGAACCCTCCTCTTCATCGGCGGATTCCGGCGTGGGCTGGAGTGGGTCGCGGGGGAGCGTGAGCATGGGTGAATGCAGGGGCGCATGCCCAGCAAGTGTGTCGGTCGGGCGGCGCGAGCCGTGGTGCTTTCAAAGAGTGTCGATGCCAGAATGGTAGAATCTGCCGGCCGCGCGAGCCCGCCGGGCTCGCCGTCTCATGGGCGCGCGGCCGCCGGCCTTGCGGCCGCGCCGCATCAGTCGCCCCCGTAGCTCAGGGGATAGAGCAGAGGTTTCCTAAACCTCGTGCGTAGGTTCGAGTCCTACCGGGGGCACTGCCTGATCTTCCGCTTGAATAGCGGGAATACGGCTCTGTCTGAGAAATCGCCGTTTGATTCCGAAACCCTTTCCCACCCCCAGCGCCGCTCCGCCCAATGTAGAACGCTGGTACGCGGTGCTACCCCACGGACAGAGCAACGTCCATTTGGACGCCCGTTTTCCGCCCGAGTTCGTCCAACACCGTCATTGCCCCTGTCCGCGCTGACCGCTGAGGCCTGCCCTCTTCAGCGCTCAGGGGAAGCAGCGGACGCCGCATTTGACCCTCGGCCCTATCTCTTGTAGCGTGGAACCGCTGTCGGCCGCTTCTTTTCGTCCGTGGCCGGTCAAGCTGTCTTCTTGTTCGTGCTTGGCCTGTGTGCGGCCGTGTGGAGAAGCAAGAAACAAGGAGACTTTCATGCCTAAGTTCCCGGGGTTTGGACGTATTCGTATCCTTCTCGCCATAACCCTGGCATCGATGGCGTTCTTCGTGCTGGTGCCCGGCTAGAGTGCCTCTGCCGCCACTCCCAGCTATCTGACGGTCCCTATCGGGTACACAAGCCTTTCTTCCGAATATGGCTTCGGTTTCTCCTCGACCGGCCGCTTTGTCTGGGCGGGAGGCGCCGGCGCAGCCGAACAGATCTTTACCTACTCGCCGACAGGAGGGATGCTCCAAGTCACTTCGGGAGCATATGCGCAGGATTCGTCACAGCCCGCAGTGTCCGGCGATCGGATCGTGTGGATGACCAACTACCAAACATCCATGCAGGTCTACACATGGACCCCGGCCGGAGGCATCGTTCAGCTCAGCGATAGCCACGGCGAAAGCCCGGTAGTCTCAGGTGACAGGGTAGC